>Ga0207646_10008248_pt1 | contig 10458 bp, 12 predicted proteins | sample KBSK5502metaG_FD_184343 | JGI IMG/M metagenome (GOLD analysis project Ga0207646, IMG submission 184343) | Corn, switchgrass and miscanthus rhizosphere microbial communities from Kellogg Biological Station, Michigan, USA - KBS K5-50-2 metaG... | ecosystem: Host-associated > Plants > Roots >...
CCGAGATCGCCTCTGGGAGCTACCGATGCCCGTCAGGAAGTGGCCCTCCGACGCCAACCGGTGGACCGCCGCCAGCGATGTCCTACCTGCCGGCCAGACGACAGGCGATCTCGCAGCGGCACGCAGCTCCCTGCTGCATGAGGCGAAACGCCTGCTTGGTGAGCTGCAGGACGCGACGAGCGGACTCGGCGACGCCTTCGTAGGGGCGGGATTCGCGCGCGGCGCGTGGCGGTCGCCCGATGCCATGCTTCCTACGCTCGGCGACCAGTTGCCGAACGTGCCGCTCGAGGCGCTGCTCGCGCGGTTAGCTGCCTTCGCGGCGGAGACGGGTCCCCGCTGGCTGGTGGGCGGCGGGGCGGCGCTGGACGAGTTCGCGCATGAGGTACGGACGCTAGCGGAGCCGATCCGCTCGTTACGCGTGCTGGCGCAGCGGCAGCGCCTCACCCCATTCTCCGCTCGCAGTCGGTGGCCACTGGAGCAGGCACTCGCAGACGTGCGTGTCGGGGCACAGCTGGACCGGTTGGCGCTCATACTGCGCCGGCTGGCCGAGCTGGCGTCGCTGCCGCCTGCTTCCCCCGCGGCGTGGTCGGAGCACGCGCCAGCACCGCGGAAACCGGGCATTCTCTCTGCTGAGCCCGAGCAAGATGGAGCTGGTGCGCCAGAGTGGCTGGTACGGCTGCGCGGGCGGCGTGGGAAGGCTTCCATCGCCCCTGATGCCCCGCCTGACCGCGGAAAGGTGCCGCTCCGGCTCCTCCAGGGGATGGTCCTGCCGCGTCACGCGCGGGTCCTGGCGCTGGGGTCGGTGGCTGTGCTGCTCGTCAGCGGCGCGCTCGCGCTCGCGCTCATGCATGGACGAGTGCCGTTCGCAGGGGGAGCCAAGTTCCCGACGAACTCACAGGCCACGGCCACCGCCACGCCCGCCCGGCAAGCCACGCCCTCCCCAACACGGACCGCTGCGTCGCCGACACCTGATTTGGTCCCGGCACACCTTGCCGTCAGCCCTTCCAGTGTGGTGCTGCCGTGCAGCGGCGCCAGCGTGACGCTGACGGTGAGCGATACGGGGGGGCAGGCGCTCACCTGGCACGCCAGCGCCTCGGGCAACGCCGTCCTCTCCGCGACCAGCGGCGATGTCAGCCCTCACAGCACGGGCACTGTGGGCGTGCACTCAGGCGGCGGCCAGCATGGTTCGGGCACCATCGTCTTTACGTCGAACGGGGGCAGAGACACGGTGTCTTACAAGGTGTCGTGCCACTGAGGGCGCTGTAGGGGCGACAGAGCCGGCAGAGGTGACACACCGAGCGGGACAGGAGCAGCGCCAAGCGACCTGCCAGTGCGACGCGGCAGGAGGGCCGCTCGCTCTTGTGGCAGGTTCCGGTAGGCCAAGATATACGCGACCGAAGACAACCGCGCCAGCCACCTCACGTGCCCCTGCCGCTGCTGCCTGCACCCCCACCACCAACTCGCAGGAAGCGGCTAGAATAGCGTCAGCTGCTGTGGGGGCGGCTCGTCGTCCTTCTTCTCCGGCTGCCCGAGCTTGCCTTCGGCGGCGAGCCGCCGTGCCTCGCTGAGCGCCGCGGGAATCGCGCGCTTGAAGTCCTCCACCACCGTCTGGCGCAGCGTCTGCTGGTGCAGCGCGGCGGCGGGATGATACATCGCCACGACGATACGGCCGCCGACGACCTTGGCCTGCCCGTGAATCTGGCTGATCTTGGCGGTCGGAAAGAAGATTGCCATCGAGTAGCGCCCGAGTGTCACGATCACCTTCGGGTTGATGGCCTCGATCTGCCGCCGGAGATAGTCCGCGCAGGCGTCGATCTCCTCAGGCAGCGGGTCGCGATTCTCGGGCGTCCGGTGCTTGACGACGTTGGTGATGAATACGGACGAGCGATCCAGGCCGATGCTGGCGAGCAACTCATTCAGGAAGGCGCCCGCCGGGCCGACAAAGGGGCGACCTTGCCTGTCCTCATGATAACCAGGCCCCTCGCCGATGAACATGACCTCGGCCCCCGGGCTGCCCTCTCCCGGCACGCCGTTCTTGGTACCCAGGTACAGTGGACACTTCGTGCAGACGCGCACCTGCGCCGCAATCGCCTCGAGGATTTCCGCTGCCGCCATGCCAGGACCTCCTTATGTGCCGGCGGCAGCCGCGCCGCCGGGTCGTTGCTGTATCACACCCCGATTCGCGTGCTCGCACGGGGCAGCGATGCTGCTCTCAAGATAGCACACAGGCCAAGCGGCGATGCGTGGAGGCTCGCATCTTGTCCCGCACAACACGCGCCTGCGCTGGCCGGGTGTCTGTGTATTTCTGCAGAGTATGGCATATTGCACAGTTCACAGGTATACTGCAGGGGCCACTAGCAGGCATACACACGGCGGGGTATTTTGACATGCGGCTTGAGAAACTCGGCGCCATCATTTGGGGTACTGTCTATCATGACCTGTATAGGAGTGCAACACATGAGAAAAGTCTACTGCCGGCCCGAGCTGCGCAAGCATGGTGAGCTCAAAGGCTTGACGTTCAGCAAGCATCATCCTCACAAACACTAAAGACGCATCCCCACGGCGGCTCGGCATCCCCTCGTGTGCGCGAACGGCGCAACGCGCAACTTGCCGGCACGGCTCGCGTCGTGTGCGGTGTCTAGCGTGTTGTCCTGCACGATACCGGCTGCTGTCCCTGAGAACTGACCTCCGATGACGGTTCACCGCGTAGAGTACGTGCTGCACGGCGTGTCGATCAGCGTGGCCGCTGCGTCTCGCCGGCTGCGTGCCGCCGCGGACGAGCTGCTGCGCCCTTTCGCCACCGCCACCGCCACCGCCACCGGCCCCGCAAGTACCGGTTCCAGTGTCACGGGCGCGCCGCGCATTGCCGTCAAGCTGCTGTCCAGTGCGCCACCCGACAGCCCTCCCGCGCGGGCGCGCACCTGGATGGAGGCGGATGGCCTTTGTCTGCTGGCCGACGGCGCCACCTCCTACCTGCTGTTCGAGGGCGTCTACTATGGCCGGCTGGCCCACCGCGAACGGCGCATCACGCTCTGGCTGGCGCGCGACCATGCGCCGGACAACTGGACCATCGCACACATGCTTCTGCAGCCGCTCGTGCTGGAGGCGCTCCGCCCCAATGGCTTCATCGCCGTGCACGCCGCCGCGCTGGTAGATGCTGGCGCGGCGGTGCTCTTCCCGGCATACAGCGGCAGCGGCAAGACGACCCTGGCGCTCGCACTGCTGCGTGCCGGCTTCCGCCTGCTCTCTGACGACTCGCCGCTGCTGCGCTGCGAGGAGGGTCTGGTCGTCGCCTACGCCTTTCCCGAGCCACTGAACGTCGCCGCCACGACCGCTGCGTTGTTCGCGGAGGTGGCGCCGCACCTGCCCGCCGGGCTGCAGACAGCACGCGCGGAGAAAGCGGCACTGGACGCCCGACTGGTCTACGGCGACTGCCTCGCCGAGCGCGCACCGGTGCGCGCCGTCGTCTTCCCAGCGCATCGCCCGGCAGGCGGCTCCACGCTCGCATGCCCGCTACCGAAGGCGCAAGCGCTGCTGCGACTGCTACCGCTCACGATGACAAGCGCCGCGCCGGCCAACACAAGCACGCAGTTTCAGCTGCTCGCGCACTTGGTCCGTGACACACCATGCTACAGTATGGACACCGGCGGCGATTTCGACCGGATTCCCTCGATCGTCCGGCGCCTGCTGCGCGACGACGGCGCAGTCTAGCAAAGGAGAGGTGAGGCATGGGTGCAAGCGCGCGATTACATCAGCAGCCACGGCGAGTCGAGCAGGTGGTGGCCAGCGAGCTGGAGGGCGAGATGGTGCTGCTCAACCTGGCAACCGAAGAATACTACTCGCTCAACGAAGTGGGCACGCGCCTGTGGGATCTGACCGACGGCAAGCGCACTGTGGCGGAGATGATCGACACCATCCTGCAGGAATACGAGGCGGAGCGCGCGGGAGTGACCGAGGATGTGCTGGCCCTCTTCCAGGAGTTGACGGATGAAGGTCTGGTCGCATGGAATGCGGCCTGAGGCGCTTCGCGCCCGTCAATCCGCTGAGGGTGTAGGGACGGACGAGGCGCCGCCTGCTGCCGCAGCGGCGTCAAGGCTCATCGCGCGGCCCAGCTCGGCGAGCTTACTGATGGTCCGCCAGTTGCGCGCCGTCGCGGGAACGCTCAGCGTCCGCTCCAGGAAGGCGTTCGTGAAGAGGGTGAGCCTGATACTTTGGCGCAACAGGAGGTAGACCTCGCGGCCCACGAGGCGGAGCTCGTCGACATCACTGCCGCGGGCGAGTAGCCGGTCGATTCCTGCCTGTGCGGGCGCCGCGGCCAGCAGCGAGACGTACAAGCTCTCCTCGTCTCGCAGCGCATCCACCGCGAACGGGCACTGAGCGATGAGCCGCTCGAGCTCGCCCGCCGTGCGCAAGGCGACGGTGACGGGGAAGCCGAACGCCGCCGCGATCTCGCGCTCGAGCTGGCGGCGCAGCGGCTCCTCCGCGCGGTCCGCTGTGAACACGACGTTGCCGCTTTGAATGTAGGTTTGTACTCGGCCAAAGCCCTGCGCCTCGAACAGCTGCTTCAACTCAGTCATCTTAATCGGCTTCTGCCCGCCGACGTTGATGCCGCGCAGCAGCGCGATATAGGTGGTCGTCGGGAAGCCATCGCTGGCTTGTGCGCTGGTCGGGTCCATTGCCGCACGCTCCTCTCGAACGCAGCATACCATCTACTACTGCGGTGGCGCTCCGGCGTCGTGACCGGCAGCGGGGCGCACCCCTGAAGGGCCGCGGATATTTCCTCGGCGCACAGCCGGTCGCTCCAGCGTCAGCTCTGTGTGGGTGTATACTCGGGGCGAGAGCTCGCGGAGAGCCTGGGCGCCGCCAAAGGAGAGCCGCGCGTGATCCTTGCCGTTCACGAGCGCATCGTGCGTGAGGCCCTGGGTGAGGCGTTGGGTCCGCGCGCTCTGCGCCTGATCATCCGCGCCAATAAGCGCAGCGACCTCCACCAGCTCGCGCCGGAGTATCACTTCGACAGCGCCCCCAATCCCCGCGCGCTCTGCGACCTCTGGCGGCGCGGCCTCCATGCCTGGCTGACGCGCGCCGTCGCCCGTGCCGCGCCCTCTGGACGCGCGGCCGGCCCCGTTGAGCGCCGCCGCGCGCTGGCCGACTTCGGCCGTGCCACCCACGCGCTGGCAGACTTCTATGCCCACACGAACTGGATTGAGCTTGCCCTCGCGCGCGGCGAGTCACCTGCTCTCGCGCCGCTGCTCGCCGGTTTCACCGACCCGGCGCAACTGCCGGCGGATCTGCAGAGCGGCTACTTCCATCTCCGCTACGGCCTCACCGGCTGCCCGCGCGGAGGCCCGCCCGCCGGCTTCGCCTTCTGCCACGCCCAGCTCAACAAAGACAGCCCACAGCGCGGCCACGGCGCCGAACGGTCCGGGCGGGCTGACCTCACCTATCACGACATCGCCGTCCAGCTTGCCATCGCATCCACCCACTCTGCCTGGGATGCCGTCTGCGCGAGTATGCGCGCCGCGCAAGGGGGGGCGGCGCTGGCCGAGCGGTGCATTGCCCGCCTGGCCTATGGCTGACGCGCGTCGTCACGGCAGCCGCGGCGGGCCGCTACAGCTCCGCGATGGGCACCCGCGCCTCGACCACGGTTCCCAGCCCATCACTGTGTGCGCTGATGCTGAAGACACCGTGGACGGTGGCGACGCGCTCGCGCATGCCGGTGATGCCGAAGTGGCCCTCGGGGCTGCGGATCGCGAGGAGAGCGACGCCGGCGTCGCGGTTGGGGTCGCCGGATGTATCCCCCGCCGCACCCTGCGCACCCGGCGCACCGCCCACCGTGTCCTCCACCGCGGCCTGGCTTACGGCAACCGATGCCCACTCGGGCTCGCCATCCGCGAGCGGGGACAACGCAGGGGCGGATGCGGGCACCGGCGGATTCGTCGCCAGGATGCCCACGCCGTCGTCGGCGACGCGCACCACTCCCTCGCGCCCCTCCCGCGCAATGTAGAGGGTGAGGGTGCGAGCATGTGCATGCCGCTCGGCGTTGGCCAGTGCCTCCATGCCAACGCGCAAGAGCGCTTCGTGCGCCAGGTCGGAGAGCGTGCCGATCTCGCCGGACGCCTCGCAGCGCACCTGCCACCCCGCGCGCGCGGCGGCTTCATGGGCAGCTTGCGCCAGCGCCTCGCCCAGCGGTTGATGAACGAGCAATGGCGCACGCAGGTCGGCGATGGTCGCGCGCAGCTGGGCCAGCGACTCCCGCGCGATCATCTTCGTCGCCGCGATCTCGTGTTCGGCGCGGTCCGCATCCACGCTGCGCAGGCGCTGTGCGGCCTCTAGCTTGACGGCGATCAGCGCGAGGGAGTGGCCGAGCGTGTCGTGCATGTCGCGCGCCAGCCGGCCGCGCTCGCGCAGCACCGCCAACTCGCGGTCGCGCTCCGCCGACTCGGCAAGCTGGTGATGCGCCTGCTCCAGCTCACAGTGCGAGCGCTCCAGGTCCTGATACATGCGCTCGCGCGCAAAGCGGCTCCGCAGGAGGACGATGGGAAAGTAGGCGAGGGCGCTGAAGATGACGAACGTGAGCACGTTGCCGCCAAAATTCAGGAGCTGGTCAGGGCTGGCATCGTGTGGCAGCCAGCCATAGACGGCGAAGATCGCCAGCGCGGTGGGCACCGCCAGCACGAGCGCGAGCGGCATGCTCACAGTAGTGATGCTGAGGCCATAGACGGCGTAGAGGGCCCAGCGAAAGTTTGCATCGAGCGCGACCAGCGCGAGGGTGATCGCCAGTAAGCCTCCCCACACGAAGATGGCGCGCAGATGCAGACCAACGCTGACGCCGCTGAGACGCTTTCGCCAGTAGTCGTCCTCGTTGCCATGCACCATCCAGCGGCTGCCCAGTGAATACCACGAGACATACAGGCCAGAGAGCGCGAGAATCAGCCAGCCGCGCGGTTGCAGCAACAGCTGCGGGCGCTGCAGGAAGGACGCCAGGGTGGCGATGGCGAGGGAAGCGATGGTGATGGCGCGCCAGAACAGGCCAGTGTTTTTCGAATACTGGCGCAGGCGCTGTAGACTGCCGCTGAGAGCCATGCCGGCCACCTCGCTCCCCCGGTCGGTACGCGACGCGCGCTCCTCCTGCGGGCACGCGGAAGATGCCGGTGGCGCACTCACCAGCCCCACGAGTAGTATACCGCTCGCGCGCTGAGGGCGGGGAGTATCGAACGGCATGTGGCGCGGTAGGTCGAAGGTCACGGCGTGGCGCGGCGGCGGCTGGTCAGTGCAGCGGCGCGGCCGGGAACTGGCGGAGAAAATGACGGTGCGCTTGCCAGGGGGCGGCCAGGCTTGGCATGGCCGGCGCGGCAAGATTAGCGTGGAGGCTCGTCGGCGCGCTCGTGGGGCACTCCACTGGCAATCACCTCGTCTCCTCTTCTGGCGCCCAGCAGTGCCGCCGCCGAGCCGTTGCGTACAGCGATGGCGAGGTGGCCGGAGCTATCGGCGAGCAGGAAAGGCTCACCCTCTGGACCTTCCGCAAAGGTGTGGGCACGGGCGGGGATGTCTCTGCCCGCGACTGCGAGGCGTGCCGAGGGGGTGGTGAGCAGCGCGGCGGCGAGCGCGCCGGCAACATCGGTGATGAGGTTGCCGAAGCGGTCCACGTGCAGCACTTGCCCTTGCAACATGTCTCCCTGCCAGACGGGACGCGGCAACGCGAAGGTGACGAGGCTCGCCACGGCGATGGCGCTGCCCAGCTTGCCGAGAGGAATCCCGCGCGCCAGATGCGCGGCGCAGGGGGCGAAGATATCGCGCCCGTGGAAGGTGGCGCTGGGGTCCGGCAAGTAGAAGCGGGGATCGTCGAGCGCGACAGCCTCGTCGGGAGGCGCCGCCGCGAGCACGTACGAGAAGAGCCCGTTATCGGGGCCGACGAAGAGACGGCCGCCAGCGGTGAGCGCGACGGGGCGCCGTGTGCTCCCCACACCCGGGTCCACCACGCAGAGAAAGATGGTGCCCAGGGGAAAGTATCGCCAGGCGGTGTGCAAGACCCAGGCGGCGTCGGCGACATCCTGCGACGCGATCTCGAGCGTGAGGTCCACTAGCGCGGCGCCAGGCGCGATGCCCAGGATGACCCCTTTCATGACGCCGGGATAGCCGTCGCGGCTGCCGAAGTCCGTGAGCAGGGCGATCGGCGGAGAGCCAGCCATGGCACATGCCTCCCGCGCTCACTCAGCTCAGCTCAGCAGCCGGCAGTCGAAGCGCACGACGCCCGCGCGCCGGTCCGTGACGACGCGCGTCACCTCCAGCTTGATGACATCGCCGATGCGTTGGGGGATGTCGCTGGCGCCGACGATGCGCGCCTCGGAATGCACCTCGGGGTTGTCGAGCCGGGCCACCGTGCAGCGCACATAGGGCTGCTCGACGCCCGCGAAGCTTGCCGAGAGGCCCATCTCTTTGGTGAGGATGGTACCCTCGATGATCATGCGCCGTCCCCTTTGCGTCGTCTGCGTCGTCTGCGTCGTCTGCGTCGTCTGGCCATCGCACGTGCGATGGGGAGCCCCACAGGGACTATAGGCACGGCCCGGCGCACGTGTCAACGACGGCGCAGGTGTGCGTACTGATTACTTGTAAGGCCGCAAGGAAAGGGGCCGGCTGGGGACTCTCCGATCACCCGCGACCGGATAAGAATCCCTCTAGCGGGAGATTCAGCGCCACCACCGTGCTGGCGACGCCGACGGCCCAGCCCAGCACCACCTGGCCACGCGTGTGCTTCAGCAATACCACGCGCGACCAGCCCACCAGCAGCGCCGCCGCGGCGCCGGGAATACCATAGACTGGCGCGACATAGAAGAGCAGCGTGGCGCAGGCCGCGGCGCCCGTGGCGTGGGCGCTCACCTTGTAGCCGAAGTTGATGAGGCCATCCACGACATTGGCCAGGGCAATGCCAAGCGACGCGCGCACCGCAATCTCCGGCGCGCCAGAGGAAGCGAACACCACGGTGAGCGCCAGCATGCACACCAGGCCGAAGGGGTAGAGCAGGTAACGCTGGCGGCGCACACTCACGTCCAAATCCGTCCAGCGGCGGCGCAGAACCTGGACACTGACGAGCAGCGAGACGGGCACCGAGGTCAGCAGCAGCGCCAGCGCGACCCAACGAGCGGTCTGCGCCGGCGAGCGCGTGGTGGAATAGATGGCAACAGCGAGGGTGAACAGGGGGAAGGCGATGGGATGCACGATTACGGAGATCCAGCGTGCCGTCCGCTCGCGGGCAGACGGCTGCGGCTGTGGCTCCGCCTTTTCAAGGAGCATGCTCTCTCACTCTCTCAGCACCGCGGAGCGCCGCCGGGACGCTTAGGGTCCCGTCGATTGCGACCCCGCACATTGTAGGAAGCGGGTGAGGCTGCTGTCAACGACATGGGCCAGCGGCCGGCGTAGATGAGACGTGCGTGCGCGGCGCGCACGGGGTATAGTCTGCCGGTGGGCGTGCGCTCATCGCCACGCAGTCGCCCACGGGCGGCGGCACGATGGCGGGCGTAGGGGATCGGCGCCCCACGAGAAAGGATACACGACGATGTTTATTGCGGTCACACGCATAGCGGCGCCGGCGGAGGCGCTGGACCGAATGGCGGTGGCCTTTCGCAAGGCCGCCCCTGACCTGAAGCAGTTCAATGGCTTTCTCGGGTTCGAACTCTGGCGCGACACGCAGACGCTCCAGGCAGTGTCACGTTGGGAGTCGCGCGCGGCGATGGAGACGTACACCAGGAGCGGCCTGTTCGGCGCGCATCACGGCGGCGAAACGGGTGCGCAGGCGCACGGCGGAGGACAGGCGCACGCACAGACACCGGCCCAAGGCGGCGCGGCCAGCGCGGCCAGCGCGGCGTATTACGAGGCCGAAGTTGTCGTGTAGGGTGGCCCAGGGTGGTAGGCCACCAGACGACTACATTCCCACGTAGCGCGCGTAGACGCTGCGGGCGACGGTGGTGTCGTCGGTGCCCTTGATGATGGCGCGCGCGTCGGGGAAGATCGTGATGTCGAAGCCCTCCACGCGCAGGCGCAGCAGGAAGCCGTTGCTCGCCACATCGCCGACGGCGCCCAGCCGCTCTGCCAGCGCATCCAGATCGAGCGTGCCTGCCGTTCCGCGCGGCGGGCGAACCTGCACGGCGTTGCGCCCGCACAAGCTCGTGCCCCCGTCGTCTATCGGCGCCTCTAGAAACGCGTAGTCGCCGCGGCCACAGGCGGGGCAGTCGGGCTGGCGCGGCAGTTCGATGCGCTCGAAGGTGTTTTCCCACAGGTCCACCCAGGTCATGCCGCGCACGACACGGTCGCTGCCGACCAGCAGCTTGAGGGCCTCCGTGGCGGCGAGGCCAGCGACCACCCCGACGATGCCGTTGAGGACGCCGGCCGTATCACAGGTGGCGGTGGTGCCAGGTAGCGGCCGCTCTGGGAAGACACAGCGCAGGCAGGCGCTATCGCCGG
>Ga0207646_10008249_pt1 | contig 10458 bp, 9 predicted proteins | sample KBSK5502metaG_FD_184343 | JGI IMG/M metagenome (GOLD analysis project Ga0207646, IMG submission 184343) | Corn, switchgrass and miscanthus rhizosphere microbial communities from Kellogg Biological Station, Michigan, USA - KBS K5-50-2 metaG... | ecosystem: Host-associated > Plants > Roots >...
CCACCCGAACCCGACCCCCAGCCAGGAACCCGGACAAGCCGCAGAATAGGCAAGCGGCGGAAAGCCCACGCCCTATTCACCGCCAAGGTCAGATCATCCGGCCGCTGATCGGGGTCAGCAACCGTCCAAATTCGGCCGGTGGATCGAGGCTTAGCCTCGATCCACCGGTCAATTAATGGTGTTTGGGGCGTGTTAACGTGAAAGGTGCCCTCTGACCTGGGATAATGGGAGTTGCTGAAGCTCCAGTTCCCGGTTCGAGAGGACACCCTGTAAGTGCGATTGTTGCATAGCCTCGCGAAGACGCACGCATCCTTCGATGACCCGAACCTCGTGTCGCACGCCGGGCTGGTCCCGGTGATGGCCCTGGCGCAGCGCGCCGGGCTCGGCGAGCTGATCACGGAGCACGTCACGCGGCCGGCGAGTGCGGCGTCAACGCGCACCTGAAAGTCCCGTGCCTGGTCGCCGGGATGGCCGCGGGCGCGGACTGGATCGAGGACATGGACGTGCTGCGGCACGGCGCGATGGCTGCCCTGTTCGGCGGCGTCCGCGCCCCGTCGACGCTGGGTTCGCACCTGCGCTCTTATACCTGGGGGAACGTCGCCCAGCTGGAGAAGGCGGGCCGGGAGTTCCTCGCGGAGCTGGCCCGGCAGGCGCCGCTGCTGCCCGGCGCTGACGTGCTCGCCTTCATTGACATCGACTCGATGCAGAAACGCGTTTTCGGGCACCAGAAGCAGGGCGCGAGGTTCGGGCACACGAAGATCCAGGGGAAATCGCTGCTGGTCCGGGGCCTGAACGCGCTGGCCGCCGTCGTCAGCACGCCGCTTCCGGCGCCGGTGATCGCCGCGACGAGGCTGCGCGGCGGCAACGCCGCCTCCGCGCGCGGCGCGGCCAGCCTGGCCGCCCGCGCCATCGGCACCGCGCGGGACTGCGGCTGCACCGGCACGATCATCGTCCGGATGGACTCCGCCTACTGCAACGCCGCGGTGATCAGCGCGGTCCGCCGCGGCGGCGCCCGGTTCTCCGTCACCGCCCCGATGAACGCCGGCATCTGCGCCGCCATCGCCGCCATCTCCGATGACGCCTGGACCGCCATCAGGTACCCGCACGCGATCTGGGACGACCAGCTGGATGCCTGGATCTCCGACGCGGAGGTCGCTGAAGCTGAGTACACGGCGTTCGCGTCGAAGAAGGGCCAGGCAGTCACCGCCCGGCTGATCGTCCGCCGGGTCCGCGACCTGAACAAGCAGGCCGGCGCCGGGCAGGACGAGCTGTTCCCCGCCTGGCGCTACCACGCGGTCTTCACCGATTCCCCCTTCGAGCTGGTCCAGGCCGAGGGGCAGCACCGCGACCATGCCGTGGTCGAGCAGGTCTTCGCCGACGTCACCAGCGGACCGCTTGCCCACATGCCCTCCTTTATCTTTAGCCCGACGATCTTGAGGTCGTCTGACCTGTGGTTTTGTGTCGTGGACGGTGTTGTTCACGGGACTTCCAGCGGTTTCTCCGAAGGTCGGCCAGCATTTTTCTGCTCTCTGTTTTCCGGGCGTGTCGTGGCTGGTGAGCGGATCGCGGTTGCCCTCTGTTCGCCGAGCGCGCGCTCGAGTGCCTCGCGGAGTTGGCGGTTCTCTGATTCCAGGACGCGGATGCGGGCGGTGGCTGCCTCCAGACGGCGCAGCAGCGAGGCGGGCGTCGCGCGCTGCCGGCCGGGAACCGGTGGCGATGACGGGGCCTGCTGCTGCCGGGTGCGGAGCCGCCCGATCTGCTCTCGCAGGTCGTCTTGGGCATAGAGCCAGGAGCGGGAGACGCCGGCAGCGGAAGCGACGGTGCTGAAGGTGACGGGCTGGCCGTCGGCGTCCAGGCTGCGCAGCGCGGTCACGGCCCTGCGCCGGGCGGCGTCTGAGCGGCGGCGGGCGGCGGCGATGATGTGGGCGGAGTTGTCAGCCCGCATTAGCGGCGTCCTCCTGTTCGTCCGGGCCGATGGCCTCAAGCTCGGTGATCATGCGGTCGAGGTTCGCGGCGACCTGCTCGTTCATCTCGGTGACGCGGACGTGGCCGTTGTCCCTGGCGGTGGTGATCAGGGTGAGGGTGCGCTGCTGCTGCTCGCGCAGCTCGGGCAGGAATTCGGGGCCGGTGATGAAGACCGGGCAGGTGAGGCACGAGTTGGCGTGCGGGCACTGCCGCTGGACCGGCAGGCCGCAGTAGCCGTTGGGCAGCGTCTGGGTTGCGATGCCGTACCTGGTCTTCGCCCACTGCGCCTGGCCGAGTGGCCCGTCCGGGTCGATGGTGACCCGCTCGCCGCTGATGTTCACCCTGGCGGCCTGTTCCCAGCGCCGCCGGACGGTCTGGTCGGTGAGCTTTGCGTAATGAGCGGTCATCTGGGTTGAGGAATGGTCGAGCAGGACCCGGACGACTTCCTGCGGGACGTCGCGGTTGATGAGCCGGCAGGCGAAGGTGTGCCGCCACTGGTGGGGCGTCAGGTGCACCGGGCCGCCGTGCTCGTCGCGGACGTGGCAGGTGTCCAGCCACTTGTTGAGCAGGCCGCGGTAACTGTAGTAGGTGACCGGGTGCTGCCCGCCGGCGTTCGCCTTGAGCGCCGGGAACAGGTGCGGGTGCCGGCCGGGCCAGCGGTCCGCGACACGCTGCTGCTGGCCGCGGATCGCGGCTTCGAGTTCCTCATCGACGGGGACGGCGGCCTCGCGGCGCATCTTGTGGTTGAAGTAGCGCAGGTAGGGGGCGTCCTGCCCGTCGTGGATCAGGCAGTCGAAGGCCAGGGTGCAGGCATCGGTGGCGCGCAGGCCGCAGCGGATGAGGATGAGCGTGATCAGGCGTCCTTCCGGGCTGGTCCAGCGGTCGAGGTTCGCCGGCGATTCGACCTGGGTCATGATGTGCTCGGCCAGGTGCCGGGTCAGCCGCGGCGGCCGGGCCGGGATGTCGCCGGGGAAGAACGCGGCCGTGACCGGGAGCGTGGCGTCCCAGCCGTGCTGCCGGATGGCCTGCAGGAAGGCGCTGACGGACGTGATGGCGTCCGCGCGGGCGCCGTGCCCGATCGCCTGGCTGGCGAGCCAGGCGAGATAGCGTTCCAGCAGCGGCCGGTCGACGCCGCCCAGGGCTGCGGTGCGGGCGATCGTGAGGAACTCGCTGAACCGGGTGAGGGCGGCGACGTCGGACTGCACGGTGCCGACGCTGAGGCCCGAGCTCAGCCGCAGCCGGGCCCACCGTTTGGACAGGTCGCGGAGCCAGGGTTGGGCAAGGCGGTCGAAACGCAGCCGGATCCGCGAGTTCGCGGGCTTTCCCGGGTTCAGGACCAGTCCCGGGATCCGGTGCAGCCGCCAGACGTCACGGGGGTACCCGGCTTCCCAGCCGGTGCCCTCGGCCAGTTCCTCGGCCATCTCGCGGGCGAACAGCAGGAACGCCGGGTAGGTCGGGCTCTTGCCTCTGCCCGCCTGCCGCCGCCACTCGTCCTCGGACAGGTCGAGCAGCGATTCCACTCCGGCGTCGCTGGCCCTGCGGACCGCCCACCGGGCGACCTGGTGCGGGAGGGTGATGGTCGCCCGGTCCGCCCGGCACTGAACCGCGTACTGCATCTCAAGCCTGAGCTGGGCCGGCAGGCCGCGGAAGTCGATCCGGGCCCGGCCGCGCAGCAGGCAGTGCTCGGTGAACTCGCCGGGATCGGGGGAACCCAGCTGCCGCCACCTGGTGTCGTGGGCCTTGCAGAACTGGTGGGCCTCGTTCTCGGGCCAGAGCGCGCAGAACGGCAGCAGGCACTCCGCCCGCGGCTGCGCCGCGGGCGGCTCGGCCCGTGCCGCCCATGCGGCCGGGTCAGGGCATCCCGCATGCTCCCATGCCGAGCGGTGCCGCATGCACAAACCCTGGCCGCTGCTGCCGTAACGGCAGCCGGGCACCGAGCAGGCCGTCAGCGGGCGGCGCCCGTTCAGCGGCGGGCCCGGGTCGGCGAGGAATGCCGTCATGTCCGGGCGGCCGCGGTCCTTCCACCGTTTCCCGTGCGCGGTGCACAGGCCGTTCTCCGCCCGGGGCCGGTCGCAGCCGGAGGCCGGGCAGGCCGGCCGGCCCAGGACCGGGTCGTCCGGGCCGGGGACCAGGATGTCCGCACGGAACTCGATGCGGACGGCGGCAAGGAGCCTTTCCAGCAGCCCCGCCTGCCCGGATGCGGGCTGCTGCGCGGGCGCGGTCATCAGGCTTCCTCCTGCTCGAAGACGGTCGCGGTCAGGCGGACGGTGACCCCGCCGCTGCGGTCGGCTGCGTGCAGCCGGCATGTCCCGCCGCCGCCGGGCTGCTCGCGGCACTCGCCCAGTCCCAGCGCCTGCCGCCAGGCCGCGAAGGCCAGCCGGACCTGCGGTGCGGGCCCGAGCCCGCTGACCTGGCCGATGAGCACCGGGCTGGCCGGGCCGACGGTCCAGGCGATGCAGGGCAGCTCCGGGTGGCCCTCCAGGATCCGGGCCAGCTCGGCGGCCGCCTGCCGCTGCCAGGAAGCACGGTCGGCCTGGGCGATGACCGGGGTCACAGCCGGACCTCCTGACCGGTGAACCAGCCCGCTTTCTCCAGCACGTGGCGAGCGTCCTCGACGGTCAGGTGCCCGTACGCGTCGATCGTCGTCGCGACCGACGCGTGGCCGAGGAGTTCCTTAACGGTCTCCATCCCGGCGCCCTTGCGCAGCAGCCAGGTCGCGTACGTGTGCCGGCACCAGTGCGGCGAGAACGCGATCCCGGTCGCGGAACGCAGCCGCGTCACCAGGTCATACGCCGCCGGGTAGGTCATCGGGCGGCCGACGGGAGCAGCCCACAGGTTGACGAACACGTAGTCCGAATCGACAGCCCCGTACTCGCGGTTCAGGTAATCGGCATACAGCCGCATCAGCGGCGCGCCCGCCGGGACCACCCGGCCCCGCCCGCCCTTGGCCCGCATGCCGTTCGCGTTGTCCCTCGAGACCACGTGTACCAGGCAGCCGCCGATGTCGATGTCCTCGTGCCGCATGCCCAGGGCCTCTCCGATCCTCAGGCCGGCCTCCAGCAGCATTGCCAGCAGCAGCCGGTCCCGCAGGTGATCGCAGGCGTCCAGGATCGCCTGGGCCTCCGCCGCGGTCAGCACCCGCGGCAGCGGCCGGGGAGCCTTCACCTTCACCGCCAGCCGCGGCCGGGGACTGCGCCCGGTCACGTGATGCAAGAACGGGCGGAACGCCGTGCCCGCATAGCCGCGGCCCTGAGCCTGGATGGCCCGCAGCACCCCGGCCGCCTTCGCCTCGTGGCGGGCGTGGAACCGGTAGAACGACGCCACCGCCGCGAGCTTGCGGTTCACCGTCGATGCGCCGCAGTGATGAGCCTGCTCGCCCAGCACAGCGACCGTCCCGTCCCGGCCCTGCGGCGGCAGCCGCAGCCACGCGACGAACGAGGCGACGTCCTCCAGCGTGACCTCGTCCCAGGCCAGGCCACGGCCGGACAGGTAGCTGAACCAGTCCTTCAGGTCATGGGCATACGACTTCACTGTGTTCGGTGATTTCTCCGACGAGCTCAGGAACCCCAGGAACCGGTCCACCGCCCCGACCGGGTTCCCGTTATCTTCCAGAACCGTCCATGACACCGCATCCCACGGCATCACCACACGCTGCACGCGCACCGAATCCCCCTGTCATCTGCGTGATGGACGGGGCAAGATAACCACGTCCTCCACGAGCGACACGGCAGATAGCAGTCGCGTCGTGCACGTCAAAGACAGGCGGAGGATGGCTAGAGATAACCTCAGGGGTTTTCGCCGCGAACGCGGCCTGGCTGTCCATCGCGGCGATGGCGCACAACCTGGTCCGCGCGGCCGGCGCGCTGGCCAGCCAGCCCTTCGCGAAGGCCCGGGCCGCCACCATCCGCCGCGACCTGATCGCCATCGCCGCCCGCACCGCCCGCCGCGGCCGCGGCCACATCACCCTCCACCTGCCCGAAGCCTGGCACCGTGAGCAGGAATGGCTGAACCTCCTCGCCGCGTCTTGCGGGCCGCCCGCCGCAGCGGCCTGACCAGCCCCGAACCGGTCAGCACCCCGACGGCCGCCACGGCCACCCCGACCCCAGCCCCCGAGGCAGGAACCCAGGACAAGCCGCACAGCAGGCCAGCGGCAGGACGCCCGCGCCCGGAATCACCTCGCAAAACTCCTCGTGCAGGAATCAAGCCGGAAACGAGCTAGCCGAATCGGCCGGTGGATTGAGGCTTAGGACCGGATCTTGAATTGCCGCTGATAGGTCGGCATGATTAGATCCGCCCTGCGGTGGATGACGGAAGGGGTGCCAGATGCGCCGTTTCATCCCGGTTGCGGCGGTTGCCGCTATGCTCACCCTGGCGGCCATGCCGCTGACGGCGGCGCCGGCGGCGGGCGCCGCCGGCCCGTCGGCCTCGTCCAACCAGCTGGTCGACTTGGACCATGGGCTGGCATTTCCGCAAAATAAGCAGAACGAGCCGTCGATCACCCGGGATCCGCTCACCGGGGTGCTGGTCGCCGGGGCAAACGACGAGATCAGCCAACCCGCCTGTACCGGCACCAGCACGCCGCTGGCAAGTCCGTGCCCGTTCCAGCCCGGCGCGCCCACGTCGGCCTTCTACCGCTCCACCGACAACGGGAAGACCTGGGCAGGCGGATACCTGCCGGGATTCGGCACGCTCAGTCCGCCGCGTACGTCCGGTGGCGACCCGAGCCTGTCCTACGGGCCGCGCCGGTGCGCCAGCGGCGCGTTCAGCTTCGGTTGCGGCTCCGTGATCTACTACGGCAGCCTGGCCGACCCGGTGAACGAGTTCGCCGGCGAGCAGGTCACCGTGTCCCGCAGCTACGACGACGGCCGCACGTGGGCCGATCCCGTGTACGCGACCAGCACCGACAACAAGTCGAACTTCGACGATCACGACTGGGTCGCGGCCGACAACTCGTCGGCCAGCCCTCATTTCGGCCGGGTCTATGTGTTCTGGGCGGTGTTCTGCAACACCTGCTCCGGCAACGGCAACGTCAAGCTGTACATGGCGCACTCCGACGACGAGGGCCGGACCTGGTCGGCGGCGGTGCAGGTCAGCGCGGTCGCCAACAACTCTGCCCAGGGGTTCCGGGAGACCGGGCAGATGACCGTGTCCAGCACGGGCACGGTCGAGGCGTTCTGGACGGAGAACGCCGACAGCAAGAAGCTCCCGAGCCTGCAGGTGGCGGCCGTCTCCACCGACGGAGGACAGACATTCTCCGCCCCAGTCACGATCGCCCAGGTCACCGATTACCCGCTGACGGGCACGCCGTTCGACGTGGTCGACCTGTTCAACCGGGTACCGGGGATGAGCGCCCGGGTCGACTGCTTCCCCCACCCCGCCGCCGACCCCTCATCCGCCCGGGTGTACGTGGTCTGGTGCGACTTCAGCAACGGGCACGGCACGGTCCGGGGCGCCGTATCCACCGACGGCGTGCACTGGACCTCGCTGGGCACCGTGGCGTCGCTGGCCGGCCGCAACGCGTTCTTCCCTCAGGCCGCCGTGTCCCCCGTTGGGACCGTCAGCGTGACCTTCGACGCGCTCACCCAGCCGCCTGCGGACGACGAGTTCCAGACCGGCGTGCAGACCTACGACAACTACTATGTCCAGTCACCCGCCGGCGGGGCGTCGTTCACCACCCCGCTGCGGGTCAGCACGGCCCCGTCCAACCCGGACGGCTCCAGCTACAACAACCTGCAAGAGCAGTTCATCGGTGACTACATCGGAATCGTCGACGGACCGCAGCAGGCCTACCTGGTGTGGACCGACTCCCGGAACGCCACCGCGTGCGCGGCGGTAGACGCCTTCCGGTCCCAGGTCTACGCCGGCGGAAAGCCAGTCGCGCCCAACCCGGATCAGGCCTGCGCCACCAGCTTCGGGAACACCGATACCATGACCGCGGCCGTCACCTACTGACACCCTGCCCCGTCCCCTGCGGCGCAGGCGATCCCGGCTGGCATGCCGCCGCTCCCCAAGTACCGGCCTCTTAGCGCTCGCGTCGCGCATGCCGCGGCGGCGTCCAGCGGGTGGAACCGGCGATTCCGGCACCATCAGCGCCACCTCGGCCACGACGTCCTAGGCTTCCCCTCAGTCGGCATGGCCTGGCCGACGGTCTCAATCCGGCCCGCACGGCGCCCTCGACGTGCCCGCGGAGCAGGACGACCGGCAGCCAACGACATAACACCGCCGCCTCAGCACGAGTGAGGGCGTCGAGCCGCTTGACCCGTAAGCCCGCAGATCAGCCAGATCCGGGCGCCACTGCCAGCCGGGTATCGACCCGGCGATCCGGCACAGAACAATAAGGCGGCTCCGCGCGCGTTCTCCCTGACCTCCCTCGTCACTCAGCGTCACGCTCTCGATCGACCCAACCATGAGGCTGTCCTGCGTCTCATTCGTTGCGATTGATCTGCTGGAGGCTTCACCCCCGCGGTCAAGCGATCCAATTCATGATGCCCCTCAGCAAATATGCTGGAGTTCGTCATGGCTAACCCGACCGGCGAGATCGGCCGACTCCGCGAGGAAGAACTGCCCGTTGTCCGGGTGATCGTCCCGCCCGACCCGAACGGCCGGGTGCTCGAGGATGACCTGGGTCCCGGCGACCTGGTATTCGACGGCAAGCTGACGCCGATGCTGGTCTGGCACGAGCGCTACCCGGTCGGCCGCGGCTGGCGATCCGGCTGGGTGTTCAGCTATGACACCGACGGCAGAGGGAACTCAGACGACTACATCGTCGGCCTCGGCCTGCCCGATGTCGATGCCGCCGTGGCGCAGGCTCGCGAGTACCTGCGTTCAGTCGGCTACCCCGCCGCCGGCTGGCCATCGTCATGACCACCGCAGCAGACGGACTCCGCGTCTCGGCACGCCGGATTCTACTGGTGCCCGGGGTTCGCCGGTAGCCCAGCCGATCTCCCCGCTAGCCGCTTGACCGAACCGGTCTCCGACGGTGGCCCGCCGGCAGGCACGAAATCGGGTCCTCTTGCTACCTCTACCGCGATGGGCTCGCGGGCGCTCAGAATGCCCAAATCTGAACGGCCTGAATCATTATCAACGTCGAACCGATGTCGGCACAGATAACGGCGGATCGGGGACGCAGGTCGCGCGACATCAGGTAACGGGGCGTGACGGACGTGATGGATCGGCTAGGTTGTCGAGCTCACAAGCCATGCCGTCCTTCCGCCTCGGCGAGGCGGCGGGCCAGCTCACTGATGTCACTGGAGCTGATCAGCTCGCGGACGGCCGGGTGACCGGGCGGCGGCATGGCCCAGTAATCGCCGGTGGCGCGGCCGCGCCAGATCCGCCACTGCGGGTACTGGCGCCGGAGCCGGTCAAGCTCGCCATCTTGGCCGTCCCTGCGGTGGCCGGCGGTCATGGCGGGCGATGGCAGGCCGCGGCACTGCGGGCGGCGGGCCGATGAGGCCCGGCCGCATGGGCCATACGCCTACCTCCCTCGCGGCGGGATCTGCGATGACGGCGAGCCCGGGTCCCGGCGGCCCGTCGCGGCAGGCAGCCCGCCCGGTCATCCCGCTCACCGCGCGGCCGGACAATGGCGGAGCAGGTCAGATGCAGCGTCACCGCCAGGTCCCGTCCCGGCGCGCGGCGGCGCCGGCCAGACCGCGGTCCGGAGGCACGGCAGATCGCGGGGACCCGCCTGAGGGGAGGGCCGGGCATCCCGCGGGAAGAGACCCTTTAACCGGGTAAGCGCCCGACGTGCCGGGTCTGTTACACGCCACCCGCAAGCACGGCCACGGCCAGCGGTGATGTGGCCGCCGGCCGCCGCGGACGTATCGCTGACATGACCACTCTCATGCTGCCGGCCGACTTGGCCGCAGTCTCGTCTCTGCCGCTGGCTGGCCAGCGCGCAGCTCCTCCCTGCCGGCTATGCGTTGCGGGTCGATGGCGAGTTCGTCGCAGCCGGCGGCGCGGAACAGCCGGTTCTGGTGCCTCTCCTTCGCTGGTCTTCTCCTGCATAGGTCGCATTGCCTGCGGTGCTCCGGCCGGCTCGCAGATTCGTGCCCTCGGCGGGGAGAGATCTTGTCGCTGGCCGTGTCGTGCTGTTGGAGGCAGAGTCAGCGGGCTGGACGTGGCAGCAGCAGGGCCCCGGTCAGCGAGCCAGCCCGGCCGGGAACCGGGCCCGGCAGTCGCCGGCCTCAGCGGCAGCCGGACGGCGCGGGCGGTGCCAGCGAGGCCAGCCCGGCAAGCGGGCCCTTTATGCTGGTGGAGCCGCCTGGTATAGGCCCGTGGCTACCGCCGCCAGTCCTTGTCATTCTCGTCGGCATGCTTGATCAACGGCAGGGTCGTCACCTGCTCGTGCTGGAGCAGGTCCGCCGTCTTGATCTGAACCGATTCGGTCTGGCTCCCGGCGGCAAAGACCACCGTTTCGTGCTGGAGCACCTCCTGATCGACGTAGAGCGGTGCGCCCAGCAGCGAGCCGAGCGGCGACAGCGCGCCCAGCTCGAT
>Ga0207646_10008250_pt1 | contig 10454 bp, 8 predicted proteins | sample KBSK5502metaG_FD_184343 | JGI IMG/M metagenome (GOLD analysis project Ga0207646, IMG submission 184343) | Corn, switchgrass and miscanthus rhizosphere microbial communities from Kellogg Biological Station, Michigan, USA - KBS K5-50-2 metaG... | ecosystem: Host-associated > Plants > Roots >...
CCGGAGAGGTCCGATGGGGCTGGCTCCCGAACCGCCTGCCGGCCGTGTGCCTGGCTTCAGATCGATGCGCCTGCCCCGTCGGATCTTGCCGTGGCGTGGTTCGAAAGAGGGACGAACGCCCAGCGCAGGCCCGGTATAAGGCATGCCCGCCACGGCCTGCCCTGTCGATGGTGGAAGTGGAGGGTGCTTGATGGCAGTGATTATCGGGATCGATCCGCACAAGGGCTCGCACACCGCGGTCGCGGTGGGTGCGGCCGAGGAGCCGCTGGGCAAGATACGCATCCGCGCCTGCCCGGCTCAGGCCGAGCAGCTGGTCGCCTGGGCGGCTGGCTGGCCGGAGCGGACCTGGGCAGTGGAGGGCGCGCCGGGGCTGGGCCAGCTGCTGGGCCAGCAGCTGGTGGCCGCCGGGGAGCGGGTCCTGGACGTGCAGCCCAAGCTGGCCGCCCGGGTGCGGCTGCTGCACACCGGCAACACCGGCAAGAGCGATCCCAACGATGCGCTGTCGGTTGCGGTCGCGGCGCTGCGGTCCACGGCGAACCGGGAGGTGACCGCTGATGATCACGCCACGGTGCTCAAGGTGTGGGCGAAGCGGCACCGTGACCTGTCCCGGGCTTACAACCAGGTCGCCTGCCGGCTGCACGCGGTGCTGTGCGAGCTGGTCCCCGGTGGGGTTCCCGAGGAGATCACCGCACGCCGGGCTGAAAAGATCCTCGCCCAGACCCGGCCCGCCGGCGCGGCCGGCCAGGCGCGCGGTGAGCTCGCCGCCGAGCTGCTGGCCGACTTGCGCCATCTGGACGGCCAGCGGCGCGCGGTGAAGAAGAAGCTGGCCGCCGCGGTCAAGGCTTCCGGCACCACCATGACCAGCGTGTTCGGAGTCGGTCCCGTGATCGCCGCCACGGTCATTGGCGATGTCGTCACCGTGGCCCGGTTCCCCACCCGGGACCACTTCGCTGCCTACAACGGCACCGCCCCGGTCGAGGTGTCCTCCGGCGAGAAGAAGATCTACCGGCTGTCGCTGCGCGGCAACCGCAGGCTCAACCACGCCATCCACATGGCCGCGATCACCCAGATCTCGCATGCTCACAGCGACGGCCGCGCCTACTACGACCGGAAGATCGCCGAGGGGAAGACCCACAAGGAAGCCCTGCGCTGCCTGAAGCGGCGGATCAGCAACGCCATCTACGCCCGGCTGCGGGCCGATGCTCGCGCGGCGGGCCTGGGAGGGCAACCGGGGAACCTCTCTTCATCCAGGGTGGCCGGCTCACACCCCGAGCACCGGCTCTTCGGGCAAGCCACTCCCAGGCCCCGGAACCAGCCTACGAGCCGTGCTCACACCGCGCATGCCACGGGCCACGTCCAGGGCCCGGTGCGCAAGACCCGGAGAATCACTTGACAACGGCGAAAGCAAAGAGGATTCGATCTGGCGCAGCCAGGGCAGGTTCTCTGGTGACGTTCTGCGCGCGTGATCTGGTTGTCCCACCGGCCTTGGGGAAGTCGGGGGAGCCAACTAGCTTCGCTCTGGGGCACACCGGACACCCCTATCGAGAGACGATGACAGTGAGTTCGGGACTTTCACCTGGTCGCAGCGGGGCCGCGAAGGTGGAGGAAGTCGGGAAGCGGGACGTAGGGGAAGTGTGCGTTGACGGCGCGCGCTGGGGAGTTGCGTTCGTCGTTTCCGGCGCGTAGCTCGTGGAGGCCGGTATCGAGTGCCCAGGCGATCTGGGCGGCCTTGAGCGCTTGGGCGATGCCGCGCCCGCGCCAGTCGTTGCGGACGGCGATCATCGCGTGATCGGCGATCCGCGCGGCGCGGCTCATCCACTCGAGCTGCGCGTATCCGACGGCCTCGTCGCCAGCCACAGCGACGAATGTGGCCTCTGGGATGTAGCGCGGCCCGGAAAGATGCGCGGCCGCAAACTGCTCGTAGCTGCCTGCCTGCATCGGCGCATTGCCGCCGAACGGTATCTGCGGGAACGCTTCGCAGGCGACCTCCCAGACGCCCTGCGCCAGTTCCGGACGCTCCGCCAGCGTCGTGATCAGCACGTCAGCCGGAGGGGTGGACTCAGGGCGCGGACAGCCGCTGAGCGGCAGGCGAAGGCCGCAAACGCGGTTGGCGATGGCGAAGCTATGACGCTCGGCAAAACCGGCGGTGTCAGGATCGTCCTCGAACGAGAACATCAGCAACTCCGATGGTCCCAAGCTGCGCGCGTGCGCCGAGACTTGTCCGTACAGTTGTCCGCCGACACCTCGGTGGCGCGCCTCGCGCAGGACGAACAACCCCGACATCGCGACGCCGCTTCCTTCCATCCAGACGGGCACCCCGGCCCAGCCGACGCCAACCGGTTCGCCGTCAAGTACGCCCAGCCAGTCCCTGCGTGTCGGCATCTGCGAGCGCAGGTGCTCGATCGCCTCTGGCTCGAAGATCAGCCACCGAAGCACCGCCGAGGCGATCCTCGCCACGCTGGCTATATCAGTCCTGCCGTCGATCAGCTCAATCGCCATGGTGGAACGAGCCTAGGCAACGCGCACCTCTCTGGAGCGGTCGACTGAAGACGCCAACGAACTCGATCTGCTCCGAGCCGCCGTCCAGTAAGAGAACGCTGCATGCCGCCAACCCATCCGGTACGTGCCGATATCGGGTGGACCACAGGTGTCGCCTCCCCGGGCCAGCGTGCACAGAACGACGGCCGACGCCTCCGTCCACGGGCACGCTAAATCGGCGATCTGCTTCTGCGTGAGCGATGAGCACGCCGGGGGATGCTCACATTGGGTAGCAAGCAAGGCCATGCGGCCATGGCTTGCTGCCGGCCGGATCGGGCCGATGGAGGCACTTGCACCCCATGTCTTCCGCTCGCGTCCCGGAGCTGGCCAGGCTCGCTATGTAGTTGTCTGTGTAGACGGCGGTTGCTGAGTGAGGGAGCACTGGCATGTCCCGATCAGGTGGGTCAACGTTCAAGCGGTGTGGATGCCGGGATCAGCGCACCGGGCGGCAGCTGGGCCAGCGCTGCCCGCGCCTGCGTGAGCGCGGGCATGGCAGCTGGTACCTGGCCATCGAGCTGTCCGCGGCGCCGGACGGCCGCCGCAGGCGGGTCCGGCTGGGCGGCTATGCAACCCGCGCTGCCGCACGCGCGGCGCTTGGCCGGCTGGGCACCGCGGGCGGGCAGGCCCACCGTGGCGTGGCCGGCTGCACGACAGGGCAGTGGCTGGTGTCCTGGCTGGCCGGGCGGCAGTCGCTGCGGCCCTCGGCCCGCCGCAGTTACCAGCACCACCTGGACACCTACCTCCTCCCGCGCATCGGGACCATCCCGCTGGCCATGCTGACCGCCGCTGACCTGCGGGTGATGTTCACCGCGATGGGCCGCCAACGGCCTGCCACCGGCGCGCCGCTGTCCGCGGCGACCCTGGCACGGATCCGTGCCACGCTGCGGGCCGCGCTCAATGCGGCGATCCGCGAAGGACTGATTTCAGCCAATCCGGCCCGGCTGGTGGAGCTGCCTGCGCCTGCGCGCCCGCACCCGGTGGTCTGGACTCTCCCTCGCGAGGCCGCCTGGCGCGAGAACGGCGTCCGGCCTGCGGTCGCAGTGTGGACTGCTGAGCAGACCGCCCGGTTCCTGGCCGCGATCCAAGACGAGCCTCTCTACCCCTGCTATCAGCTCATGGCCGTGTCTGGGCTGCGCCGGGGCGAGGCGGCCGGGCTGCGCTGGTGCGATATCGACTTCGCCGCTGCCGCGCTGACGGTCAGCCGGCAGCTGCAGGAAACGGGCCGCGGCCTGGTGGTGCTGCCCCCGAAGAGCATCGCCAGCCACCGTGTCCTGGCCCTCGATCCCTGGACCCTGCAAGTCCTCGCCGCCCACCGGGACCGGCAGGTGCCTGCGCCGGGCGACGGGTACGTCTTCGCCCGCCCGGGCGGACGTCCCTACACGCCCGGGTATCTGACCCGCAGGTTCATCAGGCTCATCCGCCATGAAGGCCTGCCCCCGATCCGGCTGCACGACCTGCGGCACGGCGCCGCCACCCTCGCCCTGGCCAGCGGCGCCGACCTCAAGGTGATCCAGGCCATGCTCGGCCACGCGAGCATCATCTTGACCGCCGATACCTACACCAGCGTGCTGCCCGATCTCGCCCGCGCAACGGCCGAAGCGGTCGCCGCGCAGATCATGAAGGCCGCCCGCACACCCCCCGGCCTCACCACGCCCCCACCCTGGCCTCACGCGCCCGCGGCATGATCACCCCCGGAACGTGCAACCGCAGCTCAGGGCTGGTGGGGCGCCAGGGGCTCGAACCCTGAACCAACGGATTAAAAGTCCGCTGCTCTACCGTTGAGCTAGCACCCCGAGGCGCCTGTGGTGAGCGCCATCGCCCGAAGCGTACCCACTCGCCGTGGCTGGGGCCGAACAGGGTTGCGATACACCTGATCAGGCCACGCCAGGCTGAAGCTTGAGCGTCAGCCGAAGCTGCTAGCATTGATAGCACACACCGGAGGTGATGGCGACGTCGGCAGTCAGCATCCGGAACCTCGATGACCGGGTTAAGGAGCGCCTGCGTATGCGGGCGGCGCGACACGGCCGGTCGATGGAGGCTGAGATTCGGGCCATCCTGACCGACGCGGTCAGCGAGCCAGGTGAGGACACGGGGCTGTTTCAGGCCCTCATCGAGAGGTTCGGTCAGCTCGGCGGCGTTGAACTGAACATTCCGGCGCGGGCTGCCCAGGCGCGCGCGGCCGACCTCGGCTAGATGATCGTCGTCGACACCAACGTCGCATCGGAGCTGATGCGACCTTCTCCGGCAGCGGCCGTACAAGACTGGGTGCGCCGCCATCACGGGCGGGATCTCTGTACGACCGCGATCACTGTGGCCGAGATCGGCTACGGAATCGAGCGCCTGGCGGACGGGCGCCGTAAGGAAGCCCTGAAAGCCGCGTTGGCCGAGGTCTTTGGCATGTTCGCTGACCAGATCCTGTCCTTTGATGTCGCGGCCGCAGGGCAGTATGCCCTGGTTGTCAGCCATCGTGACGCGGTGGGCATGCCGATAGAAGGGTTCGACGCGCAGATCGCTGCGATCTGCCGCGCGCGCGGAGCAGCGCTGGCGACACGCAACCAAGCGGACTTCCGGGAGACGGGGGTCGAAGTGATCAACCCTTGGCAGGCCAGCTAAGTTAGCTGCCTGGCCTTCCTTTGTGGCTAGGAGGACCCACAGGCAGTCCTCACCGAAGCAGGGCACGGTCCCGTCTATCTTCTTCATCTGCCGGAGCACCTGCAGGGAGAAGGGCGGCTTGTCCCATAGACCGCGCAGGCGATTCTCTGAGTAGCCCAGGCCACCGCCGAGACTTGCCCGCTCGTACACCTGCTTATCGGTGTAGCCGCTCCCGCCCTCGGGCCGGAAGCACACCAATCCGTAGCTCCCGCTTGGCTTCAGGGCCGAGTGCACGAGCTCGACATAGTCCTTGCGGCGGTGCGGAGGAAGATGGTGGAAGCACCCCGAATCGTAGACAAGGTCGTATGACCCTGGCGTGAAGGCCCCATCGAAGATGGAGCAGCACTGGAAGTTCACCTGAACGCCGCTCTGCCTCGCTCGGTCCTGGGCCCAATCGATCGCCTGTGCCGAGAAGTCAACGGCATCGACACTGCATCCCAGGCTTGCCAGGTAGGCAGCGTTCCGCCCGTTTCCGCATCCCAGTTCGAGCACACGTCCCGGCGAGAGGCTGCCATCGGCGAACCACGCAATGAGGTTCTCGTCAGGCCACTCGGTGAAGAAGGGGCAAGGTTTGGCGCGGTCGGCGAAGAGCTCGTTCCACCAGCCGCGTCTGTCCTCCAGGAGGGCATCGAGCATGTTCAACACGTCGTCGCTGGTGTACACGAACTGGTCTCGCATCTGCCCCGTTCCGCACGTCGTCAGGTCTCTAAGCAGGAGGTGCGGGGAGGCAGCTTTCAGGCCAGCCGCGCACCTGAGCCCTTAACGGTAGGCCGGGATGCCGGTAAGGGCCTGGCCGAGCGCTAGTGCGTGGATCTCCTCCGTGCCCTCGTAGGTGAGCACGGACTCCAGGTTGTTGGCGTGCCGGATGACCGGGTACTCCAGCGTGATCCCGTTCGCGCCGAGTATCGTCCGCGCCTGCCTGGCAATCTCGATCGCCGTCCGTACATTGGCCATCTTCGCGAGGCTGACCTGTTCCGGGGCAAGCGGGCCCGCCTCCTTGAGCCGCCCCAGGTGTAGCGCGAGCAACTGCGCCCGGGACAGGTCGGCAAGCATCCACGCGAGTTTGGACTGAGTCAGCTGGAAGCTGCCGATCGGCTTCCCGAACTGCTCCCGCGTGCGCGCGTACTCCACCGCCGTCTCCAGGCAAGTCCGCGCCGCCCCCGTCACCCCCCACGCGATGCCAAACCTGGCCTCGCTCAGGCACGACAACGGCCCCTTGAGCCCGGACACGCCCGGCAGCACCGCGTCCGCGGGCAACTTAACCTCGTCGAAGCTGAGTTCCGCGGTGACCGACGCGCGCAGCGACATCTTCTTGTGAATGCTGCGTGCGGTGAACCCCCGCGCCCCGCGCGGGACGAGGAAACCACGGATGCCGTCGGGCGTGGCGGCCCAGACCACCGCGACGTCCGCCGTCGCCCCGTTAGTGATCCACATCTTGGTGCCGGACAGTACCCAGCTGGTTCCGTTTGGCATGGCTTTTGTTGTCATGCTTGCCGGGTCCGAGCCGTGGTCCGGTTCGGTGAGACCGAAGCATCCGAGTGCCTCGCCCGAAGCCATGCGGGGCAGCCATTCCTCCTTCTGCTCATCCGAGCCGTACCGCCAGATCGGGTACATCGCGAGAGAGCCCTGGACGGAGACCAGGCTGCGCAGGCCGGAGTCGGCGGCCTCCAGCTCGCGGCAAGCCACGCCGTAGGCGACCGGCCCCATGCCCGCGCAGCCGTACCCGGTCAGGTGCATGCCGAGCAGGCCAAGCTTGCCGAGCTCGGGGGCGAGTTCGCGGGGGAGGATGCCGGCCTCGAACCAGTCGGCGATGTGCGGCAGCACCCGGTCTGCGGCGTAGGCGCGCACCGTGTCCCGGACCAGGCGCTCCTCGGGGGTCAACTGGTCGTCGATCTTGAGGACGTCGAGGCCGGACCGCTGGGCCGGGGAGGAAGTTGGCATGACCGGGATCCTCTCTTTCGCTACCTGCCAGCGTATGCCGCTGATGCCTGGCTCCCGAGGCGCCAGCCGGCCGCCCGTCGGCACCCCGGGCTGTCTGGGCGTGCGCCGACGGGGCATGATCGGAGTATGAACGGAGCCAATGGGCACAAGCAGCTGATCCGGCCGCTGGAAGGGCGGATGATCGCCGGGGTCTGCGCAGGCATCGGGGAGTATTTCGGGATCGACCCCAACGTTGTCCGGATAGTGTTCGCGGCGCTCACGATCTTCAGTATCGGGGCGGGCGCGCTGGTCTACGTGGTTGCCTGGGCGATCCTGCCCGAGGAGGGCGAGAAGGGCTCGATCGCCGAGAACTACCTGAACAAGAGGCGTGGCCAGTAGCGCATGCGGGAGCGCGGCCTGTGCAGTAGCCCGGCGCGTGGCGCGCGAAGGGCGGTCCGGGTTACGCATGGTGCCCGCCCGCGTGGTCCCGCCCAGCGCTTTGCCGGGGGGAGGCTTCGTCCCCTATGCTGAGTCGGTCCCCCGACGGCGGGCGCCACGGGTACGAGGCGGCGATGACCGTCGCATGCCCCCATCGTCTAGCGGCCTAGGACACCGCCCTTTCAAGGCGGCGGCACGGGTTCGAATCCCGTTGGGGGCACTGCTCGCTGAGACAGCGAGAGAAATGGTCCTGTAGAGCAGCTTGGAGTGCTCGCCACCCTGTCAAGGTGGAGGTCGCGGGTTCAAATCCCGTCAGGACCGCTCCGGGGCCCTGCTCCGGCAAGGTCAGGTAGCTCAGTCGGTATGAGCGTCCGCCTGAAAAGCGGAAGGTCGGCAGTTCGATCCTGCCCCTGACCACCAGTCTTGACCAGGCAAGATGCACGAGAGCCATCTGCACTAGAGCACTCTAGGCTCGTTCAGTCTCATTTCTAGTCTCATTAGACTTCCAGAAGAACGAGTTCAGCCGGTCCGCGATGTCCCGGCGGAGCCGGGCAGTGACGTGCGCGTAGCGCTTAATCATCGTGCTGTTCGACCAGCCCATCACGTCCATCACGGCTCGCTCCGGAACTCCCAGGAGCAGCAAGGTCGTTGCGGCTGTGTGGCGTGCGTCGTGCAGGCGAGCCTCCCGCACCCCAGCCTCCTTTAGGAGAGCCTTCCATTCATATTGATCGCGGCGGGGATCGATCGGCTTGCCGTTCGGCTGGGCGAACATCCAGCCGCCCTCGTGCCACTCGGTTCCGGCGTGCTCTCGCTCCCGGAGCTGGAGTTCACGATGTTCGGTAATCAGCTTGAAGAGCTGATCGGGAAGGGCGATGCCGCGACGGCCTGCCCTGGACTTGACTTCGACTTCGACCAGCCCGCCACCACGGCGGTCTGGGCACCAGCGAGCGTGGCTGGTGCAGTCCGGGGAACATGGTGGGGGACATGTCCGCTGGTGCCGCTTGCAGTTCTTTGGGCACGGTTTCGTCTTGTGATAGCGGGCGCCACACGCATGCGGGTCGACGCAACCATGCTGCCAGGTCTGCCGCTGCAGTCCCTTCATGATCTCCAGGGTCTTGCTGGGTTCGTGCAGCCGCAACCATTTCAGGCCGAGTGCTTCTCCTTGGCGGAGCCCCAGCGCCAGCGCGATGACAAACCGCACTCCGTTGCGCTTGCGCAGTGCCAGATCCAGGATGCGGTCGACCTCGTCGGCCTCAAAGGGATCAACTTCGGCGTCTTCGACGCGGGGCGGTTTCGCCAGGGCTACCGGGTTACGAGCGATGTAACCGCGCTTGAATGCCTCGCCGAACGCAGTACGAGCGGTGCGGTGCACCTGATGCGCTGTGCCGGGCTTGAGGCCTCTTGCCTGCATCCGGGCGTACAACTTTTCAAAGTGCTCAGGTTGGACGCGGTCAATCCGGTGGGCGCCAAGGCCGGGCAGAAGGTGCTGATACACCGCAGTGCGGTAGCCGAGATAGGGCTTGTAGCGCACTGACGGCCTGGCGACGTTCTCAAGCCAGTGGATGAGCCACCTCTCAACGGTCCACGAGCGGCCAGGCCTGATGACCACGCCATCGTCGCGCTGGCGTTCAAGGCGACGGACCTTCGCGGTGACCTTGGCCTTATCCTTCGACATGACGTGCCGACGGTCGGGAGTGCCGTTGTCACGAACGCCCATCGTGACACGGCCATGCCAGTAACCGTCCTCGCCCTGGTAGATGCTCGACTGGAGGTTGGCCTCTCGTGATGCCTTCTGCCGAACCATCAGGCGACCGGATCTTCTCGCGCACTCAGCCGCCGGACGAAGTCCTCCAACGCGTCGGGAGTCACGCGGCGCAACCGTCCCACCCTCACGGACTGAACCTCGCCTCGGCGGATGAGCTTGAACATGTTTGATCGACAGATGCCAATGCGCTCTGCGGCCTCCTCGACTGTCAAGAGCAACCGCGCTTGCCTTTCCTCTCGCGCTGCGGCGTCTACCGACACCGGAGTAGCGCCAAATGCCTCGGTCGGCTCCCGTGCTCCGTACGTGAGCTGCTCCATCGCGGATTTCCTCCTTCCCGTAGTCATGCGGTAGCTACTTCCTCGCGAGCAACTCGGCGGTGCTCACGGGCCCAGGCTGCGGCTGAGAGCGCGAGGAGCGCATCGCCAGCGGTCCGCCAGCCGCGCCCGGCCCATTCCAGGTCGGTGAGGATGATGATGGTCTTCTCGCCGTGACGCTCGCCGACGGGGTGCTGGCGGCGTTTCCAGTTCCGCCGGGCGGCGCGGAGCGCGCGCATGGTGGTGGAGTAGCGGCGGGACTTGGTGGCGAAGTGGCCGCGGTAGCCGAGCATATGGGCCCACCGCCGCAGCGCCTTGAAGTCCTCATGCGGGTCGGCGCCGAGCTTGAGGCACGCGGCGATCAGCCGCCCCTGGTGCGTGCGCGGGTCGGCGTAGACCGGGGCGTTGGCCGGGGTGATCTTCGTGGGTAGGACGCCGACCGGCTCGGTTGACTTGGTGGCGTACTTGGCCAGGTAGCCCGCCACCTTGGTGTCGGTGATCTCGCCGTCATCGGTGAACCGGACAGTACGCGGCTCCACTTGGGCTCCCCAGGTGATGTCCCAGCCCTTCGGCTTAACCGGGTGAGAGACAGTGGCGAACCACGTTGCGCTGGCGGCCTGCCGGATGACGTCAGCCAGCACTTCGGCGGTGAGCGCCGGGTGAGGCGGAACGGTCCGTTCAGGATGGACAGGGTCGAGACCGTCGAGGCGGAAGATCGCATGGAAGTGGATCAGGCCGCGCCGCTGGAACTCGGCCACCTTGGCGTAGGACAGCTTGACTCGAACACCATGCTGACGAGCGAGCTTGTCGAGGCGGCGGCGAATGCC
>Ga0207646_10008251_pt1 | contig 10454 bp, 8 predicted proteins | sample KBSK5502metaG_FD_184343 | JGI IMG/M metagenome (GOLD analysis project Ga0207646, IMG submission 184343) | Corn, switchgrass and miscanthus rhizosphere microbial communities from Kellogg Biological Station, Michigan, USA - KBS K5-50-2 metaG... | ecosystem: Host-associated > Plants > Roots >...
ACAACTACTACCGTCAGCCCTGGCTCGTCGACAAGCTCGACGAGATGCTTGCGACGTCGTTCGGCTACCAGCCGCTGCTGCGGACCTACAACCTGAGCATCGGCAACGGCGCGACGCTCGCCGCCGGCCCCCTCGTGGCCGCACTCAACGGAGCGCCGCCGCCCGGCGACCGCGTCGACCCGCTCCCCTCCGACGAGACGCTCCGGCCCGCGACCGACGACTGGCCCTTCCTCTACCTCAAGGCCGAGTCGCTGCCCTCGCACTACCTCGTGGCGCTCTCGGTGATCCTCATCTGGGCCGCCCTCGTGGTCTTCCGCGGGGCGGCGCGGGCACAGATCCCGCTGCGGCGCTTCAGCCCGCACTTCTTCGTCCTCGGGATCGCGTTCCTCCTGCTCGAGACCCGGAGCCTCGTGACGTTCAGCCTCCTGTTCGGCTCGACCTGGCTCGTCAACGCGCTCGTCTTCTTCGCGATCCTCGCCAGCGTGCTCCTCGCGATCGGGATCTCGGCCCGGATCCGGCTCGGCCGGCCGCGGATCCTGTACGGCGCGCTCCTCGTCGCGATCGCCATCGCGTGGCTGCTGCCGCCCGGCAACCTGCTGATCGAGCCCGCCTGGCTGCGGTACCTGGTGGCCGCGACCGTGGCGTTCGCGCCCGTCTTCCTCGGCAACCTCGTGTTCAGCTTCTCGTTCCGCGACACCGCCTCGGCCGACATGGCGTTCGCCTCGAACCTCCTCGGAGCGATGGTCGGCGGCGCGGTCGAGTACCTCGCGCTGATCAGCGGCTACCAGGCGTTGCTCGTCGTCCTCGGCGGGCTGTACGTCCTGGCGTGGGTCCTCGCGACGCGGGTCAGGCTGCTCGCGGATCGGGACCTGGCGCCGGCGTCGGAGGCAGGGCCGGCGATGCCGCCCGTGCCGGCGACGGAGCCGGTCCCCGGCTGAGGGCGACACAGCCCAGGAGCAACGAGAAGGAGTCGGCCCAGACGACCGGCAACGCGATGAGAGCGGCGAGCGGCACCGTCCACCGCCGGTCCGTGCGCGCGCCCCACGCCACGAGCGCGGCCGCGATCGCGAGCCGGATGTAGAGACGCCACGACTCGCCCGTGCCGTCGTGGCGGAGGAGGGCGATCCAGTCCTGCCACGGCTGGATCCCACCGATCGCGAGGCTGATGACGACGATTCCTACGGTCGTCCCGAGCGCGATCGCGAGCGACCGCCACTCCCGCCGGACCGCGAACCAGATCAGTCCGACCCCCGGTGTGACCTTCGTCAGGAGCACGAACGACCAGGTCGCCGGCCAGCGGAAGCCCACCACGATCGCAAGCGCGAGCAGCAGGTGGATGTTGCCGATCAGGACCTCCTGGCTGACCGGCAGCGCGAGGACGAGGAGGGCCGCCGGCCACGGCCGGGCGAGCCACACGGCGATGACGGCAAGGAGCGCCGTCCAGCCGACGATGAAGATCTCGCGCGGCAGCCGGCCGATGAGCCAGAAGACCTGCGCGAACGCCGGCGAGTACAGGTACGCGCCGAGGCCGCCGACCTCGGCGCCCGGGTAGGGGTTCGCCGGATCGACGGCCCAGTAGATGACGCCGTCCGCGCCGATGTGCTGCCAGGTCCGGTCGCCAACCACGAGGTACATCCAGGCCGCGATGATCAGCCCGGTCAGGACCAGGCCGTGACGGACGGCGGCGGCGCGATCCGGGGCGGCGGCGTTGGAGACCGAGGCGCGCGGGAGGCTCAGTCGCATGGCGTCACCTTATCCTCGAGCCTCACGTGGCGAATCCCTCTTGCGTACCACGGATGAACGGCGGCCCCGGACCATCGGGGCTCATCTCCTTCGGCGGGCAGCAACGAACTCGCGAGCGACCAGGTACAGGAATCGCAGGTTCGTCGTGACGTAACGCTTGAACAGTCGTCGTGGCTCGGAGGCCAGGCGGAAGAGCCACTCCAGGCCCGCCTTCTGCATCCACCCGGGAGCCCGGCGCAGTCGCCCGCTGTGGAAATCGAATGCTGCGCCGACCGGCAGGATCAACGGCGCCAGCAGGCTCCCTGCGTGTTCCGCCGCCCAGAACTCCTGCTTCGGTGAGCCAAGGCCGATCCATACGACGTCCGGTGCAGCTCGGTTGATCGCGTCGAGCAACGCCGAAGTCTCGTCGGCGTCGACCGGGCCGAACGGGGGCGATGTGGTCCCGACAACGACGAGTCCCGGGAACTGGGAGGCCAACCGCTCGCCGAGGGTCTCGGGCGTTCCCGGCCGGCCGCCGACAAAGTAGTGCCGCATCCCGATCTCGCGACCACGGTCGCACAGGCTAAGCATCACGTCGGGTCCGCAGACGCGTTCGGCAAATGGCGCGCCGCGTCGGCGTGAGAGCCAGACGAGCGGCATCCCGTCGGCGGCCACCATGTCGGCCGACTCGAACACCGTGTGGAGGGCGTCGTCACGGGTCGCCTCGACGACGCTGTGAACCGTCGCGAAATGGGCCCGGAACGGCCGGCGGTCCCTCACGGCGGAGAGGAGCGCCTCGATCGCGTCGGCGTAGCGCTGAGCAGTGACCGGGATCCCGACGATCTCGACCGTGGCCATCAGGGCAGCGTCGGCGGAGCGAGCAATGCGCGATCCTCATCGGTCAGGACGCGGCCGGCGACTTGTCGGTAGAGCGCCCGATAGATCCGGGCCGTCCGCTCCCAGCTCAGTTCTCCGACGCGTCGCCGACCCGCAGAACGCAGCTCCGAGCGAAGGCGCTCGTCGGTCCAGATCCGGGAGATCGCCGACGCCATGTCCTCGGTGCTCTCGGGATCGAACATCAAGGCCCCGCCTCCGGCGACCTCCGGCAGGCAGGTGGCGTTCGAGCTGGCGACAGGCAGGTCGAAGGCGAATGCCTCGACGACCGGCAGCCCCCAGCCTTCGAACCGGCTTGGAAACACGAGCGCGGTTGCTCGTCGATAGATCGCGTCGAGATCGTCGGCGGACACGTAGCCGAGGAACAGGACCTGGTCGCCAATCCCGAGCGCATCGATCCGTCGCCGAATCGCTGCCATGTGCTCGGTTTGCCGGCCTGTGCAAACAAGGGGCACGACAGTGCCACGGTCCCGGAGCATGGCCAGCGCTTCGATCAGGCGGATGTGGTTCTTGTGCGGCCAGGTCTGAGCTGGATACAGGAGGAATCGGTCAGGCAGATCCAGGTCCGGCGATGGCTCGCTGATCCTGCGGAGACCAGCGACGGGCGCCCATGGGACGACGGCGATCCGTCCTGCAGGCAGCCCGAACACCCGGCAGATGTCGGCACGGCCCCACTCGGTCATCACCGCCACGATTGAGGCCGCCTCGCTGAAGGCTCGGTAGGCGCCCTCGCGGTACCGCGCGTGGATCGCGTCGAACTGCTCCGGGTGATGGCGGTGAAGGAGGTCGTGCGGTTGGTAGATCGACGGCAGGTGCGTCAGGTATGCCTGCGGCGTGGTGAAGTGGACGATGTCGACCCCGATCGATTCGACGAAGCCGTCTGACTTCGCGATCGGCATCGAGACGCCCGTCAGCCGCGATGCCGCACGGCGCGCGATCCGCGCCGCAGCGGGCGCCTGCTCGGCGACTGCCTCGTATGCTCGTCGCACCCTCGTCCGTCCATACCCTCGTGGAACCTCGACGATGCGGCATCCCCCTCCCATCATCGGTGAGAGCCATGCGCTGGCTCCGCGCTCCGCGAGGAAGACGTACTCGTCTCCGCCGTCGAGCCGACTCAGGCCGTAGGCCAGCCCCTCGACGACTTGCTGGATGCCGCCCCAACGTCCGTCTGGCATTCGCGCATCGACGGCGACCCGGAGCGAACCTGCGGATCGATTCGAGGGCGCCATTTGCGACATCATGGCCGAATGGCAGGACACCCGACGCAGCCAAGCAGGGTTCGCAGACTGCGATCCAGTGTGATCGGCATGGCGAGGAGGGCCATCGGCGGGCCCGGGATGGACTGGACGATGGAGCGCGCTCTGGGGCGCGTCGCCAGGGGTCCTCGGATCCGGACGATCATCGACGTCGGCGCCTCCAGTGGAATCTGGTTCCGGAAAGCTCGTCGGCACTTCCCGGGCGCTCGAGGCCTTCTGATCGAGGCGCAGGCCGGGCCGCATCGAGCGGCTCTCGAGGCGCTACGCGCCGCAGATCCACTAGTCGACTTCGTCCTCGCCGCAGCTGGTGACCGGGAGGGCGAGATCCACTTCGATGCCTCGGACCCCTTCGGCGGGGCAGCAGACCTGCGTCCGTTCGATCAAGACGACGTCGTCGTGCCGATGACGTCGATTGATGCCGAGGTCGGCCGCCTTTCTCTCGCGGGCCCGTTCCTGATCAAACTCGATACCCACGGATACGAGGCAGAGATCCTCGAGGGCGCCTCAACAACCTTGACGGAGACGGCCGTCGTCATCGTCGAGGCCTACAACTTCGAATTACGGCCGGGCGTCATGCGGTTCCACGAGCTGTGCGCCCTGATGCAAGCGAAGGGCTTCAGGTGCATCGATTTGGCGGACCCGATGCGCCGGCCGAAAGACCGCGTCCTGTGGCAAATGGACCTCGTCTTCGCCCCAGCCGCGCGTCCCGAATTCGGCGACGTCGCCTACGGCTGATCACCTGATTGACCGATCAGGGGCCCCGTCGATGGGACGCGCCAGGATCCACGATGAAGAGCGTCGGTGATGTTCCAGGCAATCGCAGCACTTGCGATTCCCAAGACCCGCACCCAACGGACCGGCGCAACACCCTGTCGCACCAGGTGATGCGGGATTGTCCGCAGGATCATCGACACGAGGCTCGTGAGGTTGTCACGTAACCCTGCATTTCGCCGCATGAAGAGCAGCCGGTTGCGCATCCAGTATCTGAGCTGTGGGGCCGAGCTCACGGTCGCGCTGCCGAGATGAACGATTGAGGTCGTCGGCTGGACCAAGCATTGAAGGCCCGCTCGACTCGCCCGGACGCCCCAATCGACGTCCTCCCAGTAGAGGAAATAATCGTCCGCGAACCCGCCGACGACCGCGGCCGCAGCGACCGATACGAGCAGGCACGAACCGTCGAGCCACTCGACGGGGTACGGCGAACCGGACAGTCCCTTCGGTGGCGTCCGAATGTGCAGGGACCTGCCGGATTTCCAGCCGACCCGACCGCCCGCCGACTGCGTCGACCCATCGAGTCGATGGACGACAGGTCCAACGGCCGCGACGCCAGGCCACATCGCCGCCGTCAGCTTGTTAAGCATTTCCGGGTCCGACACGATCGTGTCGTTGTTGAGCAAGAGCACGTAGTCCGCGCCAATGCCGGATGCCCACCGGAGCCCAGCGTTGTAGCCGCCCGGAACACCGCCATTGATCGCAAGTGTCACCGTCTCGACGGGAGGTCCCAAATCGGCGGCGAGTCGTAACCCCTCATCGGTCGCGGAGGCGTTGTCGACGACGAGAACTGGCAGTGGCCACCCGATCAGGCGAGTCAGCGACTCGAGACACGTCCGCGTCACGGCTTCGTTTCGCCAGGTCAGAATCGCGATCGCGACCCTCTCGTGGTGGGCGTCGGACACGAAGGTCGCTAGCTCCTCGAACGGGTGACGCGACGATATAGATCCGCGGCTCTCGTCGCGCTTCGAAGTCCAATGATTCGTCGGATCGTCTCGAATCCAGCGGCACGAAGGAGCCGGAAGGATCGCCACGCCGGAGCGGAGACCACTCCGTGGCGCAGCTGCGCTCGGCGTTGCTCCCTTGTGGCGAGAAAGCTGCTCTCAGGCCGCATCGACAGGCCTGTCATCGCGACTTCGGCGACGAGAACGTCGGGCAAGTACCGGGGTGGGCGGTATCGAAGCTCTCGCATCAGGAACTCGTAGTCGCCGCAGATCTTGAAGGTCTCGTCGAAGCGCCCATTGCGAGCGAACACCGAGCGGTGATGGAAGACCGCCTGGTGCGGAATCGTGTTGTGGCGAAAAAATGTTTCGCCGATCTCCTCCCAGGGCCGATCAACAGTTGCCAGAACGGTCCCGCCAGGACCGACGAGGCTGACGGTGCCGTAGGCGATACCGGCGAGCTCAGGGTCGGGGAGCACCTCGAGCACCTTCGCGAGCACACTAGTCGTCGCAAGGCGATCGTCAGCTCCCAGGAAGAGCATCCACGCTCCGCGAGCGTGCCCCAACGCCTTGTTCCACGCATCGCAGATGCCGCTGTCGGGCTCGGACTCCCAATAGCTAATGGAGTCGTCGTATTGGGCCAGGATGGCCTGCGTGCCGTCCGTCGACGCACCGTCGATGACGACTAGCTCCCATTCCTCACTGGTCTGAGCGATGACGCTATCGAGACAGCGGGCGATGGTATCGGCCGCGTTGCGCACTGGAACGACGACAGAGAAGGTTGGGGCGCCCGGGCGGCTCGTCGTAGGTGCAACTGAATCGTCAGGCATCGGGCGGCTCAAGCCAATGGCGACTCGCTCGCAGCACCTGGCCCGAGATCGCCCTGCCAATTCTCGGGATTGGCCTGAGCAACAGCCGAGCCCTGCGGACATCGTCCCCGCTCGCCGCAAGGAGACGGGTCCAAGGTCCTCGCCTCACTGACTTCGGGACAAAGGATTGAATCAAGAGCCCAAGCCAGTAGGTGCGATACCAAAGCCGGCTTGATAGACGATGCCGACGCATCATTTTTTCGTGGGGCCGCCCTTCTTGAAGCACGTACCGGGACCGAACCTTCTCAAGCTCGCCCCAGACCCCGGACCCTTCGGATTCACGCAGCGTGCTTGAATGGTTCCTCTCGACCGCAAGGAACTCGTTGAGTTTCAAGAACTTGTGGAGCGCGCCGGCCCTCATCCAATAGTCGCAATCGGCGACATACCTTAGAGACTCATCGAATGGACCTATCGCGGCAAACGCGGCCTGCCGCCAGAACACCGTCGGCTGGGCCAGAAAGCCATACCGACGGATGTAGTCCAGATTGAACGGCAACGTCCAATAGAAATCCTGTCGCCCAGAGGCATCGTCGATTACTAGCGCATCGCCAAAGACGAAGTCCGCATCACGATGGCGGTCGAACGCCGCGACCGCAGCCTCGAGAGTCCACGGGAAGTACAGGTCGTCGCTGTTCAGGTACGCGAGAATGTCGCCGGAGGCTAGGCGCATTCCTTTGTTGACGGCCTCATACATTCCCCGATCGGGCTCCGACAACCAGCGCAACGGGTACGTCCCTTCGTGACGTCGAAGGATTTCGAGCGTCTCGTCGGTCGATCCTCCGTCGACCACGATGTGCTCGAACCGGTCGTACGACTGTGTCTTGATCGAGCGGATCGTCGCCTCTATGAACCGGCCTTGGTTGAGCGTGGGCGTGACGATGGAGACGAGGGGACGGTCAACCATCGGACCGACGATCGAGCCAAAGGCCGTATGGCCCATGACTTTTGCTGTGCTCGTTTCGACGGGGTATCGCAAATCTCCCTTATTGGGACGAGCCGCCGACCAGCCTCGGATAGGCCAGACCGGAATCAGGCAAACCTAGAGCCCTACGGCTCCTTCACGGAGAGACCGATCCTCGTCCGTGAGTGGCCGCCGTGCGACATGTCGATAGTGTGCGCGAAACACCCGCGCGGTTCGATCCCACGTGAAGGACCGCACTCGGGCCTTCCCAGCGGCGATCAATCTGGCGCGTAGGTGATCGTCATTCAGGACGCGTTCGATGGCTCCGACCAATTCGTGGCGATCTAGAGGATTGAAGAGCAAGGCGGCATCTCCGGCCTGCTCCGGCAAGGACGTTACGTTTGAACAAACGGCCGGGACGCCCGCGCGAAAAGCCTCCCATAAGGGAGCGCTCGCGGACTCGAATAACGAAGGAATGACGACGGCCGTTGCCATTGCGTAAACGACACTCAGGTCTGGTGGGCTGATAAATCCGAGCCAATGCACCTGATCCGAGACGCCTAGGTCCTCGGCCAGACGCCGAAGCCGGCCCGCGAATTCGTTTTCGAGGCCGGTAAACACTATTGGGACGACGAGACTGCGTTCGACGCGGAGTACCGCGAGGGCTTCGAGCAGCGCGATGTGGTTCTTATGTCGCCACGTTTGCGCCGGGTAGAAGAGATACGAGGCAGGCAGCTGCAGTCTGGCTGCCGTTTCCCGAATTGCTTCATGAGACGGTTCCGAGTAGGCCGCCGTCATGGGCGCCAGAGGCACGACCACGACCTTGCGCGGATCGAGGTGGTACTGACCTACAACGTCCGCCCTGGTCCATGAACTCGAAACAGCGACGACTGCTGCCTGTGCGCACAACTCGCGGTACCACAACTCTCGCCAGGCTCGAACCGACTCAGAGAAGAAGTTTGGAAAATGCAGGTGCTGCAAGTCGTGCGGGTGGTAGATGCTTGGCGTCGTCGTCAGGAAGCCCTTTTGGAAGGGCATGTGAATCACATCTGGCCGAAGTCCCTCGACAAAAAGGTCGACTTGGGGACCGCGAATCCTTTGGGATCGCGGATCGGCCAGTCCGAGGCGCCGGGCGGCCCGAGAACCTGCGCCCCTGAAGGCGTGCCAGAGCGTGGCTCCTGACTCGCCCGCTCGCGGCTGGTGGACCATTCGAGCCGGCCCGGAAAGGTGGGGGGCGAGCCATTCGTCGCTACCCTCCAGCCCGAGGAATAGATACCGCTCGGGCCCGTCGACGAGCCGCGAGAACGATCCGGCGAGGCCGACGAGAATCCCTTCGACGCCGCCGGATTCGGCTGACTTGATCCGCGCATCGATGACGACGGTGAGGGGATCGGCTGGATCACGGGATCCACCCGTCGTTCCAGCGGCAGGCGTGTGCATGATGGCGAGATTACCAACCAGCCCGACGCTACTTTGCGATCGCGGTCACCTGGCTGGATCGCGCACCCTCACCCGCCACGTTCACGGCGGAGATCTGGTAGTAGTAGCGGACCCCCTTGGTCGTCGCCGTGTCGTGGTAGTTCAACACGTTGCCGACCGAGATCAGGAGGGTCAGGGAGCCGCTAGTCGTGCCGCGATAGATCCGGTAGCCGGTAACGGTCGAGCCGCCGTTCGCGGCGGGAGCGGTCCAGGCGAGGTCGATCCCCTTTGCCTTGTCCGGGGACGCCGAAGGACTCTGCGGTGCTCCGGGCACGGTCCTCGGAGTTGCGCTGGCCGGCGACGACGCCGGGCCGGTGCCGGCCGCATTCGTGGCTCTGACCGTGAACGAATAGGCCGTTCCATTCGTCAGGCCCGTGACTGTGCAGCTCGTCGCGCCAGCGGTCGAGCACGTTGCGCCACCCGGGCTGGCCGTCGCGGTGTAGCCGCTGATCGGGCTGCCGCCGTTAGAGGCCGGTGCCGTCCAGGCGAGGCCGATTGACGCATTGCCCGGGGTCGCGACCAAGGCGGTCGGGGCACCTGGAATGGTCGCCGGGGTTGCCGTTGTCGAGCCCGACGTCGGTCCGGTCCCGACCGCGTTCGTCGCATTCACCGTGAAGGAGTACAGGGTTCCGTTGGTCAGACCCGTGATCGTGCAGCTAGTAGCGCCCGCAGTGGAGCAGGTGGCCCCGCCCGGGCTGGCTGTCGCGGTGTAGCCGGTGATTGGGGTGCCTCCCGAGGCCGGAGCCGTCCAATTGAGGGTGACCTGGGCGTTGCCGGGGGTGGCTGTCAGACCCGTCGGGGCACCTGGGACGGTGGCAGGGGTGGCGGTTGCGGACGCCGAGGCGGGACCCGTCCCGACGCCGTTCGTCGCGGTCACGCTGAAGGTGTAGAGCGTCCCGTTCGTCAGGCCCGTGATCGTGCAGCCGTTCGTCGCGGTCGAACAGGTCGCGCCGCCCGGGCTCGCGGTGGCCATATAGCCACTGATCGGGCTGCCGTTCGACGCCGGCGCCGCCCAGGCCAGGGCCACCTGGGCGTTCCCGCGCGTGGCCGTGAGCCCCGTTGGGGCGTCTGGGACGGTCGCGGGCGTTGCGGACGCCGCTGAGGACGGTGCGCTCGGCCCGACCGCGTTGGACGCGATGACCGTGAACGAGTAGCTCGTGCCGTTGATGAGGCCGGTGATCGTGCAGCCGAGGCTGGCCGTCGAGCAGGTCGCGCCGCCAGGGATCGCGGTTGCGGTGTAGCCCGTGATCGCGCTGCCGCCGTCGGAGGCGGGTGCGGTCCATACCAGCCCGACCTGGGCGCTGCCGGCCGTCGCGGCAAGGCCTGTCGGCGCGCCGGGTACGGTTGCGGGGGTGGCCGTCGCCGGGCTGGACGCTGCGCCGGTGCCGACCGCGTTCGTCGCAGTCACCGCAAAGGAATAGGGCGTCCCGTTCGTGAGCCCGCTGACCGTGCAGCTCGTCGTCCCCGTCGTCGTGCAGGTGGCCCCGCCCGGGGTCGCGCTCACCGTGTAGCCGGTGATCGAGCTGCCGCCGTCGAACACCGGAGCCGCCCACGAGAGGCCGACCTGGGCATTGCCCGGTGTCGCGACCAAGCCGGTCGGCGCACCCGGGACCGTGGCGAC
>Ga0207646_10008252_pt1 | contig 10454 bp, 11 predicted proteins | sample KBSK5502metaG_FD_184343 | JGI IMG/M metagenome (GOLD analysis project Ga0207646, IMG submission 184343) | Corn, switchgrass and miscanthus rhizosphere microbial communities from Kellogg Biological Station, Michigan, USA - KBS K5-50-2 metaG... | ecosystem: Host-associated > Plants > Roots >...
CCGCCGGTTCCCGCACACGAGCGGGTGATCGTCGAGCACACGAACATCAATCCGAACAAGGCCGCGCACATCGGCCATCTTCGCAATGCGGTCCTCGGCGACACGCTCGTCCGCTGTCTGAAGTGGCTCGGGCAGCGCGTCGAGACGCAGAACTACATCGACGACACCGGCGTACAGGTGGCCGACGTCGTCGTCGGCTTCGAGCTCGAGAACGTGCCGATCGAGAAGACGCGCGAGCCGAAGTTCGATTACTTCTGCTGGGACCTCTACGCGCGCGTCACACAGCGCTACGCCGAGAATCCCGAACTGCAGCAACGCCGGCGCGACACACTGCACCGGATCGAGCACGGCGAAGGACCGACCGCAGAGCTCGCGCGCGTGATCGCCCGCGCGATCGTCGGCCGCCACATCGAGACGATGCTTCGCCTCGGCATCACCTACGACCTCCTTCCGAAAGAGAGCGACATCATCGCGCTCCACTTCTGGGATCGCGCCTTCGAGCTGCTGAAGGAGTCGGGCGCGGTGATCCTCGAGAGCGAAGGGAAGCACGCCGGCTGCTGGGTGATGAAGCTCGAGCAGAGCGAGGAGTTCGCCGGCATGGACGAGCCGGACAAGATCCTCGTCCGCTCGAATGGCACGGTGACCTACACCGGCAAGGACATCGCCTATCAGCTCTGGAAGTTCGGCGTCCTCGACCGGACCTTTGGCTATCGCCGCTTCCCCGCGCCGTACGTGCTGTGGGAGACGACGCACGACGACGTCTCGGATGCCGAGGCGCCGAAATTCGGCGGCGCGAAGCGCGTCTACAACGTCATCGACGTGCGGCAGGCGTATCTGCAGAAGGTCGTCAAGGAAGGGCTGCGGCAGCTCGGCCACGCGCGCGAGGCGGAGCATTCGATCCACTTCTCGTACGAAATGGTGGCAATCACGCCGGCCACCGCGAAGGCGCTCGGCATCGACGTCTCCGATGACGACGCCAAGAGGCCATACCTGGAGATGTCAGGGCGCAAAGGCCTCGGCGTGAAGGCCGACGACCTCCTCGACGCCCTGCAGTCGAAGGCCACCGAGGCCGTGCGTGAGGGGAGTAACCGGGAAGGGCTGAGTGACGACGAGATCGAGCAGCTCGGCCGGCAGATCGCCATCGCCGCGCTGCGCTACTTCATGCTCAAGTACGGCCGCAACAAAGTCATCGCCTTCGACTTCAACGAAGCGCTGACGTTCGAGGGCGACTCGGGACCGTACCTGCAGTACTCCACCGTTCGCGTGCAGAACATCTTCCGCAAGATGGGCGAGCGCGGCGTCGATCCGTTGATCGACGAGCGTTCACTCGACAAGCTCACGCTGAGCGAAGGGATCACGGACGAGATGTGGGAGCTGGTGCGCCGCAGCGCGGAGCTGCCGGCGTCGGTGCGGCGCGCCGTCGATTCGCTCGAGCTGTCGACGATCACGCACGACCTCTTCGAGCTGGCGCAGAAGTTCAACAGCTTCTACCACAAGTATCCGATCATGAATGAGAAGGACGACGCCGAGCGGCAGCGGCGCGCGGTCTGTGCCGAGGTCTTCCGGAAGACGATGGTGGCCTCGCTGGAGCTGCTCGGAATTCCGGTGCCGGCGCGGATGTAGGTTAAAATAACCGCAACATCGTCCAAGTCATGAAGATCAACATCGAGATCGCGGTGCGCGCGTTGATGCTCGTCGCCGGTGGGCTCGCCGCAGTGGTGCTCACGCTGCGCGGCCAGGGTGCCGCGCTGCCGGCGCTCGCCGCCGGGGGCATTCTCGGCGCATACCTGACGCGCCAGACGACGAGCGCCGAATAGCAGGTCGTCAGGATGCTCGTTGCTGCTCGCCGCCTTCTGCGCGGCGAACGTTCTCTGCCTGAAGTCCTTTCGGTCCCTGCTTCACGTCGAATTCGACCTTTTCACCCTCGTTCAGCGTGCGGTACCCGGACGCCTGGATCGCGGAGTGATGGACGAAGACGTCTTCACCAGTACTGCGTTTGATGAAGCCATACCCCTTGTCGTTGTTGAACCATTTGACTGTACCAACTTCAGCCATGTTGCAAACCTCCGCGCCTCGGTGCGGGCGGGCCATCGCTCGCGAGCCGGGCCTCCGAGCAAAATTCTGCAATTGTCGGGCCGCTACCAGATCAGCGCGCGATTCACTCCGATCCGTTGGAAGCCCAACGATTCATACAAGGCCACGGCCGGCCGGTTGAAGTCATTCACGAAAAGGGTGACGGTCTTTCCCTTCCGCGCCAGATGGCCGCAGATCTCGCGCAGCGTTTGTCGCGAGAGCCCTTTCCGCCGCAGGTCGGGATCGGTCCAGACGCCCATGAGCTGTACCGCCTCGGCGGTGACCGCGGAGTACTCGCACTTCGAGGCGATGCGGCCGTTGAGGACGCGGATGACGGCGCGCTTCTTGTCGATCAGCTCCCGGATGCGCTCGCGGTAGCCGGAGGCGTCGCGGTCGAGCGGGTCGATGCCGACCTCCTCGCGATGCATCGCCGCGCAGGCGGGGACGAGCGCGTCGAGGTCGCGCTGCGTCGCGTAGCGCGCCTCTTTCAGGTCGGGGTAGTCGAGGCGTCCGCGGATCGCGTAGATCGGCTGGTTCATCCGGACGACGGTCGGAGCATCCAGCCGCGAGCGGAGGCGGTTCCAGAGCAGCTCGACGAGCGTCGCCGGCGAGATGATGGCCCGCACGGGGATCATGCGCGTGAGGATGCGCTCGGCCACGACGGCGATCGCGGCGTCGGTCACTTCGCGCGGCGCGCCGGGGTCGCCGGCGAGAACGACGTTCGTGGCCAACGAGGCGACGAGGACGATGTCGCGGTTGTAGCGCACCTGGATCATCTGCGTGGCGGCCGCGAATCGTTCTTCGAGCAGGCGCGAGATGAGGTAGACGTTGATGAGCGGGTCGCGGCGCAGAAATGACAACGCCGCGGCGACGTCGTCGTCGCCGACTGCCTTGATGGACCAGCGGCCTTCCGCCGGGAGCGTTGCCATCGTCAGAGCTCGAAGTTGCCTAAGTATGCCAGCCGGTCGATCAACTTATGCCAAAGCGAGCGGTGTTGCCAATCGCCGGCATGCAGCTCGTGTGCGTTTCCCATGTCCGCGGCGAAGGCTTCGCCAAGCCGCGCGGCGAGCGGCGCATCGAGCAGTCCCATCGACACCTCGTCGTTGCGCGCGAACGAGCGGTCGTCGAAGTTCGTCGAGCCGATGCACGACCAGACGCCGTCGACGACGATGATCTTCTGATGCAGCAGCGTCTTGTCGTACTCGAAGATCCGAATGCCGTTTTTCAGAAGTTCGCCGAAGCGCTCGTGGCCGGCATGCTGCACGATGGGAGAGTCTGTGGCTGTGGTCGCGGGCACCATCACCTTCACTTCCACCCCGCGGCGAACGGCCGCCGCAAACGCGGCAATGGCGTTGTCGTCAGGAAGAAAGTACGGGTTCTGGATGAGGATCTCGTGCCGCGCAGCGTTGATGGCGAGCTCGTAGAGCACCTGCACCGACGAGACGCTGCCGGTCGGCGAGGTGTAGGCGAGATGCGCCGCGACCGGACCGGCGGCAACCAGCGGCGGGAAGTACTTTTCACCGGCCGGAATCTCGCCAGTCTCTTCGATCCAGTTTTCGCAGAACGCGGCCTGCAGCCGGTTGACGATCGGCCCCTCGGCACGCACGCCGCTGTCGCGCCAATGCTCTTTGTCCTGCGCATGCCCGGTCCATTCCTCGGCGAATCCAAATCCGCCGATGTAGCCGATCCGGCCGTCGATGACGCTGATCTTGCGGTGATCGCGATTGTTCAACCGCCCGAGGTTGGAGAAGCGAACGGGGTGAAAGGCGCGCACCTGGCAGCCGGCCTCGAGCATCAACTTGCGAAGCTTCGAGTCCATCTTGTGGCCGCCCGAGGCGTCGACGAGGAGCCGCACTTCGACACCTTCGCGCGCCTTTCGCGCCAGCGCGTTCGCGACCTCTTCGCAAATCGCCCCCTTCCACCAGACGTACGACTCGACGTGGACCGCCTGCTTCGCGGCGGCGATATCGGCGAGAAGCCGCGGAAAGAACGCGTCGCCGTTCTCCAGAAGCTCGATGCGATTGCCGCGCTCGAGGGACGACTGCGTGAGTCCGACGATCGAAGGGACGAGCGCCTGCAGATCGCCGGGATTCTTCACCGACAGCTTGATGGCCCGCCCTCGCTCCGCCGACCAGAGCATGATCGTCAGGCCGATGATCGTGAGCATCATCGCCACGAACGCGACCATCGGAACGCGGACGACGTGCGTCCCTCTCTTGCTCTTCTCGATCAGTTTCCGCGTGACCATTTCAGCTCCGCGATGACCGGGAAGTGGTCGGAAGGACCTTCGGCGACGACGCGTGCGCCGCGGACTTCCCACCCGTAGTCGGCCCAAACGTAGTCGATCCGCTCGTTCATCAGCGGATGCGAGATGCCGATCTCCTCACCGCAAATCTGCGCGGCATTTTCGCGGCGGAAGGCTTCGAGCTCCGGCGCCTTCGGCGGCGCGTTGAAGTCGCCGAGAACGAGGTAGGGATAGAAGCTCGTGCGGATGTGTTTCGCCACGCACGCGAGCTGCTCGCCGCGCGCCTTGCTGTTGAGTTCTCCCCACGCGGTGAGGTGCGTGACGTAGACGTTGATCGTGGCGCCGTCGATGCGGATGACCGACTCGATGACGCTGCGCGGCTCGCCGATGCTCGGCAGCGGATGGACCGTCGCGCTGACGATCGTGCCGCGGGTGAGGAGGAGGTTGCCGAATTCTCCCCCTTCGAACGACGCGTAGCTCTTGCCGAACCAGCCGTTCATGCCGGTGAGGCGCTGCAGTTCCGCGGCCTGGTCGGTGAGCCGCGACTGCCAGGTCTTGCGATGCACTTCCTCGAGACCGACAATGTCCGGCTTCACGCGATTGATCACCGCCGCGATCTCGCGCACGTGAGCGGCACGCAGGAGCTGCGCGTGCCCTTCGATGTTGTAGGTCATCACCAGCAGCGGCCGCGTTTGCGGAGGGAAGTTCAATCGCTCCGGAAAACTGACCACGTGCCCCCGCTCGTCGCGCGTGAGCAGGCGCAGGTTCGGATCGACCGGCTTCGGCCGGCACTCGCCCGACCGAACGGTGTAGACGGTGAAGACGCGGTAAGCGATGAAGAGCGCGAAGATCGCCAGCGCGCCGAGCACCGGACGGCGTTTCGGTTTGTCCACCGAGGAGGCAGTTAGCGAGAAAAGTGCCTTGTTTGGAGTGCGGCGGCACGGCCGCCGCTTTGAAGTTGGCGCTTACAGCGCAGGGGCGCACGGCCCCGGGCGGGTTGAAACCAGTTGAAACCCGCCCCACATACTTGGCTGCCTGTACCTATCCCGCGTACCACCGGGACGTGCGCGTGTACCTCTACCGAATGTGGCGCGGGATTCATCCCGCGCTTGCGAAAGCGGTGGCTGCGCCACCGCACTCCAAACCGGTCAGGCCACGAGCACCTGTACGTTCTTGTGCGTCCACAGGGCCGATGCGGGGAAGTCGGTCGACGTCTCCCCCGTCCGCAGCCGATCGATGGCGGCGCGCTTCGACTCTCCGGTGGCGAGGAGGACAATCTCGCGCGAATCGAGGATCGTGCCGATGCCCATCGTGATGGCGTGCGCCGGCACGTTGCCGTCGGGGAAGAAGGGCGCATTCGCGGCGCGCGTCGACTCGGTCAGAGCCACGACGCGCGTGCGCGAGTCGAACGGCGTCCCCGGCTCGTTGAAGGCGATGTGGCCGTTCGAGCCGAGGCCGAGGAAGGTGAGATCGAGACCGCCCGCGGCGGCGATCTCGCGCTCGTAGCGCGCGCACTCCGCATCGAGATCGGGCGCCATGCCGTCGGGGATGTGCGCGTTGCGCGGATCGATGTCGGTGGCATCGAAGAGCGTCCGACGCATGAAGGTGTAGTAGCTGCCACGATGTTCGCGCGGGATGCCGTCGTACTCGTCGAGATTGAACGTGACGACGTCGCGAAAGCAGGTGTACTCGCGGGCGCACGTCGAAACCACCCGTTCGTACATCCCGACAGGCGTCCGCCCCGTCGGCAGCCCGAGGACGATCCGCGGATTGCGTCCAATCGCTTCGAGGAGGATCTGCGCCGCCGCCTCGGACAGCGCGGCGTAATCGGGGTGGGTTTGCCAGATCATGGTGAGAGGAGTGAGGAGGACAGTCCGGAAAGTGCGCACTCACTCCTCATTCCTGCTCCACGCCACGCGCAATTACGCGCTGCACTTCGAACTTCTCCGACAACACGACGAGGTCCGCGTCGTAGCCCGCAGCGATCCGTCCCTTGCGATCGCGCGCGCCGATGATTCGTGCCGGAACCTCTGTGGCCAGCGGGATGACCATCTCCAGCGGCAATCCCGCCAGCTCGACCATGTTCTGCACGGCGCGCTGCATCGTCAGCGTGCTGCCGGCGAGGGTGCCGTTGGCCAGTCGCGCGGCGCCGCGCGCGACGGCGATGTCGTACCCGTAAAGCTTGTACGTTCCCTCGGGCATCCCGCATGCGCGCACCGCATCCGTGACCAGCGCCACGCGATGCGGCAGCGTGAGAGCGGCGAGACGCAGCACGGCCGGATGGACATGAATGCCGTCGGCGATCAGCTCCGCGGTCGTCTTCGTCGACACCAGCGCCGCGCCGACCACCCCCGGCTCGCGGTGATTCAGGCCGGTCATGGCATTGAAGAGATGCGTGAAGTGGCGCGCTCCCCACTCGAGCGCGTTCACCGTCTCGCCGTAGTCGGCGGCGGTGTGCCCGATCGAAAAGAGGATGCGCTCCCGAAAATGCTCGATGAGGCCGCGCGCGCCGTCGAGCTCCGGCGCGATCGTCATCATCCAGCGAAGCTCCGGCGCCTGATCGAGAAGCAGCGAGACCTCCTGGATGTCGGCCGGACGGATCGACGCCGCATCCTGCGCGCCGGCGCGGCGCGGGTTGATGTACGGCCCCTCGAGGTGGATCGCGCAGATCTCCGCGCCGCGCGGCTCGCGCGACGCGCGCGCGATGGCGCCGACCGCCTCGCGGAGATGCGCCGACGATCCGGAGAGCGTCGTCGCGGCGAGCGCCGTCGTGCCGTGCCGGGCGTGGAACGACGTCACGCGCGCCGCCGCCGCTGCGCTGCCGTCCATGAAGTCGGCCCCCTCGCCGCCATGCACGTGCACGTCGATGAAGCCGGGAACGATCACGCCGTGCACTGCTCTCGTCCCAGCGGGCGGATGCGGCACTTCGCGGACGTCGACGATCGTGCCGTCGAGCGTGATCAGCGTCCCGTCGCGAAACTCGCCGCCAACGAACGCGCGGCCGTAGAGCCGCTCGCTCATACGCTGATCTTCCCCAACACCGTCGGCCGTCCGCCCGTGGCGCCGGTGATGTTCGTGTTCAGCCCCGCGATGGCATCGTTGGCGATGATGGCCAGCGCGATCGCCTCTTTCGCCTTGCTGTCGATGCCGAGGTCTTCGTGCGACATCAGGCGGGGGCCCGGCAGCCGCTCGCGCAGCATGCGCATCAGCGTCGGGTTTTGCGCGCCTCCGCCGCCGACGATCACGTCGTCGATGGGGCCGCGCGGCGCGAGGAAGTCGCGATAGGCGCGGGCGATGCTCTCCGCGGTCAGCGCGGTCGCGGTGGCGATGAGGTCTTCGATCGGCACTCCGTGCGATTCCTGCAGGATGCGACGGGCAAACTGCACGCCGAATTGCTCCCGTCCCGTCGTTTTCGGCGGCGGATCGCGAAAATAGTGGGTGTCTAACCACGCCGCGAGCAGCGATTCGCTCACGCGGCCGCGCGCGCCGAGCTCTCCGTCGCGATCGAAGCTCAACCGCCCCTCGGTGGCGGCCTCGGCGAGCGCGTCGATGACCATGTTGCCCGGACCGGTGTCGAAGGCGATGACGTTCTCCGGCTGCGCGGACGGCGGCAGGTAGGTGACATTGCCGATGCCGCCGATGTTCTGCACCGCGCGTCCGCGCTTCGGGTCGCGCAGCAGCACCCAGTCTGCGTACGCGATGAGCGGTGCGCCCTGCCCGCCCGCGGCGACGTCGCGCACGCGGAGGTCGCCGACGGTGGTGATCCCGGTGCGCTCGGCGATGACGGCCGACTGTCCGATGGCGAAGGTCGACCGCGTGACGATCGGATGATCGAGCCAGTCGACGTGCAGCTCTTCGACGTGCTGCTGCGGATCGTGCCAGATGGTCTGCCCTGCCGACGCGACGAGGTCGACGTCGTCGCGATCGACGTCGTTATCGCGCAGCAACCGTTCGACCGCCGCGGCGAAGACCTCACCGAGGAGAAAGTCGAGGTGGCAGATCGCATCGACGCGGGCTTCGTCAGGGTTGAAGAGGTGAAAGATCTTCGCGCGCAACTCGGCCGGGAAGGGATAGCTGCCGAAGGCGAGCAGTTTGACCTGCGCCACTTCGCCGTGACCGGTGATTTCGACGAGCGCGGCGTCGATGGCGTCGACCGACGTTCCCGACATGAGCCCGACCACGAGCCGCGACTCCTTGATGGCGATGTGGAGGAGACGGCCGACGCGGTTCACCGCTCCAGCACCTCGCGCAGACGGCCGCCGCTCGCCTCGAGCAGCGCGCGTGCTTCGGCGGGCGAGAGTTTCTTCTTCGCCATGAGCGCGGCGAGCTTCACGTTGCCATCCGCGTCGCGGATTGCCTGCGCCGCCATCGGCCGCGTCACCCCTGCCGCGAGCTCGACCATGCGCACCGCGCGGTTGCGCAGCTTCTCGTTCGTCGCCGGCATCTCGATCATCAGATTCGAGTAGACGCGTCCGAGTCGGATCATGACGCCGGTGGAGATCGTGTTGAGCACGAGCTTCTGCGCCGTCCCGCTTTTCATCCGCGACGATCCCATCACGACCTCGGGTCCGGTCTGCGGGACGATGACAATGTCGACTTCGCGCGCCAGCGGCGAGCCGGGAGTCGAGGTGACGCCGACTGTCAGCGCGCCGAGCATGTTCGCGCGCCGGACGGCCGCGACGGTGTACGGCGTCGTGCCCGACGCCGCGATGCCGACGACCGCATCTTCCGCTCCCACACGCTCGTTCACCGCCGCGATCGCGGCGTCTTCATCGTCTTCGGCGCCTTCGACAGCGTGGAGAAACGCCCGCTCGCCGCCGGCCATCAGCACTTGCACGAGCGCAGGATCGGTGCCGTACGTCGGCGGGATCTCCGAGGCGTCGAGCGCCGCGATACGCCCGCTCGTCCCTGCGCCGGCGTAAAAAAGCCGCCCGCCGTGCGCCAGCCGCTCCGCGATCTGATCGATGGCGTGCGCGATCCGCTCGCTCTCCGCCGCCACCGCCGCCGGGACGTGCGCATCCTCCGATTGGATGATGCGGACGATCTCCGCCGTCGACGCGCGATCGATGTCGAGTGAGGCGTCGAGACGGTCCTTGCTCACGGCTTGGAAGATATTATCGGCTCCGCGTGTCATCCCGAGCGTCGCGAGGGACCTGGGTGGGCGTGCGGCGCCTCGAAGTTCGTTCGTTGCGACCTCCCGCCCAGGTCCCTCGCTCACGCTCGGGATGACACGGCCACGAGCATGCCTACTTTCTTTCAGAAACTGCGACTCGCCCTGCGCGGTTGGAATCGTCGCCGCGAGGAAGCGAACCAGGCCTTCCTGCAGCGGAACGCCGGATGGTCGCGTGCACCGGAAGAGAAGGCGGCGGCGACCGCGACGCCGCAAACGACCTTTATCGACATCGAAGGCCTCGCCGTCGCGTATCTCGACGAGTCGGGAAAGATCGCGCACTGGCTCGACACCGAGAGCGGCGAGATCGTCGAATTCCGGCACATCGATGCCGCGGCATTCCCGCATGTGCGCAACCCGCGCTTCCGCCGCATCCCGGCGCGCAGCGCGCAATCGGAAGATGCCGACCGGCGCGCGTTCCTCGAGACGCTGCAGCCGTCGCGCGGACGCGACGAGCTCGCGCGTGCCGTCGGCGTACCGGAGGCTTTCCGCCGCGCGCTGTCAGCCGACCGCGCGCTGGAGCGATCCTGGTACAGCTTCAAAAACGATCGCGCGCTCGCGGCGATCGATCAGTGGCTTCGCGACATCGGCCTGAAATGAAGAAGGCCGCGCGTTGCCGCGCGGCCCGGGTTGTCGGCGAGTCAGGAGAGCTCAGGTTCGAGGAAACGGTGGAACGTAGTGCGGCTTCGGGAGCGGGACGATCTCGATGACCTGCAGCTCGGGGTAGAACTCGTCGTTCGGCTGCGGCCGCTGGTCACGCTTCCCGTTGTCGTTTGCGGTCACGCCCTCGTCCGTCGTCCATTGTTCACCGTCGTAGATCCACATAGGGCGTCCTTTCCAACTTCGCGCCGGCGTCACCGGCGTATCCCAGACTAGTTCAATCGGCCTGCCAGTTTGCCCTGCCGCCAAATGCGCCATCCAGAGAACTTGTACGGCTGTGCGCGGCGGAAGGTTTGAAGCGGATGT
>Ga0207646_10008253_pt1 | contig 10453 bp, 10 predicted proteins | sample KBSK5502metaG_FD_184343 | JGI IMG/M metagenome (GOLD analysis project Ga0207646, IMG submission 184343) | Corn, switchgrass and miscanthus rhizosphere microbial communities from Kellogg Biological Station, Michigan, USA - KBS K5-50-2 metaG... | ecosystem: Host-associated > Plants > Roots >...
TCCAGGAGGCCATTGCAACAGCGCTGGATCTCATCACGGCAACTGATGCGCTCGGGTGGTTTACTCATTGCGGCTATCCACCTTCTCGCTCAACAGAAACGGTTCAAGAATTATGAACACCGCTCTAGGAGAAGGAAGCAATGCTCAAGAGGGCCGTAGGCGCGAATACGTTCAACCAGGGCTCGAAAGCCCTCTCGCGACTGCTCGAAGGTGAAGGCGGGGCAATTTTCAAAGTGCTTATGACGTTCCAGTAGGGTTTTTGAGACAAAGCCAGCGACATGCTTAAATTTTCCGATGTCCACCCCGATATAAATGGCCTCCGTAGGAAGTATGGGCAGCGGTGTGAGTTTGGAAAGTTCTTGTTTCCTCTTTGTCATCTCTCCAGTCCTCCTTGTTTCTGGAGCAGAACAGAGACACCTCGTCATCTGATGTTTGAAAGGGGTGCGCACTCGCATTGGGCACATGTGAGAGCGGGTTGGGGAATGCACGTGTCATACCTTTGACCACGCCCACTGGCACTAAAGCCGGCCCGCTTCCTCCTTCGCTCGCCCGACCCAGCCGAGCGCCTCGTCCGGGATGCCGTGCTGTCCGAGAAAGAGACTCAGTTGGGCTGCGTGTTCCTGCACGTGGCGCATGGTGTACAAGAGCAGTTCTAAATAGCTCACCGGCTTTCCCCTGGTCCAGGGGAAAGCGACCTGTTGGTGCGCTTGCTCGTCTGACAACTCGGTAATTGTGGTCTGGCACTTCTGGCGCAGATGCACCAGATAGGTGTGGAGCTCATCCCTGGTATAGGGCCGTTCGGGAAGGTCATCATCCGGATTGAAAGGCGCAGGAGGGGCGAATCCTTCAATTGAGCCCCTGAGATACAGGTCGAGCCAGAAGAGGGTATGAGAGGTGACATACCAGAATGATGCGAATCCTGGTGGCAGAGAGGGATCTGAGGGATCGCCCCAGAGGCGTCCATGCCAGAGCGTATCAGGGCAGGCCAGCAGGGCGTTTTCCAGCATATCGATGGCCGCACCGAACTGCTGCCACACAGCGGTGCGCACCGTCGTCTCCATCAGTTGTTCCGCCATACCGTGTGTTCCTTTCTGTTTCTTTTCTCGACATACTACTACCAAAAGCGGTCAGAATCGACCCTCGTATCGACCGTTTCATGTTCCAGCGTGACGTTTGTTGCCCAATGCGAGTATGCACCTCTCTCAAGCATCAGATGGTGAGGTGTCCAGAACAGACTGCCTCTCACCTGTTGTGGTGGGTGAAAGGGCCAGGACCCGCGGATGTGGCTTGCCCAAATACACACGAAAAGTTGTATCTGGTCTTCAAATGCTTATGAAGGATTGCACACACATCCCCCAATTAACTAGCAAAGAGTCAAGCTCCAACATGGTACGAAGGTTCTTCGGGTCCTGATCGCCGGCTAGCTACACCAACGCGCCCTTTCATTGGTAAGCATACTAGAAATTCCGTTCAAATTCAAGTCTCGTGTGTATATGGTACATCGTATCTTTTCGTCAGGATCGCACTGACAGGCCAGTTGCCGACGAATGGTCTCCCAGTTTGGCTCAGTAGAGGTCACTAGTGAATTGCTCTCCTTCAGCAAACGCGGCAAGGCGCCCCTTGGCTTTAGACATGGGGAGGAATTGCCGCGTACGCTAGCACATACACTAGTTTCACAGATATTCTACATTGACAATCTCTCTGAAATCTAGTACACTTGTTCTATGAAACAGCTCATCACGGCCAAGCTCAAATTGCATCCAGATGCTGCCCAGTTCCAGGCCTTGCGCACAACGCAACTGGCCTATCGTGATGCGCTCAACGCTGTGAGTCGGTATGCTTTCGCGCATGGCAAGATGAGCAACCAGGTACACTTGCGCGATGAAACGTACTACCAGACACGTGCGACCTATCAATTGCCTGCCCAAATGGCAACCAACGTCCCCCGCCAGGTCGGGGCTACTTATAAGACGCTCTGGACAATGGTTCGGCAGAATAACGCGGCTCGTAAAGCTGGTCTGACCAAGAAGCGCTACAAGGGCCTGGACCGGCCACCCAAGTATGTCTCCCCGACCTTAACGTATAACTATCAACGCGATTATAGCCTGAAGCCCGATCACCAGGTAAGCATCTTGACGCTTTCTGGGCGGGTGATTGTGCCTTACACAGCGTATTCCCAGCATAGCGCATGGCTCCAGCGGGGCGCACATATTGGAGCCGCGAAGCTCTGGTACGACAAACCCAAGAAACAGTTCTATTTGCTGGTCTCCCTGGAGATTGAGGTAGCAGACCCCGCACCTGACATCCATATGGGTGTCACAGGTGTGGATGTAGGCGTTCGCTACTTGGCGGTCACTGCTACCAGCAGAGGAGACCGTTCCTTCCATTCCGGCACAAGAAGATCATCCCCAAAGCCAACCATTATGCGAGACTGAGGAAGCGTCTGCAAAAGAAAGGCACTCGCTCTGCGACACGGCGCTTGGTCGTGATTAGCGGGCGAGAGAGACGGTTGAAGCAAGATGCCAATCATGTGGTCTCCAAACGGATCGTGACCCGACACCCGCACAGTCTGATTGGATTGGAACAGCTGACAGACATCCGCGAGCGCACGCGGCGCAAGCATGGCAAACAGGCGAGCAAGAAGCAGCGACGTGCCAATGCGGCCACTGCCAAATGGGCTTTTGCTGAGTTGCGCAGCATGATTGCCTATAAAGCTCTCTTGCAGGGGTCGATGGCGATCAAAGTGGATGCACACTACACCAGCCAGGCTTGCCCAATGTGTGGACATACGTGCGATGCCAATCGCCCCAAGAAAGGCTTGATGTTCATCTGCCAGAACTGTCATTACAGCCTCCATGCGGACCTGGTGGGTGCCAGAAATATCACGATGCGAACGTTCCTCGCCCGGCAAGACTGGGTGAGGACGGGGCAGTTGTCACTTGCCCCTGATGTGTCGGACGAAGAAGCCAAAGCTGCACGCCTGCAAAGGTATGCAGAGTTGCGGTGGAGTCTTGACACAAGCCACGCCCTTTAGGGCCGGGGTATTTGACTCGTTGTTCTTCCATGAGGAAGGTAGGTATCCACCTCCTATTCTACTCCTGTCGGACAATACCTGGGAACAGCGACCATCTGGTTGATCCTGTTCAGTTTTGGTAAAATGGAAGTAACAGAGCGCCAGCTAGTCAAGAAGTAACGAACACGATGCATAAGCCGCGATTCATCCTCCATATCGACTTGGACGCCTTCTACGCCAGTATCGAACAGCGGGACCACGCGGACCTGCGAGGAAAGCCCGTCATCGTTGGAGGGTCACCTGATCGGCGCGGTGTCGTCTCGACGGCGTCCTACGAAGCGCGCCGCTTTGGAGTGCATTCTGCCATGCCCAGCCGAACGGCGCAGCGACTCTGCCCCGAGGCGATTTTCCTGCCGCCGCGCTTCGTGGTGTATCGGGCTGTCTCACAACAGGTGATGGCAATTTTCAAGGCGCACACAGAGTTAGTCGAGCCGCTCAGCCTCGACGAGGCCTACCTCGATGTGACCGCTGCTGTTCACAACCTTGAGGAGGCAGTAAAGCTTGCGCGGGAGGTCAAGGAGCAGATCCGATCGGCCACGGACCTGACGGCCTCAGCGGGCGTCTCCTTCTGCAAGTTCCTGGCGAAACTCGCGTCGGATGCCCACAAACCTGATGGCCTCACAGCAATCTCTCCCGAGCAGGCCCCGGCCTTTCTTGATGCGCTGTCCATCGATAAATTCTTTGGTGTAGGTAAGGTCACGGCTAGGAAGCTCAGGGATCTGGGAATAGAAAACGGAGCCGACCTCAAACGCCTAAGTGAAGAGCTTCTGCGCACCCTGCTTGGCAAGCAAGGAAGCCAGCTCTACCACTTTGTGCGCGGCACGGATGACCGACCGGTCGAACCCACACGAGAACGCAAGTCGGTCGGGAAGGAGGTCACCTTCGAGCGCGACCTTGTGAATCGGGACCGCATGGAGGAGGTCATAGAGCAACTCGCCAAGCAGGTGGAACACCGTCTGGTCGAACTGGACCTGCGAGGGAGGACACTCACGCTTAAAGTCAAATGGAGCGATTTCCAGCTCATCACACGTAGCATCAGTCGCTCGGAAGGGTTCCAGGACGCACAGACGATGATGCCTGTTCTCCGCATACTGTTGGCCCAGCTAGACAGTGGGAACAGGCCTGTTCGCCTGCTAGGTGTCTCGGTGTCCAACCTGCTATCCAAGGATGAGGTGCAGCGAACCATGCAAATCACTGCTTTTACACTGTGGGACATGGAGTAATTCCTTAATAATAAGATAATTTGGACAAAATTTAGGTAGTCTAAACGTCAACAAGCACGAAAGTTAGGGAAGAGCCATTTCTTATTGACCAGCCTAGCAAAACCCACTATAATCGTACAGGAACGCACGAGGTTTTCAGTGTGCTGCTAGGAAGAGAGTAAGCGAATTGGACAGAAGGGGAGAAAGCTAGCGGGTGCCCCGGGACTACGCGCAGCGCATCAAAACCCTGCGTCATCGGTTTGGGCTCTCCCAGCAACAATTTGCCGATCTCATCGATGTCTCCGTTCCCTTGCTCAAGCAGTGGGAGCACGGACAGGTCCACCCACCTGTTTCCTACTGGCAGAGGATTATCCTGGCCGAAGCGGAGGGCATCCAGGCACTAAGCAATGGAGCCGTCAATCTGCCTCTGGTTCGTGAATCGGAGACCACCTACCAGCTTGCACCTGTCACTGGCGCGTACATTGATTTTATGGCCGATCCGAACATCGTGCGCACCGTAGTCGAGGGGGAGCGGCTAACCTATGGCTACCTTTTCAATCCGACCTTCGCCACAGAAATCTCGCTCATCGATCCCTTGCCCCACCAGCGCATCGCCGTCTATGACCACCTGTTGCCGCAGAGCCGCCTGCGCTTCTTGCTGGCAGATGATGCTGGTGCAGGCAAGACCATCATGACCGGGCTGTATATCCGTGAAATGCTCAGTCGTCGGCTCATCTCTCGCATCCTTATCGTGCCTCCTGCTGGACTGATAGGCAACTGGGAGCATGAGATGCGCAGCCTGTTCAATCTTCCCTTTCGAATCGTGACCGGCGACGATGCGCGACTCGGCAACCCGTTCGTTGGCCCGCGCAGCGATTTGCTCATTGTGAGTATGGGCACCCTGACGGGGGATCGCATGTTCTCGCGCCTCCAGGAATCTGAGTTCATTCCCTACGATCTCGTCATCTTTGACGAGGCGCACAAGCTGGCTGCGGACCGCGAAGCCGATCTGCGGGTGCGTCGTACCGACCGCTATCGTCTGGCCGAAGCCCTGGCTGGCATCCCTAGTGAGGATGAACGCTGGGAGCTTTCGTGGAGGGGTCATCACCTGCTATTGCTCACGGCAACCCCACATATGGGCAAAGATTTCCCATACTACTGCTCTACCCAAAACGCATCTCAAACACGTTGAGCTATGACCTGACTCAGGGCGAAGTGAGCGAGCAGCAGCTCTATGATGCGACTACCCGCCCAGAAACTCGAAACCCTCATTGAAGAGATGCGCTCCGGGCGGCTTTCCGCAACGCAACTGGAGGTCTCTCAACGCGCTCTCAGCGGCATTGAGGATACCTTTGACGAGAAAACCGCCGACGAAGAAGAGATCACGGACGGTCAGGAGGAGAATGAGCGCACGGAAGAGCAGGTTCTGGGCAGCGTCCTGGCAACCTCGCTGGCCGATCTTGAGGCAGAGTTACGAGAGGTGGAGGGACTGCTTGACCTGGCGCGGCGTGTCTACGCGATAGTGCCTGTTGATCCATTCCCCACGCCCCTTGCGCCGCTGGATATGATCCTGCGGTTTTCCGAAGGGCGGCAATTCCCGGTGCATCTGGCGAAAGAACCATGCTCGGCTCTGGTTCGCGAACTGCTGATGGCGCTGGTCGGATTGTGCAACTTTGGTGGGACTGTGAACTCACCCGGTCGGGCAGAACTCTATACGATCAGCATTCGGAAGTTTGTACGCTTTCTGGCAGTTCGATCGTCGTCACAGGAATGCACGCTGACCGTGAGTGATCTCACGCCGCGTGATCTGGAGACGTTTGAGGAGCATCTGCGGGCACAAGCGACCCATGAGGAGAGCGTTTCCCCTTACACCTGGATCGGATCGATTGTGCGCTTATTACGGTGGTGGCGCGAGACCCATCCAGAGCGCATTCCGGGCCCCTTACAAGCCCGGCTGGCCTATATTGCCAATGGATCAGTGGGTCGTCATACGTCTCGTGATGGCTATAGCGGACAGATCACCGACGCGCTTCGTGCAGCCTGCCTTAAAGACATTCCAAAGGTCACCGAGCGGCTCACGGTGCAGTGCGATCGGCAGTGCGCCTCGGGAGGTGATCCTGAGGTGCATGGATGGGAGAATCCACACAACGTTGTCTGGCACATTGTCCACAACGGGGTCATTCCAGCACACACCGTCGCAAGGAACCGCTGGTATCAAGCCTCGGAAGGATTAGAAGAGGTACATGCTCGGGTATTCCCGACGGCGCGTGATCTCGTTCCTTTTCTCGTGTTCCTTGCCCTGACCACCGACATTGCCATCGAAAGTCTCAAAGATCTGCACACAGACTGCCTCCAGAATCCCGCCAACGGGACCGTCGAGATCCAGTACCTCAAACGGCGTGCGCATCCCCAGGAGTGGAAGACGGAGCGAGTGCGTGACGGAGGCATGACCACACCAGGAAGGATCATTCGTCTGGTGTTGCGGCTGACACAGCGCGCACGTACCCACTTTGAAACCTCGCACCTCTGGATTGCGTTTGGGCACGGGCACCTCTATCTTCCCCGTTTTCCCGTCACCCAGGAGAACAGTCCGATCATGCGCTTCGTGGCCGATCATGATCTGCGCGATGAGCAAGGCCAACCGCTTACCTTACAGCTCTTGCGACTGCGCAAGACTCGTCGCGCTGAACGGTATGTGCTTGGTCATGGGCAACTGGAGGATGTTGCCAGGGGTGTCCACACCCTACAGGTCGCTGGTGACCATTACGCCGATATTCCTGCCCTGCGCCATGTCCATGAAGCCACGATCGCACAGGCGCTTGAGGATGCCCTTCGGCAAACGTCTGCACATATCCTCTCGCCAGCCGAAGAGGAGCGTTTGAGAGGCGATCCAGCAAGTGCGCCCCTCAGCCTTTCCGTAGCACCAGAACAGATCGAGGCACTGCTCTCAGGCGAGCAAGATGCGTGGATGGCAGGGTGCGCCAACTTTTATGCCTCACCCTTTGGCAAACAGGGCAGTGCCTGTCCGGTCCCGGTGTGGGGTTGTCTCGAATGTCCCAACGCGGTGATCACCAGCCGTCATCTCCCAACGATCTTGCTGTTCTTGAATCGCATGCTTGCCGAGCGTGAGCGCCTGGAAGAGCGCGCCTGGACAGCGCAGTTTGGCCGAGCGTATGCACGGATCGTCCAGCAAATCCTCCCAGCTTTTCCACTCGAAGTTGTCACTGCGGCTCGTGCCATGCTGGAAGCGACCACACCGGTCCTGGCTCTTCCGCCCAATCTGGCCCTCTTGAGGCAAACACCATGAATTCCATCTCGTCTCAATCTAGCGTGTTAACTGAGCTTCGGATCGCTGAGGATACACCTGTGTTTCCAGCCTATGTGGGAACTCCCTCTGCGGCAAGCCTCCCGCTCTTTGTCGATGATGTGTGGGATTTGCGCGTCTTGCGCGTGCGTCGCAACCAGCCACTGGACTGGCTGGTCGTCGATTTTCGCCCGTTCAACGATCCGATCCGTCGGTTGGTCGCGAAGGAATATCTCTATGCTCGGCTTCATATCACCCATCCCCACCATCGTCGCCTGGCCGTGACGAATGTGAAAGGGGAACATTATCCACTGCGACGTTTTCTCACGTATCTCGACACCGCCTGGGATGGGGTGCGGCTCGCAGACGTGACACAGACAATGCTCGACGCGTACCTGCTCTTTTGCCGCCAGGGGAAGAAAGGACAGGTGGTGACGGCAAGCGCAGTGCAAGACAACATTCTCATTCCGATCAAATTAGCAGCGTATCGGACGGCTTTTTCAACAGACGCGCTCACGCTGGAGCCGTGGAAAGGCAGAAGTGCCCAATATGTGGCCGGTGCAGATCGGACTGATGAGAACACGACGCCGCGTATCCCTGAAGCGGTCCTGAGTCCGTTGATCCAGTGGGCACTCTTCTATGTCCAGATTGCGGCAAAGGACATTCTGGCTGCGCGTGCGGAATTGGCAGGGTATCAACATCCCTTGCCCAGAGGCATCACAACCAACCGCCGCGAGCGATTGGAAACGTGGATCGCCGCTCGTCATGCTGCCGGACGCGGCCTTCCTGGAAATTCCGCACGCTATCAACATCATTACAAAGAACCAGCTTCTGCCTTGAACGGAGTCAACTGCGCGCTCATCGGACGGATGGCTGGAGTCAGCCAAATCAATGATCGCTTTTTGCGGCCCATTGTGGAGCAGGCTGCGGAATCGATGGGCCTGGAGCCTGGTGGTATGGAGACGCCCATTTCCTGCCATCCTGCCACGCAGCAACCCTGGCGTGACCGCTTCTCTCCCAATGCGGTGCATCACGAAACATATATGCTCATCGCGGCGTGCTACATTGTTTGCGCCTATTTATCCGGGATGCGCGAAAGTGAAATTATGCAGTTACAACGTGGCTGCCACTTCATGGAAACGACTGCTGATGGCCTCATCACACGGCACAAGCTTTGCGGGACGACGTTTAAGGACCACGGTCGCAGGGGCATACCAGCCACCTGGGTGGTGATTGCGCCCGTCGCCGAGGCCATCGGAGTCAGGATTTCGCAGCGAGATAGAGGCGGAGCGCCAGTTGCAACAGATGGAAGATATCGTGGACCGTTACGAGGAGTATTGCAATGGCGTGAAAGCAACCGGACCGGGGGCGACACACATCCAGCGCCTCTTTGCCCAAGTGCAACAGGAATTGGGCGATTTTCCCGGCCACATCGTTGACCGAGGACGCGTCCGAGCCATGTTACTGCATCTGGGTCGCACGCTGTATCCTGGTCTGCTCAATGACTGTTTCTTCAATCCAGCAGTCGCACACTGCCTGAAAGCCGTCAAGAGTGAGACGCCGCTGATTGCCCAATGCCATCCTGACCGGTGTCCTAATTCGTGTATCACCGAGCGGCATCTGCCTGCCTGGGAACAAGCCATTGCCACGGCCAAAGAGCATTTGAACCAACGGCGTCTCCCTGTGTTGCAGCGAACAATTATCGAGCAGCAGATTGCGGATTTTTCGCGGGTGATCGCCCCCTTGAAAGGAGCAAAAAATGGCGGTGAGCCTTATAACTGAGCGCAAGCTCCGGGACGCGATGGATCGTCTGTGTAATGGGACTTCACAGCGCACAAACGGGCAACTAACGGTGAGTAACCTGGCCAAAGAAGCTGGGGTCAGCCGAGCGACTGCCAATCGAGCGGGGGCTGTGCTGGCCGACTTTCATAACTGCACGATCGCGCTTGCCGAGACCCCAGAGAAACTCCCAGGTCTGCGCGATCAAAATCGTGTGCTAGAACGTCGTCTGGCCCAGATGACGACCGAAAAGAACCAGATCATCGCTGATTTGCAAGCGACTGTGGCTCTCCTGGCGCAGCAGATCCAGGCACTGACACTGGAGAATGAGCGACTGCGTGTGAGCCTAGTGCATACTCACGCGAGCTTTTCGGGAATGGCAAGATGAGGTTCATACGAACAGCCAAAGTAGGCACAGACCCGCTCCGCCAGTTGGCGAGCGGTCAGCAAGCCGTCATGCTCGACCACGTTGCGCTTGGCATGCACCCATTTGGGTTCAATGGGATTGAGCCAGGGACTTTGCGTCGGCAACAGAAAGGCAGAATCCGCACGCCTTGGCCAGTCTGCTTGACCTGCTGATTGTGCTGGCGCATCCAGGTGCGAACCGCTTGACTCTTATGCCAGGAGGCATTATCCCAGATCAAAAGCCAGTTCGTCTTGCCTCGCTTTTGCAAGCGCTCACAACACCAGTCCAGGAACTGGGTGGTGATGGCGCTCACGGGTCGGCCAGTCACCAACCGCAGCCAGGCCTGCGAGCGGTCGGGCTCATCGGGAGTCCCCTGCTGCCAGAGGACACCGTAGCACGCCAGGGCTTTGGGATCAGGGTCGTCCTTGCGCCAGGGCTGCTCCACCAGCCGCACGGGCTGGTCCTGACTTTGCCAGGCATGAGCCTGGGGCAGGGCAAAGCGGCTCCACCAGACTTCATCGCCAAAGCCGATGGCCCACTTCGGCTGTCGGCTGGCCCAAGCAATCAAGCGGTCCCGCGCGTTTTTTTTCGCTGAACGGCAAACTTCACTGGAGCAAGCGAGCTTCAATGGCAGCCAGATAAGCAGCAGGGTCTTTGCGAAAACGCCACTGCTGCCGACGGGTTTCTTC
>Ga0207646_10008255_pt1 | contig 10453 bp, 8 predicted proteins | sample KBSK5502metaG_FD_184343 | JGI IMG/M metagenome (GOLD analysis project Ga0207646, IMG submission 184343) | Corn, switchgrass and miscanthus rhizosphere microbial communities from Kellogg Biological Station, Michigan, USA - KBS K5-50-2 metaG... | ecosystem: Host-associated > Plants > Roots >...
CTGGCGCTGGGACTCGTTCCACTACGTGAACATCGCGCTCCACGGATATCCGGACCATTTCGACTTCCCTTACGCGTTCCTGCCCGGTTATCCCCTGCTACTGAGAGCAGCCATGGTCGCGATCCCAGACCCCATCGCGGCTGGGCTGCTGCTGAGCGTGGTCTTCGAGTTCCTGGCGCTCTACTACCTGGCCCGGCTGGTCCTGCTGGAGCGGGACCGGCGGGCCGCCCGCTTTGCGGGCTGGGCTCTCGTGCTCTGGCCGTCGGCCTTCTTCCTCTCCGGGGTCTATGCGGAGAGCCCGCTGATGGCGGGCGGCGCGGCCTCCCTCTACTACGCTCGCCGGGGCCTGCTGGGGCGCGCGGCGGCGGCCGCCGCCTTCGCCTGCGCCATGAAGGTGCTGGGCCTCCTGCTGGTGGTCCCGCTGCTCATCGAGTACCGGAACCGGCACGGCCTGCGTCCGCGGTGGAGCCTGGCCGCGATCGCCTGCGTGCCACTGCCGCTGCTCCTCTATGCCGCCTACACCTGGCTGCGGATCGGCGATCCGTTCGCCTACAGCCACGCCCAGGCACTGCCGATGTTCAGCCACCTGCACGTGGCGCCGCCCTGGGAGGGCCTGATCAGCGATATCGGCGCCACCTTGCACGGCACCAGCCAGATCCGTCTCATCTACGCGGGGGAACTGCTCTGGGCCGCGCTGGGAGTGGTGGGGGTCGTCTGGGCCTGGTTCCGGCCGCGCTTTGCGCGCTCACTGGCCGCCTACTGCCTGGTCCTGATGCTGCTGATGCTCTGCTTCTCGTTCTGGCGCTCGCTGGGGCGCTACGAGCTCACGCTGTTCCCGCTCCTGATACCGGTCTCAGACCTGCTGGTCGATCGGACCTGGCTGCGCCGTGGCCTGCTGCTGGTGAGCGCCGCGGGGATGGCGTACGGGACCTACACCTTCCTCAACGGAGGTTGGTGGGGCTAACCGTTTTCTAGACGGCGCACCGAAGCCAGCGCGGCCACGGGGGTCGGGTGAGGGTCACGCCGGCGGCTGGCCCGGGGTCACCTCGCGCGGGGGCCGGGTCTCGCTGACCCCGGCCAGCTCGTCGGGCCGAACCGGAATTCGCCAGAGCTCGCGGCCCGAGGCCTCCCGCATGGCGGCGCAGATGGCGGCGGGAGAGGAGATCAGCGGCGGCTCCCCCACCCCCTTGGCGCCGTACGGCGCGTCCGGCTCCGGCTCTTCGACCAGGACCGAGGTCACCTCCGGCATGTCGAGCGCCGTGGGCAGCAGGTAATCGGTGAAGGAGGCGTTGCGGATCAGGCCGTCCCGGACCTGGATCTCCTCCATGGTCGCCAGGCCCACGCCCTGCGCCACCGCCCCCTCGATCTGGCCGTGGACCTGGAGCGGGTTGATCGCCAGGCCGACGTCCTGGACGGTCGCCACCTGCACGACCCGGGCCAGCCCGGCCTCGGGGTCGACGTCGACCACCGCCCGCTGGGCCACGAACATGAAGGAAACGTGGGCGTCGCCCTGGCCGTCCTCATCGAGCTTGCCGGTGCGCGGGTGGTGGTGCTCGAACTCGCGCTCGATCGGCTCCTCGAGAAAGAGCGAGAGCGGCGCCAGCGGCGCCCCCTCCTCGTCCACCACATGGCCTCCGGCCAACCCCCGACCTGGCGGCCCGGCGCGCTTCAGGAGCTCCGCGGCGACCAGGCGTGCCGCTCCGCGCACGGCGCCGCCCGTCATCCAGGTCTGGCGCGAGGCCGAGGAGGAGCCGGCGTCGCCGGCCAGGGTGTCGGCGGGCAGCAGCTCCACCTCCTGGACGCCGAGCTCGGTGCGCGCGATCTGCTGGCAGATGGTGACCAGCCCCTGCCCCACCTCCGCGGCGGCGGTCTTGACCAGCGCCACCGCGTGACCGTTGCGGCGCTCCAGCCGCACCCGCGCGGTCGCGTAGTCGTCCGAGCCTTCCGAGTAGGCGATGTTCTTGTAGCCGATCCCCCAGCCCACGCCGCGCCTGACGTCGTCCGGCTCGGCCATGTTGCCGGCGCCGCCCGGGAGGGCCATCAGGCCCGCCGGCGGCGGTGGCAGTGGCAGCTCCGCGCAGCGCCTGATCAGCTCCTCCACGGGCGCCGCGCCGGTGAGCTCCTGGCCGGTGATCAGGCGGTCCCCGCTTCGGATCGCGTTGCGCAGCCGGATCTCGAGGGGCGGGATGCCCACCGCCGCCGCCAGGCGGTCCATCTGCGACTCGTGGGCGAAGCAGGACTGGACCGCCCCGAACCCCCGCATGGCGCCGTTGGGCACGTGGTTGGTGCGCGCCGCGCCGCACCACATGAGCACGTTGGGCACCCGGTAGGGCCCGGAGCCGAAGATGGCCGCGTTGGCGACCACGGCGTGGGACGAGGACGCGTAAGCGCCGCCGTCCAGCACGATCGTGGCCCGGACGTAGACCAGGCAGCCCTCGCGGTCGGCGCCGTGCTCGTACCACATCCAGGCGGGGTGCCGGTGCACGTGGCCGACGAAGGACTCGTCGCGGCCGTACCACATCTTCACCGGCCGGCCGGTGCGCAGCGCCAGCAGGCAGCCGTGGATCTGCATCGAGAGGTCCTCGCGCGCGCCGAAGGCGCCGCCCACGCCGGCCAGGTGCAGCCGGCACTGCGCGGGCGCCAGGCCGAGGGCGTCGGCGACCTGGCGCAGGTCCACGTGCAGGGCCTGGGTGGCGATCCAGAGGTCGACGCCGCCCTCGCCGTCCGGGATCGCCAGGCCCGCCTCGGGGCCGAGCGGCGCCTGGTCCTGCTGGCCGACCTCGTAGAAGCCCTTCACGACCACCTCGGCGGTGGCCTCGGGGTTGCCCCGCCGGATGACCAGGTTGCGCAGGGTGTGGCCCTGGACCAGCGCCTCGACCGGGTCGGTGAGCGGGGTGAGGACCTCGTAGTCGACGCGGACCGCCGCCATCGCCGCCCGCGCCTGCTCCGGGTGGTCGGCGGCCACGACGGCGATCGCCTCCCCGGCGTAGCGCACGGTCTCGCCGACGCCGACCAGCACCGGCTGGTCGCGCAGCTTGTCCAGGCCGTAGAAGCGCTTGCCCGGGATGTCGGCGGCGGTGAGCACGGCGCGCACGCCGGGCATCGCCGCGGCGGCCGCCACGTCTATGGCCCGCAACACGGCGTGCGGGTGCGGCGAGCGCACGGTGCGGCCGTAGAGCATGCCCTCGGCTCGGAGGTCGGAGGCGAAGTCGAAGGACCCGCTGGCCTTGGCCGGGCCGTCAGGCCGGGGCACCGATTCGCCGACCAGGCCGCGGGTCGGCGTCAGCTCCAGCATCAGGCGGCGCTCCGCAGCCGGTCGGAGGCGGCGCGCAGGTCACGGGCCAGGGCCTCCTCATCGGCGTTGACGAGGCGGCCGTCCTCGACCACCAGCCTGCCCTCGACGACCACCGCGCGGGCCCGAGCCGGGGGAGCCAGGGCCAGTGCCTCCAGCGGGTCGGCGATCGCGATGTGCGGCAGGTCGTCGACCCGGAAGAGCGCCAGGTCGGCCCGGCGGCCGGCCTCGATGGCACCCACCTCGGGCCAGCCCAGGCAGGCGGCGCCGCCGGAGGTGGCCAGCGCCCAGGCGCCGCGGGCGTCCAGCGCTCCACCAGGGTCGGGCTGGCCGAGCAGGGCGGCCCGCACGCGGGCCAGCAGCAGCGCCTGCCGGATCTCGCCGGCCAGGTGGTAGTCCTCGTTGCTGGCGGCGCCGTCCACGCCCAGGCCGACCCGGGCTCCGGCGGCGAGCAGCTCGGTGACCGGACAGGCCCCGGCGCCCAGGCGCATGTTAGAGGAGGGGCAGTGCGCGACGCCGGTGCGGGAGCGGCCCAGGCGCTCGACCTCGGGCGGCGAGAAGTGGACGCCGTGGGCGAGCCAGACGTCGTCGCCCACCCACTCCAGGTCCTCCAGCAGCTCCACGGGCCGCTTCCCGAACTTCTCCAGGCAGAACTCCTCCTCGTCGATCGTCTCGGCCAGGTGGGTGTGGAGGCGGAGCCCGTGGCGGCGGGCGAGCGCCGCCGAGTCGCGCATCAGCTCGGGCGTGACCGAGAAGGGCGAGCAGGGCGCGATCGAGACCCGGCAGAGCGAGCCCGGCGAGGGGTCATGGTAGGCACGGACCAGGCGCTCGCTGTCGGCCAGGATGGCGTCGTGGTCTTCGACCACCTCGTCCGGCGGCAGGCCGCCCGCCGAGCGGCCGAGCGACATCGAGCCCCGGCAGGGCTGGAAGCGGATGCCGAGGTCGCGCGCCGCCTCCACCAGGGCCTCGAAGATGCCGCTCTGGCCGCGCGGGAAGACGTAATGGTGATCGGTGGTCAGGGTGCAGCCGCCGAGCAGGAGGCGCGCGATCGCCGCCCGGGCCGCCGCCCGGACGGTGGCGGCGTCGATGCGCGCCCAGACCGGGTAGAGCTCGGTCAGCCAGCCGAAGAGGCCCTGGGAGGTGGCGTAGCCGCGGGTGGCCCACTGGTACATGTGGTCGTGGCAGTTGATCAGGCCCGGCACCACCGCGCAGCCCGAGGCGTCGAGGATGCGGTCGGCGGCGGGGGCGGGCCCCGAGCCGACCTCGGCGATGACGCCGTCCGCGGCCAGGACCCAGCCGCCACCGACGCCGCCCTGCACGAGCAGCTTCACGACCTGCTCAGCTCGCTTGCCGCTTCGCGGACGGCCTCGAAGATGCGCACGTAGCCGGTGCAGCGGCAGATGTTGCCGGCCAGCGCCTCGCGCACCGCGAGCTCGTCGGGCTGGGGCTGGCGGCGCAGCAGGTCGGCGATCGAGACCACGAAGCCCGGCGTGCAGAAGCCGCACTGGACGCCGCCCGCCTGCACCATCGCCTGCTGGACGGCGCGGCCCACGCGGTCCGCCTCCATCCCCTCCACCGTGCGCACCCGGGACCCGTCGGCCGCTCCCGCCAGCACCAGGCAGGCGCAGACCAGCTCTCCGTCCAGGAGGACGCTGCAGGAGCCGCATTCGCCTTGCTCGCAGGCGTTCTTGCTGCCCCACAGGCCGAGCCGCTCGCGGAGGACGTAGAGGAGCGACTCCCCCTCCCAGACCTCCGCCGCCAGGGGGCGGCCGTTGACCTCCAGCGAGACCCGCATCAGTTCGCGGCTGCGGTCCGGGCCAGGGCGCGGCGGGCCATCACGCCGACGATGTGGCGGCGGTAGGCGGCGCTGCCGCGGACATCGTCGATGGGGCTGGCCGCCTGGGCACAGAGCTCGGCGAAGCGCTCCGCCGCCGCCGCGTCGGGACGGTGCGGGCGTTCCCACCCGGCCTCCTCGAAGAGCCCGCGCGCGAACTCCTCGGCGGCGCCGGCGCGCATGATGGTCGGGCCCACCGAGCCCAGCGCCACCCCCACCCGGCGCCGCGCCCGGTCGACCACCATCGCTAGGTTGGCGACCGCGATCACCATCGCGTTGCGGGTCCCCGCCTTGAGGAAGGCCTGGGCCGGCCCGGCGGCGTCCCACTCGGCGGCCACGACCAGCTCCTCGCCACGGCGCGCCGACTTCTTGGGCCCCTGCATCCAGTCGGCGAGCTTCAGCCGGCGCTCCCCGCCGGCCGCGGAGGCGAGCACGATGTCGGCGTCGAGAGCGGCCAGGACCGGCAGGGTGTCCCCGGCCGGCGAGCAGGTGGCAAGGTTGCCGCCCAGGGTGCCGGCATTCCGGATCTGGGGCGAGCCCACGGTGCGCGCCGCCTGCAGCAGCGCCGGGTCCTGCACCCGCTCCAGCAGCCGGGCGTAGGTGACGCCGGCGCCGCAGCGCACCCGCTCGCCGGCACCCAGCCCGCGCAGCTCCTCGACCCGCCGCAAGGCCATCACGCGCTGGGGCCGCTCGCGGCCGAAGTTGATGGCGACCATGAGGTCGGTGCCGCCGGCCAGGGGCACGGTGGCCGGCTCGGCGGCCATCTCCGCGAGGGCCGCCGCCAGCGATGCGGGGGAGCTGACCTCCATCACGAGATGGTAAGAGGGACGAGCTTGAAGCTGCCCACGTCGACCAGTCCGCGATCGGTGATCTTCAGCTCGGGGATCACCGACAGCGCCAGGAACGACAGGCACATGAAGGGCGCCTCCATGGTCACTCCCATCTCGCGGAGGCGGGATTCCAGCGCCGCCAGCCGCTGGTCGACCTCGAGCAGGGGGCGGTCGCTCATCAGCCCGGCCACGGGGAGCGGCAGCTCGTCGACCACCTGGCCCGCGTCAGCCACCACCACGCCGCCGCCGATCTCGGCCAGCCGCCGCACGCAGGCCGCCATCGAGTCGTCGTCGACGCCCAGCAGCACGATGTTGTGGGCGTCGTGGGCGACCGTGCTGGCGTAGGCCCCGCGCTGTAAGCCGACGTTGGTGGCGAAGCCGACTCCCACCCGGCCGCTGGCGTGGTGGCGCTCGACGACCGCGATCTTGACCAGGTCGCGCCCGGGGTCCGCTACCAGCGCGCCCTCCCGGCGGGCGGGCTCCATCACCTCGCAGCCAGTGAGCAGCTGGCCGGGAATGACGCGGATGACGCGGATCCGGCCCTCTCCGCGGACCGCGAACGCCGAGGCGTCGAGGTCCGGCACGTGCACGGTCTGGCGCACCCACTCGGGCACCTCGAGCACCGGGAACTCGGGCTCGGCGCCCCGCTTCAGCACCAGGCGGGGCCGGAACGAGCGCAGGTCGTCGAGCACCAGCAGGTCTGCCTGGCAGCCGGGGGCGACGGCGCCGTGCCGTCGGAGCCGGTGGTACTGGGCGGGGTGCAGCGTCGCCATCACCAGCGCCACCTCGGGAGCGATGCCCTCCTCCACGGCGACCCGGACCATCTGGTTGATGTGGCCCTCCTGGACGATGAAGTTGGGCTCCCGGTCGTCGGTGCAGAACAGGCAGCGCTCCGGACCGTGCTCCCGGACCAGGGGCAGCAGGTCGCGCAGGTTGCGGGCGATCGAGGCCTCGCGGAGCATCACCCACATCCCCAGCCGCCGCTTCTCGAGCGCCTCCTCGGCGGTGGTCGACTCGTGGTCGGAAGCGATCCCGGCTGCGATGTAGGCGTTGAGGGCCGCGCCGCCCACGGCCGGCGCGTGGCCGTCGACGTGGTCGGTCAGGCCGGTGCTGAGCTTGGCCACCTCCGCGGGCGACCCGGCGATCACGCCCGGGAAGTTCATCATCTCGGCGATCCCGATCGTGCGGCGGCGCCGGAGCAGGCTCTCGAGGTCGCCGATGCTCAGTGGCCGGCGCGGCGACTCGAACTGGGAGGCGGGCACACAGGACGAGGCCATCACGAAGACGTCCAGGGGGAGACCGGCGCAGACGTCGAGCATCCAGTGGATGCCGTCGCTGCCCAGCACGTTGGCGATCTCGTGGGGATCGGCCACCACGGTGGTGGTGCCTTGGGGGAGCACGGCGCGCGCGAACTGGTCGAACATCAGCTTCGACGACTCGATGTGCAGGTGAGCATCGATGAAGCCGGGCACCACGTAGGCGCCCTCCACGTCCAGGGTGCGGACGCCCTGGTACGAACCCAGCCCGACCACGTGGCCGCCGGTCACGGCGACGTCGAGGTCGAGCCACTCGCGTGTGAAGACGGAGAGCACGCGGCCGCCCCTGACTACCAGGTCGGCCGGTTCGTCGCCCCGGGCGACAGCCATCCACTTCGCGTCGATGGCGCCAAAGGATACCTGGCCGCCTGCTATAACCCCGCGCGTGCAGCCCATCGCCTGGCGGCTAATCCTGGGCCTCGCCGGCGTCAAGCTGGCCGCCCACCTCGCCACCGACTGGCAGTACGGGTTTCAGCGCGACGAGCTGTACTACCTGGACTGCGCCCGCCACCTGGCCTGGGGTTTCGTCGATTTCCCGCCCGTGACGCCCTTGATCGCCTTCCTCGACCAGCTGGTCTTGCCGGGCTCGCTGGAGGGGGTTGCGGCTGGCGCCCGCGCTGGCCGGGGCCGCGGTCGAGATGTGAGGCAGGTCGGGGTCATCGACATGCCGTACGGCATCCACAACGAGGAGCACGGGAGGCCGATCTTCGTCTGCACCCAGCCGAAGCTGAGCCTGGCCGATTGGTGGCCCGGCCAGCAGCACTACTCCTGAGGCCGGGTCACCTTAACGGCGGCTGCGCACCCGCGACCCGGCGGCGTCGGCGCGCTGCACCAGGTCATCAACCGTGTCGCCGGCCTGGAGCCGGGCTAAGCCGACCGTGATGGAGGCCGGCGGGTGTGCGGCCGCCAGCCCTTCACTGACTGCGTCGAAGCGGCGGCGCGCGTCTTCGAGCGCGATGCCCGAAAGCACGCATACGAACTCATCGCCACCGACCTGGGTGATCACGTCGTAGGACCGCAGGCACGCTCGCAGCGAGCCGGCGACGGCCATGAGCAGCGTGTCGCCGGCAGCGTGGCCCAGCTTGTCGTTAGCGATCTTGAGTCTGTCGACATCGACGTAGGCGGCCACCAGCTCCCCGCCGGTGCGCCGCGCCCGATCGATCTCGCGCGAGATGGCAGCCAGCCCGGCTCCCCACGGGCCCACCCTTGTCAGCTCGTCGGTCTCGAAGTCGTGACGGTCCTGGGCGGCCTGCGCGCGGTCCTCGGCCGCCACCTTGCGATCGATGCGGCCCTGGGCCCGGTCCTCCGCCGCCACCTTGCGGTCGTCGATGGCCCGGGCGCGGTTGTCCGCTGCTTCGGCGCGGCCCGAGGCGGCCCAGACGCCTGCGTCGGCCTCGTGCTGACGGTCGCTGGCCGCCCTCACTCCCGCCGTGTGGTCGAAGTCACCCGCCAAGTCGTCACGGGCCTCCGCCTCCTGGTCGCGCAGCTCGGCGGCGTCGTCGCGCTCCCGTGCCGCCAGACCAGCGTCGCGCCGGGTCGACTCGTCGGTCCCGGATTCCTCCCGGTCTCGGGCCGCCTGGGCGCGATCGTCCGCCGCGACCCGGCGGTCGTTGGTGGCCTGCGCGCGGTTGTCCGCGGACTCTGCGCGCCGCGAGGCGGCCCGAGCGCCGGCGTCCGCCTCATCCTGGCGATCCCTCGCCGCCCTCTCTGCCGCGGTCCGGTCGAGATCGCGCAGGGCATCGTCGCGCGCTTCGGCCTCCTGGTCACGAAGACCGGCCGCGACATCGCGCTCCCGTGCCGCCAGCCCGGCATCCCGGCGCTGGAGGTCGGTCGAGTCGTCGGTCCCGGAATCCTGGCGGTCCTCGGCCGCCTGCGCGCGATCGTCGGCCGCCACCCGGCGGTCGTTGGTGGCCTGCTCGCGGTTGCCAGCGGACTCGGCACGGCGGGACGCGGCACGCGCGCCCGCTTCGGCCTGGTGCCGGCGGTCGCTCGGTGCGCGATCGCCGGCGGTGCGGTCGAGAGCACCCAACGCGCCGTCGCGCGCTTCGGCGTCTCGGTCACGCTGTCCGGCCGCCGCATCCCGCTCCTCCGCCGCCAGGCCGGCGGCCCGGCGGCGGAGACCGGTCGACTCGTCGCTGGTCGCAGCCTCCCGGTCCGTGGCGGCCTGCGCGCGGTCAGCGGCGGCGACCTTGCGGTCGTTCACGGCTTGGGCGCGGTGGACCGCAGCCTCAGCACGGCCCGAGGCGGCCCGAGCCCCGGCGTTGGCCCGGTGCTGGCGAGCCCTCGCCGCGCGATCGCCCGCGGTTCGATCGAGATCGCCCGCCGCGTCGTCACGCGCCTCGGCCTCGCGATCGCGGAGCTCGGCCGCGGCGTCGCGCTTCAGCGCAGCCAGGTCGCGGTGGGTCGCAGAGACGTCGCGGTCGCTGCCCGATGCGGCCCGATCCTGGCTCGGACGCTTCGACTTCGTCGCGGGAGCCGTCAAATCAGGCCACTCCACCCATGGTGCGGAGAGCCTGGGCGGAGCCCCATAACAAATTCAGCAACCCCGGCCTTTCAGCCGCTCAGCAATTCGAGATCTACGCCAAGGGCGCGGTACGAGACCAGCGCTCGGTGGTCGCGGGTCGCGAGTTTGAGGCCATGCTCAACCGCCGTGGCTCCGACCAGCGCGTCGTAGACCGAGCCCCCGGCAATCCCGGCCCGGCCCAGCGCATCGATCAGGGACGCGGCCCGCCCGGGCGTCAGGTAGAGGCTGTCAGGAAAATTTTGAACCAGCAGCTGCGCCACGACGTCGGGCGGCCGGCGAGCCGGGGGCGGCAGCCTGGTCAGGATTGAAAAGGTCTCGAACACCGCATGGCCGGCCAGGCCCAACCGCCGGTCACCGACCGCTCTCATGGTCGCGAGGTGGTGCTCATGATCACCGACCAGGAGCGCGACGGCCACGCTGGTGTCGACCAGGATGTCCGGTCGTTTACCTCTGGTCGGCATCGCGGAGGGCCCGGACCGCGGCATCGTCGAGCTTCATGCCGGCCGCCGGGATCACCAAGCGTCCAGACCTACGCTCTAGACCTCTCTCGGTGACCGGCTCGACCCGCAGCGCAGCGCCGTCCGCAGAGATCTCGACTGCTCCCGGCTGCAGGCCCAATCGGTCCCGAAGAACCTTAGGTACGACCAGCCGCCCCGC
>Ga0207646_10008258_pt1 | contig 10452 bp, 7 predicted proteins | sample KBSK5502metaG_FD_184343 | JGI IMG/M metagenome (GOLD analysis project Ga0207646, IMG submission 184343) | Corn, switchgrass and miscanthus rhizosphere microbial communities from Kellogg Biological Station, Michigan, USA - KBS K5-50-2 metaG... | ecosystem: Host-associated > Plants > Roots >...
CTCACCCCTTAGGCCGGGGAGAGGTGTCCTGATCCGGAGCGTCTCTCGACGGATGGGATCAGTGGCCTATGTCCGTGAAGACGCCTCACCGAACGAGGTGTCCTCGTCAACCACTGTCGAGGATGCCCGATCCGGCTTATCCATGTCAATTCGGCCCGCGCCCGGCCAGTGCCCGGGCGGCGGCTGGGGGCCAGGCGGCTCAGCCGCCAGTGCCGAGCTGGATCGCCTTGACGATGAGCAGCAGCACGGAGATCACCAGGTATGCCCACAGCACCGCTATCGTGAGCTTTGTCAGCGGGGACCAGGCAACCGGCTTGAGCAGTGCCAGAGGGGGCATCCGCCAGCTGGCGCGCTCGGCCCGCGTCATCTCGGCGAAGTCCGCCCTGCCCGGCGCGGTTTCGGCGACCCCGGTGCCGGCGGCCAGCGCGCGCCGCGCGACCGTGAACCGAAGCCACCCGTACGCCATCGCCGAGCCGAGTCCCAAGGCGACCGCGATCCAGACGACGACCTGCGGGGCGCTCAGGCTCGGAAACAGCGTTGTCACCACCAGCGTGCCCGAGAGCGTCAGCAGCAGCCCGATGATGATCCCTGCGACGATGTTTAGCCACCGGCGGTTCGCCCACGGGCCGAGCACCTGCGGGTCGTTGCACAGCAGCAGCAGGAACACGCTGGCGCTCGGCAGCAGCACCCCGGCGAGCGCCTGCACCGCGGTGGTCAGCAGGCCAAGCGGCGCGCCGGGCACCAGCACGATGCCGGCCGCCAGCACGACCACCAGCGTGTAGCTGGCGTAGAAGGCCTTCGCGTCCCGGAACTTGCGGTGCAATGAGTGCTTGAGGTTGAACACGTCACCGAACGCGTAACTCGTCGCCAGCGTGACCGCGGCGGCCCCGATGATGCTCGCGTCGAGCAGCACGAGCGCGAAGACGGCACCGAGGAAGCTGCTCTTCGCGCGGAACGCCTCGGCGACGCCGAGCGCGTCGACGAAGTGCCCAGCCAGGGACGTCCCTGTGACCGCGTACACGGTCGCGATCAGGATCACGGCCGCGCTGACCACCACCACCAGTGACCCGAGGAAGGTATCGGCGCGCTCGTAGCGGATGAACCGCGGCGTAATCCGTTTGTCGATCACATTCGACTGCTGGAAGAACAGCTGCCAGGGCGCGACCGTCGTGCCCACGACCGCGATAATCAGCAGCACCGCGTTGGAGCTGACGCCGCCGTGAACGCCTGGCACGACGAAGTGGTAGGCGATGGCCCCGGCGGCCGGGTGCGAGAAGATGACCAGCGGCACGAACAGGACCAGGCTGGCGCCAATGAACATGAACATCGCCCGTTCCCAGCGCCTGAAGCTCCCGCTCGCGGTGATCGCGATCAGCGTCGCCGCAGCGAGCGGCACGGAAATGTAAGGACTGACCCCGAAGTAGCTCATCGCCAGCGAGATGCCGATGAATTCGGTGACAATGGTCAGGAAATTGAGCAGAAACAAATCGATGACGCTGAACCAGCCCCAGAACTTACCGAATCGCTCGTAGATCAGCTTGGCATGGCCCACACCGGTCACCGCACCGAGCCTGACGACCATTTCCTGGTTGACGATGAGGACCGGGATCAGCAGCAGCAGTACCCACAGCAGGCTGTACCCGTAGTCCTGGCCCGCCTGGGCATAGGTGGCGACGCCGCCCGCGTCGTTGTCACCGACCATCACGATCAGGCCGGGACCCACGATCGCCAGGAATGTCACTAGCTGACGGCGCCAGCCGGAGTACTGCTCATCCCCGGCCCTGATCCGGCCGAGGGCGCCCTCGATGTCACCGGCGCTGGCATCGCCGCCGGTCGGCTTGGGCTGGGTGAGCGTGCTGACCCGCTCGGGCGCCGGCCGGCTCCTGGCGGGATGGTCGCCCGCGCGCTCCGGGCGCGCCGCCGGGCGGCTGGCCGGCGACGGAAGGTCGCGCGCAGGCTCGGGGCGCGCCGCCGGGCTCGCCGGAGCGGGAGGCTCGCGCTCAGATTCGGGCCGCGCCGCCGGGCTCGCCGGAGCGGGAGGCTCGCGCTCAGATTCGGGGCGCGCCGCCGGAGTCTCCCGCGGTCCCGGGTCGGTCACTGCCTCTTGCCTCGCCGTGAGTCTGGCGGCTCGGCTGCCTCTCGCCGCCGCCAGTCTTCCGGCAGCGTGACCTCAAGCACATCGTCGACCGTGATCAGGCCGATCATGGTCCGATCCTCGTCGACGACCGGGATGGTGATGAGGTTGTAGTCGCTCATCAGGACCGCCACGTCCACCACGTCGGTATCCGCGCCGATCCTGACCGGATCGTCGTCGTAGATATCGCTCAGCCGGGCACCCCGATGGGACTGGAGCAGGGTCACGAGCTTCGCGACGCCGCACAGCCGCCCATCAGTGTCGAGCGCGTGCACGCTGGTGAGCGCCTCAGGCTGGAGGTTCTGGGAGTTGCTGACCGCGGCCAGCGCGTCAGCGACCGTGCTGTCCTCGGAGACCGCGAGGAAGTCCATCCCCATCAGGCCGCCGGCGCTCGTGGGGTTGAACCCCATCAGGGTCAGCACCTTGGTCCGCTGGCCCGCAGGCAGCAAGTCGATCACCGGCTGCCTGCGGCGCTGAGGCAGCTCGGAGATCGCGTCGGCCGCGTCGTCGGCCCGCATCCGGTTGAGCACCTCGGCGATCTCAGCATCGGTCCTGGCGCCAAGCAGCCGGGTGGCCAGGTCCTCGTCCAGCTCCTCGAACACGTCGGCCTCGAGCTCGGGATCGGCGTGCACCTGGCCGAGGATCTCCGTCTCCTCGGCCTTGGACGCCTCCTCGAGAAGATCGGCGATCTGAGCTGGCTTCAGCCGCCGCACCCTGCCGAACGGGCCGCGTAGCAGGGCACTGCCAGCGTGCCCGATCAGCGGCTCGAAGTTCGCCCACTCCTCGAACCGATGCGCGCCGGCGTCAGGAGCGAACAGCCGCAGCAGACCGCGCGGACGGCGGTGAGTGTCCACTCCAGCCAGCACCCACTCCGATCCCTGCTGCCGCAGCTCCAGGTCGACCGCCTTGATCAGGTGCGCCGTGGGCACGTCGATCAGCCGGTGCCCGAGCACGTCGGCGCGGAGCAGCACCTCGCCATGGCGGCGCTCGAACTGGCGCAGGTCAAGCCGCGCGCTGGTCAGTTTGAGCACCTCGCCGTCGAACGAGCTCACCTGCTCGAGCGGAACAAACACTTCCCGGCTGCCCACCGCTGCGACCAGGCCTGTGACCAGTGGCGGCTCTGGGCCCCGCAAACGCACGATGACGTCGGCCAGCTTGCCGATTGACTCCCCTTGCCGGTCGGTAATAGGTCTGCCGACGAGCTCGGATAGGTGCAGCACGCGCTCATTGCCCGCTGCCGGCGCCGCGGCCGCCGGTGATGTGGTCATGTTCTCGCAGCCTCTCTGCTCTGCCGCCGTTCTCCTACCCAGTGCGTCGCTGGCGGGCGCGGCGGACGAGCCGGATTCCGGGTAGCGCTGCGGGCGCTGGGAACACTGTTCAGTGCCGGCGGGCGCCCGCCCCGCTGCTTCACTCTGCCATCTCCGTGTCAGGGGAAGGCGGCCTGGATGGTATGAAGGCCACGTCAGGGTGCCGACTATGTTCCTGGCGACGAGATGAGCGGAGGAACGACGGGCGTGGCTACGGTGCGGACGGCCAGACTGGGGAGCGGCCAGGCAGACCTGGGCGAGAGCCTTGGCTACGCCATCAAGCGGCGGCTGCTCGGCCCGCCGCTCGTCAATGAGCAGCTTCGTGAGGAGCGGCTGTCCAAGCCGCTCGCTCTCGGGGTGCTCGCGCCCGACGGCATCTCTTCCTCGGCCTACGGCACTGAGGAAATCCTGATCGAGCTGCTCAGGGGCGGCCTGGGGGTGGCGGCCTTCGCGCTGATCCTGCCTCTCACCGGCGTCGTTCTGTTCGTGATGGCCCTCGTCGTGCTGTCCTACCGGGAGGTCGTTTCCGTCTACACCAGGGCCGGCGGCTCGTATGTTGTGGCGCGAGAGAACTTCGGTCCCAGGGTCGCCCAGATCGCCGCCGTCGCGCTGCTGATCGATTACGTGGTCACGGTCGCGGTCCAGGTCGCCGCAGGCACGGCGGCCGTCGCGTCCGCGGTCCCGGCACTGCGCCACCCCGAGTTGCTGACGATCATCTCGGTCGGCGTCGTGCTGCTGATGCTCTACGGCAACCTGCGCGGCATCAGGGAAGCAGGCCGGTCGTTCGCCATCCCGACGTACCTGTTCACCAGCGTGATGCTCCTGGTCATCATCGTGGGGCTGGTGCGCGAGATCTTCGGCGACCTGCCGCACTGGCACGTAGCGCACGGCGCCCACGTCTACGGCGCTCAGGTCCCGCCCAGTCACAGCGCGCTGATCACGTTCGGGATGGTTTTCGTGCTGCTGCGGGCCTTCGCCAACGGCGGTTCCTCGCTGACCGGGATCGAGGCGGTCTCCAACGCGGTCAGCGTGTTCCGCCCGCCTGAGGGCATCAATGCCCGGCGCGTGCTCGTCACTGAGGGCGTCATCCTGGGTACTCTCGTGGCCGGAGTCTCCTGGCTAGCGCATTACACGCACGCGACTCCCTACACCTCGGGTGTGCCGACGGTGATCTCGCAGGAGGCCAAGCTCGTCTTCGGCACATCGACCTTCGGCCACGTCATGTTCATCGTCGTCCAGGCGGCGACCGCCCTCATCCTCTACACGGGCGGCAATACCAGCTTCAACGGGTTCCCGTTCCTGGCCAGCTTCGTGGCCGAAGACGCGTTCCTGCCGCGCTGGCTGACCAAGCGCGGGCACCGGCTCGTGTTCTCCAACGGCATCATCGTGCTCGCGGTACTGTCCTGCACGCTGCTAGCCGTGGCCGGCGCCAACGTCAACGCGCTCGTGCCGTTCTACGCGATCGGGGTCTTCACCGCGTTCACGCTGGCCGGGTTCGGCATGGCCAGGTACCACCACGTGCACAGGGAGCCCGGCTGGCACCACAAGCTGGCCATCAACTTCGCCGCCGGGCTGACTTCCCTCATCGTCGTGCTCATCTTCGCCGTGGTGAAGTTCACCGAGGGCGCTTGGGTGGTCCTGATCGTGTTCGCGATCGGGGTGCCACTGCTGATCCGGCTGAACCGGCAGTACCGGATGGAAGCCGAGGTGCTCGAGCGCATCAGTGCCCGCGGGGGCGGTCCGGCCAAGCCCGCCACGCCGCCCACCTATTCGCGTCGCACCGTCTACGTCTTCGTGGACGAGTTCGACCTGGCAACGCTGGCTGCCCTGCGGTACGCGCGGAGCCTGCGGCCGACCAGCCTGCGCGCGGTGCACTTCGTCATCGACAGCGCCCAGGCCGACCGGCTGCGACAGGACTGGCTGCGGGCCAATACGGGCGTAGTGCTCGACCTCGTGGACTGCCCTGACCGACGGCTCGCGAAGGCCGCGGCCGATTTGGTGCGGGCGGAGGCGGAGTTGCCAGGCGTGGGAGTGACGGCCGTGATGCCGCGGCGCAGCTACACCCCTCTGCTCGGCAGGCTGCTGCACGACAGGACTGCCGACCGGATGGCCGCCGTGGTCAGTCAGATCCCGCACGCGGCCGCCACCATCATCCCGTTCGACGTCCGGAGCAGGGTCGAGATCCTGGCCGAGCGCGACCGCGCGAAGGCTGCCCCCGACGGCGCGGGTCCGGCCCAGACCGGAATCGACCAGGCTCCCCCGGCACCGGAAGCGGCTGCCGCGCAGGCAGCAGCTGCCGCGACCGGGGCCGGCCAGGACGGGCAGGACGCGCAGCCATCGGGCCCGGCAACCGACCGGGAGCCTGCCCTCGGAGCGCCGACGCCACCGGAGGCCCCGGCGCGCGGCCGGGCGGAGGACGCGGACATCTTCAAGTACAGCCGGCCGCGGCCGTCGCGAGCAGCAACGCCGATCGGCCGGCTGCCCAGGCGCGGCAAGGCCACCGTGGAGGGCAGGGTGCACGCCGTCGAGATCAGGCCGGTGGAGGCGAACACGGTCCTGGCCTGCGAGATCATCGACGCGACCGGCCAGTTGACCGCCCTGTTCTACGGCCGCTCGCACATTCCAGGCCTCGACCCTGGCGCGAAGGTCAGGTTCACTGGGCAGGTCGGGATGCGCGACAACCAGCCCGTCATGATCAACCCGGCCTACGAACTGCTCGCACCAGGAGAGGGTGACTCGCCGACATTATGACAGCGCCAGGCCACGGCGACGACCGGGAACCCGGCTGCGACCAGGTTGGCCGTGGGCGGCGACCCGAGCACACAGCGCCTGAGCCTGCCCGCCCGTCCAAGCAGGGCAAGACGGACGGGCAGCCGCCGCTACCTCAACTCGGCCGGGGCGAGCACGCTCATGACGGCGCGCACGGGCACGCGCACGGCTCAAGGCTCACCCTGACCGGCGAGCACAGCAAGTCGCTGCTCACCGTCATGCTGATCACGCTGACCGTCGCCGTTGCGGAGGCCGTGGGTGCCTGGGCCAGCGGTGCGCTCGTCCTGCTCGCCGACGCCGCGCACATGGCGGCCGATGCCGCAGGCGTCGGCCTGTCGCTGCTCGCCGTGCTATTCGCGATGCGGCCGCCCACGCTCCAGCGCACTTTCGGTTACGCCAGGGCCGAGATCCTGGCGGCCATGGTGAACGCGTTGGTCCTGTTCGCCATGTCGGTCTTTATCATCGTTGAGGCAATCAGGAGACTGATCTCGCCGCCGTCGGTCGAGTCACCGCTGCTGGTGATCTTCGGCGTGATCGCGTTCGCAGCCAATGCCGTCAGCCTGCTGGTGCTGCGCCGTGGACAGGCCGAGAGCCTCAATATCAGGGGCGCGTTCCTCGAGGTCGCATCCGACGCCTTCGGCGCTGCCGCGGTCATCGTCACCGGGATCGTGATCGCCGCGACCGGGTACACCCGGGCCGACCCGATCGCCTCGCTGCTGGTCGGGGCCCTGATCCTGCCGCGCACCTGGCGGCTGCTCGCCGACGCGATCAATGTTCTGCTGGAGGCCAGCCCGCGCGGCATTGACCTGAGCGAGATCAGGGCGCACCTGACCGGCCTGACCGGTGTGCATGACGTGCACGACCTGCACGTGTGGACCATCACGTCTGGCCTGCCCGTGCTGTCCGTGCACGTCGTCGTGGAGGCCGACGTGCTCGCCAACGGCCGGAGCGCAGTCATGCTCGACGCCCTCCAGGACTGCATGCGCGGCCACTTCGACGTCGAGCATTCGACCTTCCAGCTCGAGCTGGCAGGTCATGCCGATCACGAGCGCCCCATGCATCATTAGCCTCGCGCGGCTGCATCCAGAGGCCGACGGCGAGGCGCTGGCTTCCGCTGCCTCGTCGCGGGCAGGGCGAGCATGAGCAGGAAGCTCAGCACGAACACGGCGACCTGGAAGGCCAGCGTGCGCTGCAGCGCGGCGGCGAAGTCGATCCCGGTCGCGCGACGGCCGATCGCCGCGATGGCGTGCCTGGCCGGTCCAGGGAGCGCGGTGGCCGCCTGGCTCTGCCGGCAGGATGGCGGCGTCGCCGTCGGGTCGGCGGCGACCAGCCTGTCGTGCAGGCAGCCGCGGAACGCGGTGACGACCGGGGCGGTGGCGCCGCGTGGCAGGCCGGCGGCGACCAGAGCGCCGCGGAGCTGCGGGGCGACCGAGGCGGCCGCCGGTCCGGACTGGGCGCCGAGCAATCCGAAGAAGATCACGCCGATGACCGCGACGCCGATCGACGCGCCGAGCTGGATGCCGGTGTTGAATACCCCCGACGCCGAGCCCGCGTCCTCCTTGCGCACCCCGGCGAGCAGGATGTCGGCGAGCGGTGCGAGCACCGTCCCCATGCCGAGTCCGGCCGTGATGAGGCCGGGCAGGAGGTCGGTGGTGGTGACCGCCTGGCCGTAATGGCGCACGATCAGAATGAGGCCAGCCATGCCCGCCGCCATCACGAGCGCGCCCGTCATGGTCACGCCGCGGCCGAACTTCGGGGCGAGCCGGGCGGCGGCGCCTGAGGCGAGCAGCACCCCGCCGGAGAACGGCAGGAAGGTCAGGCCGGCGTGCAGCGGCGTGAAGCCCAGGCCGATCTGGAGGAATAGGGTCAGGATCAGCGCGAACGAGGTGACGCCGAGGAAGAACGTCATGGCGATGGCGATGCCGACGCTGAACGCCCGCTGGCCGAACAGCCTGAGCTGCACCAGCGGCGCGCCGTCCCTGCGGGCCTTGACCCGCTCGTAGCCGACGAACGCGGCGAGCACTGGCACCGAAGCGGCCATCGAGGCGAAGGTCCACGAGGGCCAGCCGAACTGCCGACCCTGGACCAGGGGATACAGCAAGAGCAGCAGGGCTGCGGAGATCAGGCCGACCCCGACCGGGTCAAGCTTCGGCGGGTTCGGCGCCCGGGACTCGCGCACGAGGATGGCCGACGTGGCCAGCGCCACGATGCCGACCGGGACGTTGATCAGGAAGATCGGCCGCCAGTCGAGGCCGAGCAGGTTGCTCTGGATCAGCAGCCCGCCGAGCAGCGGGCCGCTCACGGTGCCGAGGCCGGCGGTGATACCGAAGCCGGCCAGCGCTTTGATCCGGTCGGCAGGCGGGAACGTGACCTGTATGACGGCCAGCACCTGCGGGATCATGATGCCGCCCATCGCGCCTTGCAGGACGCGGAAAGCGATCAGCTGGCCTGGGCTCTGCGCGGCTCCGCACAGGGCGGACATCAGGGTGAAGCCAGCCACGCCGATCAGGAACAACCGCTTGCGCCCGAACGTGTCGCCAAGCCTGCCGCCGGTGATCAGCACTAGGGCGTAGGCGAGCGTGTAGCCGGCCAGCGCCCACTGGACGTCGGCGTAGCTGGCACCAAGGTTGCGCTGAATCGACGGCACCGCAATGTTCACGATCGACACGTCGAGCAGGTTCATGAACGCGGCTAGCAGCAGGATCACCAGGGTGAGCCAGCGGCGCGGATCTGCCGCCTCGCCCGGGGCCGTGCCCGGGGACGTGCCCGCGGACGCCGGAGATGCCAGGATCTCTGCATCGGATGTCATGTCGGTCTCCGACCTCTGGAGGATGCAAGGACGAGTACTCTTGGAAATCTAACATCTTGGATTACAATTGTCTAAGGAAATTAATTAATAGGGAGGCTAAGCATGCCTGAAGGCTGGGATGTGCCGTGGGCGGAGCCGATCGCATCCGCTCTGGCCGAGGCTGGCCTGCCCGAGCGCGCGGAGCTCACCGCGGCGTTCGCTGCGTCCCTCCGCCGGACCGGCTCCCTCATGCAGCTGATGGGGCAGGCTGCCGCCGACCGGATCGGCATAAACGCGACCGACCTGAACTGCCTGAACCTGCTCAGCTTCAGCGGCCAGATGACGGCCGGGCAGCTAGCCAAGGCCACCGGCCTGAGCACAGCCTCGATCACCGGTGTCATCGACCGGCTCGAGGAGACCGGATTCGTCCGGCGCGAGCGTGACGCGGCGGATCGCCGCCGGGTGGTCGTCCGGCTGGTCACCGAGCGGGCGCTGCGCGATGTGGCCTCGGTCTTCCTGCCGATGGTCCGGGCCTGGCAGGGGCTGGCTGAGCAGTACAGCGACGAGGAGCTGCGCCTGATCGCGGACTTCTACCGCCAGCTGGAGCAGGTGCTCCGCGAGCACATCACCAGGCTCAGCGAGGAGCGGCCCGACGTTGTGGGCGACTAGCGCGTCGCGGGGTCAGCTGGAAGCGGGACTCGCCATCGGGTCACGAAGGCAGACCTAGAGTGTGATGAAGACCCCTGAGTCGCGCGAGTCCCAGAGCCGCCGCAGCGCATCGGCGCTGAAGCGCTCCTTGTTCAGGCAGGCACGAGCACCGCTCGCCGCGGCTTCCGCCGGCAGATCGCTCGTGTCGTAGGTCGAGCACAGGAACACCACAATCGCAGGATGTGCCGTAACGATCTCGCGGGTCGCGGTGATGCCGCTCATCTGCGGCATGTTGATGTCCATCAGGACGAGCTCGGGCTGGATCGCAGCAGCGAGTCTGATGGCCTCCGGCCCGCTCGCCGCCTCGCCGGCCAGCTCGAAGCAGTCGAGCCGGCGTAGCACCGCCTTCGTGGCAGCCCGGAATGGAACCTGGTCATCGACTACCAGTACCGAATGCGGGCTACCAGTCACACGGTGATCCTCCCATCGTGCGTACCGTCGTCCCAGGGTGCTGGCACCACCGCCGGGCGGCGGGCATTCACCACGGACGCCAGGCGCTCTCTGGCCGAGGCGCGTACTGACGAGTAATAATCGGACTACCGCATCCGGCAAAAGGGGCAGCCATGAGCACGTACGACCACTACGTCACCGAAGTCAAGCCCGGCACCTGGGACGTCCCCGCCACCGGAGCAGCCAGGTTCAACTGGGACTACGACAACGGCCGCGGCCGGTTGCTCGACCTGTACCAGCGCGGCAAGGACAAGCAGTGGGACGCGACAAAGCGGATCGACTGGGAGATCCCGGTC
>Ga0207646_10008260_pt1 | contig 10450 bp, 6 predicted proteins | sample KBSK5502metaG_FD_184343 | JGI IMG/M metagenome (GOLD analysis project Ga0207646, IMG submission 184343) | Corn, switchgrass and miscanthus rhizosphere microbial communities from Kellogg Biological Station, Michigan, USA - KBS K5-50-2 metaG... | ecosystem: Host-associated > Plants > Roots >...
GCGTTGAGCACGAGAGCCAGGTAGTACATCCACTGGAATCCGTCGGTGACCCCAAACGCGACTGTCAGCGCGAGGTTCGCGGCGAGCAGCAGGCCGAGCAAGCCTGCCCACCGCGTCGCCAGGCCGAAGATGAGCAGCACCGCCACCACGGTCTCGGCGATGCCCTGCGCCACTCCGAACAGGAACCAGTTGGGAGCGACGACGCCTTCGAGGAACTGGTGCAGGCCTGGGATGGGATTGGCGTCGGCGGTGCCCTTGATGACGCCCTTCATCCAGTCGACGCCGTTCCATTTCTGGCTCGCGAAGTACAGCCAGTAGAGGCCGACCGTGATCCGCAGCAGGCTTGGCCAGTACTTGCCGATGTCACTCATGGTCGTTGGCCACCACCACGAGCAGGTTGATCGCAGGATCGGCGGCCAGGGCGACCGCGGGCAGATCGGCAGGCAACTTCTTGACACTGCCGTCCGCCAGGATCGCGACCACCTCGCGGTCTCCATGCGCGGCCACGAACCTGGTGCCGCCGGACAGGAGCACCTGGTCCGGGTCACGAAGCAAGGCCAGCGTTTCGAACTTCTCGGACGCCGGGTCGAACACGAACACGCCGCCGAGGTCCTTGTCCTCGTCAGCGCCCTCGGCCGCCACCAGGATCGTGCCAGGGGCGCCAGGCGACAGCCAGAAGGGAAATACCGGCATCGGGAGCCCGACAGCGTGAAGGTCACCCGCCCGCACCAGCTCGGCCCGCTCGTAGTCGGCGGTCCACAGATCGCCACCCGAAAGCGCCACCGCGTAGCCATGACCTGCGCGCACCGAGGTGCCGTCAAGGTAGTCGATCTCGCCCCTGGTGCCGGCCACGATCACCCGCCCTGACGCGTCCAGGCTCACCATGCCGGGCCCGGCGGCCACGGGGTGGCTCGCCAGCTTCCTGCCGCTCGCCGGGTCGAGCTCCACCACCGCCGCGCCCGAGAAAAGGCTGACGAAGAGCCGCGAGTCGTGCAGCAGCAGGCCGAAAGGCGAGCCACCGGTGTGCGAGCGCCAGGTCATGTGCAGGTCCGGCAGTCTCACCGCGTAGACGTCGCCGGGCGAGTTGTCGGCGAGGTAGGCGGTGCGCCCGTCATCGGACACGATCACGGCGACCGGGTCGGTTCCGATGGTTGCCTCAGCCTTCTTCGTCCCGTCGGCGAGAGATAGAAGGACGAGGCCGGTTTCGTGGGTCGTGGGCGACGAGGCGCCCGAGCACGAGGTCGCGAGCACGAACGCTGCCGCGACCGCGATCGCTAACGGATGACGCGTAGGACAGAGTCGGTGGCGAGCTGAAACGCCCTGGCTGCCGGCTTCATGTGCATCTTGTTGAGGCGATGCTGGATGGCGCCCTTGAGGATAGCCGCCCGCAGCTTGTGCTCGGAAAAGTCCGTGTTGAACAGCAAGCGGTTGTGCCTCACCTTGTGCCACTCGCCGCGCTGCCTCCGCTCGCGCACGCGCTCGTAGAAGCCGGTGCCCGGCAGTGGGTAGGCGATCGTGTAGCTCACGTAGTCGAGCGGCAGGCTCGACGAGAAGTTGATGCTGCGGATGAGCGAATCGGTGGTCTCGCCGAGGTAGCCGACCATGAAGAAGCCGGCGGCCTTGATGCCCGCGGCCACGCAGGCCTCGACAGCCGCGCGCGCCTGGTCGGGGGTGATGCCCTTCTTCATCTCCTTCAGCACGTTCTCGTCGCCAGACTCGATGCCGAAGAAGATTCGCTTGCATCCAGCGCGGTGCATCTGGTCGAACAGCGCCCTGTCGACATGCGTGACGCGGCTGAGGCACTCCCACGTGAGCGGCAGGTGCGCCTCCTCGATCGCCTGCGCGAGCTGGAACGTGCGCTTGTAGTTGAGCGTGAACAGGTCGTCCGACATCCAGATGTGGTCGTAGCCGAGCTCGGCGATCTCCCGCATCTCGGCCACCACCGACTCGACGGGCCGCGCGCTGAAGAGGTCGCCGAACACCGATTTGTGGCAGAAATCGCAGCGGAATGGACAGCCGCGTGTCGACATCAGCGGCGTGGTGGCGTCCTTCCAGTGCCGTCTCCAGTAGGCGACGTACTCGGCGTTCGGGATGTCGCCGCGATACGGCAGCGGCAGATCCGACATGTCCTTGCTCCGGTGTCGCCCCTCACTCTTGACGACCTGGCCGTCTTGCCTGAAGACGAGGCCGGGGATCTCCTCCCATCGGCGGTCGTCAAGGTGCTCCATGATCGAGACGATCGTCTCCTCGCCCTCACCGACCGCGACGAGGTCGAAGTTGTCGACGAACGTCTCGGGCTCGCCCGACGGGTATGGACCGCCGACCACCGTGAGCGCCTTGTCGCGCACCTGCGCGGCGAGCGACAGCGCCTCGTCCTGCATCGTGATCATGCAGTAGATGCCGATCACTCTCGGCTGAAGGCTGTCGATCTGTTCGAGGACCTCGCGCCGCTCGAGGAAGGTGTGGTCGATGTGCCGCACCGAGTAGCCCGCGCGGCGCAGCGAAGCGCTCAGGTACATGAGCCCGAGTGAGGGCATGATCCAGTGCCGTCCGTGCTCGGGCGCTCGCTGCGGATAGACGAGAACGACGTCGGCGTGCTGTCCGCTCATTTCGCCTCCTGCACGTTGATGTGGTACCGGGCGCCGGAGAACGAGCCGGAGAACATGTAGTCGAGGCCGGCCCAGTTGAAGCTCGGCGCATTCACTTCTCGTCCTCCGTAGAGCTGCGCGCCGGGGATCGACGGCAGCGACCACTCGACGCCGAGGCTGCCCGAACGAAGCCGCGCCCACTCGCCGCTGACCGGCACCCAGCTTCCGAACTGCGAATCGATTAGCGTCTGCGATGAGTCGGCGAAGTCGTTGAACGCGCCCGACTCTTCGTTGAGGATGCCGACCTGCGTGTAGCCAGGCGTCAGCTCGAGCGGCTGGACCTCGATGGTGACGCCGGAGGCGTCGACCGTGTAGGTGACCGCCATCCGTCCGCGGCTGGCAATGGGCGTGAAGTCGAAGCCACCACCTGGCAGGGCGTCGCCACCGATCTCATCCAGCTCGAAGACACGCTGCCATTTCGCCTGCGTGCTCGTCGATAGGTCGATGGTCGTGGACGTGCGCGGGAAGACCCATCCATCGGCGTAGCGCACGATGGGTACGCCGAGCCCCATTCCCTCGCCGGCCGCGCTGTAGCCGCCGACGATCAAAGTGCAGCCCTTGGCCAGCGGCGAGGTCTTGCCCTGCTGCGGCGATGGATCGATCGCCAGCGTGATTCCCGGGACCAGCGACTGCTGGCCGAGCGCGGCGCCGGTGCGGTACACGTAAACCGGCTTGCCGCCGGGCGCCTGGTAGAAGCGCTGGTCGCCAAGCGGCTCGAAGGGCGGCGCCGGCGTGCCGCTCGCAAGCTCCGGGAAGACCATGGTCGCGCGGTAGTAGCTGATGTTCTCGACGACCAGCTCGCTCACTCCGTGCGCTCGCATCCACCGCAGCGCCGCCTCGCGATCGGTGGGCATCGACTGCGAGCCGTTGATATCGGTGGGCCGCTTTCCGCTGTAGTACGCGACCACGGGCGAATCGGTGACGAGTGTTCCTGGGCTGCCGCTCACCGCGCGGCCCGCGGCGATGAGCCCGTTGTTCCCGGCCGCAAGGCTCGCGAACACGGGAATGAAGCCGAGCACGAGGAGGCCGCCTGCTGCGGCGGTGGCAAGGCGCGTGACCGTGGGCTGCCGGTCCAGCGCGGCGGCGGCCAGCAGCGCCAGCGAAGGAAGCACCGGGTAGAGGTAGCGGTGGCTTCCGGTGTACAGGCCTGCTGCGACGAGGATCACGACCACTGCCAGGTACACGAGGGCCGGCGCGTGCAGCACCCGCAGGGCGGCGTCCGGGCGGCGGACGGCCACGACCAGCCCGACCGCGGCCAGCGCGAACAGGGGCAGTGCGGCGAGGCCGAAGGTCGTGACGAGCTCGCCGGTGCGGGCGAGCGGGTCGCCGGCAAGGCTTCCGCGGGCGATGGCGGACACGACCTCGCGGGATCCGCGGGTGATGGAGTTGGAGGCAAAGGGTGTCAGCGCTAGCAGGCCTAGTAGCGGGATTGCAAGTACTGCACTCCCCACCCTGGCCCTCCCCGCCAGCGGGGAGGTCACTTTGCCACGCTTTGTTAGCAGTAGCACTAGCTTTTCTGATGACGCTATGGCGATTGCTGCTCCTGCGAAGATCCACGCTTTGGTCGAGGTGGCGCACGCCACGGTTGCGAGCAGGGCCGCCAGCTTCCAGCGCGAGCGGGTCGCGGCCAGGGCCGCTCCGCTGAGCAAGGCGGTGACCAGCGGCTCTGCCACGGTGGCGCTGGCGGTGAAGAGAAACACCGGGTTGAGCGCCAGCAGCGCGACCGCGAGGTGGCCCTGCCGCTCGTTCGCGGCGAGGCGGTACACGACCGCGAGGGTGATCACCCCGGAGGCGACGCCGAGGATGCGCAGGGATTCGAGGTTCCAGAGCCCGAACACGCGCAGGGCTGCCGCTGCCACGAAACTGTAGGCGGGCAGCCACGTGTCCTCCATGCCGAACAGCGGATCGTGCAGGTGGCCGGTGGCCGCGAGGTTGGCCGCGATGAGCCAGTGACCGAAGCCATCCTCGAACGGCTGCGGCATCTGCGCGGCCGCGAGCAGGAGAAGCGTCGCCACGACGAGCAGCCCGATCGCAGGCGCCGCCGCGCGCACCCGAGCCAGCGTGCGCAGACCCAGGTTGCGCAGCGCGATGACCTCGAGGTACTCGATGCCTGTCATCGTCGCGACGGTCAGGAAACCAACCGCGAAAACGCATGCGTACAGCGCGATGAGCCCCTGCCGCGCGAAGATCGCGGGCGCCACTAGCCCAAGCGCAGCGAAGCCGGCGACGGCGTCACCGATCGCGCGTGGATCGCCGACCCGCACGTACGCCTGGTGCCGCCATTCCTGCCCGCGCTGCACGATCTGGTACTTCGGCGTGCGCACGAACTCGCCGCCGCCGCGCAGCGCGCGGATCAGCGCGAATAGGACGGTGAGGCTCATGCCCGCGCCGACAACCTGGCAAAGCAGCGCCGGGAGGCCCGACCACCAGGGCCGCCCCCGCCGCGTCTGGGCGACGATGAACCCGACCCATGGCGACGCGCCGACGATGTTGATCCACACCGCGATGGCCGGCAGCGCCCACACATGCGCCATTCGGCCTGGGCCCAGCACCAGCCACGGGTAGCAGGCGAGCTGCAGCAGCATCAGCGGGCCGACTCCATATGACAGGAGATGGATCGCGGCCTGCACTTTGACCACCGGCCGGTTGCGGCTGCGCATGACCGGCCCGAGAAGGCGGAACGCGCCCTGGAAGCTGCCCGTGGCCCAGCGGGACTGCTGCCGGCGATACGCATCGATCGAGACGGGCAGCTCCTCGGGCACGACCAGGTCCTCGAGGTAGGCCGCCTTCCAGCCGCGCAGCTGCGCACGGTAGCTGAGGTCGAGGTCCTCCGTGAGCGTGGCGGCGCTCCAGCCGCCCGAGTCCTCGATCGCGGCGCGGCGCCACACCCCGGCAGTGCCGGTGAAGTTGGTGAAGTAGCCGCGCGAGGAGCGCACCGCCTGCTCGACCAGGAAGTGGAAGTCGATCGCGAGCGCCTGCAGCCGCGTGAACCACGAATAGCCCTCGTCGAGGTGGCCCCAGCGCGCCTGCACGAACCCGACCGACTCGTCCGCGAATGCGCCCATCGTCCGGCGCAAGAAATCCAACGGAGGCACGAAGTCGGCGTCGAAGATGGCGATGAACGGAGCTTGCGTGAGCGTCATGCCGTGCGCGAGCGCGCCGGCCTTGAAGCCGACCCGCTTCCTGCGCCGCACGTGCGTCACGTTCAGCCCCCGGCGGCGCCAGCGCGCCAATCGCTGTTCGACGATCGCGACCGTGTCGTCGTCCGAGTCGTCCAGCACCTGTACCTCGAGCCGCGATGCCGGCCATTCGACGGCGCACACCGCGTCGATCACGCGCTCGGCCACGTAGCGCTCGTTGTAGACCGGGATCTGCACGCAAACCAGGGGCTCCCCGCCCCGACTCGCGGGCTCGTGGCGTTGCGGCCGCAGGCGGGTCGCGCGCCACGTGAGGAACAGCAGGTTCATCCCGAACGCGAGCAGCAGCACGCTGGTCGAGGCCAGCACGATGATCACGCCGGTCGTGAATGCGCTCACGAGTCGAAAAGCGTGTAAGGCTGCATCGTCTCGCGCACGAATGCGACGCGTGCCAGTGCCTCGGGCCGGTCCCTGCGTGTCCACTGCATGTAGCGCCAGGCGGCGCTGCCGAAGACCCGAGCGGCGCCATCGAGCATCGCCGGGTAAATCCAACGCGGCAGCCTTGCTCGTGGTGCATCGATCGCAAACGGCGCCGTCTTCACCGCGAGCTGCGGGAAGTGCCGGCTGAGCTCGGGATTGAGCTTCACAATCCGCTCGAACACATCGAAGCCGAAGACCGGCTGCGACACCATCAGCTCGAACGCCATGCCTTCGTCCTGGCGCGCCAGCGGTGAAAGTTGCGAGCGCTCGAGGATGAGGTTCGCGGTCATCAGGCGCGGCGCGAGGGGGCGCTGGGTGAGGTCGTCCACCGGCTTGCCGCGGTGTCGCATTGCGTGTGCCAGGCCAAGCGCGTTGACCGCGACGTACGCGAGGTGACGGTGCCCGTCGTCGACGACCATGTTCAGGTCGACGTCATCGGATTCACGAAAGCCGCCGCTCGCGAGCGAGCCGGCGATCCACACGCTGTGCACGAACGGAGCGGTTGCCACCAGCGCTCGAACGAATCGCCGCGTCATCGCGAGGTACTCCGGCGAGGCCACGGTGTGCCCGTCAGCTCGAGAGCGGATCTCATTCAGCCGCGGCATGTTGTTCCGGTCGACCACGAGGTCGTGGAGGACGGTCAGGTCAGGGGATGCAGCGACCGCACGCCGGACCTCTTGCTCCGGCAGTGGACCGCCTGCACACACCGTGCCCAGATGGGCAGGCGACAAAGCGTAGCCGCGGCGGCGCAGCAAAGCCACAGTGCGTGCGACACGCTCGGGCGCGGCGGCCTCTGTCAGCTGGCCTGGGCTGTGGTCGAGCACCTGAAAACCTCCCTCGACGTCGGGTTCTTTCTGTCGATACGGTCAGGGGTTACCCTTGAGATATGACCGCCGACGGGCATTTCGAGGTTCCGCGTCCAACCAACGAACCTGTGCGCCAGTACCCGCCGAACGATCCTCACCGCAAGACGCTCAAGGGCCGTCTGGCCGAGCTGACCGACGCGCGCACCGAGATCCCGATGATGATTGGGGGCGAGCATCGCGCCGGGAACGGCAAGGGCGACCTTCGCGCTCCTCACCGCAAGGAGCTGAGCATCGGGCGCTACGCGGTTGGGGTGGTCAAGGACTTCGACGACGCGATCAACTCGGCTTTGAAAGCGCGCCGCATGTGGGCGGCGACCGCTTATCACGAGCGCGCCGCGGTCATGCTTCGCGCGGCGTCGCTTCTGGCCGGCCCGTGGCGCGACACCATCAACGCCGCGACGATGCTCGGTCAGTCGAAGACGGTGCACCAGGCGGAGATCGACTCGGCGTGCGAGAGCATCGACTTCTGGCGCTTCAACGCCTACTTCGGCGACCAGCTGCTGCGCCGGCAGCCGTTCAACGACGCGACCGCGTGGAACCGTTTCGAATACCGGCCGCTCGAGGGCTTCGTCTTCGCGGTGAGCCCGTTCAACTTCACCTCGATCGCCGCCAACCTGCCGACCGCGCCAATGCTCATGGGCAACACGGTGGTGTTCAAGCCGGCGACGCAGACGCTGCTCGTATCGCACTTCCTGATGGAGCTGTTCGCCGAGGCCGGGCTGCCGCCAGGCGTGATCAACATGGTGAGCGGCAGCGCGTCCGAGATCTCGGAGCGCGTGCTGCACCACCCGCAGCTCGCGGGCATTCACTTCACCGGCTCCACCGAGGTCTTCCAGCACATGTGGAAGACCGTCGGCGAGAACATCGACAAGTACCGCACATACCCGCGGCTGGTGGGCGAGACCGGAGGCAAGGACTTCGTGGTCGCGCACGAATCCGCGGACATGACCGCTTTGCGGACGGCGCTGGTCCGCGGCGCCTTCGAGTACCAGGGCCAGAAGTGCTCGGCCGCGTCGCGTGCGTACATCCCGCAGACGATGTGGAAGCACATGCGCTCCGAGATGGCCGACCTGGTGGAGGCCATCCCGCAGGGCGACGTCGCGGACTTCCGCAACTTCATGGGCGCGGTGATCGACGGCAAGGCTTACGCCAAGCACATGGATGCGATCGAGTACGCGAAGAAGAGCGATGCCGCGAAGGTCGTGGCCGGCGGTAGCGGCGACGACTCGGTCGGGTGGTTCGTGCGGCCGACCGTCATCGAGACCACCGACCCCGACTTCAGGCTGATGAAGGAGGAGCTGTTCGGCCCGATCCTCACCGTGTATCCATACCCAGACGGAAAGTTCGAGGAGACGCTGGAGCTGTGCGACCGCACGAGCCCGTACGGGCTGACCGGGGCGGTGTTCGCGCGCGACCGCGATGCAATCCGCACAGCATCGGAGGCGCTGATCAATTCCGCCGGCAACTTCTACATCAACGACAAGCCGACCGGCGCGGTGGTCGGGCAGCAGCCGTTTGGCGGCGCGCGGGCGTCGGGCACCAACGACAAGGCCGGCTCGTTCCTCAACCTGATCCGCTGGACGAGCCCGCGCGTGATCAAAGAGACGTACGTGCCGCCGACCGACCACCGGTATCCCTTCATGGATGCGGAGCCGACCGACCGCCCGTAAGGGGCAGCTCCTGAACGTCCGGTATGAGGTCGACGGGCCGATCGCCGTCGTCACCATCAACCGTCCCAGCGCACGCAACGCGGTCAACTCCGCCACCGCCGAGGAGCTGGTCGCCTGCTTCAAGCGGTTCGACGCGGACGACTCGCTGTCCGTGGCGATCCTGACCGGCGCCGGAGACAACTTCTGCGCCGGGTTCGACCTCAAGGAGGTGGCGCAGGGCAGGGCGAACCGGCTGACCGCAAAGGGCGAAGGCCCGATGGGACCGACGCGGATGCAGCTGGACAAGCCGGTGATCGCGGCGATCGAGGGCTACGCGGTGGCGGGCGGCCTGGAGCTCGCCTTGTGGTGCGACCTGCGGGTGGCCGGCCGGGGCGCCACGCTCGGCGTGTTCAACCGCCGGTTCGGCGTGCCCTTGATCGACCTCGGGACGATCCGCTTGCCGCGAATGCTGGGCGAGGGCCGTGCGCTCGACCTCATCCTCACCGGCCGCCCGGTGCCGGCCGCCGAAGCGCTGCAGATCGGCCTGGTCCAGAGGCTCGTCGAGACAGGCCAGGCGCTCGACGAGGCGAAGGTGATCGCGAAGCAGATCTCCCGGCATCCGCAAGGCGCTGTGCGGGCGGACCGGCGCAGCGCCAGGTCGCAGTGGTCGCTGGGCCCCGCCAGGGCGATCAAGGCCGAGTACGACGGCGGCGTCAAGGTCGTCGCTTCAGGCGAATCGCAGGCCGGCGCGCGTGAGTTCGTGAAGGGCAAGGGAAGGCACGGCGCCGGCTGAGCACGGATAACCCGCCGGTGCCGGCACTGGCGGTATTCGCGACCGCAACCAAAGCCGCCGCTGCCGGCAGCGGCGGTTTATTCCGGAATATTGGTGGGCAGAAAGGGGTCAACGAGTAATGAGCGAGGCTGTGATCGAGGCCAGGGGCCTCGTCAAGAAATACGGACAGCTCGAAGCGGTGCGCGGCATCGACCTCGAGGTCAAGCAGGGCGAGATCTTCGGCTTCCTCGGGCCCAACGGCGCCGGCAAGTCGACCACGATCTCGATGCTGTGCACGCTGCTCAGCCCTACCTCGGGTTCGGCGAGCGTGGCCGGCATCGACGTGGTGCAGGACCCGGCCCGCGTGCGCCAGCGCATCGGGCTGGTGTTCCAGGACCCGTCGCTCGACGACCAGCTGACGGGCCGCGAGAACCTCGAGTTCCATGCGTTCATCTACAGCATCCCGGCCGCGGTGCGCCGCGAGCGCATCGACAAGATGCTCGAGCTGCTGCAGCTCAGCGACCGCTCGTCCTCGCAGGTTCGCACCTACTCAGGCGGCATGAAGCGGCGTCTCGAGATCGCGCGCGGCATGCTCCACGAGCCGCAGATCCTGTTCCTCGACGAGCCGACGCTCGGCCTCGACCCGCAGACTCGCCGCAACATCTGGACGCACCTCAACGACCTCCGCACGCGCACTGGCGTGACGATCTTCATGACCACGCACTACATGGACGAGGCCGAGTACTGCGATCGCATCGCGATCATCGACAAGGGTCAGATCGTCGCGCTCGGGACGCCCGACCAGCTGAAGGCGATGGTCGGCGGCGATGTCGTGACCATGACGTCGACCAAGGCCGAGGACGCGATGGAGGAGATCCAGACGGTGCTCGGCGTCGTG
>Ga0207646_10008261_pt1 | contig 10450 bp, 5 predicted proteins | sample KBSK5502metaG_FD_184343 | JGI IMG/M metagenome (GOLD analysis project Ga0207646, IMG submission 184343) | Corn, switchgrass and miscanthus rhizosphere microbial communities from Kellogg Biological Station, Michigan, USA - KBS K5-50-2 metaG... | ecosystem: Host-associated > Plants > Roots >...
GTCCTTGACCGCCCGCCAGAACCGAGCCCAGGTCAGTCGCGTAATCGGAACCCGCGGCTCGCTCATCGGCAGCGCACGCGGGTTCCCACCGGGCAGGTCATGTGACGACGATGCTCACGCGATGCGCACGAGCGTCCGTCGCAAGCGGGATGCGCGCCGTCCCTTCGCCCGATTCAACGACTCGACCGTCGACCTCGACCGTCGCGATCCGGGCCGCGCGCCCATTCGGGTTCGTCACCTCGATCTCATAGACCGTGCCGGTGCTGGTGCGGTAGGTGATGCGATACCCCGGCCACGCGTTGGGTATGCGCGGATGCAGGACGATCGTGTCACCGTTCTCGACACGAAAGCCGAGGATGGACTCCAGCGCCACCCGATAGAGCCATCCGGCGGAGCCCGTGTACCAGCTCCAGCCCCCGCGGCCCTCGTGCGGCGGCTCGCCGTAGATGTCGGCGGCAACCACGTACGGCTCGAGCTTGTAGAGATCCGCCGCCGCGGACGTGAGCGGGTGCGACACGGGCATCAGCATCTCGAGCAGCGTCGCCGCCCGATCGTGGCGCCCGAGCTCGGCCACGGCCTGCACGAGCCAGCACGCCCCGTGCGTGTACTGACCGCCATTTTCCCGCACCCCGGCCACGTATCCTTTGATGTATCCGGGGTCGTGTGACGAAGTGACGAAGGGCGGAGTCAGCAGGCGGATGATGGCGTCGCGCTCGGACACCAGCATCCTCTCCGCCGCGTCCAGGGCCTGCGCGGCGCGCTCCGGCGGTGCGACTCCGGAGATGACCGCCCACGCCTGCGCGATCGCGTCGATCCGACACTCGGCGCTGGCTTTCGAGCCGAGCGGCGTCCCGTCGTCGTAGTAGGCACGACGATACCATTCACCGTCCCAGCCGGCGTCGTTGAGGGCGGCGGCGAGCTGGGTACGGTAGGTGGAATATCTGGCGACCCGGCCGCGATCGCCACGACGCTCACAGAGCGGAAGGAACGCGTCGATGATATGGACGAGGAAGAAGCCGAGCCACACACTCTCGCCGCGCCCCTGGCGACCCACTCGATTCATGCCATCGTTCCAGTCACCCGTCCCCATGAGGGGCAGACCATGCGCTCCGCTGGTCAGCGAGCGATCGAGAGCGCGGCAGCAGTGCTCATAGATATCGGCGGCCTCGCGCGCGAGCTCCGGTGCGAGGTAGGCCTCGTCCTCTCCCGGCTGCAGGGACCGCGCCGTGATGAACGGCACCATCTCGGCCAGCACGTCGTGATCGCCGGTGGTCTTCACGTAGCGGCTCGTGACGTACGGCAACCAGAGCAGGTCGTCCGAGAATCGGGTGCGGAGCCCTCGCTCCATCGGCTCCGGATGCCACCAATGTAGGACATCGCCCTCGACGAACTGGTGGCGAGCGTGCAACAGGATCTGCGCCCGCGTGAGGTCCGGTCGATGATGGACGAGCGCGGCCGCGTCTTGAAGCTGATCGCGATAGCCGTACGCGCCGCCGGACTGATAGAAGGCCGACCGCGCCCAGATCCTACACGCCAGAACCTGGTATGGCAGCCAGCCGTTCAGCATGAGGTCGACCGCCGGGACCGGAGTCTTCACGGAAATCGTCGACACGAGAGAGCGCCAGTGGCCTTGCACCTGCTCGAGGGCGCGCGGCACGGCGCCCGCCTCACGGTAGCGCACCACGAGGTCACGGACAGCCGCGTGATCGGTGCACTCCCCGAGGAGGAAGACGACCTCGGCGGTCTGCCCAGGGCTCAGGCTCAGTCGCAGCTGCTGGGCGAAGCAGGGATCGAGGCCGGCGCCGCATGCGTCGTTCAGGTCGACACCGGGCCGCAAGGCCGCTGGATCGCACACGCTGCCGTTGCGGCCGATGAAGTACGCCCGGTCGCAAGTGAAACGACGGGCTTCGACGTCCCCGGCGGCGACGAAGGCCGCGAAGGCGATGCCGTCGCGAAACTCGTTCGCCCTCGGGTTGCGCGCGTGGAGGATATCGTCCTCCGCATCGTGGCCGGTGACGATTGCGCTCGTAGCGTCTGGAAGCGAGCTCATCACGAGCCGACAATACGAAACGAGCGAGACGCGACGACGGCCGACGCCTCGGTTGATCAGCCGGAGCCGAACGATGCGCACGGGGTCGCGCTCGGGCACGAACAGGACCGTGTCCTGCTCGAGCCCGGCATTCGTGCAGAGGAAGCGGGAGTAGCCGAAGCCGTGGCGGACCTCGTACGAGCACGGTGCCGGAGCCGGCCCCGGCAGCGGAGACCAGACCGCGCCCGTGTCTTCGTCGCGGACGTAGAACGCCTCGCCGTGCGGATCCGTGACCGGATCGTTGAACCACGGCGTCAACCGGTTTGCCTGGCTGTTGCGGCTCCACGTGTAACCGGCGCCGCTCTCGCTGACGAGGAAGCCGCACCGCTCGTTCGCCACGACGTTGATCCAGGGAAGCGGCGGCCGGCGAAGCCCCTCGCGCCGCATCGACAGGCGCACGACGTACTCGGAGCCGTCCTCGGAGAAGCCGCCATAGCCGTTGAAGAACCTCATGGAACCTCGATGGTTGGCCCCGTCTCGGCTGGGGACGGCCCCGGACCGGGGCGCTCTATTTCGACGGACTGTAGTGAATCGTGGACCAGCAGATGGGCCGCTGCCAGGAGTGTCTGCCTGTCTGCCGCAGGCAGCGTCGCGGGAGGCAAATCGAAAATCCGGTCATCCAGACCCGCCGGCCGCGCGACCTTGGAGGCGTGCTCCGGTGCCACGACGAGCGTGGTCGGAAGGCCCTTCGCCTCCCAGTAGCGCCGCGCCGTCAGCAGCTCGGCGAGCTGCGGATGATCCCAGCCGGAGGCCGCGACCACCAGATGCCCATCGTGTGGTATTCCGAATCGACCAAGCGTCGCATTCACATCGACATCCGGCGCCAGGCCTTGCGTGTGCGCCCGCATGCCCGGATGCGCGTACCAGAGAGCACCCGCGAGCGCTTGAAACATCTCCGCCTGCTTGTCGGAGATCTCCAGCCGCTGCCACAGCGCGCGTTCGGCCGTCGCCGCAGCGGTGAACGTCTGCTCGATCGCCGGCTGACCGGCGTAGCGCTCCAGCACAGAGATCGCCGCGGCGCGATCCGCAGCCATGCCGGTCAGAAAGCTCAGCTCCGTCTCTGCGCCGGCCGCGAGCTCGACGATCGTTCGCAGGCTGAAGATGGGATCGAGCACGCTGCCGACGGTTCCCGAGAGCCGGCCTCGGGCAATCAGCGCAGCGGGCCGACGCAGCGTGCCGCCACGACCGATGAAGCGCAGGCGGTCGGTCTCGCACTGCAGGTCTTCGGCACCGACCAGCGCGTGAAACATCCAGGGCCACGACTCGTCGTTGGCGCGAGGCCTCCGCCGCGACAGGAGCGCAGCGCGATCCGGGACGAATTCCGTCTGGACGAAGAGTTTCGAGAATGCGGGATGCGCCGCATGGGCGGCGGGATAGTTCAGGACCACTTCGAGACAGCTGGTGACCTCGAGGCGCCGTGTACTGGGCGAGCGGTTTCGCAATGCGATCCGACGAATCTCGAGGTCATCCGTGGGCGACACGGTGACGTCGAGGCGGGTCTCGATGCGCTCGTGCACGCACACGAGTGAAAAACATGCCGGGCGATATTCCGCGTGACAGATCGCATCGTTCGGCCGCACTGGCTGCAGGCTCGACGACCAGACGCCGCCGGTGTCGACGTCGCGGAGGTAGACGAACTGGCCCTCGGCGTCCTCCACGCGGTCGCCGCTCCATCGGTTGAGCGCCAGCCCGTTGCAGCGAGAGTGACCCCCGCCGGCGGCCGAGAGCACCACGTGGTAGCGTCCGTTCGAGATCACCCGCGCCGCGGGAGCCGACACGCTCGAAGCAGAAAGTCTCACCGAATCAATCGAATCTTCGCGGGAAGCTCGTCGACGGTGGCCTGCGCGTCGGTGAAACGCGCGGTCGGCTTGCCGTTCACGATAGCCGCGCGCAGGGGTGCGTCGCCCGGTGGCCGAACGACGATGCCGCCGGCAGGCATCCTGACGTCGCCGGTGAGCGCAATCTCCATATCGACGCCGTCACCCGCGCGCGCCATGGCGAAGCTGAGCGTTCCGTACCAGGTCGGCAGGCCTTTCACACTAACGCCACCGTCGCGCTCCAGCCACTCGGCTGGAACGCCTGCGGCCACGACGAGGGCGTCGTCTGTCTCCCGCTCGAATGCCAGCATGCTGCGAAAGGCGAGCGCGAACTCGGCGGCGATCCACGTGTGCGGCATATCACCGATGTGCGCCGGGCTCCTCGGATCCCGCCACGCGATCTCCGGCCACTGGTTCCACGCCAATGGTCGCCGGTCCCCCATGAAGAATCGAGCCAGCTCGAAGGCATTCTCGCGCCGTCCGAGGCGGACCAGCGCACCGATGATGCGGATCTCGTACGGCGAGTAGTTGCTCCAGTCGATCTCACCGGTCCGCCGCTTGCGAAAGTTTGCCAGGTATTCGTCGAACGTGCGCTCGATGGCGGCCGCGGGCAATGCCTGCGCCTCGTCGAGCAACGCGATGGCACTGGCCGTGGCGGCTGGATCGATGTCGGCCAGTTCCACCGAGGCGGGGATATAGTCGAGCCCCCGGTCGGTCATGGTCGCCATGATGGAGGCATGAAGCGTCTCACGAAAGGAATCGCGAAGAGCGATCAGCCGCGCGGCCTGCGAGCCGTCCGCGAGGACCTTCGCCATGGTGGCAGCATCCTTGAGGCCGCGGAGCGCCCAGAAATCGTCCCAGTACGCGTGGACCGGATGAGCCAGGTAGCCTTCGTGGCTGACCGACTCCGGCAGGAGCCCGTAGCAGGCCCGTTTCTCCGGCGACTGGAACTCGGCCGTGAGACGCTGGCTGCGCAGCGCTTCGATGCGATCGACAGATCTCGTCACGGCGGGCCACATCTCGGCGAGGAACGCGCGGTCGCCGGTGAAGCGGACGTACTCCATGACCGTGTAAATGAGCTCGCCCTGGCTGTCGTATTCCGCGAGCCAGTCGGGGCCGTTACGGTCGACACAGCACGGGACGGTGCCGTCGGCGGTTTGATGGCGTGCGTACCAACGGACGTAGTCGCGTATTTCGTTGGTGCAGCCCGCGCGCAGCAAGGCCGCCGCCATGGTCGCGCCATCACGGATCCACGATCGGGCGTAGCGACGAGGACCAGGCTGCAGCGCGGGTCCGTCGCGATTGACCAGGATGTGCGCCGCCGCCGTCCGGAAGGTGTCGGTGAAAGCTCGAGCGAACGCCGGCAGGCGGATATCGACCCGCCCCAGCTTCGCGCTCCACTCGCGGACGGCGGCGTCGAGCCGTGCTTCGGCGTCGACATTTCGGGAGAGAAGATCGGGCGCACCGTCCGTTGCTTCGAAGGGTATCGCCAGATAAACGTCCCGTGCAGACGCCGGGGGAAGATCGAGATCGTATCTCAGCGCTCCGGAGGCATAGCCGAAACCGTCGCTCACCGCCTCTTCGGGCGGCACGTCGCCCGAGCGCAAGTAGTGCGTGACGGCGCCACGGTCGAAGGCCGCCGCTCCGAACCCGCTCGGAGCGGTGAGCGGAACGAGGACTTTCTTACGATTCACCGATACGACGCCGCCGACGTACTCGAGCGTCGTGATGCGACTGACACCGCCGAAGTCGTGGAACGCCTGCCACGGTGGCGTCACCTGGAACGGGCGCAGCGCGGCGAACAGTCGCACTCGTTGCGGCCCGGTGTTCAAGTTCTCGAGCCGGTACCGCACGTACAGAATCACTTTGCCTGACTGCTCCGTCGCGAAGGCGGTGGTTCGGAGCGCGATGCCGTCGATCCGCCACACGGACGACGGGATGGGAAGGAAACCCTGCTCCAGCTCCTGCGTGCTGGCGCCGTCCGCCCAGGTGACGAGCTTATCGCCGACGTACAGAAAGGGCTCGATCGAGAATGCGCCTCTGTCGACCTCGAGCATGCCGTCTTCGTTCAGGAGCGCCTGCGTGGCGCCTCCGTTGACGGTGCTCACCGGCGTCCAGTAGGTCTGCTCGCCGCACAGATATCTCGGGAAGCTGCCCCTGGGCTCGTTCGCGGCGATGCCCTGGAAGAATGCGTTCAGCGAGCGCGAGAACTCGTACGGGCGGACGTCGATCTCGGCGATACCGATTCCCTTGCCGTCGCCGCCGCCGCGGTGCAGGCGAAGCCGGAGCCAGTGCGACGTGCTCTTGGGCAGGTAGACGTAGCTGCGAGCCGTGTCAGGTCGCCCGGCCGAATAGACCGTCTTCCACGCCGTGCCGTCATCCGAGGTTTCGACGTCGAACGGCCGCGCTGTGGTCGTCGGGTCCCAGCGCACGATGAGCCCCCCATATTCACGCGCCTCTCCGAAATCGACCAAGAACCACTGCGGATCGTCGGAGGGCTCACTCCGCCAACTCGTTTCCGCGCGACGATCGACGGCACACCGCGCCTCGTGGCCCCGCAGGGCGCTCGACGCCTGGACGCCCGGGATCGAGCGGAAGCTGTGATCCTCGAGACCGAGGTTGGCGATCCATACCGTACCCTTCCCGCCCGGAGGAGCCACGATCGCGAGCTCGATCGCGCCGACCTGACGCGCGGGGCCGCCGCCCGCGGGCCCCCACGCGAAATCGATCTGGCTGCTCCTGATCCGCAGGGACCGCCAGTCCGCCGGGAAGCGGAAGGCGTCTTCCTGATACCGCCAGACGTTGTGGCCGCTCGTGTCGACGAGCTTGAACTCGAGCTTGTTGGCGGGCGCCACCCCACGGACGTCGAAGGTGAGGGCGTACGCCTCGGGCAGCGGGAACGAGAAGCGCTTGCGGGCGACGACGAAGCCGCCACCACCTCTGAAATCGAAGTCCAGCCGCATGGCGGCGCCCCGGGGCCCTCGATCCCCGGAAATGTCGAGTTGCGCCTGCCCGGACGCTACCGTGCTCCAGCCGGAGAGCTCGGTAAAGTCGTCAAGGGTCTCGCCTCTCACGTGATTCTCCTTCGTTCACTCTACCGAACCTGTCGATTCGGCGACGCGGCTCGACTCCGGTGCCGTCGTCCCGGCAGGCCCCCGACGAAAAATCTTCGGCATTGGTGACCTGCGGCGTTAGCTTTTCTGAGCACGGGAGATCTCCATGGAATACGGTATCCGGCTCACGATCATTGCCGCCGCTCTATCGGTCCTTGCTGCCGGCTGCGTGGCGACGCACGAATGGACTCAGGACCTGTTGGGCAAACGCCAGGCGGAAATGGACGATCGCGTCGTCAAAGTGGAAATCGGAGTGCGCCAGCATGGCGAACGGCTCGACAGGGTGGAGACTCGGGTCGCAGATCTCGAGACGCGCAATGTTCGAAGCGTCGGGGGCCCCGAGAGACCGAATACTCTCGTCCCTCGGGCCGCCACGCAACGGAGCCTCGTCGAAGTGCTCATCATACCCTTCGCCTTCGACAGCGCCGACCTGAATACCACCGCAGCGGTCGCGCTGGCGACGATCGTGACCGAACTGCGCGACACTCCGCGCATGACTCTTGATCTCGAGGGCGCGACCGATCCGGTGGGGCGCCTCGACTACAACGTCAAACTAAGCGAGCGTCGCGTGGAAGCGGTGAAGCGGTGGCTCGTGCAACAAGGTGTCGAGCCCACGCGCATCATCAGCTCGACGGCGCGTGGTCCGCTCCTCGATCACTCCGTCAAGAACAATCTCAAGCGGCGGGTGATCGTGAAACTCATGAGATCGACGGAATAAGCAAGGCAGGCGGCCTTCATCGCGAACTGGTGGATGGATCTTTAGCATCTGGTGGTTGGCGGAGAAAGGAGAGGTTACGGGCATAGATCAGGAGCCCCATCCCTTCCGCGATGATGAAGACGGGATCCAAACGATAGATCGCATATGAGAGGAGCGTGATGGCCCCCGCCACGGAGAAAACCCAATACGACAACGGGACGACGCTTCGTTTTTGACGTTCGGTGGCTATCCACTGGAGGAGGATTCGCATACCGAAAAACGCTTGACCGACAACGCCTATCCCGACCCACATCTGCTCTGTTGTCATCGTCGCGAATATACCCCATGGCGGCTGTGGTGATCGTGCGGCGCCACGAGTCCCGCGATCCCGCACGACTAGGATCCCCGGGTGGGCGCCGGCCCTTGAATCGCGGGAGTGTTGCGGTAGGCGACGAAGAGAACGCCGGCAGCAATCCATGCGAGCTCGCGCACGCGGCGGATCAGCGTGAACGTCAATCCGGTCGCAGGGTCGAGTCCGAAGGCGGCAAACGTGATGACGTTTCCGCCTTCGAGCGCGCCGATATGGCTGGGCACAAAGAACGTGACGAATCGGACGGCGGTGCCCGCTGCTTCGATTCCGAGCACGGTCGGTAAGGAAACGGAGATTCCGAGCAGAGTAAAGATCAACAACGCTTCTCCGGCGCTCAGCACCCAACCGAGAAAATGCAGGCCGATCGAGAGCGCAAGCGCGGCCGGGCGGTCACGGTAGTAGCCCTTGATCTGAGCGTCGGCGATGGCGCTGCCCTCGGCGAGGGCCTTCAGGCCGAGCCGCGTCAAAAGCATGGCGACGGCCCCGAGCATGCGCGTCGTCTGGACGAGGACGAAGGCGCCGGTGGCGGCGACTTCGATGGCCAATGCGATCAGCAGGCCGTGGAAGAGCCGTGGATCCACTCCGCGGTGGGGCATCAGCGCGAGGCCTGCGGCAAGGAACAAGACCTGGGAGATCGTAATCGTCGTCTTGGCCAGGACGAGAGAGGCGGCGCTCTCGTTGTAGGTGACGTGATCCCGGATCAGCAGCGCCTTGATCGGCTCCCCGGCCACGGATGCGCCCGGTGTCGTCGCGTTGAACGCCTCGCCGGCGAGCCGCGCAGTCAGCAGCGTCCGGAACGGTGGTCGATGCCGCGGAAACGCGAACCGCCAACCGAGTGTGTCACAGGCATTGATCAACACGAATGGAAACCAGACGATGAGCAGCACGCCCCATGACAACCGCGCGAATGCATCGACGACCGGCTGCACTCCGAGGCGGATCAGTAGCACACCAAACAGGGTCAAACCACAGCCCAGTAATACCGCACGCAAGCGATTCAATGTCGCCCGAAGGGTCTAACCTTCTGCGGCTCAATTGCACGTCTCAGCTCAGCCACACGATCACTGTCGAGCTACGCCGACGACCACGATATCCACACCGCCGATCGTTCTGCTCTCGAGCACGCGCCAGCCGGCGGCAGCCCTGCCGGTCTGTGCCGCCATCCATCGGCGCCGGGTGAGAATGACCGCGTCCCTCGACGGAGCCGCGAGCAGGCGGCCCAGTTCGGCGGAGCCGATCTCGACGATGCGTCGGTGCACGTAAACGTCGTACGTGAGCGGCAGGTCTGGGTAGGCGAACAGCGTGCCGTCGGGCGGGATATGAGCCGTGACCGCGGCTCCCAGGGCCGGCACGTCGTAGTAACGCGCCCGCCGCATCGGAGATGTGCAACCTTCGATCGCGAGAATCGCGCCCATCACCACAGCGATCACGCCGCCCACGCTGATCAGTGTGTTGCGATGAAACGTCAACAGGACCCCGGCCATCCCGATCACCGCGACAATCGCGATCAGCACACGCTCCAGAAACGTATCAGGCATGTAGACGGGACCCTCACCCGAGAGCCCCAATGGGGGGAACACCATTGCGATCAGGACGACCAGCGCAAAGATCACGAAGGCGAGGGCGCCAAGCCGAAGCTCTCGACGGACACCGCAAGGCTCCGCGCGCGCGAAAAACTCTCCGGTGAGGATGGCGAGCCCGGGGTATACGGGAAGGAAGTAGCGAGCACGATATGATCCCGAGAGCCCGAAGAGCAGCCAAAGCGCGAGAGTCCACCAGAGCACATAGCGCCGCCCCTGGTCTGGCGCACTCCGCCGCCACCAAGCCACAGCCGCCGGAAGGAAAAAAGTCCAAGGCAGAAAGTACAGGAGTACGGATGGCATGTGGGCGATGCGGAACGGAAGGCCATTCGGTCCAAGGAACCATCGAGCGTACTCCCCGAGTAACACCTCATGGACAAACGCCGGCCGGGCGCCGACAAGATACGGGACGACCCAAGGAAGCGCGAATAGCGCGAGGACGAGCCCTCCCACCGCTGGCCGCAACCTTCGTAACCTCGCTCGGCCGTCCTCGAGCCAGATCGCGATGCCCGCCGCGCCGAGCGCCGCAAGTCCGGGGGGCCCCTTACACAACATCGCAGCCCCGACACACCCATAGAAGCCCAAAACGGGGCCAAGAGATTCATCATCTCGAATCCGGAGCAAGAAATAGAGGGCCCACACCATGGCCGCCGTCATCATGACGTCCGCCAGCGACTGCTGGGCGAAGACGAAATAATTCAGCGTTGTGGTCAGGATGAGCCCCGCCAGCATTCCAGCCCGAATGCCCCAAAGTCGCCGACCGATCGCGAAGACACCACCCACC
>Ga0207646_10008265_pt1 | contig 10449 bp, 6 predicted proteins | sample KBSK5502metaG_FD_184343 | JGI IMG/M metagenome (GOLD analysis project Ga0207646, IMG submission 184343) | Corn, switchgrass and miscanthus rhizosphere microbial communities from Kellogg Biological Station, Michigan, USA - KBS K5-50-2 metaG... | ecosystem: Host-associated > Plants > Roots >...
GAGTACAGCGAGAACAGTGTTGCGATGGTAACTAGGGACGCGGGGGCAAAGAAGTCGTCGGCGAGGGTCGCTCCCCACAGCCTCCTCGGCGCCGTGTACCAATTGATGACATCATCGTTTACCGCTTGGGCTGATATCACGTGCGTGTATGTCGACAGCGGTCCGAGGGTGGCCGCCGGGCCGAGAATCGCTAGCGAAAAGACCAGCGGCGCGATCGTGAGCAATGCGAGTTGCCAGTATCCCCGACCCGTTACAAAGACCAGCACCGTCAGCGCCGGCAACCACCACAGAACGTACTGAGGGTTCGCGATCGGAGACAGCAACTCGACGCTCGTGAGGGCGCCGACCGATCCGCTGAGCAGACCGAAGATCGGGTCTCTGCGGACCACGACGGCGGTCCAGCCACTCCACGCCAGGATGGCAATGGCCTGGGCGATAAAGCTTGCGCGGATCACGACTGTGGTGTTGTCGAACGCCCATATCAGCAGCCCCGACAACGGCCCCAGGTGCCTGATTCCGGCCAGCGAGAGGCCGCCAATCGTGACGGGCTCTACGGACCGGGCGAAGACGTTGTGGTACATCGTCTGGATCGATCCCAGGACGGCGACCGGAGCCAGGATGAACACGGTCGCGATGCCAGCGCCGTACGCGAACAGTCCAATCTGCCCTAACCGGTGCCTCGTTGACCCAAGCCCGGGCTCCACCGAAATCGCGATAAGAAGCAACGGGGCCAGTACAACCGGGGAAAGCTTGGTGAGGATCCCAAACGCCCAGGCCCCGCCCGCCCAAAATTGCCTGCCGTTCACAACCAGCACGATTGTCGAGAGCACAGCGAAACCAACCAGTGTGTCCAGTGCTCCATGGACCGCGCTCTCGTATATGACGAAAGGGTTCAAGAACCAGGCCGTAAGGCCGAGGCTCGCGCGCTGAGGGTCGCCAGTGACATGCATCACGAATCGGTAGATCAGCAAGGCCGTGACCAGGTCGAATCCGAAAAGCACGCCTTTGAAGAGCAGATTGAAAGCGGGAGATGTCACGAAGTTGGTGAAGTCCGCGGTGGCCGAGCTGGCCGAGGAAAAGGCCGGATTCTCGACGCCGAAGAAATTCGGACCGAAGCCCGCGAGACGGATCAGCGACCCGAGGATCTGGAGGAAGTATCCCCAGACTGGTGGGTATGAGAAGCCTGGCCTGTCGTACAGCTGAAGGCCATGAAAACCGGCCAGACTCGTATGGAACCAGACCGCGACGTCGAGATTCCACGACGTGTACGGCGCTAGGACCAAGCGTGCGAGCAGTCCGATGGCCAGCACTCCCTTGGGCACAGGCGATCTCCTCAACGCAGCCACAGCGCCGGTCCATAAGCCGTGCATTGGCAAGGTCAGTCGGCCGGGCCGGGTTTGATGGAGGCGAGCTGAGTTGATCAGTTCGGTGACCCACGACCGGGAATGGAGGGAGCCTCGACTTCATTCCACCACACTGGTACAGGGGAACGGTGCATTTGTCCTACTTCGATGAGTCGCTGGAGGATCTCGGGCGACAGGCGCCGGCACGTCTCTTTGGGTTCGCCCGAGCACCATTCGGGGAGAGACTCCATCGCGGGACCCGCCGCCAGAGTTTGGGCAGCCGTGCGTTTACGCCGAGATCCTTCACCGTCTTGACGCTAATGCCACATCAGGTTGCGGTACACGAGTATCGAGCCATAGTCCTTTACCAGCACCAACCCGGCCTGACTGTCCAGATATGAGTAATCGCTCCAGTCGACCTCGCGTGCAAGGAGGACATATTTGATGTTCCGATCGGCTAGCACTGAGGCCCAATCAGCTCGGCCGGCACCTGTAACTAGGCGCTGAATAGCAGCCTGATCCGGATCGTCGGATGGACGTGCAATGCCCGCGGTTTCGAGGTCCTGGCTCGCGACCACTGGTATCGAGAAAAACTGCGGCGCCGGGCTGGCGACTATCCGATCGGTGTTCTTGACGAACGAGAGCGCCAAGTATCCGTGCCAGGGGAGGAAGACCCCCCGCCCCGGGTCGGGATCCGCAGCGAGTGCCCGATCAGCCGCATACCACCCGTCTGGATAGGCCGAGGGACGCACCTCGCCATGCATCCCATAGAGCAGTGCATTGCCGTAATAGAGTTGCAGTGCCAGAACCAGCGCCATTGGAGCCGCTGCCGCAAACTCCCGCCGAGTTCCGTTTCGAAACCAGTCCCTGCCCCAGTTGATTGCTGCCGTCATCGCGATCGGCATCAGCTGCGCGTACACGAGGGCGAGAAGAGCAGCCCATTTTTCGGCGTCCCTCATCCCCCGATATGGCGGGAAAATCGTGTCCAGCGCATTCACGACTGGAGCTGTGCGCGGATCTGACACACCCATCTCCAGAATCGCGGCCGCCATGCCGGCGAGCACGAGACCCAAAACCCACGGCCGAGCGCCGACGAGGTCAGGGACCGTTCCTCGCCACGCGACGATCGCGCCGACGATCGCGACCGCCAGCAGGACCAGTAGCACGGCCGGCCACCAGGGGACGAAATCCTTTGCCGATACGAAGCGGCCTGTTGCTTCGCCCCAAAAACCGAACAGACCAAGCACGTTTGGAAAGAGACCAAGCCGTGGGTCGGCGACAGTACGGAAGACGTTGAGGTCGTTAGGACCAATCCGCGTCAGCGTTCTCGCTTGAGTTCCTACTCCGAAAAGGATTGGGAGAAGCCAGTACGCGCTCGCGACTAGAGCTACGATCGCGCTCAGCAGCGTGTACCCGGCCAGCCGGGCCACCCTGGTCGGGTCCTTGCGTTCCATTGCCACGTGGACGACCGCCAGCACGACGCTAAGCATTGCAGCGACGATGCCGAGGTGGACATCGAGGACGGAGATCATGGCGAGCGCTGCTGCCACCACCAGCGCCTGCCGGGCACCAGGCTCCAACATCAATCGGCGTATCGCGTGGGCAACTAGCGGCAGAACGGCGTAGCCGGCGAGGACAGTCAACTGGCCATAGGCCAGACGGTCATAGACGAACGGGTTGAACATATAGATGACCGCGGCCGCCGCCCGTGGCGCAAACCCTCCGGCGGGCAAGGCACAGTAAGCGGCAAGCCCGGCCGTTCCGAGCACAGCCACGATGAGGAGTTTGCCGACGACCTCCCCAGGAAGAGCGATCGCCGCTAAGGCCAGCACCACCTGTAGTCCGGCATAACTGGTGACACTGGCCGGGAATGGGTAATGGCGCGGGCCCGCAAAGTCCGTGCCGAAGATGTAACCGGGCAGCAGCCACGGCCCAACCGTGAGCAGCGCCAGGAAACTGACCCACAATATTGGCTCCCATCGCGCACGCCGGTGGGCTGTCACTCGAGGCCAGATTCTGAGCGACGGCGACTAGGTTTTAATCGCGGTCTTGCCTACCGATCACCTGATCGCTGCTACGGGCCTTTGCCTGGAAATGGCCTGTTGGGACAAACCTTGCCGTGATCGTGATAGCCGGTGCCGTTTACGCCGCAGTTGTTGGTGTATCCCGACACGCCGTTCGACGCAAGTGATGGTAGCGGCGTCAGATACGAAAAGAGAAGGACGCCGCTAATCGCCACGACAGGAATAAGTCTTCGAACAAATGTGCCTTTCATAGCCCTGAAAAACCCGACGCTACCCCCTAAACCGAGCAAAGTCAAGCCGCCCACAAGGTCCGACATGGCAGAAAGCGAATTGTCCTGCTTTGAATTGTTCGAGTTGTTCGGGCAATTCTGGCTTTGAATTCGCCCCGGCTTTCTTGGAGACCTTCCCGTTTGGTTGTCACGCCACGGCTGACGCGACCTACAACCAGGTCCGCCCGCATCGCGCCCTTGGCCGTCAGACTCCAATCTCCGTCTTCAGCGGCCCGCATCAAGGCCAAGCCCGCCCGCCAGCCGGTGCTCGACCATCGCGCTGAGCTTGCCCCGGGAGCGCAGAGTGACCTTGCCGCAGGCTGACGTTTAGCTGGCAGGGGCGCCTACGGTTCTGATCCTGGCTTCGGGCCTCGAGATCGCGGGAATGGCCGCCACCACGTCACCCACCACGAGCGTGGCCGGGGTACCGATGCCAGCCTCGTCGGCGAGGCGCGCGATGTTGTCCAGGCGGCCACTCACCGACCGCTGGTCTGGCAGCGTGGCGTTGCAGACTACGGCGGCCGGTCGCGAGCCACCGACCGCCGCGACAAGCGTCGCCGCGACCTCGGCGAGATGCGCGCGCGCCATCAGCACAACCAGCGTCTCTGCACTGCGGGCCAGTTCGGTGAGACGTTCCTCGCCATCACCGCGCTGCGCTGTGGTGATCGCCACGGAGGAGGAAACGCCGCGCATCGTGAGCGGAATGCCGGCCGCGGCAGACGCTGCTATGGCTGCGCTTACACCGGACACAACAACTACCTCGATTTCGGCTTCCAGCAGCGCCGCGAGCTCCTCACCACCACGTCCGAAGACGAACGGGTCGCCGCCTTTAAGCCGAACCACCGAATGGCCGCCACGAGCCAGCTCGATCATCCTGGCGCTGATGGCGTCCTGCCGCGGACTATTCATGCCTGCGCGCTTGCCCACGTCTTCGAGTCGAGCGCTCGCTGCGCAAAGCGCGAGCGTACGCGGCGCGATCAGGGCGTCGTGCAGCACGTAGTCGGCGTCGGCCAGCAGCTCGCGCGCTCTGAAGGTCAGCAGGTCGGGATCGCCCGGACCGGCCCCAACCAAGGCAACTCGTCCGGCGGGCCTGGAACCGCGCGATTGCTCGATGGCGAGAGCGACCTCGTTGGCTTCGCTCTCCTGACCGGACCGCAGCAACTCTCGTGCCCTCGATTGGAGGAGGCGGCGGTAGACCGCGGTCTGCTGGCTCAATGGAACCCCACCTTCGCGGAGACGGCGACGAACCCTCCCGACGAGCGCCGCAAACGGCCCCCATTCTCGCCCGAGCCAGCGTTCGATCCTCGCGCGCAGCACGGAGGCGAGGAACGGGCTCTCGCCCGAGGTCGAAACCGCGACGATCACCGGGTCGCGCCGCACGATCGCCGGCGCGATGAAGCGACATTGCTGCGGGCGGTCGACGACGTTGATCAATATGCCCGCCGCCTCGGCTTCTTCCCAGCTGGCCCTGTTGATGGCTACGTCTTCACTTGCGTCGATGACCAGACGCGCCGCAGCAAGGTCGCCTGGCTGGTAATCCCGCGGGATGAGCCCGATGCGCCGACTGGTTGCGAACTCCACCAGCGCCGGATCTGGGCGCGACGTGTAGACGGTGACGTTGGCTTCAGCATCCACAAGAGCCTCAACTTTCTGAACGGCGAGCGGACCGCCCCCGAGCACCACGCAAGGTTGGCCCGCAAGGTCGACGAATATCGGGTAGTACCTCATGGCCGCGCACCAGCCGTCGCACGCTCGCGGACTGCTTCGAACCCCACCCGATCGACCCAATCACCGAAACCCTCACCGGTCTCGCGTTCGGCCTTGAATGATTCGAAGATCGGCCGCAACAAGGAAGGGATCTCGCCGAGGACAACGTTGGACGCGAACAGTCGATTCAGTCGCGTGCCTTCGAAATCACCGCCGAGCATCACGTCGTACTTGCCGAGAGTCGTGCCGACAAACCCAACGTCGCCCAGGTATGGACGCGAGCAACCGTTGGGACAGCCGCTCATGCGGAAGCTGATGCGTTCCGCCCCCAGACCAAGCTCTTCGAGTACCGCCGCGAGGCTACGAATCAGCGCAGGCAGCACGCGCTCAGCCTCCGCGACGGCCAGACCACATGTCGGGATGGCCGGGCAGGCCATCGAGTGCCGGATCGCACGCGGAATCGAATCGACCGGGGCGATTCCATGGTCGGAAAGCAGGTCGTCGACCCGAGATCGTTGCGAGGGATCGATGCCGGCCAGGATCAGGTTCTGCTGGGCCGTGAGGCGAATCTCGGGCCGCAGTTCCTCGACGATCGTGCGCAGGCCGGTCCGGTACCGCACCTCGTCCGCGTCCGCAATCCGGCCGTTCTCTACGAACAGCCCGAGGTACAGCCTGCCATCGCCCTGCTCATGCCAGCCCAGATGGTCGTCCACCGGCCGCCACGCAAGGGGCTCCGCCGGTTGCAGGTGAAACCCAAGCCGCGTCTCCACTTCGGTACGAAACCAATCCAGGCCTCGATCAGCGATCGTGTACTTGAGGCGGGCGTGCCGGCGATTCGACCGGTCCCCATAGTCGCGCTGCACCGCGATGACCTCTCGAGCGGCCGCGACCACGTGCACCGGCGCGACGTAACCCAGCGGAAGCGCAACCGCCACGAATGTCTCCGGTTTGTTGTGCGTCCGGCCAAGGCCTCCGCCGACAAGGAGGTTGAATCCCCGCACGGATTCCTCGGGTCCACGCATGGCGACAATCGCCAGGTCATGGGCGTAGATGTCGACGCAGTTGTCGCCTTCGATGGCAACGGTGGTCTTGAACTTGCGTGGCAGGTACTGCTCGCCGTAAAGCGGCTCGACCTCTGGCTCGGACGACTGCACCACCTCACCGTCGAGCCAGATCTCGTGATACGCGCCAGTGCGTGGCGTGAGCTCGGCCACCAACTCCGCGATGGTGCGATGTACCGCGCGATGAAACGGGTCGCTGACTGGCTCCGGGCAGCACATGATGTTTCGCTCCTGGTCCCCGCAACCTCCCAGAGTCGTGAGCAGAGCGGCGTTGATGGCGCGGATCGAGCCCTTGATGTCGCGCTTCAGGACACCGTGGAGTTGGAAGTCCTGGCGGGTGGTGATCCTGAGCGTTCCGTTGGCCCATCGCCCGGCGATGTCGTCATGGGCCAGGTAGGCCTGTGCCGACACCACCCCGCCCGGGATGCGGGTACGAATCATCAGCTGGTGATGCTTGTCGAGGCCTCTGGCGCGCGCCTCCTTGCGCTTGTCCCGGTCGTCCTGCTGATAGATGCCATGGAACTTGAGCAGCTGCTCGGCTTCCTCGGTGAAGGCAGGCGTTTCAGCCTCGAGCTCCTCCCCGATCCTGCCACGCAGGTGGTTCGAGTTGGCTTTGATCGACTCGTTCTTGGACAGTCCGTCCAGCGAGGTTGTGCAGCCGCAGACCTGGCACACGGGTCAGGCCACCTTCAACGCCAGCGTCCAGACCGCGACCGTGACGGTCAGCCGCGTGAATCGCTCCGGCACGAGCACCGCAAGGCGGCTGCCGACCACAACGCCCGGAATGGAGCCGATGAGCAAGAAGAGCGCGAGATGCGAATCGAACGGGGTGTGCAGCAACGCCAGCGGGGTTGCGACCGCAGCAAGAACGAGGGCATGGACCATGTCAGTGCCAACCACTCGGGCCATGGGCAGCGACGTCAGGCCGACCAAGCCGGCCACCGCAACGGAACCGCTTCCAACGCTCGAGACCGCGACCATGGTCCCGACGATGACCCCCAGCAACGCAAGCTTGACCGGGTCGTTGTCGCCATGCCCAGGCTTTGCCGGCACGAAGAGGCGGTAGGTCAGGACACAAGCGGCAAGCACGAGGCAGGCCTGAATGAGGCGTGCGCGGAGGGCGTCGGACGCGCCCGTGCCATCGACAAAGCGACTGAGCAGAGCCCATGTGACTATGGCCGCGGGGATGCTGCCGATCGCGACCTGGCGCACCACGCGCAAATCGACACTGCCCTGGCGAATGTGCTGTACAGAACCGACCGCCCTCGTGACCAGCGTGAACACGAGCGAGGTCGCCACCGCCACAGCTGGATGGATGCGCAAGGCGATGACCAGAAACGGCGTGAGGAAAGACCCGCCGCCCACCCCGGTGAGACCGACCGATATTCCTACTCCAAGACCAAAGAGAACGACCAGAACGTCTGACACAGCTGTGCCTCCGATAGCGCCGATGCCGACAAGAGTCCGCGCCGAAGGGGCGCGAGTCGGGGAGAGATCCCCCTCAGTAAGTCGGCCTAGCTACAGAAGCAGCTGGCGCAGCGCACGTAGTCGATCACCCGTCGGCGGGTAAGGGTGCAGCCGTGGGTCATAGACCTACGCACGATGCAGAGAATGTAGCGGATTCGCTTCTCACAGGTTCTGTTCGTCGTTCACCAAGATTGAGGCGAGCCATTGGTGTCGACCAACCACCGGCTCAACTGGGCCCATTGCGCCAGATCACCACCGTCTTGCGTCGACCGTGCTTCAGCCACTGATCAACGACCGCGCAGGCGGTAGGCGCTCACGGCGTTCAAGCCGAAGATGCGCGCTGCATCGCCCGGAGAGACGGGGCCAATCGCTTCCTCGAGGCCATTGACAACGCCGTCGTATGACGTGGCCAGCAGACAAACCGGCCAGTCGGAGCCGAACATCAACCGCCCGGCACCGAACCAATCGACGACCGACGTAGCGAACGGCCGCAGGTCGGCCGGGGTCCAGGCAGCCCAGTTCGCCTCCGTCACCATTCCGGACAGCTTCACGGCAACGTTCGGGAGCACCGCAAGCGCCGGCATGTGCTGCTGCCACTCGGGATCTTTCCCTTCGGCGATGCGCGGTTTGGCGATGTGGTCGAGCACGAACTGGAGATCAGGGAGCGCCTGGACCGTTTCGATCGCGGCCGGGAGCTCGCGAGCCCGCACCAGCAAGTCGTAGGTGAGCCCGCGCGCCTGCACGGCGGCGAGCCCTCGTCGAACGTCGGCCCGGCGTAGCCACTCGGGATCGGCTTCGTCGTGGACCTGGTGCCGGATGCCGACGAGCCTGTCTCCGCCGGTCGCGCCAATCAAGGCATCAAGGTGATCGCCAACGTGCGCGGAGGTGAGATCGACCCATCCGACGACCCCCCAGACGAAGTCCGTACGCGCGGCGAGCTCGAGGAACTCACGGGTCTCGTCTTCGCTGGAAATCGTCTGCACGAGCACGGTTCCCGAGATGCGCTGAGCCGCGAGCTCCGGAGCCAGATCATCCGGGGTGAACGGCCTCCTGACCGGGGCCATGGCGTCTCCGACCATCCATGGATACGTGGCTCGCGTGGGATCCCAAAAGTGGTGATGCGAGTCGATGCGTACGGGATCTTCTTTCATGGATTCCGCGATTCGATCCCGAGGCTGGACGGTGCCGGCGCCTCTGCGCGCAGCAATCCCTCGTGTTTGAGCTCGGCCCAGAGGCCATCGGGGATGGAGACGTCCAGCCACTGCAAATTCTTTTCGAGCTCGTCGATCGTTCGGATTCCGAGGAGGACGGTGCACACCCGGGGATGGGCAAACGGGAACTGGAGGGCTGCCGCGGGGAGCGGGACATCGTAGCGATCGCACACGGACTTGATCTTCTGCGCCCGAGCCAGGACGGCTGCATCGGCTGGAACGTAGTTGTACCTGGCGCCGGGCGCCGGGTCGATCAGGATCCCGCTGTTGAACACCCCTCCGACGACGACCGAGACCGTCCGCTCCTCGCACAGCGGCAGCAGCTCGTCCAGCGCCACCTGGTCGAGCAGCGTGTAGCGGCCGGCGACCAGGAGAACGTCGAGGTCGCACGCTTCGACAAGCCGGGCCAGCATTGGCGCCTGGTTCATGCCGGCGCCGATTGCACGCGCGGTCCCATCCTCACGCAGTTTCGCAAGCGCCGTGAACCCGGTCGTGCTGGCTGCGTCGAAATGGTCGTCGGGATCGTGGAGGAGCAAGACGTCGAATCGGTTGAGCCCGGTGCGCCGGAAGCTCTCCTCAACCGACCTCATGATCCCGTCGTAGGTGAAGTCCCAGACGGGTCCGACGGGCGGAACGTCCTTGTAGAACGGTTCGCCCAGGTAGAACTGGCTCTCGTCTCGCGGCGCATCGGCTCGCAGCAGCCGGCCGACCTTGGTCGACACGAAGACCTCGTCGCGCGGAAGTCGGGCCACCGCCCGGCCCACTCGCTGCTCGGCGAGGCCGTGGCCGTAGAGCGGCGCCGTGTCAAAGTACCGCAGGCCGTGCGCGACAGCGCTTGCGAGCACCGCGTCTGCATACGCGTCTGAGTACGCCTCGAACATGTTCCCGAGCGGCGCCGTGCCTACGCCGACACGCGGCACGTCAAGGCTCGTCTTTCCAACCTTGACGCGTACGTTGAGATCCAACACGACGATCTTGCCTCCGTCGATGGCGACCGGGGCGCCTCAGTTGGCTGGACCAGAGACCGAAGGGACTCCCTCGTTCACAAGAGTCCCTTCGGCGCCTCCGGTCTTCAACTGATTGTCATGTCCAGAAGACCGTCACGAACAGCCTACTGATAGAGGTCCGCCACGATCTTGGGATCGGTGATGTTGGTCTTGTCGTACCAGTAGAAACCGGTGTCGATGTTTGTCGGCTGACTAATACCCTGTATTGCCTTGACGGCGGCGATCACGCACTGCTGGCCGATGCCGACCGGATTCTGGGTGATGGCGCCCATCTCGGTGCCGTTCTTGATCGCGTCGATTTGGGCCTTGCCCGAGTCATACCCGGCTACGAGAACCTTGCCGCCCTTACCCGCTTCGTTG
>Ga0207646_10008266_pt1 | contig 10448 bp, 3 predicted proteins | sample KBSK5502metaG_FD_184343 | JGI IMG/M metagenome (GOLD analysis project Ga0207646, IMG submission 184343) | Corn, switchgrass and miscanthus rhizosphere microbial communities from Kellogg Biological Station, Michigan, USA - KBS K5-50-2 metaG... | ecosystem: Host-associated > Plants > Roots >...
CGGGCTGTGGTGCCGCGAAGGCGACGAGGACCATCTTCTCGGAGGCGCCGCCCCGGACCTCGAGGCTGGTGCGGGGCACGAACTGCTTCCCTCCGACCTGGAAGGGCGAGGCGTCCCCGCCGCCCACCTTGCCCGCCATCTCGAGGCTCAGCCAGGTGCCGGGGTCTTCCACCACCACCGGCGGCAGGAGGAATCCGGAGCGCGCGTCGTAGGCGGGGACGCTCAGATCGAGGATCTGCACGCCGGTCGCGCCCGTCTCGCGCTCGATGGCCAGCGTGCGCAGCGTGTAGTGCCCGGCCGGGACGCGCAAGGTGCCGTAGAACGACACTCCGCGCGTGTCCCCCACCGGCCGGCGCTCCGCGTCGATGCGCGCGAGCTGCGCGATGTGGTCGCGCACCGTCCCGTCTTCGGCCACGGCGTACGTGTACAGCTCGAGCGAGCTCGGTCGGCCCCGTGACCACTCGAGGGAGGCTGCGGGAATCTGCACCACCATCGCCACCGCCTGCGTGCCGTCGCGGGCGGGCAGGGGAAGGCAGAGGCTGGAGAGGCGCAGGTCGTTGCGCGGCGCATCGGCCGTCCCCGACATCACCAGCTCGGCCGCCTCGAACTGGCGCTGCAGCAGCATGGTCTGCGCCGTGATCGGCTCGCGTTCGTAATACCCGGGCCGGTGCGAGAGCTTCATGCCCTTGCGCGCCACGCGCACGCGCACCTTGTGGTACGTGCCCGGCCCCTTGGTGGCGGCGGGCTGGAACCCGAGCACGTAGTAGCGGCTGGTCATGTCCAGCATCTCGCGCAGCAGGGGCTCGAGGGTGTTCGCGTCCTTGAAGAACCGCCCCCCCGTCTCGGAGGCGAGCAGGGTCAGCGAGTCGCGGCCGCCCGTGTCCCGCTGGCTGTCCACCGCGATCCAGCTCCTCTGCAGGGAGTCGTCGCGGCCGAACCCGGTGACGTCGATGGTGTGGACGACGGTGTCGGCGGCGGTGAAGCCCTTCGTCATGGTGGTGAGCTCGTCACGCAGCCGCGTGTCGCCGAAGCGCGTGGTGTCGTCGATCTCCCACAGGCGGCCCGCCGCCGCGGATTCCGCCGACTTCTTCTGCTCCTCGCCCGTCTGTCCGATGAGCAGCCGCGAGTCGAACCCCGCCGAGAAGTACAGCACCTGCTTGCGGCCCTCCACCCTGCGCAGCGCCCGCGACAGGCCTCCCATGGCCGAGACGAAGGTCGCGATGTTGGCGCGATAGGACTCGACCTCGGCCGCACGCATGCGGTTGATGAGGACGGTGGCCAGGCCGCCCACGTCGAGCTGCTCGTTCTGTTGCGCGACCACTCCGCCCGTGGTGACGTCGAGCGCGTTGAGGTCCGCGGCCAGGGCGAGGGGATCGCTGATGCGCGCCTGGTTGACCACCCCGAGGCTTTCGATGGCGTGGGCGAGGAACCCTCGATCCTCGGTGAAGTTCGCCAGCAGCCGCAGCCCGCGGCTGACGTCGAACGTCGCCACCGCAGCCAGGTCGGAGGGCGCGAGACGGAAGCGCACGAAGTCGAGCCCGGCGCGCTGGGCGCGGCGGAGGCCGCTCGCCTCGGTGAAGGACTTGTCGAAGAGGAGGAGGAAGCGCCGCCGCGCGGCGGAGGCCTCCCGTATCGCATCCTGGTCCTCGGGCGAGGTCGTATCGACGTAACGGAAGGAGATGACGGGAACGCGCCGGCCGTCTTCGTAGAGCTCGAAATCCTCCGCGCTCAGGCCGCGGGCGGCGGCTCCGTCCGGCCCCACCACGAAGATCGGGAGGAGTACGACCGCGACTTCGCTCGAGAAGACGGGCGGAGCTGGACTCTCGCCGCCACGGACGAGGGCGAGCGGAGCCACGAGACAGGGACAAAGGGCAAGGACAACCGCTCGTTTCACTACGGCTGCTCCGATCTCGAGAGAAGGTATCCAAGCATGCGCCTGCTCCGAAAGTAAAGGCGCTCTTGGGGTGCGGCGTGAATCGACTAGAAACTTCAAGGATTTGAATTTAATCCATATTGTTGGACTGGCTGGCCTTGTCGTTGCGCCTAGCCGTGGCCCGTTGAGATCCGATTAACGACTGAAAACAAAGGAGATCAGGTGATGGTCGGCGGGGCTCTTTTCGGGGCACCGATTTTGCTCCCACGCGGACAACCCGTTCTCACTGCAACTGACACGGAGGAGAGATGAAGAGATTCCTACTCCTGGGGCTGGCGCTCCTCCTCGCGCTTGCCCCTGGGGTCTACGCGCAGGTCGCAACCGGAAATGTCTACGGCAACGTCCGCGACGAATCCGGAGCGGTGCTGCCGGGCGCGGCCGTCACGCTCTCGGGCGAGCTCGGCACCCGCACCACGACGACGAGCAGCCAGGGCGATTTCCGCTTCCTCAACCTGGACCGCGGCCAGTACAAGGTGACGGTCGCCCTCTCCGGGTTCACGACGGTGGCCCGCACGGTCAACGTCGTCACCGGTGAGAACGTCTCGCTGGACTTCCCGCTCAAGGTGGCTTCGGTGGCGGAGACGGTCACCGTGTCCGGCGAGGTACCGATCGTCGATCCCAAGAAGCGCGGCACCTCGACCACGCTGACGACGGAAGAGCTGCAGAACGTTCCCAGCGCGCGCGACCCCTGGGGCGTGCTGCGGAACGTTCCCGGCGTCCTCCTCGACCGCGTGAACATCGCGGGCAATGAGAACGGCCAGCAGGCCGCAGTGGCGGGAAAGGGCTCGACCAGCGGCGACAAGACCTGGAACCTGGACGGCATCAACATCACCGACATGTCCGCCACGGGCGCCTCTCCCACCTACTACGACTTCGAGGCCTTCCAGGAGATCAACGTCTCCACCGGCGGCGGCGACCTCAACGTCCCGACGGGCGGCATCGGGATCAACCTCGTCACCAAGCGCGGCACCAACAAGTTCCACGGCGCCGGACACTATCTCAAGGCCGACGACTCCTGGGAGTCGGGCAACGTCCCGAGCCAGATCGCCAACGATCCACGCCTCAAGGGGTCCGACAAGGCCGATCACCTCGCGAGCATCGCCGACTGGGGCTTCGATCTGGGAGGCCCGATCATCAAGGACAAGCTCTGGTTCTACGGATCCTTCGGACGGCAGGACATCAAGAACATCCGGCTCGTGCAGACGCACGACGACACGATCCTCGACGGGTACAACGCCAAGATCAACTGGCAGGCGGCCAGCAGCACGATGGTGTCCGGGTACTGGTTCCTGGGCAACAAGAAGAAGTTCGGCCGCGCGCCGGGTGGCGTGTCCGTGCAAGGCGAAGACAGCTTCAATCTCAACCAGAAGAACGCCTACACACCCGGCGGGCTTCCCGGTGGCCTTTTCAAGCTGCAGATCGACCACACGTTCTCGCCGAGTTTCTTCGTCTCCGCCAAGGCCGCCTACTACGACACCGGCTTCACGCTCGCCGCCCGCGGCGGACCAGATAAGACCTACACCCTCGACTATGTCAATGGCGTGGGCCTCGGCTCGTACTCGGACTACGTGGCCATCCGGCCTCTGAAGCTCGGCTCGCTCGACGGCAGCTACTTCTTCGGGGGTGCCGGCGGGAACAACGAGCTGAAGTTCGGGTTCAGCTACCGTGCCCTCACCACCAGCAGCCAGAGCAACTACAACGGCAACCAGCTCGTGGGAATCATCAATTCGCCCACGGACACCGTGGCCAAGGTCTACCGTAACGGCGTGATCAACTATGGTGGTCACTACGCAGCCGCATATCTGGGCGATACCTTCACGAAGAACCGGCTCACCTTCAACTTCGGGGCACGTTGGGATCTCCAGAACGCGAAGAACCTGCCCAGCGAAGTCCCAGCGAACATTTCGTTCCCGAACGTCGTCCCCGCCGCGAAATACGACGGGAACTCCGACAACATCATCTCGTGGAACGACATCTCCCCGCGCGTCGGCCTGAGCTATGCGCTCGACGAGAGCCGCAAGACGGTCCTGCGCGCCTCGTTCGCTCGCTATGCCAGCCAGCTCTCGTACGGCGACGTCTCCAGGGAGAATCCGGTCAGCACCGGATATCTCGCTTACAGTTGGAACGACCTCAATCACGACAAGTTCGTGCAGCCCAACGAGGTCAACCTCGGTGACTTCCTCTACAACGACTCCATCGACCCGAAGAACCCGGCCGCCGTCAGCAGCTCGCCGAACAAGGTGGACCGCGACAACAAGGCGAAGCACGACAACGAGTTCATCGTGGGGATCGACCGCGAGATCGCGCCGAACTTCGGGGTAGGAGTGGCCTACACGTACCGGCGCGCCACCGATTGGCAGTGGCGTCCACGGCTGGCCGGCGCCTGCTCGGGCGAGCCGACCCGCGCGACCTGTCCGATCATCGCGGCCAACCAGTACACGGCAGGAGCGCCGTCGACCGCGAACGGCTTCACCGTAATCCCCTACTCGCCGAACGCCGCGCTCGTCACCGCCGCCGGCAGCGGCCGCATCAACACGAACCGCGATGGGTACTACACCAAGTTCAACGGTCTCGAGTTCACCCTGACCAAGCGCCTCTCCAACAAGTGGATGGGCCGCATGGCGTTCTCGTTCAACGACTGGACCGAGCACTGGAAGGACGGGGTCACGCCGACGACGTTCCTGGGCAGCGCCGGACGGTCCGAGGTCGATCCGCTCGTCCAGGGCGGCCAAGTGGCCCTGCTGTCCGGGGGCTCGGGCAAGGCGAGTTTCTACAGCAGTGTGAAGTGGCAGCTCTACGGTAACGCGATGGTCCAGCTCCCTTGGTCGGTGGACCTCGCCGGATCCGTGTTCGGCAAGCAGGGCGGCTCGTATCCGATCAACCTGCGCGTCTCGGGCGGACGGGACGGGACGGTCAGCTTCCTGGCCACGCCCGAGGTCGACACCAACCGGTATTCCAACGTATGGGACGCGGACCTGCGCCTGGCCAAGAACATCAAGCTCGGCAGCCAGGTCGCGCTCAGCGTCAGCGCGGAGTTGTTCAACGTGTTCAACAACAACGTGATCCTGTCGCGCTTCCGGCAGGCCAACTCGTCCTCGTTCACCTCCACAATTGCCGGCGCGGAGCCGGGCCACGGACGGGTCGAGGAGATCCTTGCTCCGCGGACCTTCCGTCTGGGAGCCCGCTTCAGCTTCTAGTTCCAGGTCGTCGTTCCGTCGCGGCCCCGGGGCGTGATGCCCCGGGGCCGTTTCTTTTCCCGCCCGAGACGGCGCGCGATAATCGGGAGATGCGCGTGTGGATCCGGGGCGGCGAGTGTGCCCTCCTCGCCATCTGTTTGTGCGCGGCCGCCGCGCGCCCCGCGGCGGTCGCGCTCGCCCAAGCTGGCGGGTCCATCGGATCGCCACGGCCGAACGTTCTGCTCGTCACCATCGATACCCTGCGCGCCGACCACGTCGGGGTCTACGGGTACGCGCGCGCGCACACGGCCACGCTCGACCGGCTCGCCCGTGAGGGGATCCTCGTCGAGGATGCGGTCGTGCAGGTGCCGCAGACCCGGCCCTCGCACGCGTCCCTCCTGACCGGCCTCTATCCCTACGAGCACGGCATCCGTGACAACGCGTCGCCCCCCTTGAAGGCGGGCACGCCGACGATGGCGACGGCCTTCCGCGCCGCGGGCTACGACACCGGGGCCTTCATCGGCGCCTATCCCGTGTCGCGCGCGTCCGGCCTCCAGCAGGGATTCGCCACCTTCGACGATCCCTTCGGCGCCGGAGAGAAGGCCACCACGCGCGAGGCCGAGATGGAGCGCCGCGCGGAGAAGGTGGTGGACGCCGCGCTGGGCTGGCTGCGCCGGCCGCGCACGGCGCCCTTCTTCGGCTGGGTGCACCTGTTCGACCCTCACGCACCCTACGAGCCGCCCGCCGCCTACGTGGACAAGACCCAGCCCTACGACGGCGAGGTCGCCTACGCGGACGCGCAGCTCGGCCGCCTGCTGGCCTGGCTGGACCAGTCGGGTCTGCGCGGACGCACTTTCGTGGTCGTCACCTCCGACCATGGCGAGGGCCTTGGCGACCACGGCGAGGATGAGCACCTCTTCTTCGTCTACGACTCGACCCTCAAGGTGCCGCTCCTCTGGTCCGGGCCCGGCCTGCCCGCGGGCCGGCGCGTGGCCGGCCAGTTCCGCAGCGTCGACCTCATGCCGACGGTGCTGGCCCTCGCGGGCGTGCCCGCGCCGCGCACCAGCGGCCTCGCGCGCGCGGACGTCCTGCGCGCGGGCGGGCGCATCCCCGACAACGAGTCGTACGCCGAGACCCTCTACGGCCAGATCCATTTCGGGTACGCGCCGCTGCGCGCGCTGCGCGGCGAGGGCTGGAAGTACATCGAGGCCCCGCGCGCCGAGCTGTATCGCCTGGCCGAGGATCCGGGCGAGACGAAGAACCTGCTCGATCAGCGGGCGCAGGTCGCTTCCGGCATGCGCGCGCACCTCGTCACCTACGACAAGGGAGCGGGCGACGCGCCGCCGGGAGCGCTGGCGGCCGTCGATCCCGCCGCCCTCGAGCGTCTGGCCGCGCTCGGGTACGTCGGAGGAGGCGGCTTCCAGGGTGGCAAGCCCTCCGGCGCGGACCCGAAGGACCGCCTCCAGGAGTTCCAGTCCTACCGCCGCGACGTCGTCACCGCGCTCCGTCTGTATCGCGAGAACGACCTCGAGGGAGCCATCCGGCTGCTCACGCGCCTGGCCCGCGCCACGACCAGCGAGAACGGGAAGGTCCTGGAGCGTCACTCGTTCAACGTCGACTACTACCTCGGACGCGCGCTGCTGCAGGCGGGACGGACGGAGGACGCCATCCCGCCCCTGGCCAGCGCGGTGGCGCAGTCCCCCTCCGCCGCGCCGGCGTGGGCGTACCTGGCGGACGCGTATCGCGGGGCCGGCCGAATGGGAGAGGCGGCCGAGACCGTGCGTCGCGGACTGGCGCGCGTGCCCGACAACCCGGAGCTGCTCGCGATCGAGGGGCGGATCCTGCTTCAGCGAGGCGACGTCGCTCTCGCCCGCGCGACGCTCGAGAAGGCGCGCCGGCTCGCGCCCGATGACCCCCGCGTGCGCGTCGACCTGGCCAACCTGTACCGCAATGCGGCCGAGCTCCCGGCCGCGCGCGCGGAGGCGCAGCAGGCGATCCGGCTCGCGCCTGATTCCGCCGAGGCCCGGGTCGCATGGGGCCTCGTGCTCGGCGCCTCCGGGCGCGAGGCGGAGGCGGGCGAGAGCTTTCGCGCCGCCCTGCGCATCGCGCCCGATCAGGCGGACGCCCTCTTCTATCTCGCCTCCGTCGAGCTGCGGGCGGGGCGGCCCGCGGAGGCGGTGCCCCTGCTCGAGCGCCTGGTGGCCCGGGCGCGTCCATATCCGGGCGCGGAGGAGCAGTTGGCGGTGGCGCGCGCCGCCCTCCCGGCACCGCCGGCTCCGGGGGCCGTGCACCTGCGGCTCATCCGCGTGCGCGAGCGCGCGCAGGCGGATGCGGCCTCGCGGCGTGCGGCCGCGGGCGAGGACTTCGCGGAGATGGCGCGTGGTCTCTCGGTCGATGCGTCGGCCGCGCGCGGCGGCGACCTCGGCTTCGTGCGGCCGGAGGACCTCGCGGAGCCCCTGCGCTCAGCGGCCTCCGCGCTGGATCCGGGTCAGGTGAGCGCCGTCCTCGAGCTGCCTGGCGGCTATGCGCTGGTCCAGCGGGAGAAGTAGAAGAGCTACCGGAAGCGTTTGTCGTTCGGGAACCGCTCGCGGGCCCGCGCCGCCCATTGGCGGGCGGCGGGCGCGTCCCCGAGGCCGGCCAGCGACCGCACCACCGTCCAATACTCGTTCGCACCCGCCTGCGGGTTGGCGGTGACGATGCCGGCCAGAGCCTCCCGTGCCGCCTCGTCGCGGCCCAGGGAGCGGTACAGGATCGCCAGCCCCATCCGGCCGTCCACCGAGGACGGCTGCGCCGCGATCTCGGCCTGGAACGCGCGTTCCGCTTCGGCTTCGCGGCCCAGCCGGGCCAGGCACTCGCCGATGCGGGCCTGCAGGCCGGGAACGACGAGCCCCTGCTGTCGCTGCCGCGTCTGGTCGGCCCGCCCGTAATCGCCGAGCGCCTCCTCGCACTTTCCGCGCGACGCGGCCACGAGGCCGAGCACGTAGTGCGCGATCACCCGCTCGGGATCGGCGGCGACGGCGCGCCGGGCGAACGCATCGGCGTCGTCCATACGCCGCGCCGCGAATGTGGCCTCGGCGAGCATCTCGAACGCCTTTCCCGGCTCGGCCCCCGCCGCGCGGGCGGCGTGGCGCTCCATCTCCGCGCGGTTGCCGCCGATCGCGTAGAGGCGGGCGAGGGCGAGATGGGCGGAGGCGCGCTCCGGATCCCGCTCGAGCACGGCTTGCAACGCCGCGATCGCGTCGCGGGTGCGCCCCAGATGGAACAGGCACTCCCCGAGAACTTCGCGCGCGTCGAGCATCCCGGGGTCGGAAGCCAGGACCTTCTCCAGCGCGGCCACCGCCTCCGCGTCGCGTCCCTCCTGGCGGAGCGCCGTGGCCGCGCGGAACGCCTCGTACGCGGCCACCCTGTCCTTCGGGTCCGCCGCGGGGCCCGTGGGCACAGAGGGCGCGGGCCCGCTGCCCAGGTAGCCGAGCGCCTGCATCCGCTCGCGCACGTCGAGCGGCACCGCGGCCGCCGCGGGCGGCGCGCCACCCGCCTGCGCTTCGACCCACGTCTGGAGCCCCGCCGCCGCCTGCGGCCGGCTGGCCACGAGGTTCCTCTTCTCCCCCGGATCGTCGCGGATGTCGTAGAGCTCGGGGCGGGGCGCGCGGATGTAGCGGAGCCGCTCGTCCGTCGCGGCCAGCAGCTCGCTCCAGCCGAAGTGATAGTGGGGGAAGAGCGTCTCCGAGTACACCGGGCGCGCCGCCACCGGCGCCCCGGCCAGCGCGGCCCGGCGCGAGATGCCGTCCATCCCGCGCGCCTCGAGGCCGGAGAGGTCGAGCAGCGTCGGGGCGATGTCCGCCTGCGCCACCACGCCGCTCACGCGCGTGCCGGCGCGGAGGCGTCCGGGCAGCCGCAGGATCCAGGGCACGCGCACCGATTCACGGTAGACGAAGAGGCCGTGCTCCGCCTCGCCGTGATCGCCCAGTCCTTCTCCGTGGTCGGAAGTGACGGCCACGATCGCGCGACCGAGGAGTCCCTTCGCGGCCAGACGATCGAGGAGGCGGCCGACCAGCTCGTCCGCGTAGGCAATCTCTCCGTCGTAGGGGTGACCGAGATCGCGATAGGCCGGCGGCGGCGTGTAGGGCGTGTGCGGCTCGTAGAGATGCAGGAAGGCGAAGAAGCGCTGTGCTCCGCGCGCCTCGATCCAGGACGACACCGCCTCCACGGTGATCGCGCCGTCGCGCTGCTGCTCCGCCAAGCCGCGGCGCGTGGTGTCGATGGGGATGGCGTCGTCGAACCAGTCGAACCCGGCGCCGATTCCCGTGGCGCGGCGCAGGACGTAGGCCGACACCGCGCCCCCGGTGGCCACGCCCGCCGCGTGATAGCGCGCGGCCAGCGTGCGCCGCGAGGGATCGAGCGCGAAGCCCAGGTTGTCGCGGACCCCGTGATGGGGCGGAAGGAGGCCCGTCAGCAGCGACGCGTGCGCGGGCAGGGTGAGCGGGCAGTGGCTGTAGACGTCCTCGAACACGACGCCGTCGCGCGCGAGCGCATCGAGGCGCGGCGTCCTCCCCGCGCGGTAGCCGTAAGCGGCGAGATGGTCGGCGCGCAGGGTGTCGATCGAGACGAGGACGACGGGGGCGTCCGCGAAAGGCCCGACCTCGCGCCCCCGACACCCGGCGGCGGGCAGCATGGCCAGGGCGACGACGCCGAGCCCGGTGACGGCGACCGCGGCCGCCCTCCGCGCGCTCCTCAACGTCCAGACGCGGGCGCGCGCCCGAGCCACTCGCGCACGCGCGCGATGTCGCGCGCCTCCAGCGCCCGCGGCGCGACGCGGAGGTACGCGTCGAGGAACGGGCGCGCCTCCGACTCACGCCCCTGCTTGCGCAGGGTGACACCGAGGTTGAACAGCGTCTGGTAGTCGCCGGGATCGAGGGCGACGCCGCGCCGCCAGCGCTCGATCGCCTCCTCCGGACGCCCTTCCTGGGCGGCGATGACGCCCAGCATGTTGTGGGCGCGCGCCACCCCGGGATCGATGTCGAGGGCCGCCTCCAGCGCCTGCCGCGCGCGCGTGCGATCGCCGGTTCCGAGGTACACGGCTCCGACGTTGACGAGCACGACCGGGTTGGAGGGGTCCGTCTCCCGCGCGCGCTGGAACGTCGCCAGCGCCTCCTGGGGCCGCCCCAGCGCGGTCAGGGCCATGCCGCGCGCGGTGAGCAGGTCGAGGTCGGGCTTGACCGCGCTCATGTACGGCTCCAGCACGTCCGCCGCCTCCCGGGATCGGCCCGCCTCGATGAGGTAGACGGCGTAGAGGGAGACGCTCTCCGCGTCGAGCGGGCGCATCTCGAATGCCTTCCGCG
>Ga0207646_10008267_pt1 | contig 10447 bp, 7 predicted proteins | sample KBSK5502metaG_FD_184343 | JGI IMG/M metagenome (GOLD analysis project Ga0207646, IMG submission 184343) | Corn, switchgrass and miscanthus rhizosphere microbial communities from Kellogg Biological Station, Michigan, USA - KBS K5-50-2 metaG... | ecosystem: Host-associated > Plants > Roots >...
CCTCGTATCCGGCGTCGGTCAGTGATTCAGGAGTGTGACCGGCCGGATGGATCGGCTCTCCGATCACGACCTTGATTCGCTTGCGCAGCCATAGGTCCTTGGTTCCCGACAGGGCCACCGGTACGACCGGCACGCCGGCTTTGATCGCGAAGTGCGCGAACCCCTTTTTGAAAGGCATCAGCTCGCCTTCTTTCGGCCCGTAATTGCCTTCGGGAAAGATCGCCACCGCGCCGCCGACTTCGAGCGCTCTGTCCACGTGCCTGAACAGTGCCTGGTCACCGTGGCGCTCACGAACCACCGGCACGAAGCCGCCGGTCTGCCGGACGATCCACCACTGCACCTTGCGCGTGACCAGGATCGTCGGGTCGGCCAGGAAGTGGATGCGCGGCTCAACCGGAAAAAGGAGAAGGATCGCGAACTCGTCCAACCAGTTGAGGTGGTTGGCGATGACGACGTAGTTGCCGGAATGCGGGATGTTCTCCCTCCCCACGACGTCGAAGCGGAAGACGAGCCGCAGCAATGGCACCCCGACGAGCCTGACGGCGCGATACGCGAGCGTCGCCTGGCGGCGTACGGGTAGGAGGTCAGCGGGTGGAAAAGCGGTTTGGGCCATCGCGGTTGGCCCGGAGTCTAGAGCCCGCTCAGAAACTCCACCAGGGGTTTGAAGCAACCCATCGACCTCTGCGTCAAGCGCGCTGCGTCGGTCAAGGTGCCGGCCTCGCCGGTCGTCAAGCGTCCGCCCTTCAGGTCGGCGTCGACCTCGTTGATGAAGGCATTCAGCTGGTTGCAGGCGGCGCCGGTGTCGCCGCGCTGGTAGGAATCGGCGGCCGCGTTGAGCTTGACCTGCAGGCTGTTCTTCTGTGCGTCCTTGACATCCCCAAGGCCCTGGAGGTAGCTCCCGATCTTGCCGATCGCCTGCAGCGGTGAAAGTACGGTGATGGTGCTGGTGGTCGCTGCCCCGGCCGTACCATCGTCGTCTTTGACCGTCAGCGTGGCGGTATAAGTCCCGGGGTTTGCGTAAGCGTGGGTGGCGGTGAGGCCGGCGGGGGCGGCGGCGCTGGTCGAGGCGCCGTCACCGAAGTTCCACGTTGCCTGGTACGTGCCGTCCACGGGAGAGCCGGCGTCGGCATATGTCCCGCTGAACGTGAGCGCCTGCTGGGTGGTGATGATCATCGGATTCGAAACTTGCAGGCCGGAGACGTTCGGCTTGGAGTCGATGCCGACGATGGCCACGGAGACCGTTGCCGAGGAGACGCCGCCATCGTCAGTCGCCTGGAGGGTGATCACGTATGAACCTTCGTCGTCTGTCTTCAGCGTGAACGTGGCGCCGGACTGGTCGGGCAGGGCGGTGCCGTATTCCGTCGCAGTCCACTTGAAGGTGAACGGCGCGGCGTTGTCCTCGGCGCTGTCACTGATGGCGGACGCCGTCAGAGTGATGGTCGTTCCCTCGATGACGCCGGCGGTGGCGCCGTGGATGGTCGCGGTTGGCGCCTTCTTGTTGGACTCGGTCGTGAAGGTTGCCTGGCCCGTACCGCCGTTGCCGTCGTCGGCGCTGATGATGATGGTCTGGCTGGGCCCTTCATCAGCGGCCGTTCCAGTCCACGTCCAGTTGCCCGAGGCGGCCGGGGTGTAGTTGAGGGTGCCTGACGAGGCGCTGAGGTGAAGCGTCAGTCCGGCGGGGTCGGCGAAGGTGCCTGAGTTCGTCGGTGCGGTGCCCTCAGTCACAGGCACGTCGCCGTTGAGTCGCGTGACGGTCGGCTTCAACGCGCCGGCTGCGGTGACGTAGGTCTTGAAGTCGAAAGCCATGGCCAAAGGCGTCCAGAACGACGGCTGAAATCCCTTCCATGCCTTGCCGCCTGAGTAGACACCGCCCGTCAGCTCCGCCCACGTGACGCTGGTGCCTGGGTTCGGCACCACGACGACGGCGTAGTGACCGTTTGCGGTCACCGAATACGCGGGCGCGATCGGGTATGGGCGGTACGTCGCACAGCAGCTCATGGCGCCTGAGTAGGTCCCGAAACTGCTGCTCGTCATCGCAACCGGCTGGTCGGTGACGCTGGTGCCGGCCGCCACGATGTAGATCTTTCCGCCCGCGTTCCAAGGCCCTCCCAGCGGCAGGTCCACCTGGTCGAGCTGACCGGTGGCCTGAGCCGTGAAGGTCTCGGCCAGCATCTGGGTGCCGTTGATTGAAAGGCCTGTACTGGTCGGGGTGGTGTAGTGGGCGTCTGGGGTGCCCGCGGCGCCGGCGGGGATGGCGACGGTCAGCCAGAGACCGCCGGCCAGGCCAAAGGTCAAGGCTCTCCGGAGGGCTCTTCCAGTGCGCCAGGGGCTGGTCATTGAGTAGGACGACGAACTGGTTATGAATTCATTGCGCGCGCGAGGCTTGTTTTTACCCGAGCAGCGGGGGCTCGATCAGGTCAGATTGCCTACGGAAGGCGGCGGCGGGTTCGACCTCGGCCGTCGACGTGCGGCGCGTAGGTGCGGTCGCCGATCCACTCGGCCGGGATGATCGCCAGGCGGTCCGCCATCTGGTTCATCTGTGAGGCGTACTTGCCGCGAAGGTGCGAGAACTTCGTATACGCCTCGTCTACCGACTTGACCCTGAACCCCGCCTTCCCCAGTCGCGCGACAGCCTGCTCGAACTCGTCCTTATCGACCAGCGGATCCTTGGTGTTCGTGAAGCGGAAGTACCAGGAAAGGTCCTCGACGAGGTGGTTGCCGACCGTGAACATCAATCGCGCCGGCCCCTCTTCGTCTTCGTCGACGGCGCTCATAACCAGGGTGGCGGCGTCCATGACGGCGCCGAAGGAGTTCAGCCAGGCCTCGTTGTCGTGGCTGGACCGAAAGTACAGGAGGACCGGATATGCGAGGTGGCTCTCGAGCACGGCTGCCGACCACCCGCGCCAGTCCTCGAAGGTCTTGGCCAGCTCGTCCCGAAGCCCGCGCTCGAAGACGGTCTCGAGCAGCTGGGTACCGGAGGGCGGGGCGCCGGCGAGAGCGTCGAGCTGGACGACCAGCTCCTCGCGTTCCTGGAACGACGCATATAAGGAGAAGAGGAGCGTGATCACCAGCGCCGCGATTCCCACACCGGTGGCGCTTTCGAACAGGATCATCACCCGGGCTCCAAGGCCAATGGGGACGAAGTCGCCATAGCTCAGGGGCACGATCGTGGTGGCGGAGAAGTAGAGCGACTCGCCGAAGTTGTCGAGCGCGGGATGAACCTGGGCTCGCAGCCCGTCGAGGATCAGGGCGTAACCGAGCATGAAGGCGAGCGCCCAGGTGAGAAACATCGCGATCACCGCCGACGGCCCGAACGTGGCTAGCCAGGTCTCTCTTCGGGCCACGTTCTGTATGCGGCGCCCGATCCATTGCCACAAGGTCCAGAACGTGAAGAAGAGGAGGCGGACCATGATGTACCGGTTGACCGACGGGCGCGGGAGGACCACCGACTTGAAAAGGTCGTAGAACGTGGCGACCACGATCACGATCCCGGCCACGACCTCGAGCCAACCCACAGTACTCACAGAGACGATCCTAAGCCGAGCGCAAGAAATCGGTTCGGTGGCGGCCTAGGCTCGAATCTTCTTGAGCCGGCGGCCGTCGATCGGGGCTCCGTGGCCGTCGGCTTCGGGCCTCGCTCCCAGGCGGACATGGTTTGGCGCGCGATCCCGTCGAGTCGAAGCTTCGACGCCAGCAGCCGGGCGTACGCCTCCTGCTTGATCGGCTTGCCTCCGCCGGCGTCAAGCCGACCCTGGCGCAGCCGGTTGCCGGCGAGCTGGTTGTGAGCCGTGTCGGACAACGCTTCACGCAGGTGCTTTCTGACGTGGCGGCGCTCTCAGATAGAGCATATCCGGCTGCAGCGTGGTCGCCCGTTACGGCGAGCTTGGTGCGATTGGCGCCGGATCGACGCCTTACGTTGTCTGCAAGCAAAAGAAGTGACCTGGGTCACCCTCTAGGAATGAACGCGAGGCGGGCCATCTGGGCTCGCCGAATTTCCTGCCATCGCGCGAGATGGCGGCAGTGGCTTGACCCTAGCCCTGAAAAATTTTTGAGGTGGTGCCGGCGCGGGGACTCGAACCCCGGACCCTCGGTTTAAAAGCTCGCTACCAACCCAGCATTACGCCTCCTGGTGGCTCCCCTGGAACTCGGGACTCCGCATCTCGCCTCGCCGTGGCTCCCTGGGCCGCCTCGGCTTGGCAATACAAATTGGCTATCCAGAACGATCAATGGCCGGAGGATCCTTGTGCTGCATGAGAATGCGCACCTAGTCTTCGGCTGCAGGCTGTGGAGCAAGAGTCGTGTCCAGCATCCTCAACATCACGCTGGACGGCAGGAGCCTGACCGCAGTATCGCGAACAATGCACAAGAGCGGATTCTCGATCTGCACGCTGCGCGTCGCCTGGCGTGACATGGTCACCACACGATTCGCACGACGCAACCTCAGCCGCTCATACACTCCCAAAGCCTCGGACAGGTCGGACGCATGCTTGACGCTTTCGCCGAGAGCGACCGCGTCTTCCAACGCCTGGCATGCGCCCTGGGCCTGGTTGGGTGTCATAGGGTGCGCCGCGTCGCCAACCAGTGTCACCCGTCCGCGGCTCCAGTGTCGAGCCGGCGGCCGATCGAACATGTCGTTGCGCAGAATTGCGGGTTCGTGCGTTGCGGTTATCAGCGCCGGCACCGGTTCTGCCCAGCTTCCAAATCGCTGCAGCAGATCAACCTTGTGGCCTCCTTCGCCGGGCCTCTCACCCGCGGGCTCCTTGGTCACGCCGGCCCAGTAGATACGGTCGTCGCTGAGGTGGAAGGCCAGGAACTCAGAACCGCGACCGACCCAATTGACACCGACGTCGTGTGGAAGGTCGATCTCGTTGCTGCTTACGATCGCCCGCCAGGCGGTCGAACCCACGTAGACCGGATCGCCGTCTCCGATCAGCTGGCGGCGGACGACCGAGCGCAGGCCATCCGCACCGACGAGCAGGTCGCCCGTTCGCACAGTCCCGTCTTGCAGCTCGACAACCACCTGGTCTCGGTCTTCTTCGAAGCCGACGGCGGCTGAGCCGAGACTCACGTGATCCGTGCCCAATGTGCCCAGAAGCGCGGCTTGTAGATCAGCGCGATGCACGAGGGCAGTGTCCGAGCCATAACGCTTTGCGATCGAATCCAGCGGAGCCTCGATGAGCGGGCGGCCATGCCAATTGCGCAAGGAGATGCGCTGAACCGTCAGAGCAGTGATCTCCACGCCGAGCGATTGCAGCGCGCGTGTGCCGTTGGGCCAGAGCATCAGTCCGGCGCCGACCTCTCGCACCTCTCGCGAGCGCTCGAGGACCTCCACGTCCAATCCCGCCCGGACCAGGGCGATGCCGGCCGCAAGACCACTGATCCCTGCCCCTGCGATGAGCGCTTTCACGACCCGATATCGGCCCCGAATACCGGACGGTAGGACAGCGCCAACGCCGCGACGGCGAGAACCAGCAAGAAGATCCCTGTCATCATCTCCGCAGTTTTGCCAGCCGTCGCCGCCACGACCGACTGCGCGAAGATCCACGCTGGCCAAAGCGCCATCGCGTACCACGCCGATCGCTGACGGCGGCGCAGGCCCATCACGGCTATCGCGGCGGTGAGGCCGCCGATGAACAGCTCGTTGAGTGCGTTCTCCCGAGCCGTCGAACTCGTCGCACCGGGCAGGTCGCTCACGCCAAAGAGCACAAGGATCGCACTGAGAAAGACGAACACGGTCCAGGAGTAGCGCTCGAACGATGAACCTTGTCGGGCAGTGAGTGTCGTCACGGATGTATCTCCTCTGGCAAATTTCATTCGGGCACGTTTCCGGACCGGGTTCCCATCGTGAACGGCGACGAGATGCCCTCGTAGTTGATGGTCATGCTCATGCCACCTGCCGCGTGTATCAGCACATGGCAGTGCAGCATCCAGATGCCCGGGTTGTCGGCCACGAAGCCAACGTCCCAGCTGTCGCCGGGTCCGACGAGGATCGCGTCGAGGTGCACTGGGCTGCCTGTTATCGTCCGGCCGTTCTTTGCCAGGACCGAGAAGATGTGGCCGTGGATGTGAATCGGGTGTGATTGCCGGCTGTGGTTGACGATGTGCAGCCGGACCACGTCTCCCAATCGGACATTGATCGGCTGAACGGTCGGGGCGGCCTGCCCGCTGAAGGTGTCGGCGAAATCGAAGGCTCCGTTGCGGAACATCGGAGTACCGCCCGCCAGCACGATCTGTCGGGTGACGTCGAATCGTGTTGCGTCGAGCACGGCATCCGGCGCCGCCACACCGTAGCTGGTCAGGTCGAACGTTGGCAGCGACGCGACGTTGACGGCCGGCACCGGGCCATCGCCGATCGTCACGGAGGCACTGGTAGGCCGGCTCCAGGGGAGAGCCGCGATTCCCCTGATTCCCACCAGGCGCACCGCGCCTGCGCTGGGCATGGTGAACACCAGGTCGGCACGCTGGCCCATCCCGAGCGGGATCCTCTCCGGTCCGAGCGGCTGCGGCTGGTTCAAGTCATGTCCGTCGAGCGCTGCGACCATGTACGGGGCGCCAATCAGGACCGGCAGCTGCACAGTTCCTGTGGGGCCGAAGTCCATCGCCGATACGGCGTCGATAAGTCGAAGCCGAACGCTGTCACCAGGATCGGCCGCGAGGTGCAGGCTTGCGCTGCCGTTGACGGCGACCACATCCGAGTTCGGCAGGGTGTGGATCATCAGCGTGTAGTCACGCGCGGTCTGCGTGGACGCCTTCGGCTCCACAACCAGCGAGCCGAACAGGCCCCGCGGGATCTGGTTCATCGTGTCCTGGTGCGAGTGGTACCAGTAGGTGCCGGCATCGGAGGCCACGAACTCATACGTGTAAGTGCCGCCGGAAGGAACCGCATCCTGGGTGATGCCGCTTACGCCATCCTCGGCGTTGGGAACGTTGATGCCATGCCAGTGAATCGAGGTCGCCGCCGGCAGGTGGTTGACCAGCGTGACCCGGACGCGGTGTCCCTGGGTGACCCTGAGCTCGGGTCCGGGCACGGTGCCGTTGTAGGCCCAGGCGTCCTGGCCACCGATCCGCACCTGAGCCGCCGTGAGCGTGAATGCGTCCACCGGTTCCGAGCCCGGCTGCGCGGTGAGCGCGGCAAGCGATGTCGAAGGCTGCCCAGGCACTGCGGGCGCGGCGTTGTAGGCGACCATCATCGGGTTCGCCGCGATGCCAACACCGGTGAACACCGCGAGCACGGCGGCGAGCAGCGCCGGCGTGGTGGTGAGCGCCCGGCGTATCCGCCCCACACGGGATGACCTGATCGGGATACGGATACGTCGCAAGAGCACCAGGACCGCGATCGCCTCCATGAGGGTGGCAAGAAGGTCGATGAAGCCGACCGGCTCCGGTTTCCAGGCATCAGGGCCGAGCGGCAGCCCAACCGTTCGTGACACTAGCCAGATCGCGATGACGGCGACGGTGCCACCAAATGCGATCGCGTAGAGCCGGCGGCTGGGCGCCATCAGAACCGCGACCGCCAGGGCGAGCTGGGCCAGACCCAGGCCGATGAAGAACAGCCCGAAGGGCATGTACTCCTGGAAGTGTTCGGGTGCGACGGCAAAGTGGATTGCAGCCGCACCCAGGATCAAGAGCGCTGCGGAGTAGCTGCGCACCGTGAATCGTTTCGCGGGCCCGGCCAGCGTTATCTTCTCGATTCGCATCGAGGTCTGCGGGGCGACCGCTTCTCGCACCGACATCTTTTGTTGCTCCCTTGCTGTTCGGGCCACGACGGGCGCCGATTGCAATGAGCGTGCTGGAGCCGAGATCGATCCGAAACGATGCCTGCACCAGAACCGAGGTGAGGCTGGCGCGAGCCTCGTGGTCCTGCTAGCACGTGCCCAAGAAAAAGCCGGGGCGGTCATACCGCCCCGGCGCGTTGATGTGAGGTCAGCGCGAGATCAGGGAAGCTGCGCGACCTGTAGCTCGTTGTTGATTCCCGGGCCGAAGTTCTGGGAATAGTGCCCCGGCGTGGCGTCGATCTCGAACGCCGGTTGGCAACCTCCGGCGCCGCACTGGAAGATCAACAGGTAGTTGCCGTTGGGGTCGGCCGGGACGAAGGGCAGCTGGAAATGGGTCGGCACGGCGATGCCGCTGAGCGCGATATGTCCAGTGCCATTGAGTTTCGGGTCCGCGTTCTGGTGGCCCTGGAACTGAAGCTCACCATCCACGTTGCCGGCGTTGTCGATGACGATCCAGCCCCAGATGCCGCCGATCCCGAATGGGTTGGTGGGGCTCGCCACGCACGCGACCGGGTTCTGGCAGTTGAACGAAACGCCGACCTGGTAGGCGGCTCCGTTGCCGTAGGCGGCGGCAGGGGTCGCGCTTGCCGCGAGCAAGCCGCCAACCCCGAGGACGATGCCGATCACGAACTTGAGTCTCTGCATATTCAAGCCTCCGCTTGGAACGACGCGTTGACGAACATGCAGTCGAGACTGAGTTCTGTGGTCCTGAACCGAAACGGTGCCTACATCAAAGTTGTGGTGCGGCTGGCAGGTGTTCTCATTGCGTGCTGGCACCAGTCGGCACCGCGCCGTGCACGTGCGTACCCGCGCCGGGCGCCGACTCTATTCGCAGGGTCCCCCCCACCGCGCCGATCCGGTCGCGCATGTTGGTCTGGCCGGCGCCCGTATTCCTGCGCGCGGGGTCGAAGCCCGCGCCGTCATCGTCGACCTGGAATTGCAGAGCCCCGCCTTCCTCCCACAGCTTCAGCCTGGCCGATGTCCCGTCGCCTGCATGTTTAGATGCGTTCTGAAGCGCCTCGAGGCAGCAGTAGTAGACGGCCGCCTCCAGCTCGGGCTGGTACCTCCCGACGCCATCCGTCTCCAGCCGAACGGGGATCGGCGTCCGGCGGCTGGCCGCCGCGAGGGCCTCGGCCAGACCGGCGCTGCTGAGCAGCGGCGGGTAGATGCCTTGTGCCAGAGTTCGCAGCTCGTCCAGCGCGGACTCCACGTCGCGGACCAGATCCTGCGTCAGCGCCGCGCCGCCTGCCGGATCGGTCCGGGTGAGCTGCTGGATCAGCCTGGCCTTGACGGCAATCGCGACCAGATACTGCTGCGCGCCGTCATGGAGATCGCGCTCGATGCGGCGGCGTTCTGCGTCGGCTGCAGCGACGATGCGGGCTCGCGAAGCCTGCAGCTCGTCCGCCTGCCCGCGTAACCGTTCCAGCGAGGCGTTGAGTGCCGTGTCCAGTCGTTGCTTGTTGAGGCCGGCGCCGACCTCGCGAACGAGCTCCTCCAGCGTCGTATCGATTTCGGCAGCCAGAGTACCGCCGGACCGGCTCCGCTCGACGACGATCAGACCCAGAAGTCGCCCCGAAACGCTGACCGGCGCGATTCTCAGGGCGATGTCCGCCCTTGCCTCCAGCAATGATGGCAGCCACACCCTCGCCCAGGCGGCGCCCGACACGTGCGCATTGCCGATGATCGCCTCTTCGGCCGGCGTGACGTTCAACGCGACCTCCCGCCGTCGCGGATTGCTGGCGACCCTTCTCAACGCACCGTCGCTGTTGATCCAGAGCTCGGCGGCGTCGAGCTTGAATGCGTCGCACAACGCCTCCACGACCTGGACCACAAGCTCGTCCATCGGGTCGCCGCGAGCCAGCCGGCTCGCGAAGGAGGAGCGCACGAAATCGATGGCGGTGAGGCTTGCCGCGGCTTTCCGCCTGCGTCGCTCACCCGAGACCAGGCCCGCGACGACCGTGACCACCACCATCGCCCCGAGCATGGCTGCCAACGCCGGCAGTCCGAGCCGGAAGTCGCTGAAGTCGGGCACCTACGTCGTCAGCCGGATCGCCTCGGCCGGGGCCATCCGCGACGCCCTGGACGCGAGGGGCACGGTCACGATCAGAACTGTCCCGTAGACGATCGCCAGGGCGATGCCGAGCCTGCCGAACGTGACTCCGAGGTCAGACGTACCCGATGCGCGACCGGCGACGGCATAAGCCAGTAGCAGACCCGCCCCGACCCCGGTCACCACGCCGATTGTCGCGGTCATCGTGGCTTCGGCGACCAGACCCGCCAGGAGCCGGGGCGGCTCGTACCCAAGGGCGCGAAGGATCCCGATCGCCCGCCGGCGCTCGAGCGCGGCGCGGACGCTGATCATCGCCAGCGCCAGGACCCCGACCAGCAGTCCCATGTGCAGCAGAACGTCGTACTCCGTCGTGTAGTCGATTCCACTGGCGTAATCCTGATCCAGGATCTCGCGAATGGTGGTGGCCTGCACACCCTGGTCGAAGAGGGCCCCCTCGATCTGACGCGCCAGCAAACTTGCATCCGATCCTGCCTTCGCCTTGACGAGGAGGGTGGATCCGGCGGGCTGAGTGTCGACGTTGGCCACCGCGGCGGAAGACACGATGATCCCCTGGAGCACGGTGGTGCCTACGTGGCCCGCGATGTGGAGCTGGACCGGCCCG
>Ga0207646_10008268_pt1 | contig 10447 bp, 10 predicted proteins | sample KBSK5502metaG_FD_184343 | JGI IMG/M metagenome (GOLD analysis project Ga0207646, IMG submission 184343) | Corn, switchgrass and miscanthus rhizosphere microbial communities from Kellogg Biological Station, Michigan, USA - KBS K5-50-2 metaG... | ecosystem: Host-associated > Plants > Roots >...
TCGAGGCCGCGGGTCTCAAGGGCCAGCGGATCGGTGGGGCGTCGGTGTCCGAGAAGCATGCCAACTTCCTCGTCAACGACGGCCACGGGACGGCCGCCGACCTCCGCGCCCTCGTCGACCTGGTCGCCGCAACGGTCGAGCGCGAGGCCGGCATCCGCCTCGAGCCCGAGGTCGTGTTCCTCGGCGACTGGGGCGCGACCGGCCCGACGAGCCCGTCCGCGTGACGACGTCGCTGCCGCCGATCGCGGTCCTCCTCGGCGGCCCGTCGGCCGAGCACGACGTCTCGATCGTGTCGGGCACCGCGATCGCCGAGGCGCTCGCCGGCGCCGGCGCGGTCGTGACCCAGCACCTGATCGATCTCGACGGCCGCTGGTGGCGGTTGCCGCCGGACCACCGGCGGGCCGACCGGCCGGCTGCGGCGTACGACGATCCGCCGGCGCTGGGCGCGGACGGCCCGCGGAGCACCGGGGCGGCGATCGACGACCTGTCGGCCACCGACCCGCCGGCCGTGGTCTTCATCGCCCTCCACGGGCCATTCGGCGAGGACGGCACCATCCAGGCGATGCTCGAGGCCGCCGGACTCGCCTACACGGGCTCGGGCGTGACGGCGTCGGCCGTGGGCATGGACAAGGCGGTGTTCAAGCGGCTCGCCCGAGGCATCGGCCTGCCGGTCGTCGACTGGCGTGAGGTCCGCCTCGCCCGCTGGCGGAGCGATCCGGCCGCGGTCCTGGCCGAGCTCGAGGCGTTCGCCGGGGGCACGGGCGACGAGCGGCTGATGATCAAGCCGTCGGGTCTCGGATCGTCCGTGGGCATCACCCTGGCCCACGGGAGCGGGGAGTACCGGGACGCCCTCGACGAGGCGTTCCGTTTCGACGCAGTGGCCCTTGCGGAGGCGTACCTCGCCGGCGCCCGGGACCTCGAGGTCAGCGTGATCGGCAACGACCACGCCCACCTGGAGCTGTTCGGTCCGGGCGAGATCCTCGCCGGGCACGAGTTCTACGACTACGCCGCGAAGTACACCCCGGGCCTGTCGGAGACCTCGACCCGGGCGGAGGTCCCGGCCCCGATGCGCGCGGCGATTCTGAAGATCGCCCGCGACACGTATCGGGCGATCGGCGCGGAGGGCTTCGCCCGCATCGACTTCCTCGTCCGCGGCGAGGATATCTTCCTGTCCGAGATCAACACGATCCCGGGCTTCACGCCGATCAGCCTGTTCCCGACGCTCCCCGCCGAGGGCGGTTACACGTTCGCCGACGTCTGCATCCGCGTCGTCGAGCTCGCCGCCGAACGGCACGCGGCGCGGGCCGGTCGACGCCTGACGCCGTCCGACCTGCCGCGCTGAGCGCTGAGCGATGACGCGATGACGCTCCGCACGCCCCGCCGCTACCGGGCGGCGGCCGCGGCCGGCAGCCGCCGGCGCCCGCCGCGAGTCCGGCGGGCCTCGGCCGGCCTCTCGCCGATGCGGGCCGGCGCGATCCTTGCGATGCTCGTGTCGGCCGGTGCGATCTACGGCCTCGCGGCGACCCCGGCCTTCGGGTTCGGCCGGCTCGACGTGGAGGGGACCGTCCTGACGCCGCCGGGCGACGTCGAGACGACGCTCGGCCTGGAGAAGGGCACGAATCTCGTCGCCCTGACGACCGACCCGCTGGAGCAGCGCCTGCGCGACATCCCGTCCGTCGCCGACGCGCAGATATCGATCGGTCTGCCGGACACCGTCCGGGTCGACGTGACCGAGCGGCGGCCGATCGTCATCTGGGCGGCCGCGGGCCACCGCTTCGTCGTCGACGAGACGGGGATGCTCTTCGCCGCCGTCGGCGACGCGCCACCGCCGGCGATCGCCGCCCTGCCCGTCGTCAGCGACGACCGCCAGTCCGCGGCCTCCCTGGGCATCCGCTCGGTCCTCGACCCGGTCGATCTCGACGCCGCGACGCGGCTCGGCTCGCTCACCCCAGGCCAGATCGGCAGCACGGCGACGAGCCTGGCCGTGCGCGTGACCGACGACAAGGGGTTCACCGTGTCGAGCGGGCCGACGGGTTGGGTCGCGGTGTTCGGGTTCTACGGCATCAGCCAGCGGACGCCGGCCCTGATCACCGGCCAGGTCCAGCTCCTCACGACGTTGCTCGCCGGCCGCGAGGCGACGGTCGCCACGGTGATCCTCGCCGACGACCACGACGGCACGTACCTGCCGAAGCCGTCGTCCCGCCCGTCGGCGTCGCCGAAGCCATGACTGTCCTTCGCGCCAGCCAGGATGTTCGAGGGCAAGGCGGAGCCGAGCACCTCAGCGAGTGGACTCGATCGTCCATGAGCGAGGGGCGGAGGCGCCAACGCGGCAATCGGACGTCATGGCTGGCGCGAGTCGCGTGGCAGGGGAGGCGTGCGTCGGGTAGCCTTGCCGAAACGCACCGGAGTGAGGGCGGCGAGGCGTGTTCCTTCCCCTGGCGGGCCTCCTCGTGGGCGTCCTTGCCGGGCTCGTTCTCAATGTCAATGTCAGCTTCGAGTTCAGCCGCTACTCGGCCGTGGCGATCCTCGCCGCGCTCGACTCGGTGCTCGGGGCGGTTCGGGCCGAGCTCGACGGCGTCTACGACAATCGGATCTTCATCAGCGGGTTCATCACGAACGCGCTCGTCGCCGTGATCCTCACGTTCATCGGAGATCGGCTCAACCTCGACCTCTACCTGGTGGCGCTGATCAACTTCGGGTTCCGGATCTTCAACAACGTGGCGCTCATCCGGCGCCACTTCGTGTAGCACCGGCCGCGGGACGGGCCCGCGGCGACCAAACAGGAGGCATGGACGACGACGGTGGAGAGAGAAGCGGTCCTCGTCGGGATCGACGTCGGGACGTCGAAGGTCTGCACCCTCATCGGCGAGGTCAGCCGCGACGGCCGGATGACGATCATGGGTCACGGGACCGTGCCGTCGTCGGGGCTCAAGAAGGGCGTCGTCGTCAACATCGACCAGACGGTCCGATCGATCGCCGAGTCGGTCGAGCGGGCCGAACGCCTGTCGGGCTGGAAGATCGACCGGGCGTTCGTCTCGGTCGGCGGCCAGCACGTCCAGAGCCTCAACTCGCCGGGCCAGGTCGCGGTGAGCGGACCGCGCAAGGAGGTCAGCCGGGAGGACGTGAACCGGGCGGTCGAGGTCGCCCGGGCGGTCTCGATCCCGTCGAACGAGGTCGTCCTCCACGTCGAGCGGCGGGGCTTCAAGGTCGACGGCCAGGAAGGCGTCAAGGACCCGCTCGGGATGAGCGCGCTCCGGCTCGAGGTCGAGGTCCACATCGTCAGCGCCGCGGCCACGGCCGTCCAGAACCTCTCGAAGTGCGTGAACGCGGCCGGGGTGAAGATCGACGAGCTGGTCGCGTCGGCCCTCGCCAGCGCCGAGGCCGTGCTCTCCGAGACGGAGAAGGAGCTCGGGGTCGCGGTCGCCGACATCGGCGCCGGGACGATCGACCTCGCGATGTTCGCCGACGGGTCGCCCTTCCGGACCGCCGTCCTGCCGATCGGCGGGAACAACGTCACGAACGATCTCGCGCTCGGGCTGAAGACGAGCCTCCAGGTCGCGGACGAGCTGAAGATCCAGCACGGGACGTGCAACCTGGCCGCCGTCGGCGACGACGAGGAGATCACGGTCAGCGTCCTCGGCGAGGAAGCCGGCCGGACGATCCAGCGCCGCGAGATGTGCGAGATCATCGAGGCCCGGATGCGCGAGACGTTCGAGCTGATGCGGGCCGAGATGACCCGTGGAGGGGCGGGCCTGCTCCCGGCCGGGATCATCCTGACCGGTGGTGGGGCGCAGCTCGCCGGAGCCGCCGAGCTGGGCCGCGAGGTGCTCGGTATCCCGGTCCGGATCGCCGGACCGGCCGGGATCGGCGGCCTCGTCGACACGATCCAGAATCCGGGCTACTCGACCGCCGTCGGGCTGCTCCAGTGGGGCGCCTCGACGCTCGCCGACGACGAGCCGATGCGCTACGAGTCGGCGCCGGCGATGGGCGGCCTCGGCCGGTTGCGCGACGCCCTGCGGAGCATTTTTCCGTAGGGCGACCGGTGCAATCGCTGACTCTCACTCTCCGAACTGGTTCCGCGCGTGGGCTCACCGACCTTACTCCGGCCTGTCGGCGGTTCGTCGCCGAGCATGCGGGCAGCGGCGGCGGGCTCCTATCGATCTTCGTGCCGCACGCGACGGCGGGGCTCGCGATCCTGGAGCTCGGGGCCGGCTCCGACGACGACGCGATCGACGCGCTCGATCGACTCCTGCCGCGTGACGATCGCTGGCGGCACCGTCACGGCTCGGCCGGCCACGGCGCCGACCACGTCCTGCCGCTCCTCGCGGGCCCCTCGCTGACCGTGCCGGTCATCGACGGCCGGCTCGCCCTCGGCACCTGGCAGTCGATCGCCCTGCTCGACCCGAACGCGGACAACCCCGAACGGACGGTCCTGTTGAGCTTCCTGGCCGGCTGAGGGAGCCGCGGCAACGACGAGCTGGCGGTGGCGCTCGTCGTTGCCGCGTCAGCTTCGCCGGCGCCCGCGAGGGCGTGGCGTCAGGAGAAGGATCGCCGCGACGAGCCCGATCGCGAACCCGAGCGACAACGCCGGGCCGAGACGATCCGGGGAGCTGGCCTCGTGGCGGGCGAAGGCGTCGGTCGGTGGCGGCGTGACCGTCGGCCGGCCCGTGCCGGCACCGGCGGGCGGCGGCGTCGCCGTCGTGCCGCAGACTTCGCCGATCAGCTCGGTGGTGGCCTTGATCGCGAGGGGGTCGATCGGGCCATCCGCCAGGGCGACGTCCTGCGTCGCGTCGACGACGACGGAAAAGGATCGGGTGCAGGTGCCGTCGACGACCTCGACGACCTCGAGTCCGTCGGTCGGGGTCTTCACGGTCAGCGTGGCCGGGGCACCGGCGGTTCCCCAGGGCTCGAGGTCGGCGGCGAATTCGCCGCTCGCGTCCGTGACCACCTGGAAGCCGGCGAGGCCGCCGTCCGGCGGGAGCTGCTCCTCGATGACGAGATGGATGCCCGCCAGGGCCGTTCCATGCTCGTCGACGAGGGACCCGCTGACGGTGACGCCCGGATCGGTCGCCAGCACGGCGGGTGCGACAACGCCGCCCCAGGCCAGGGCCATCACGACAGCGGCCACGGCCGCCCGGAGCCATCGATCCAGAGGTCTCACGCGCGCTCTCCCCGGAAGTACCAGTGCCGGTACGCGGCGAAGGATCGCAACCCGGTCGAGGCCCTGTCGATAGGGCGAATGCCGCATCCTCGTGGTCGCCATCGACGCCACGATTCGTCGCCCGTGGGCACCGGGGAGCGGCCGATCCCGGGTCCCGCCGCGGCTGGTCGGGTGTTAGACTCCGCCCAGTCCGACCGACCCCGAGAGCGTGCGTGCAGCGGAAACCGGCCGGTCGACACACGCCAACCAGAGGCGGTCGTCACCCCGAGAGTGAGGGCTGCCGTCACGAGCCTCGACAGCCCCGGAGGAAGGCGATGCCGCTGCGGTCCGATTCCGAGAACTTCGCGCTGATCCGCGTCATCGGTGTCGGCGGCGGCGGGAGCAACGCCGTCAACCGGATGATCCTGTCCGAGATGATGGGTGTCGAGTTCATCGCCTGTAACACGGACGCCCAGGCGCTCCTCCAGTCGGATGCGCCCCACAAGATCCGGATCGGCGACAAGATCACCCGCGGCCTCGGGGCCGGCGGCGACAGCGCGATCGGTGCCCGGGCGGCCGAGGAGGACTCGGAGAAGATCGCCCAGGCCCTGGTCGATTCGGACATGGTCTTCATCACGGCCGGGCTCGGCGGTGGGACCGGCTCGGGTGCCGCCCCGATCGTGGCGCAGCTCGCCAAGGAGGCCGGCGCGCTGACGATCGGCGTCGTGACCAAGCCGTTCAGCTTCGAGGGCGCCAAGCGCAAGATCATCGCCGAGAAGGCAGCCGAGGAGCTGAAGGCGCAGGTCGACACCCTAATCACGATCCCGAACGATCGGCTCAAGGACGTCGTCCAGAAGAACACCTCGATCATCGACGCGTTCCGGGTCGTCGACGACGTCCTCCGCCAGGGTGTCCAGGGGATCAGCGACATCATCACGATGCCGGGGCTGATCAACCTCGACTTCGCCGACGTGCGGGCGATCATGAAGGACGCCGGGTCGGCGCTGATGGGGATCGGCCGGGCGACGGGCGAGAACCGCGCCGTCGAGGCCGCCCGCCAGGCGATCGCGAGCCCGCTCCTCGAGGTCAACATCACCGGCGCCCAGGGCATCCTCTTCAACATCACCGGCTCGTCGAGCCTGAGCCTGTTCGAGGTCACGGAGGCGGCCGAGGAGATCCGCGCCGCGGCCGACCCCGAGGCGAACATCATCTTCGGCACGAGCTTCAACGAGCGGCTCGGCGAGGAGGTCATGATCACGGTGATCGCGACCGGCTTCGACGGCAACCGCAAGCGCGAGTCGGTGCGCCACAGCCAGGCGGCGCAGCCCTCGGAGCAGCCGTCGATCCGGGCGCCGCGCGAACGCGACTTCCTCGAGGAGCTCGAGCGCCAGCGCCTCGAGACCAGCGACGGCACCACGGATGGCAATCGTGACGATCGCGCCGCGGCCACCGCGGTCGGCCCCGGCCCCCGGGTCGAGCGGACCGTCGGCGAGGCGGTGCCGGTTAAGCGACCGGCGGCCTACGACGCCGACGATCTCGAGATTCCGAGCTTCCTCCGCCGGAAGTGACGAGCCGGTGGTGATGCCACCGGATCCATTGGTCGCCGGCCCGCCCGATCCACGCGAGATCGCGCAGCTCGCGGACCTGCGCGGGCACGTCCTGGAGCGCATCGCAGGTGCGTGTGCGCGCGCGAAGCGGGATCCGGCTTCGGTCACCCTCGTTGCCGTCTCCAAGACGGTCGAGGCCGATCGACTTCGAGCGGCGGTCGCGGCCGGGCTGACGCTCCTCGGCGAGAACCGCGTCCAGGAGGCCGAGGCGAAGGCGATCGCCGTGCCGGGTGCGACGTGGCACCTCGTCGGGCCGCTTCAATCGAACAAGGCCCGGCGGGCGCTCGAGGTCTTCGCGACGATCGAGTCGGTCCATTCGGTCGACCTCGCCGGTCGGCTCGATCGCCTGGCGGGCTCGACCACCGGGGTGCCGCCGTATCCCGTCCTCCTCCAGGTCAACGTCGACCGCGACCCGGCCAAGGCGGGCTTCCTGCCGGAGGAGCTCGAGCCGGCGGTCGAGCAGCTGGACCTGCACGGCCACCTCGACTACCGGGGGCTGATGACGGTCGGTCGCCTGGTCGACGACCCCGAGGCGGCCCGACCGACCTTCGTCGGCCTCAGCACGCTCGCCGAGCGACTCCGCGGCTCGTGGCCGCGCCTCGGACTCGAGCTCTCGATGGGCATGACCGACGACTTCGAGGTCGCGATCGAGGAAGGCGCGACGATCGTCCGGATCGGCCGGGCCCTGTTCGGGCATCGCCACTGATCGCTGCTAGACTCGCCGCGTGGACCGCCACCCAGCCCCACGTCGATCAGCCACGCTGCCGAGCGCCTTCGCGCCAGCCCTGAGTCCTGTCTGACACCGACGTCCGTTTCGCCGTCCGTCTGACTCCTCGGTCGGGGTCCGACCATGTCGACGGCGTGGTCGACGGGGTCCTCCGGGCGCATGTCGCGGCCCCTGCGGTCGCCGGGGCCGCCAACCAGTCGCTGCTTCGCCTGATCGCCGACGAGCTCGGGATCGGCCGCCGGTCGGTTCGTCTTGTCGCGGGTGCTTCGGGGCGTCAGAAGCTCGTCGTGGTCGAGGGGGTCGAGCCCGATGCGATCGTTGCCCGCTGGCCGGGCCTGCGGGTATGATCGGCGTCCGTCCGGCGTCCTGAGCGGCGCCGTGACGCTCCGGGCGATTGGCTCAGTGGTTAGAGCACGCGGTTCACATCCGCGGGGTCACTGGTTCGAATCCAGTATCGCCCACCATTCGTTGAATTGACGGTTTGCAGGGCCATCGGGCCCTGTTTCTGTGTTTGCGAGCAGATCGCTCGGGTCCGGCGCGACCGCTCCGTGAGGGCCTCGGTCAATCGACGTCGAGGAGCTCGAGGACCGGGGCCATGGCGTCGACCGTGGCCATCGTCGGCGGCGACAGGATCACCTCGACGTTCGTGAAGCCGGCGGCTCCGAACCCCCGGAGGACATCGGTGATCTCCGTGGCCGAGCCCCGGATCGGAGTCCCAAGCGCGTCCGATCCGCTGACCGATGTCGGCTGGATCACGATGCCCGCCGACTTCCCGATGGTTGCGGGATCGCGATCGACGGCGACGCAGGCGGCCTCGAGGGCCGCGAGCCGCGGCTCGAGCTCGGCAAGGTCGCTGCGCTCCTCGGCGAACCAGCTCCAGATGTCGGCGTGGAGGGCGGCCAGGCGGAGCATCTTCGGGCCCTTGGCGCCGATCATGATCGGGATTCGACCGGGCCGCGGCCCCACCGGCCGGTGCTCCAGGTTTCGCGCGGCATGGAACGTGCCCTCGAAGTCCGCTCGGCCCTGCCGCAGGAGGGGAAGGATGATCTCGAGGGCCTCCGCGAATCGGCCGTAGACGTGGTCCTCGCTCAGCCCGAAGGCATGCGCCTGGGCGCCCGCATGCCCGGATCCCAGGCCGAACACGAACCGGCCGCCGCTGATCTCGTCGATCGTCTCGACCGCCTTGGCGGAGATGCCCGGGTTGCGATGGAGCGCGGACAGGATCCACGTGCCGACCTTCACCCGCGAGGTCGCCGCCGCGACCGCGCCCGCCATGGCGACCGCCTCCCACCACCCCTGCGGATCGTCCGCGGTCGGACGCCACAGCAACTCATCGGGAATCCAGACCGTGTCGAACCCGAGTTCCTCGGCTCGGAGGGCGAGGTCGCGAATCTCGACCCAGCGCGACGTCGAACCGTCGTCGAACGAGTCCCACAGGGGGAGGACGAGACCGATCTCGAACGGACGCATGAGACCTCCGCGGAGATTCCGTAGCGACCCATTCCGGGCACCCCGGCGTGGGCGCGCACAGCCGCGTGATCAGGAGGGGTCACGGCGGACGGATCTCCAGTATCACCCACCATCGTCGAACCAACAGGTGCAGGGCCTTCGGGCTTGTACCTGTATTCGGCCCTTGGCGCCGGCGTCATCCGCCCGGGTGGAGCTCGAAGACCGCGCGACCCTCCGCAGCTTCCACGGGATCGTCGAGGTCGACTCGGTCGACGGTCCGGATGAACCAGACACCGAGCCGCATCCGTCGCGCGAGCGGTCCGAGGACGTCACGGAAGAACTCGACCCGCTGCCCGGGGTTCAGCTCCGTCGCTCGCACATCCTCGCTCCGGCCTCGGATGGTGACGGTCGCGCGACCCGCGGCACGGAGGTTGCCGACCCACTGCGAGCCGCCCCAGGGGGCCCAGACCCAGCGCCTGCCGGAGACGTCGATGATCGCGATTGGCGTCGTGCGGGGGACGTTGCTCTTGCGCCCGCGGACGGTGATCAGTCCGTTGAGGCCGAGCGGGATGCCGGCCGCCAGCAACCGCTTCGCGACCGGATTGAACAACGTGACGTAGCGCGGTGCGCTGGGGGCGGCGGCCATTCGATGGGTCATTCGTCGAGGCTCCTGTGCGGGCTGATCCGATTCTCGGTCCCACACACAGGACCCGTCAGCGGCCGCAGACGTGACCGCAGCCGACCGATCGGACCTCAGCGCGCGACGACCTCGAGGTCCAGCTGGGCGAGGCGGTCCGGATCGGCGAGGATGTCGATCGCGACGATCCGCCCGCCTGTGACCGTCAGGGCAACGACCGAAAACGGCCTGCCATCGGGCGCCCAGGCAACCCCACCGGGGATCCCATTCACGAGGATCCGTGTCGCCGTCTCGGCGAACTGCCGGAAGGCCATCGCCTGCGTGGCAACGGTCTGCGCGCCTCGAACGAACGACATCAGGTCCGGGCGCGCCGCCCCGCCGTCGGAACGCAGCACGACCTCGGGATCGAGAACCTCGAGGAGTCGTTCGAAGTCGCCGGCGCGCGCCGCAGCCAGAAACGCGTCGACGACCGCCCATTGGCCGTCGAGATCGACGTCGGGCACGGGCGCTCCCTGGACGCGCCGACGGGCCCGGCTCGCGAGCTGCCGCGACGCCGTCGGAGTCCGGCCGACGATCGGTGCGATGTCGTCGAACGGCACGCCGAAGACGTCGTGCAGGACGAACGCGACCCGCTCGGCGGGAGCAAGCGAGTCGAGGACGACGAGCAACGCCAGCCCGACGGAATCGCCGAGCAACGCCTCCTGCTCTGGGTCGACACCCGCTTCCGGACTCAGGAGGGGATCCGGCACATGCGTGTCGAGGGCGGCTTCGCGGCGCGTCTTGCGCGATCGCAACATGTTGAGACAGACCCGCCCGACGACCGTCGTCAACCAGGCCCGCAGGTCGTCCACATCGCTCGTGTCGGTGCGGCTCAGGCGGATCCACGC
>Ga0207646_10008271_pt1 | contig 10445 bp, 8 predicted proteins | sample KBSK5502metaG_FD_184343 | JGI IMG/M metagenome (GOLD analysis project Ga0207646, IMG submission 184343) | Corn, switchgrass and miscanthus rhizosphere microbial communities from Kellogg Biological Station, Michigan, USA - KBS K5-50-2 metaG... | ecosystem: Host-associated > Plants > Roots >...
TGCTGTTTGCCCTCGCCGTGTCTGCCGTCGGCGAAAAAGGACAACCGATCGTGCGCGCGATGGACAGCCTTTCCCAGATCATGTTCAAGTTCACGAACTACGTGATGATATTTGCGCCGATCGGCGTGGGCGCGGCGATGACGCACACGATTGGCACCCAAGGACCGAGCGTGTTAGTCAATCTCGGCAAATTGATTCTCTCACTTTATCTCGCGCTAATCATTTTCGTTGTTCTGGTTTTTGGAGTCGTGATCTTTATTGCGCGCGTGCCAGTGCGGCAATTTTTCCGGGCGGTGCGCGAACCTGCCGCACTCGCATTTGCGACAACAAGCAGCGAATCGGCGTTGCCGAAAGCGATGCAGGCAATGGAACGCTTCGGCGTGCCGCCATCCGTCGTCGGGTTCGTTATGCCGACAGGTTATTCATTCAATCTGACAGGATCGACATTGTACCTGGCGATGGCGTCCGTATTCGTGGCGCAAGCGGCCGAGACGACGATGGGCTGGCACATGGGAATCGGTCAGCAGATCACGATGATGTTGACGTTGATGCTCACGTCGAAAGGTGTGGCTGGCGTACCCCGGGCGGCACTTGTCATTCTGCTGGCAACGCTGAATTCCTTTGTGCCGGCGGGACTTGGTCCGATCGGCGTAGCGGTCATTTTCGGCGTGGACGAATTAATGGATATGGGCCGCACCTGCGTGAACGTGATTGGAAATTGTCTTGCGACGGTTGTGGTCGCGCGCTGGGAAAAAGAATTCGACGAAAATCGCGCGCAAGTTTTTGGGACGCCGCGAGAAGCGGAGTTGGATTTAAAATCCGGCGAGCTCGCCTTCGCCGAGGCTGTTCGCCAAGGCGATTAGGTCCGCCCTTACATCTTCAAGGCGGCGCGCAGATGCGGGACGAGACGTTTACTAAACTCGACCGAATCGCCAGCGGACAAATGCGACCACTCAGGACAATTGAATCCGGCGAGCTCCGGAAAATCGGAATAGTAAATGCCGGGAGCGCCGGTCATTTTTAAGAGCGGATCCCAGGTTTTTGCGCGCGGCGTTTCGCGATCTTCGAGTTCTTTCAATCCGCCGCTATGAGGAAATCGGACGAAAACAATCTTGCCACCGCGGGATCGAATTTTCTCCACCGCCGTCGTGATATCGTGAAAGCGACCTCCGATCGCCTCCCCAATTTTTGTCATGAACTGTTCTTTTGGAATGTAAGTCGGCGGAGGTGGCGGTGTGAAAAGCGGGATCCAAATCTGTTGAATGCGTTTGGCGAGTTCGCTTCCCGGCCGCGCGCATTCCTCGATCATGCGCGCGCGCCGCTCGCGATCGAGTGTTCCGAAGTAAGGCGGAAGGCGCGGCGGGACGAGCGCTCCCGGACGGTTCGGAGTGGGCAAACGTTTCAGCAGATTGTCGAGCGTTAGTTCTTCCTGTTTCAGAAATGCGACGTGTTCTTCCAATGGAAAAGCGAGATACTGACTGGCGCGTTGCGCGGGCGTCTGATTGTGAAACCGTTTCACCGCTTTTTCGCCGCGTTCCATCGGCGGCGTGCCGGGAGGCGCAAAAAACAAACGTGGCGTTACGCTGCAAATAATTGTTCCGTGAAAGCTTTCATCCTTCGCCAGGTCAGCGAGCACCGGATAACCGCAGCCGCCGCCCATGGCGAGTTGGATCGGACGCTTTCCTAAGCCTTTTTGAAATTCATCAAGATCGACATCGTACCACCCGCGCGAATCGCCGACTATGACAAGCGACTCCGGCGTGACACTTCGTCGCCTCAGCGTCCAAAGATCTTCGTTATCATTAAGAGTCGGGCCGTAACCGATTGACCGGCAGTACAATTCCCATGCCGCAGTCGCGGCAACGACGACAACAACCACGATGACAGTCATGCCACGCCAAGGCACCGGCGGAATCGGTCGCTCGAATTCGAGCGGCGGGCCGCCGTGGATTTGTTCGGCTCGCGACGGTTGTCGGAAAAACAGCCGCGGAAGACGGAGTCGTTCTTTAAAATTGGAAATAAATGAACGCATTGCTGGTTCCTTGAGTAAGAATAATTGCGCAGGCCATCAGCGCCCACGCGGCAGTCACCGTCCACCGCGGCAAACGGGTCACCGCCGTTTCGATGTTGCTGTCGCGAAGTGACCAGTGGACGCTGATCATGCCAACGGTAACGAGGGCGACTTGAAGCATTTCGCGGGTTGAAAGAATTGCGTCTCCGTGCGGGTGTTGGCCGAACATGCCGCCGAGCATTCGGCTGGCGATCGTGAAATCGGCTGCGCGAAAATATACCCAAGCGATACAGACCGCGGCATAAGTGGCGGCGCCGGCGAGAACGCGCGTGGCGAGGTTGTTGGCCCACGCTTTGTCTTCGAACAAAATGCGGCAGACACGTTCGATGACTAAATACGATCCGTGCAACAAACCCCAGACGACAAAAGTCCAGGCGGCGCCGTGCCAAAGGCCACCCAGAAACATGACGATGACAAGATTGAGTGCGGCACGAAATGGTCTGACCTGATTGCCGCCGAGCGGAATGTAAAGGTAATCGCGCAGGAAAGTGGAAAGCGAAATGTGCCAGCGTCGCCAAAAATCCGAGAAACCGATCGCGGCGTAGGGAAAACGGAAATTGTCCTTGAGGTGGAAGCCGAGAGTCAAAGCGGCGCCGATGGCACAAGTAGAATAACCGGCGAAGTCGAAAAATATTTGGCCGGCAAATGCGATTACGCCCGCCCAAGAATCAAGCGCTACCAGCGGACCGACATAACCGAAAACGCGATCAGCCGAGCCGGAAAGCAAAGTATCGGCGAGCACGATTTTCTCGAACAAACCCAAAGTCATCATCGCCACTCCCCAGAGAAATTGACCCGTGCGCAGTGGCTGCGGCCTGACCAGTTGCGGAAGAAAGTCCCCCGCCCGCACGATTGGCCCGGCGACAAGCTGCGGAAAGAATGAGACCGCGAGAATGAAGTCACGGAGCGACTTCGTAGGTTGCAAAACACCGCGATAAATATCGAGCGTGTAAGAAAGCGAATGGAAAGTGTAAAATGAAATGCCGACCGGGAGCAGAATGTCGAGATGCGGCGGTTGATAGATGATCCCGATGCGCGCGAGGAGCCATTGGAAATTTTGAAGGAGAAAATTTCCGTATTTGAAGAAGCCGAGCATGCTCAGGTTCATGCACACGCTCGCGACCAGCCAGCGACGTTTTGCATGTCGATCCTTCGCTTTGCCAATTTGCCGACCGAGCCAGAAATCCATTGCGGTGGTGGAGAAAAGCAGCGCGGCAAACGGTGGATTCCATGCGCCGTAAAAAATGTAACCGGCGACGACGAGCAGGTTTTTCCGCAGCGTCCACGAAGCGATGCTCCAGTAGAGCGTGACGACCACTACAAAGAAGACGACGAAAGTGAGCGAATTAAACAGCATGACGAAAGTGCGATTGAGTTACGGTGCCGGATGCAGCATCGGGTTTACGCGAGCCATATTGAGGCAGGTTTTTTAGATGTTGTTTTTTCAGCCTGCAAGACAAGAACCGCATCGAGTGGCAGCGCGATGTTCTATGACCCCCTCACCTCAATCCTCTCCTGAGGGAGAGGAAGGAAAAAAGAATTGCTGGACTTGCTTTCCGTCTTTCCCTCAGGGAGAGGAAGCCGTCTGCGGGAGGTGAGCGTGCTTTTGTATTATGAGATCGTCTTTTCTCTTTGCGCCGGGCGCAGGCGCGCCGTCATCGCATCCGTGGATGCAGCGTTGGAAACAGCGACTAACGCAGATCGGCGATGTTGAAGCGTTCGATTACGACTACATGCGCGAAGGACGAAAGCGTCCTGATCGTTTGCCACAATTAATCGCCGCGCATCGACGAGCTCTCGCCGAAGTGCGCACGAAAACATCCGGGCCGATTATTTTGATCGGAAAAAGCATGGGCGGGCGCATTGGTTGTCATGTTGCTTTGGAAGAAAAAGTGAACGGCGTTGTCTGCCTCGGTTATCCGCTCTGCAGCGGTGGAGACCGTTCGAAATTGCGCGATCAGGTCCTGCGAGATTTACGCACACCAATTCTTTTCGTCCAGGGCACACGCGATCCGCTCTGTCCGCTGGATTTACTCGAAACCGTCCGCAAAGAAATGGACGCGCCGAATTTTCTGCACCTGGTTGAGGGCGGCGATCATTCGCTCCTAGTCCGCAAAAAAAATTTGGCGAACGAAACCCAGGACGATGTCGATCAAAGAATCGCCAAAGCAATTAGCGATTTTGTCACGCAAAAATCTCTAGCTTAGCGGCAGCCAGTTGCCCGGTTGCGGCACAAGCTTCGTGCCGTTGAGAGAGAGATAAGTGTATTCCTGCAAGAGCCGTTCGTAATCGGCAAGAAGTTTCATCGCGTCGCTCGGCTTGAGGAAATCGGTCTTAATGGCGGCGTCGACTTGCGCTTTCAACAACCGCATCAGTTCGACTTTGTCCCACTGTGTCATGGCGAGCACTTCGCCGATGGTGCTGCCTTCAATAACTTCTTCGATGTACCAGCCGGATTCCTCATCGGGATCGAGGAAGACGTGCGCTTCGGTAACGCGGCCGAACAAGTTGTGTAGATCGCCCATGATGTCCTGGTAAGCGCCAACCATGAACACGCCGAGATAATAAATTTCACCGGGAATGACGCGATGAAGGGGGAGCGTCTCCCGCACATCCTGCAAGTCGGTGAACTTGGAAACTTTGCCGTCGGAATCGCAGGTAATGTCGACGATGGTGCCCTGTCGATCCGGCGGAGTCGTCAAGCGATGGATCGGCATGATTGGAAAAAGCTGACCGAGCGCCCAGTGATCGAGGAGCGATTGGAAGACAGAAAAGTTGCAGATGTATTGATCGCCCAGCGTCGTCTCGAGCTCCTTCACTTCCTCGGGAACAAACTTCAGCCCGCGGTGCATGTTCGCGATCTGTTGGGCGAGCTGCCAATAAACCGTGTCGATTTTGGCCTTCGACTCGAGATCGAGCAGACCGAGATTGAACGTTTCCTGCGATTCTTCCTTGATTTGTTGAATGTCGTGCAAACTCTCAATGCGATTGCCGCGCTTGAGCCGCTGTTTCACATCAAGAATGTCGTGAACGAGTTTGTGATCTTTCTCAGTCGCTTCGACTCTGATCTTCGGCGCGGTCTTCTCGATGGAACTGAATGCCTCGACCACGAGCACGGAATGATGCGCGACTACGGCGCGTCCGCCTTCATTGACGATGGCCGGATGCGGGACGCCTTCGGAATCGCATACGTCCATGATGTTCCAGACGACGTCGTTGGCGTATTCCTGAAGCGAATAATTGGCCGAGCTGTCGAAATCGCTGCGCGAGCCGTCGTAATCGACGCCGAGACCGCCCCCAACATCGAGGTATCCGAGGTCGTGGCCGAGCTTGCAAAGCTTCGCATAATAGCGGGCGGCTTCGCGCACCGCGCGTTTGATCGTAGAGATGTCGGGGACTTGCGAGCCGACGTGAAAATGAATCAGCTTGAGGCAATGAGCGAACCCCGCCTCTTTCAGCATTTGGCTGGCGGCGATGAGATTGGTCGTGTCGAGACCGAACTTCGCGTTCTCACCACCGCTCGGCGACCACTTGCCGGAACCTTTGCTGTGCAGCCGCACCCGAATTCCGATTATTGGCTCGACGCCGACTTCTTTTGCCGCGCGGATGGTTTGTTCAAGCTCCTCGAGTTTCTCAACGACGATAACAACTAACTTTCCGAGTTTGCGGCCGAGAAGCGCAATCCGAATGAACGCCTGGTCCTTGTAACCGTTGCAGATGATCAGACTCTCCACGTCCTTATGCATCGCGAGCGCGGCGACCAACTCCGGCTTGCTACCCGCTTCGAGTCCAAAATGAAATTGCTGGCCAGCATCGACAATTTCTTCGATGACTTCGCGCAATTGATTAACCTTGATCGGGAAGACGCCTCGATACTGGCCGCGATAGCCGAACTCTGTGATCGCGTTTTGGAATGCAAGATTGACCGACTCAACACGGTGACGGAGCAGATCCTGAAAGCGAATGACGAGCGGAAAACTAAGACCACGGGTGCGAGCTTCGTTTACAACTTCGAGAATGTTGATGCTGCCGCCGTTTTCCTGAAGTGGTTTGGCAACAACGTTGCCTTCGGCGTTAACGGTAAAATAACCGCCGCCCCAACCATCGACATTGTAGGTTGCGATCGCGGACTCGACGTCCCAGTCTTTCATCTCTTCTTACGCGCGGCGCCCAGCCGCAGCACGCCATAATGATTCAGCGCGCCAAACAATCAAGAGTAGTGTGAAAAAAGATCATAGAAAGTTATTCACAACAAACTGCTCCGCTTGTTTTTCCTCCCCGCGCAGATAACGTTCGCGAGGGATGAACAAAACGGTGATCGAAGTGCAAGTGCGCGCGGTGCTGCCGACGAGCGGCGGGTGCGCGGTTTTTATTGGAAACAACGACAAGGTTTTTATCATCTATGTCGATCAAACAGTCGGGAGCGCCATCACCATGTTTATGCGCGACATCACCAAGGAGCGCCCGCTCACGCACGACCTAATGGCGCACCTGATGGCGGCGCTCGGCGCAAAAGTCGAGCGCGTGATCATCAACGACCTGAAAAACGCGACCTACTATGCCCGGGCGATCATTCGGGCGGAAAACGAATTGCAGCAGAAAAAGATCATCGAACTGGACGCGCGGCCGAGCGATTGCATCGCCATCGCCACGCAACAGAAAGCGCCGATTTACGTCAGCCAGGAAGTTTGGGATGAAGTCGACGACATGACCGACGTCCTCCGCAAAATGGAGGAAGAAGGGCTCAAGCCGGATCCCGAAACCGAGTCCGAAGAATAAGAGCCGCGCGTCGCGGCCAACTCAGAAGCGCAGCTTTACTTCGCTCTCGTGCTGTTCAGTCGGACATGGCGCATTCAGCGGCACATCGGTTTGCGCGACGCTCGCCTGAACGAGCTGACTGTCGATCAAGTATTTCTCGACTTCTTCACCGCTGACATCGGGCAGCATTTTACCGTTGATTTCAACGCAGGGTGAAAGCGGCTGACCGCTCTTCGTTTCCATCTCCCAACGGAAAGCGGGATTTTGAATGATGTCCTTTTCCGTGTATGGCAAATTGTACTTGGCGAGCACGGCGCGAACACCGGCGCTCCAGCCGCAATAGGTTTTCAGGTAAGCAGCGATTTGGGGCGTATCCATTTGCGATAAAGATAACACAGCGAATGCAAAAATGACAGTGGAACCGCCGCCGAGACGGCGACCACTACAGTTTTTTGCGAATAAAAGATCGACAACACGCCGGCGACTCGATTAAAAGCCCTGCCGGGAGCTCCGATTTTCCTGAGGTCGTGTTTGACGGAGCCCCGGCACCCTAAAATTCTAAATTTTGTGCCGAAGTGGTCTGAGCGACTGAGTCAACTTTTGTAAACCGAGCTCGAGGCGCGTTTTGACCGTGCCAAGCGGCGCGCGGGTGACCGCGGCGATTTCGCGGTGGCTCATTCCGGCAAAAAATGCCAGTTCGAGCGCTTCGCGTTGATGTCGGGGTAGAATGTTGAGCCGGCGATACAGGAAATGACGGAGGTCCGATCGCGAGATGTCATCCGCAAATGAATGTGTCTCAGGAGCCGCGGCCGGCTGTTCGTTGAGATGCGCCTGGTAACGTTCCTTGGCGCGGCAATAAGCTTGTTTCCGGCGAAGCCGATCGATCGCCCGCCGGCGGGCGAGCGTCACTACCCAACCAAGTAACTTTCCCGCTTTGGGCGAGTAATGGTCGGCCTCGTGCCAGATCTGCAACAAAATATCCTGCAACACATCGTCGGCGTCGCCCTCCTCGTGCACGACGTTGCCGATGACCGATTTGAGTCTGCTGCCGTGGCGCGAATAAAATTCGTTCAGCGCTTCGGGCCGATGGTCAGTGATGGCTTCCATGAGTGCTTCATCGGAAACCGTCGTACCGTTGCTATACTGCAAAGTTGGATTCAACATAAGTCCTTCCCTAACGAGTTTTTGTCGTTCCTTTTCATCACGCTTGTTTGCGTAAGTTCAACGATGAGAACCAACGCGAAACGCGCAATCGGGGCGCACACCGGTTCAATGGTAGGTCAAATCCTTAGACGCGTTGGACTTGGGAAGCGGCCCTCAGGCGGCCGGCCGAAACTGAGCGGCGAACTTGCGAAATCGCGTCGAAAACTTTTCGCGCGATCGAGTTGTCGCCTTTCGCGGCAGAGTTTCTTCGTCTTGCAACATCGACATCCGCGCCAGCACTTCGTCAGTCGGAATCACCCAATCCATTGGAATCGAATGGCAGTTCCGAGTTGGGCAGATCAAGCGCAACGGTCCAGTTCCACGCGTACCACCGACGACCAGAACATCGCGTCCTTCAATGATCTGGCCGCAGGCAAGGCAGTAACGCTTGTCGCCAAGCGAGTGCCATTTTCGGTAGCGATCGAGTCGGTGCAGCATCTCCAATTTTTCCGCGCCGGAGAGTTCGATGGAAGCGAGCAGTGGCATCGCGATGGAGAATCGCAGATGAGCACTCCGCCTCGCAATCAGACGAACGGCGAATCCAGTTATAGGTGAAAGTCCGATACGCGAAGCGACACGCTTGGTAACTACCAGGCAAATCAGATCGCCCGGACATGCGGTGCCAGCCGGCGCGCACTTTTCTCCATAAAACCCACATCCAGTCGAGGCGAGCTGCGCGTTTTGAGGGTGGGATGAAAAAGAGAAACGGGTTTAATTCAAATGGATGGAATGTCCTTGATCCAACGGTGGCGGCGATGGAACGGATGGACCTTTACTGTGCTGCGCATCCGGGCAGTCCCTCGGCGGCGCGCCGGCCGCGGCTGTTCCTTCGCAGTCACCTTTGGATTGCGCTCCTGGGTCCGAGCGTCGAAGAAGGAATTGTCGGCATCGGCCAGACCGTCGAAGCGGCGCTTCGTGCTTTCGATGCGCAATATCTCGCTGGTCTACGTGCACCGGCCCAGGGCCTGCGTCGAGGACTTTACAGCTCGAGACTCACCGCGGCCTAAGTCCGGTCGAGAATTTCGCGCCGGCCAGCAATATCAATAATGCCCGGCGGCAAGCGCCTCTTCTGCTTGCACAAGGTCGACATCTTCCCATGAAATTGGGGCGTTGACGTAACGAGCGTTTCAACAATCCGATGCAGCGTCAATCCAATAACTGCGCGAGGCGGCGGATAATTACCTGGAGCTAGCGAGATTGTTGATTAAACCATTTCTCCCAAGCTGAGCTGGCGAAGTTCAGCCGCGCCGTTTTCGCGAACGTTTTACTTCGTCGCCTTCGAGCAACAGCACTCGCTTCGGACTGCGGGTAGGCGCGCGCTGTTTCTCAAAAATCACGCACAGACCAACATCGTAAAACGTGACCGCTAGTTCGTGCTGTTTGGCGAAGCGCTTTATCTGCTGCTTGCGCTTGCCCAAGCTCATGCTTCGGGGCCACACCCGCGCGAGCTGCGAATTGTAGACAGCGCAAATCTCCTGCTTCTTCAGCTCGGTTTCTATCAGATCGGCAAGCTTACGCATCAGGGAATCGCCTCCTCTCGTACAATGCTTTCTCGTCAAAATCAATCAGGTTCATATCTAAGGTCTAAGACTTTGCCGACACGGCTAAGCGGCGGGGACAAATTCAGACGGTGCGAGAATATTTTTATTCGAAGATTTCGGGTTTCGGCGCAAAAAGCCCGTATCACGCGCTTCGACTTGTGAGGTCTTCTCACTTCGCTTAAAATGACAGGCAGCTTTTTGCCTTTCGAGGGAAGGCTTTTACGAGTAAGATCGGGATTCGGGCTCGGGAGTTTGTTCCGCGGTTATGAACAAAGCAAAAGTCGCTGCTGTCAGGACGCGAAAGGCCAATGCTCGCAACAACGGCGCGCCTGCCGAGGAAGCCATTCGCGCCAGCGAGGGACAATTCCGCGTTTTGTTCAATCAAACCATCAGTGGCATTGCGCAGACGGATTTGACCGGACGGTTCGTGCTCGTCAACGATCGTTATTGCCAAATCGTGGGCCGCTCCCGCGAAGAACTGCTCAAACTGCGAATGCAAGACATCACCCACCCGGAGGATTTGGCGGCAAACGTGAAAAAATTCCGTGCCCTGGCCAGGGGAACCGGTGAGAACTTCGTCATCGAAAAACGTTACCTCCGGCCTGACGCCTCGACCGTCTGGGTCCATAACGACGTGTCGGCGATCCGCGACCGTGAAGAAAACGTCCGCCACATCGTCGCCGTCGTCACCGACATCACGCAGCGAAAAAAAGTTGAAGCCGCGCTGAAACGATCGAAACGATTACTGGAACAACTTGTGCAACAAAGAACGAAAGCACTGCGTGTCGCCAACTCCGAACTGGAAAGCGAGATCGCGAGACGCAAAGGACTCGAAGGTCAGATTCTCGAGATCACCGATCGTGAGCAGGAAC
>Ga0207646_10008273_pt1 | contig 10443 bp, 5 predicted proteins | sample KBSK5502metaG_FD_184343 | JGI IMG/M metagenome (GOLD analysis project Ga0207646, IMG submission 184343) | Corn, switchgrass and miscanthus rhizosphere microbial communities from Kellogg Biological Station, Michigan, USA - KBS K5-50-2 metaG... | ecosystem: Host-associated > Plants > Roots >...
GATAAGCAAGGCCGCCGCCGGCAACACCGGCAGGATGTAAGTCGTCAGTTTCGATCCTGAAAGCGAGAAGAAAATTATCGGAACAATGACCCAGACAAACGCCAACACTCGCAGACGATCAAGCGCGTTCCCTCCGCGCCACTTCCAACGGCGTGCTGAGATGAAAGCCGCGGCGAGAAATATTGTCCAGGGAAAAGAGTACGCGATTAACACCGGGCCATAAAAATAGAAGGGCTCGGGATGGTGATACTTGTTCGTGAGATAACGCGCAAAGTGATGCTGAATGATGAATTCGTCGATGAACTTCCATCCATGGCGGTGAATAACGGGTCCGTACCAAACGGCCGCGACCGCGAGTGCCAGGGGAATTCCCCACAGCAAGCTCTTTACAAACGTTCGCGGCGGCATTTCACGTCGCAGCAGAAAATAGGTACTGATAATTGCAAAAGGAATCACGATACCGATCAGGCCCTTGGCCAATAGCGAGACGCCGACGAAGACGTAGAAGCCCAGCAGCAGCCATGCGGAAGCGCGTTTGATCCCGACATCGTTGCCGGCAACTCTCGGCGCAGTTGGCGGCGGTTCGGGGGCAGGAGCGGAACCCGTGCGCGGCTGGGGTGGCGATAACCCTGCGCTGGCGGCGCTCCAGATGTACCAGACAAGAAAGAAAGCGAGCGCGCCCGTTAACGCCATGGTTATCAGGATGTCAAAGCTCGCCGCGCGAGAAAAGATCATTGCGCCCAAACTCGACAACCAAATCAAGGTGCTCCAACGGGCCAAGCTGTCTCGTCGTGACCCAGTCTTCCGGGTTTCGCCGTTCAACAAAGAACCGGCAGCGGCGCGAAGGCTCTCAATCGTACTTCCGATCCAATAAACGAAGACTCCCGTCAAGAGGCCGCTCAAGGCTGGACCAATTCGGGCCGCGTGCTCGCCCACGCCAAACACCCGATAGCCCGCCATCATCATCCAGTAAAGCAGCGAAGGTTTTTCGAACCACGTATGGCCGCCCAAGGTAGGCGTAACAAAATCATGGCGCATGAACATTTCGCGCGCCACCTCTGAATACAGGGGCTCGTCCGGCCCAGCCAGAGGCAGCACAGTCAAACCCCAGAGATAAAAGCCAGCGATGCTGAGAAATAGAAGCAGCCAACCGCGCTTGGCAAGTTTAGATTGTCGCAAGTATAGTCCTCACGAATTGTTTAGAGGCGGGTGTTGCCCGCCGGCAGCCATTTTTCTTCCGACTATCTTTGACTAAGATTTGGCAAAGAGTCGAGTATGATCAAAAGTGGGCCGAGGTTCAAATCCGTCTTGAGATACTTCTCTGAAGCTGACAAGTAGGCGCAGCTAGAAGCAGCGGGCAGCTCCCGCCTCTAAACAAACAATAGTAACCCAATGACATTACGCACCGCAGTCATCGGCGTCGGACATCTTGGCGGACAGCACGCGCGCATTCACGCGACCCTGGCAAGCGAAGGAGTGTCGCAATTCCAGGTGGTCTGCGATGTTGATGAAGATCGTGGGCGAAAAGCCGCCGGCGAATGGGACGTCAAACTAGTAACCGACTGGCGAGCGCTCATCGGCAGTGTTGATGCGGTAAGTCTGGCCGTACCGACTGAATCGCATTGCGAGATCGCGTGCGGTCTGCTTGGGGCCGGCATCCACGTGCTGGTTGAAAAGCCAATCTCGCGCACTCTCGAAGAAGGCGATCGCATGATTGCCGCCGGGAAGAAAGGCGGCGCGATTTTGCAAGTCGGCCACGCCGAGCGTTTCAATCCTGCCCTGGTGGCGCTGCGCCCACATGTCCGCAATCCTGTCTATTTCGAGATTCATCGTGTGGGCCGGTTCACAGCGCGCTCTTTGGACATCGATGTCGTGCTCGATTTAATGATTCATGATTTGGATATAGTGCAGTGGCTGGTGGGAGAAGATGTGGAGGTTACTTCCCTTCACGCGGTCGGGATTCCGATTCTCACCGATCGCGTGGATGCCGCGAACGCGCGTCTCGAATTTGCCACCGGCGCGGTGGCAAACATCACAGCGTCGCGGGTCGGCACCGAAAAGATCCGCAAGATGCGCTTCTTTCAGCCGCGCGATTACGTGGTGGTCGATTACACTACCAACCATGCATCGATTAGCAACCTTGCGCCCTCAACCATCGGCCCCTGGCCGGGCGTGCAAACGCGCATCCTGGAAGTGCAGGACATCGAACCGCTGCGGGCGGAAATTGAATCATTCCTTCAAGCAGCGGCCGACAGCTCGCAACCGTTAGTCTCAGGCGAGGACGGACGCCGTGCGCTGGCTCTGGCGCTGCGTACTTTGCAGCAGATTCACGACCATACAGTGCAGTCCGGCGTAAGCGCTTTTCTCCGCAAAGCTTGAAGCAAACGGCAAAATTCTTGCTGGAGAATAAATCCGCAGACTTTGAATCCACAGATTACACAGATTGAAAAAACTTTCCTTAGCAATTGGTGGGCTGTGAGTTAAGACACAGATTATCCTGGCTGCTTTCCCTAAGTTGTTTCTGTGTAATCTGCGTAATCTGCGGATCTCTTTCACACTGCAGTGATGAAGGAATTCCAAGCCCACAGCGACAGGCGTCTTGACGCCTTGATCGATATTGTCAGAGCCGATCGCAACGGCCCTGCATCGTAGTCCGCGCGCTTTTGTCGTAATATCCAACCGTGGCGGACGGTCCGACAACCAATCCCGAACCAAATATATCAACCATGCTTCGCCGCCGGATCGAGGCCGGCGACTTCCCCTCCGCGGTTTATCTTGTCGCCGAACACGGCCGGACAAAATTCGCCGAAGCGCTCGGTGAAGCGGTGCGCGAGCCTGAATCCTACCCGGCTAAGCTGGAAACCATTTACGATCTCGCTTCGTTAACTAAACCTTTGGTGACCGGTTTGCTTTGCGCGCGACTGGTCGAATTGGGCGAACTAACAATCGACAGTTCAATCGGGCAATACCTGCTAGAGTTCGATCGTCCCGACAAGAATCAAATTACTATCCGCGAATTGCTGACGCACACGTCCGGCCTCCCGGCGTGGCGGCCGCTGTATATCCTTACCAACAACAGCGATGCCGCGCTGGCGGCGATCGCGAATGAGCCGCTTGAGCATCAGCCGGGCACTCGCGTTGTTTACAGCGATCTTGGTTTCATTGTCCTCGGCTTTCTGCTGCAAAAACTGACTGGACTATCAATCGATCAACTTGCGCGGCGCGATATCTTTGAGCGGTTACACTTACGGCAGACCTACTTTAATCCTGAGCAAGCAATGCGAACCGGCGTGGCGGCTTGCGAGATCGGCAATGCTTACGAACGTGATATGTGCGAACGCGATTCGTCCATCAATCGATACGACAGTTGGCGCCAGGGCGTTATCTGGGGCCAGGTCCACGACGGCAACGCATTCTTTCTGGGCGGCGCCGCCGGTCATGCCGGTTTGTTTTCCACTGCCGGCGAGACTCTGCGGCTGGCAAATCAATTCATTGGCGGGTGTTCTGAGTTGCTCTCGCAAGAAACATGTCGACTGTTCCGTCAAAACATGACTGAAGGACTAAACGAAGCCCGCTCGTTCGCCTGGCAACTGGCAGCTACGAAGGGTTCCACCGCCGGACCTCCCTTACCGCCAGACGCCTTCGGCCACACCGGATTTACCGGCACAAGTTGCTGGGTCGACTCGCATCAGGAACGCGTCTTTATTCTGCTCACGAACCGCACGCACGCGCGCCAACTACCTTTCGCTAACATTAACGCCGTGCGTCGCGACTTTCATACGCTGGCGGTAGAGGCTCTGAAAGAAAGCTGACGGCTAACGTTTTGGATCGATCAAGCAATCCTGGAAATGCAACGCGGCCCGGCGCGCGCCTGCGAGAGTTTTTTAGTCTCGAACGCAATGTTACCGCTGCGTCGAGCGCGGTCTTTCTGCTCGGGTTTGGTGAAGAGCTGTGGAAGAAGTTTCTGCCAAAGTATCTGGAAGCTCTGGGCGCCAGCACACCGGTGATCGGTTTGTTCGGCACGGCCGAGGATTTTTTCGACGCCATCTATCAATATCCGGGCGGCTGGATTGCCGATCGTTTTGGCCGGCGACGGGCGTTTTTCTGCTTCATCGGACTCGCGTGTGTCGGCTACCTTTTCTATCTGTTCGGGCCGACCTGGCCGTTTGCTTTTGCCGGTCTGGCCTTCGCGATGGCGTGGCAAAGCATGGCTTCGCCCGCAATCTTTGCGGTGGTTGGCGACTCTCTTCCCACCGAAAAACGTGCCATGGGCTTTACGATCCAGTCGATCCTAAAGCGTGTGCCGATCGTGATCGCCCCGGTGATCGGCGGTGTGATTATCGCTTCCCGAGGAATTATCGGTGGAGTCCATATCGGAATAATCATTACTCTGGCTCTGGTAGGGCTAACCGCACTTCTGATTCGACTCATAAATATCGCCCGCGTCGCGCACCACGAGACAAACATCTTCGGCGTTTGGAACTTTTTTCAAAAGGGTTTGAAGCGTCTTTTGATCTCCGATATTTTTATTCGCACGTGCGAGGGAATGGCGGACGTGCTAATCATTCTCTATGTTACCAACGTGCTGCGTGTTAGCGTCGCCCGGTTTGGAATACTAATCGCGATTCATACGGTTACCACGCTGCTGATTTACGTGCCCGCGGCAAAGGCAGCCGAACGCGTCGGGGGCCGACCCTTTATCATCGCAACCTTCTGTGCCTTTGCGCTTTATCCGCTGGCCATAATTTCAGCTCACGACTTCACTGGACTGGTGATCGCTTTTATCGTTGGCGGCTTGAGAGAGATTGGCGAGCCGGCCCGAAAGGCAATGATTCTGGATTTTGCGGAGCCAAAGGTCCGAGCGCGCAGTGTCGGTCTCTACTACTTGATGAGAAGCCTGGCCATCACTCCCGCCGCGGCGATTGGCGGGCTCCTCTGGAAAATCACGCCCCAAACGCCGTTCGTGCTGGCCGGTGCGTTCGGCGTTACAGGAACCTTTATCTTCATTGCGACCGTGCGCGAGCAATCCGCGAATTAAGAGGGGGTCCACAAACCAATTCATCTACGCGCAGCTCTCGATAAAACGAATTCCTCAAAATAGCCAGCGCCTCCAGAACTAACGGCCACACTTTTTCCCTCATCCGCTTCGCTTTTGTAGTAAGATAAGCCGGCCCGCCCGGCTTGCTCCCCGTTGTACCGGAGAGATTCAAATCAAAGTGCAGAGTTCTAATCGCAGAATCGCGATCGTGTTGCTGGTGGTGAGCGCGCTGGCTTCACCGCTTAACATTGCGCGCTTCGTCTTTGCCCAGGAGACGCGCGAGCGGCGAGCCGCAAACGAAAAGGAAGATAAGACCCAACGCAACTGGCCGACTGACAACAGCTCGGTCGTCAAGAAGGCAACGGAGTCAGATGAATCCAAGCTCTTAAGTGAACCGGTCATGCGCATCGCGCTGTCGACAGGTACGCGGACAGTAAACATCTCGACCACCGCGCAGCTACTCAATGCTTCCGAACTCAATTCCGCGCCGCAACCGCTGGAAACTGCCCGAGTACGCATAGAGTCTCGACTGCTGTCTCCGCAACGTCCGAGTAATGATCGTCCCTACGAGGTTGAGCTGGCCCGATCAGTCTCGCGCGAGGACGCGGATCGACTAATCGAATCGGTGCAGAGTACGACCGGCGAGGTCCCTCAGGCAGTGGCAGATTCGTCCGGCAAGTTCCGCGTGATAATCGTCAAGCAATTCGGCGAAGAAGCAGAGGCGGTGTCTGCCAAACTGGAAGACGCCGGCTTTGAAGTGGTGACATCGTTCAAGACGCCGGTAGGGGAAAACAATGGGCGCAGCGCTGTCGATGGAAACCAATCAACCACCGCATCAAAGGACCCACCGAAGTCCGCTAACAAACTCAAACTAACTTCGCGTTCCAGTCTGCCGACCCGGGAGTTGCTCGCTTTTGCTCGCGGAGCGGACCCAGTGCTGCGTTCAAGCGCGCCCCTGGTTTTTGCTTCCAGCACCGGCGCCGCCGCGCCGGTACGTTTTAACGACAAGCCGTATCGCGGCAAGATTGAAGTGTTCGCAAATACGCGCGGGGCTTTGACCGTCGTCAATGTGATCGGGCTGGAGGACTATGTGCGCGGCGTAGTTCCCAACGAGCTGTCTCCAGGCGGCTATCCGGCGATCGAAGCGCTGAAAGCCCAGGCAATCGCGGCCCGCACTTACGCGCTCCGAAACCGGGGACAGTTCTCGTCCGAAGGGTATGACCTGTTGCCAACGACGCGCTCGCAAGTTTATCGCGGACTGTCCAGTGAACATCCGCTGTCGTCTCGAGCGGTCGAGGAAACGCGAGGAATTGTCGCCACGTACAATGGTGAGCCCATTAACGCGCTCTATACTTCGACTTGTGGCGGACGCACCGAAGACTCGGAAAATATTTTCAACAACGCCGTGCCCTATCTCCGCGGGCGCGAATGCGCCGCCGAAGGCAAAGCAGCTTTCGCACCCTTCATGATCAAGAGTTCGCGCGACCTGTTCGAGCTTAAGGACGAAAAGGATCTGACGGTCGCGCGTGACGTGGCGTTACTAGCGGTCAACGGAATGTCTGTACCAACGGATAAAGTCTCGAGCGGCTGGCTGTCCGCGCGCATCACCGAATCAGAAGTCCGGGAATGGCTGAGCACCACGGCTCGCCTCTCTCGCAACGCTTTGTTCAGACCGCCGGACGACGCGACCAAGCCGCCGGCTTTCAGCACGGCTCTGCTTTCGGCAGTCTTCGGCGACAGGCGCGCTGATACTCTTCTGAATAATGCGGACGTTGATTACGTTCTCGGGCTGCGCGAAGCTGAGCAGATTCCGGAATCAAATCGCGCCGATGTAGCTATGCTGCTGCGCGACGGACATCTTTTGCTCTTCGCTGATGCGACGCTGCGTCCAAAAGATACGATGTCACGCGGGCGCGTGCTGCATGCAATCTCAAGCTTGCTCGAAGCGCGGGGAATACTGGCCATACAAAAAGGAACGGCGCGGCCCACCGTCTCCGGCTTGCTGATTCTGCGTTCGAGCAAAGGAAAGGATCAGCCCATCGTGGTAAGTCGCGATGCTTTTTTGTTCCGTGACTTTGGCGAGAATACCTATCAGGTGAAGTCACTGGCCCTGGTGGGTGGCGAGCCGGCGACGTTCCACGTGGGCGCGAGGGGCGAAGTTGATTATCTGGAAGTCCGACCAGCGCCGAACGGTGCCTCAGCCGAACGCTTCTCGCCGTTTACGAACTGGACCACGGAACTGTCCGTGGGCGAAGTGCAAGCGCGCCTGGGACGATCTGTCCGCGGCGTCGGCTCGATTTCCGATCTGAGGATAGCTCGGCGCGGTTCTTCACGCCGGGTGATCGACCTCGAGGTTATTGGTTCACAGGGCGTCGGTCACGTTCGCGGTGGACGCGTTCGCTCGGCCCTGGGCCTGCGCGAACAGCTCTTTGTCATCGACCGTTTGTACGGCGAGAGCGGTCACGTCATTGGCTTTGTTTTCACCGGGCGCGGCTGGGGCCATGGCGTCGGCATGTGCCAGGTGGGCGCGTATGGACTGGCGCGACAAGGATTCACGGTTGACCAAATCCTGAAGGCTTACTACACCGGCATCGAACTCACAAGGCTTTACAACTAAGCCCCGTTGAGAGACACTCGTGGCCTCGCACCGAGGTCACGCAGCGGAGTGTCTCTTGCTCGCTCCTGACACAGTCCTTCAGAATCGCTACCGCGTCGTCCGCCAACTGAGCAAGGGCGGCATGGGAACGGTTTACGAGGCCCTTGATGAACGCCTGGACACAGTTGTTGCGCTTAAAGAATGCCACTTTGATGACCCTCGATTGCAAAAGCAGTTTGAGCGTGAAGCTCGTCTGCTGGCCCGACTGCGTCATCCCGCGATGACCAAAGTAATTGACCATTTCAGTGAGAGAGATGGTCAATTTCTGGTCATGGAATACATCCCGGGAGATGACCTCCTCGGAATTTTTCACGCGACAAATCATCCCTTTACTTCCGCGGAAGCTATGAAGTGGGCCGACCAGTTGCTGGATGCTCTGGACTACCTGCACACGCAAGAGCCTCCCATAGTCCATCGAGATATTAAGCCGCAAAACTTGAAGTTGACTGCTCGCGGGCAAATCATTCTGCTGGACTTTGGACTGGCTAAAGGTTTTGGGGGCGCAACCTCACGCGTCACGGACTCTGGAAGTATCTTCGGCTACACACCGAACTATGCTCCCCTCGAGCAGATTCAAGGTACCGGGACAGATGCGCGCAGTGATCTCTATTCATTGGCCGCGACGCTTTATCATCTGATGACCGGTGTCACTCCGCCGGACGCACTGACACGCATTACCGCAGTTGCAAACGAGCAGCCCGATCCCCTGCGCCCCGCGAGTGAGGTCAACAGATCGGTTCCGGCAAAAATTGCCGATATGTTAATGCAGGCGATGGCGCAAAACCGGGAGAGACGTCCGGCCACTGCTGCCGAAATGCGGAAATTGCTGCAGGCGGCCAGCTCAGCCCAGACTCGAGAGTCATCAAGTGAGGCAGAAACGATTCCGCAAGAGTTTCCGCCGGAAGCTTCGACCATTCCCTTGCCTGCTGATCCGGCGACGACACCAGCGAAATCTCGGCGCCGACCCAGCCTATTCTTCTCGTTTACTCAAGGCCCGAACCGGTGGACCTGGACCATCGGCGCCACTTTGGCGCTCTTGCTAGTCGGAACGGTAATACCGACGCTGTTATTCCTCCGACTTGGGAGACTTGCTGGGGCCAGCGGAGATGGAAGTCTGCTGGGTAGTCCGTTGCGCGTTGGAATCGTGTCGTGGCCTGGCTATGCCGGCGGCATCACGGCCAATAACGGATTCAAGGCAAACAAGGAGTGCATCTATTGGACTAAATACCACCAGAGTGTCGAGTTCCTGTTACTCGAGGATGTCGAGGTTCGCAATATAGCCTTAGCCAAGGGCGGTGCCGATGGCGTTGACATCGTATGGTCATCCGTAGACTTTTTAGCAAACGAGCTGCCAGGGTTCATCAAGGATGGGGTCAACGTACGCACGATTATGCAAGTGGATTGGTCACGCGGTGGCGATGCCATCGTTGCAGATCAAAGTATCAAGAGCATTGAGGACCTGAAGGGGAAACGAGTTTCGCTGGCGCTATTTACGCCGTCTCACTGGCTGTTGGAATATAGCCTGGAAAATTCCAGCCTGTCGGATGAAGATCAGAGTGCCATCATCAAGAATGCCATCGGAAAGACTGCTTCTCCCGATGCGCGCGCCGATTTTGTCGCAAACAAAGTGGATGCTGCCGTTCTTTGGGAACCAGATGTTACCGAGGCGTTAAGCAAACGACCTGGCGCCCATATTCTGCTTTCGACACAAATCGCCAGCAACCTTATCGCCGACGTCCTGGTTGCGCGGGAAGATTTCATCAAAGCGAATCCCCAGGTCGTTAAAGCATTCATTCAAGGTTGGATGGATGGCACTGAAGAAGCCAATCGTCGTCCGGACCAGGTGGTAAAGCTCCTCATGGAAAATGAACCGCTTTACATGGATCTTGGCGATAAGGCTACTCGCGATAGTCTGCAAACAGTCAGGTGGGCGGGCCTAGCTGATAACACCACGATGTTTGGTTTGGATGGAAGCGAACCTCTATTCGACCGCCTCTTCAAAGAGGCGAGTCGTGCGTGGCTTAGGCGCGGTTATATTAGTCAAGCCATTCCACCCGAACAAGCGCGGGACCTGGGCTTTCTTAAAGAGATTTATGCCCAGTCGCCAGTGAGCGGTCCTGCGATGGCATTGGCGCCGCCAAACGAGGACATGAAAAACCGACCTGGGATATCCACAAAACCCATAGACATTCTCTTCGTTCAGGGAAGCAACCTGCTGACTGAGGAAGCTATAAAAACAATCGATGATAACGTCGCCCTGCTGGTGCAAACCTACCCCAACGCTTACATTCGCGTCGAAGGCAATACCGACAGCCAGGAAAAGAACCTGACAAACATAAATCTGAGCAAGATGCGGGCACAGGCAGTTGTCGATTATCTTGTCCAGCGCTACAAACTTAATCCGAATCGCTTCATCGTGGTGGGAAATGGCCCAGACAAGCCACGCGCCAGCAGCGCTACTGTGGAAGGGCGTGCTAAAAACAGGCGAACGGACATAATCGTAATTCCGGCTGGTTAGCCATACCGCGGCGAAGTTCGAACTCACAAGGCTTTACATCTAAAACCAATCTAAGCGAAACTCGTCTGACCCGACCTGGTTTTGCTGAGGGCTCAGCGAGCATGCTTCCTCCGAATACCATCCTTCAGAATCGATATCGCATTGTCCGTCAACTGGGCCGCGGCGGAATGGGAGCGGTGTACGAAGCGGTCGACCAGCGTCTCAGCAGCATCGTCGCGATTAAGGAAACCC
>Ga0207646_10008277_pt1 | contig 10440 bp, 6 predicted proteins | sample KBSK5502metaG_FD_184343 | JGI IMG/M metagenome (GOLD analysis project Ga0207646, IMG submission 184343) | Corn, switchgrass and miscanthus rhizosphere microbial communities from Kellogg Biological Station, Michigan, USA - KBS K5-50-2 metaG... | ecosystem: Host-associated > Plants > Roots >...
TGGTATCTGGATCTGGGGATGGCATGAGCATGCTCGCTTCTCCTTGTCAGAAGTTTCGTTTCAGCATGCAGAATGCCATCCTCTCGATCTCATTTCAAAGAACTTACGCCTTAACTTGGCGCTTATGCGCTACCGCTCGCGGTCCTGATTCGCGGATAACGCCGCCCTGGAGATTTCGTTTTGGCCGAGGTTGTCATACACTTACTGCTATCGATCAAGGCGATCATCTCGGACTATGACGATTATGTCGAAGACAATTTGGGTTGCCAGTTTCCTCCTCTGTTTCGCCACCAATTTAGTCGCGCAGACCACAAGCACGATTACGGGCACGGTCCAGGATCAGACCGGGGCAGTAGTTCCAGGCGCTAAAGTCACAGCGCGGCACCTTGAAACCAACCTCACGCGCGCAACGGTGACCGATGCGCAAGGCCGGTATGTGTTCCCTGAAATGCGGGTCGGGCTCTATCAAATGAGCGTGGAAATGTCAGGCTTCCGGGCGGCAAGGCGAGATTTGATGCTGACGCTGGGCGAGACTGCTGTCCTTGACCTTGAACTCTATCCCGCGATAACTGAGATTGATCCGACTTTCATTACCGCTACCACCGACGTCAATACACAGACACAGGAGCTGAGCTTCCTCGTTGATGAGCGCGCGATCCGCGAACTGCCGCTTAACGGGCGCAACTACACCGACCTCGCCTTGCTGCAACCCGGCGTGATCCCGTTCCCGCAGCGCGACGGTGGCTCGGCCGTAGCGCACGGCCTGGGGATGACGATCAACGGGCAGGACATCCGCTCGAACGTCTACCTCCTGGACGGCACGCTGCTCAACGACTTCACCAACGGGCCGGCGGGGAGCACGCCGGGCACCGCCCTGGGCACCGAGGCGATCCGCGAGTTCCGCGTCGAGACCAACGCCTACAGCGCCGAGTTCGGGCGCAACTTCGGCGGGCAGATCAACGCCGTCAGCAAGTCGGGCGGCAACCAATTCAGGGGGAGCCTCTACGAGTTCCTCCGCAACGACAACCTGGACGCGCGGAACTTCTTCGACCGCGAGCCTGTGGGCAAGCCCGAATTCAAGCGCAACCAGTTCGGCGGGAGCTTCGGCGGCCCGGTGCGCCGCGACCAGACCTTCTTCTTCGCCAACACCGAATTCTTGCGCGAGCGCTTAGGCCGCACGGTCTCGACCATCGTGCCCGACGAGAAGGCGCGGCAAGGCACCCTGCTTGAGCGCGACCAGAACGGGCAGGTCGTGACCCGGAGCGTCACGATCAACGCGGCGGTCAAACCTTACCTCGACCAGTTCCCGCTGCCCAACGGGGCGCTGCTCAACGGCGGCGTCGGCAATCTGGCCGAATACTTCTTCAACTTCGGTCAGCGACTCGACCAGGAGTTCGCACAGGGGCGGGTCGATCACAACCTGACGGCGCAGCAGCAGGTCTTCGCGCGCTACACCTACGACCACGCCGAGCAGTTCCTGCCGACCGACTTCCCGCAGTTCCCGCGCACGTTCTTCTCGCGCAACCAATTCTTCACCGCCGAGCACAGCTACGTCCTTTCGCCACAGACGATCAACACGCTGCGCTTTGGCTTTTCGCGCACGCGCATCGGGCAGAACGTGGAGGCGGGCGTGTCGCTGCCGCCCTTCGTGCCGGGCAGGCTGGTCGGCGACATCGACATCGGCGGCATCCCCCGCCTCGGCCCGCAGAGTTCGGCGAACCTCCGCTTAGTCCAGAACGTCTTCAGTGTCAGTGAAGGTTTAGTCCATGCGCTCTCCCGGCACGTCCTCAAATTCGGCGGCCTGGTCGAGCACTACCAGGACAACATGGTCAACCCGACCTTCTCGCTCGGCATTTACAATTTCCCCGACCTGAGGGCGTTTCTGGAGAACCGGCCGAACCGCTTCGTCGGCCTGACGCCGGGGGCGCAGTTCGACCGCTACTGGCGCTTCACGCTCTTCGGCTTCTACGCGCAGGACGACTACAAGCTCACCCCGCGGCTGACGTTGAATCTGGGTTTGCGTTATGAGTTCACGACCATGCCCGAAGACACGCGCGGGCGCGACATCGCGCTGATCAATTTAACCGACCAGCAGGTGACGCCGGGTCCGCTCTACCAGAACCCGACGTACAAAAACATCTCGCCGCGCTTCGGCTTCGCCTGGGATGTGACGGGCGACGGGAAGACCTCTTTGCGCGGCGGCTATGGCTGGTACTTCAACACCAACAACCAGCAGAACCTGATCGTGACCGTGACTAACCCGCCGGCCACGCCGCGCCCGGTCATTCCCAACCCGACTTTTCCGAACCCGCCGTTCAACCGCACGGGGACGCTCTCGATCCGCCCGGTCGAATGGAACCTGAAGAACCCGAACCTGCACGTCTACAACATCAATTTGCAACGGCAACTCTGGTTCGATACGGTCGTGACTGTTGGCTACGCTGGCGCGCGCGGCGTGCACCTGCTGCGCAACACCGACGCGAACACCGCCGTGCCGGTGCGGCAGGCCGACGGGACGTACATCTTCCCGGCGGGCGCCCCGCGCTTGAACCCGGCCTTCAGCACCATCGAGCTGAAGAAGAGCGACGGCAATTCGTGGTACCACGCGCTGATCTTTGAGGTGCGCAAGCGCTTCGGCCGCGGCGTCGATTTCCAATCCTCTTACACCTTCTCGCGCACGCTTGACACGACGCAGGCCTCGACCTTCTTTTCGGACGCCACGAACGCGACGGTCTCGGCCTTGCCCGAGCCGCCGGGCCTCAACTACAACAAAGGCCCGGCTGACTTCAATGCGAAGCACAATTGGGTTTTCAACTTCACCTGGGAGCTGCCCTTCGCGAAAGGCTTGAAGGGGGCGGCGGGCGCCTGGCTCGGCGGCTGGAGCCTGGTTGGCATCGGCCAGGTGCGCAGCGGCAACCCGCTGACGGTCTTCCTCGCCAGCAACCGCTCGCGCTCGCAGTGGAACCCGTCCTCGGGGCCGGGCCTGGGTCAGGACCGCCCGAGCTTCGCGCCCGGCCGCACCTACGAGAGCGCGGTCATCGGCCGGCCCGATCAATACTTCGACCCGACAGCCTTCGTGCTCCAGCCGGCGGGCACACTCGGCACGCTCGGCCGCAACACGTTTACGGGGCCGAACCTGCGCACGTTCGACCTCGCGGCAGTCAAAAACATGCGCTGGTCGCGGCTCGGCGAAGGGACGATGATCCAATTCCGCGTCGAGTCGTTCAATCTCCTCAACCGCGCTAACTTCGGCCCCCCTGGCTTGCAGGTCTTCTCCGGGACGACCGACCAACCCAGTCAAGGGGCGCAACCGTTGTCGTCCTTCGGCAAGATCCGCTCGACCGTGACTTCGGCGCGGCAGATTCAATTGGGCTTGCGAATATCGTTCTGAAATTTCACCATGCTAGATCATGACCACATGACATGAGGCGACTCAATGGACCGCGGATAACGCGGATGCGGCGGATATTCGCGGATAAATCTAAAAGAGTGATCCGCGCTGATCCGCTCGATCCGCGCCATCCGCGGTCCATCACCTATTTTGCGAAAGGGAGCAAGATGCTAAAACGAATCCTCGAATATACGCTGCGATGGGCCACCACCCTGGACGAAGACCTGAAGCTGTTGCGGGAAGAGATGGAAGGGTTGCGCGGCGACATGCGTGAGCTGTCGGCCAACGTCGTCCAGTTGACTGACGAAGTGAGGCGGCTCAGAGAGCGCGAGACGGTCGCGGACGAAGACTCGCCTTCGCAGTGGAAGATGTAGCCATCGTCAGGCGCTACTCATCAATTTTGGGGTCACCATGATCAAGCTAATACTGTGGTGTTTATTCATGCTGGCGTGTACCTGCCTGCTCGTCTTCGCCAGCGATGACTGGTCGCGATTTCGCGGCCCGAACGGGACGGGCGTTTCGACGACGACGAATTTGCCGGTTGAATTCGGGCCGGAGAAGGGCGTGGTCTGGAAGACCGCACTGCCGCCGGGCCATTCATCACCCGTGCTCACGAGCACGCGCATCTTCGTCACTGCGCACACGCCTCTGCCGAAGAATGACAAAGGGAATTACAAACTGCTCGTCATCGGCCTCGACCGCAAGACGGGCAGCACCCTCTGGCAGCGCGAAATCCCGCGCCAGCACGCGGGGCGATTGCAAAACGTCAACGGTCCCGCTTCGCCGAGCCCGGTGACGGACGGCGAGAACGTCTACGCTTTCTTCCAGGACTTCGGCCTGGTCTCTTTTGCGGCCGACGGCAAAGAACGATGGAAGCTACCGCTCGGCCCATTCAATATGTTCTTCGGGTTCGGCGCCTCGCCGGTGCTGGTCGATGACAAGGTGATCCTGCCGGTCGATCAGGACAACGGCGCTTACCTCATCGCCGTGGACAAAAACTCCGGCCGCGTGAAGTGGAAGGTGGACCGGCCCGAAGTCATCTCCGGCTACTCGACGCCGACCGTCTATCAGCCGAAGAATGGGCCGCAGCAGGTCATCGTCCCCGAATCGTTTCAGCTCTCGGCCTACTCGGTCGTTGACGGCCAGCGCCTCTGGTGGGTGCGCGGCCTGGCCTGCGAGATGAAGTCGGTGGCGAGCTATGACCAGGAATACTTGTACATCAACGGCTGGGGCTTCTCGCAGAATCAGCCGGGCCAGCAAATCCCGACCGTCTCTTTTGCCGAAGGCCTGGCCCGCTACGACCTGAACAAAGACGGAGTGATCGCCAAATCGGAGCTCGAAAAAATCGACCGCAACTCCGGCGACAAGATAGGCTTTATGCTCAAGACGGCCTTCGAGGCCTTCGACCTCGACCGTGACGAGAAATTGGACGCCAGGGATTGGGAGATTTTCCGCGCGATGATGGCGTCGGAGAACGGGCTGCTCGCGATCAAACTCGGCGGGCAAGGCGATATGACCGAGACCGCCGTCCGCTGGCGCTACCAACGGCCCGTGCCGCAAGTGCCTTCGACGCTGCTCTACCAGGGCGCGCTGTATATGGTCAACGACGGTGGCATCCTGATCTCATTCGACCCGGCGACGGGCAAGGTGATCAGGGAGGGAAGGCTCAAGGGCGCGATTGATAAATACTTCGCTTCGCCGGTCGGCGCCGACGGCAAGGTCTACTTCGTGAGCCAGGACGGCACGGTCTCGGTGGTCAAGGCCGGCGGCGAGTGGGACATCTTATCCGTCAACCCGCTCGGCGACGAATGCTACGCCACGCCCGCCATCGCCGACGGGCGACTTTACATCCGCACCCAAAGCGCGCTTTACTGCTTCGGGAGGCCGGGTCAGTACCGGGAGCGGTAGCGACCGGGTGGACTCGGGAGGTGTACGTTGCGGGAGCACCCGGTCGCTACCGCTCCCGGTACTGACCCCCGCTGTCCATCTCTCAACTAAGCAATCAACGCCGGCCATTCGATAATCTGACGAGGAGAAGAAGTGAGCGTCAAAGAAGCGCAAAGATCATCTCTCAGTGCCACGCCTCAGCGTGCGGCCACTGCGAATCAAAAGGAGGCCAGTCATTCTATGATTTGGATATTTTTTGCTCTGGGCGCCGCCCTTTCCTGGGGCTTGTATGGCCCGACTTTGCACCGGGGCCAAACCGCACTCGGCAACCCCTTCCGCGCCCTGCTCTGCGTCGGGGTGGCCTACTTCCTGATCGGAGTCTTGGTCCCGCTCATCACCTTGGCGTCGCAAGGCAGTTTAAGCTCGAAGGGATTCAATTCGGAAGGGATCACCTGGGCGACCATCGGCGGGGCACTAGGCGCGGTCGGGGCGGTCTGCATTATCTACGCCTTCAAATCGGGCGGGCTGCCGACCTATGTCATGCCGCTTGTGTTCGGCGGCGCCCCGATAGTCAACGTGCTCGTCTCGATGTGGATGCACCCACCCAAGACCTCGCCCAATCCTCTGCTCTACGTCGGATTCTTGCTCGTCGCTTTAGGCGCAGGGCTGGTCTTGTACTTTAAGCCTCAGTCGTGAAGTCCGGGGGCGACAGTGGCGCCAAATCCGGGGTGGCACGGGCTTGAGCGGGGGCAGGAGGATAATCTGCTCGGAGGTGATTTATGGTTGCCGGACCGCAAGACATCATTCCGCCGACACAAGAATTCAGCGAACGACACCCCTCACACCGGCCATTGGTGCGCCGCTTCACGCTGGAAGAGTTCGAGCACCTGGCACACTTGTTCCCTGATGACCGGATGGAACTGATCAATGGAGAAATCATCATGGCCCCGCCCCCTGATTTTATTCACATCGAACAGACCATCCGAATCGAAAATCTGCTGGCTGCTTACCTCCAGGAAATCAATGCTCTTGGATGTAGCATTGTCGGGTCCAGTGCCTGGTACGCTGTGCCCAGAGAACTCAAATCAGTGTGGGTGCAAGCCGGGGTCAAAGGCCCCGATCATGTCTGCCCTGATGCTTCGGTCTGCTATAGCAACTATCTGAGGACCAATCGCCGCCCGCCCGCCCTGCTGGTGGTCGAAGTCATCTCCGTCTCCAGCCGCCGCGAAATTGATCGCGACTTGATCAGCAAGCCCGAGATCTATGCCAGTCTGGAGATCCCGGCTTACTGGGTCATCGATCGGCGCGACCGCAGCGTCTGGGTGCACACGGCGCCGGAAGATGGCCAATACACGCGCCGCACACAGTCCAAAGGCCGGCGCAAACTGCCCGCCCCGGGCCTGGAGTTCTTAGCCATCACGCCTGCCCAGATTTTTGCCGGCTGACCTGGAAGAACAAGCTCTCGGAGGAAGAGCTCAAGGCCCTGGTCGGCCAGGTTGAAATGTGAATCAGTACCGCGAGCGGTAGCGAGCGTTGACCTCACAAGTAGTCGATGGTGGGAGCCAGGCTCGCTACCGCTCGCGGTACTGATTAGGAGATCCGGCCATCAACATCTTCTCCTTTCCGGCTGCCCCGTCGGCGGGCGATTTGACATCTCCCGGCCGCTCGCATAAGCTTCACCGTCGGAACTCAAAATAAAAGTAAGCAGCTTGCCTATCAGCTCTGTGGTTCCTATTTTATCTGCGCCTGAGTGCGTGACTGCTACCGGGGCGCTGTCTCGCTCAGCTCCGAATTCTCGGCGTCTCATCTGGGTTGGGGATTGACTATGGACCGCCTGCGCCCGGGATCAACGATTTCGCACTACCGGATCAAAGAGCGGATCGCCAAGGGCGGGATGGGCGAAGTCTACAAGGCCGTCGACCTGCGGCTCGGCCGGGTGGTGGCAGTGAAAGTCCTCAACCCGGCGCTGGCCGGCAGCGAGAAGGCCCGCCGCCGCTTCTTGCGCGAAGCCCGCGCGGCCTCGATCCTCTCCCACCCGAGCATCTGCACGATCTTCGAAGTCGGCCAGGAGGGCGAACTCAGCTTCATCATCATGGAGTATGTCGAGGGGCAGAACATCAAAGAGCTCCTCAAGCACACCCTGCTCCCCGTCGACCTCGCCCTGACCTACGCCGCCCAGGTCGCCGACGCCCTCGACGAGGCGCATCGGAAGGGGATCATTCACCGGGACATCAAGCCGTCGAACATCGTCATCAATCAACGCGGCATCGCCGTCATGCTCGACTTCGGGCTGGCGAAGCATATCGGGGAGACGGACTCCCAAGACGAAGACACCCCGACTATGTCGCAGTCCGTGATCACGACGGAGGCTTCGATCCTCGGCACCATGGCCTATATGTCGCCGGAGCAGGTGCGTGGCCACCGCCTGGATGGGCGCAGCGACATCTTCTCGTTCGGCACCCTGCTCTATGAAATGCTGACCGGGCAGCTCCCGTTTCAAGGCCCGAGCCAAGTCGAGACCCTGCACGCCGTTTTGCACCACGAGCCCGAGCCGGTCACTAAACTCAGGCCGGAGGTGGACGCAGAGCTAGCGGCCGTCGTCCACAAAGCATTGCGGAAAGAGGCGGGCGAGCGGTATCAATCGGCCGCCGAGCTGAGGCAGGAGTTGCTCAGATTCATCCTGGAGAGCGGTCAACTCAGTGGCCACTCTTTCACCACCCACGGCCACACGAGCGCTGACACCGCCGAGCTTCCGCTCAGCCGTGCGCAAAGATTCTTCTCCCCGCGTCATCAGTTGATGCGGAGGCTAATCTGGGGGCTGATCGGAGCCGCACTCCTGGCCGGCGCCTTGGGCTGGGTTCTTTTCGGGCGGCACGAGCCGGCTGATTCAGGACTGCTCTCCGCCCTACGCCTGGTCCCGATTGCCAATTGGAAGAACGAGCCGGGTGACTCTTCGAGCCCCGGCAGCTTTTCGCACAACGGACATCTGGTCGTCTTCGCTTCGACCAAGGGCGGGGACCAAGACCTATGGGTCAAGCAGATCGCGGGCGGCGAGCCGGTGCAGGTGACGAAGGAAAGGTCGCAGAAGTCGAGCCCCGTTTGGTCGGCGGATGATCAGCGCCTCGCCTTCGTCTCGGACCGCGGGGGGCAGGTCGGCATCTGGACGATCCCGGCCCTCGGCGGCACCCCGAGCCTGCTCAAAACATGCGAAGCCGACCGCCCCCTTTTGAAGCGCTGGTCGAAAGACGGCCGGACCATCTATTACGAGTCGCTCTCCAATCTGTTCGCGCTGGATGTCGATGCCAAGCAAGTCACTCAGCTCACCAATTTCGACCCGTCCAAGCGACCGCCGCAAGGCTTCAGCGTCTCGCCGGACGAAGACCGGATTGCTTACCTTGATCGGAAAGACGGGCAGACTGACATCTGGGTCGTGCCGCGGCGGGGCGGCGAGCCGGCGCGCGTGACCAACGATTCGGCGGAGGACCGCAACGTGGTGTGGCACCCGGACGGGAAGCGGATCATTTACAGCTCGAACCGGACAGGGGCGTATCAAATCTACGCCGCGTCGCTCGACGGCCGCCAGCCGGTCCAGATCACCTTCGGGGAAAGCGACAGTTTGGTCTCGGATGTCTCGGCCGACGGCGGCAAAATTCTTTATTACACCTCCAAGGAGGAATCCGACCTTTGGGGCGTCAGCCTGGAGACTCGACAGGAAGTGCAGCACACTTCCGACATCGGCGTCGAGCTGTGGCCCGACATTTCGCCCGATGGTGAAGTGATTGCCTTCCAGGCTACAAGGGAGCCGAGTATGGTCGGGACCAAGCTCTACAGTTCCCTGGTCCTCGCTAAGCCGGTCAATGCCGGGGGGCAGCAGGTTCAACTCGCCGCCAACGGATTTGACGTGAGGTGGTCACCCGACGGAAAGCGGTTAGCCTTCTTGCGCTTCTCAGGAAACCTGATCGACCTCTGGGCGGTGAGGGGCACTGGTGGCGAAGAGACGCGACTGACCACCGGGGGAGTCCTGTTCACCGGGTTCAGCGTCCTGCCCTCGAACCGCATGGAGACCAGCGATTTCAATTGGTCGCCCGACGGCCGTCAACTCGCTTACTGCTCGAAGAAGTCCGGCCGGGCCGAAGTTTGTGTGGTCTCTGCCGACGGGGCGAATGAAACCCAAATCTCCGGCAACACGGACCCGAATGCTTACCTTTCTTGCCCCCTCTGGTCGCCGGACGGTAAGCGCATCGCTTACCTTGCCACGTCGAGCGTGCGCCCGGCCGGCGGGAAAAAGGAGAGCGGCATCTGGGTGATTGAAGCGGGGAGGTCATCTCTGCTTTTCCAAGCTGATATTGCCTTGCGGCTGGTTGGTTGGTCGAACTCCGGCCAGGAACTGATCGTGGCCTCGGCTGAAAACGGCGGCAGCCCCCCACCACCATCGGCAGCGGAGGTCAGTCTATTTCAACTCTCGGCAGCGGGCGGGAGCCAACGCCCCATTGCCGACCTCCGATCCGCCTACCTCTTCAATCTTCGGCTCTCGCCTGACGGGCGCCGGGTCGCCTTCGTCTCGCACCAGGAGGGGCGAGATGACATTTATGTGGTCCCGGCCGCCGGGGGCGAGGCGAAGAAGGTGACCAGTAATCATGACCCGCGAACCTATTTTTCCAACCTGGCCTGGGCGCCTGACGGCCGGACGATTTACTTCGGGAAGCAAGCCAGTTGGAGCTTGATCTCAATGATTGAAGGTTTCAGATGAAAGTGTGAGATGCTGTCAGCTCGTCAGTAGGGGCATCCTTGATCCTGCAAGTCACCGATGTCCACCGGGCTCCATGACTTTTGCAGTGACTTCCGACAGCAATGCGCGATAGCGTAGGCAGAGATTTTGATGTCTTCTGGTTTTCTGCCCGTCTGCTCCCAATCTTCAAGCTTTTGACCAAAATCAACCATCGCCTTTTCAACTTCGGGGTGCTCGACCAGACTCATGATCCCCCAGTAGAGGCGCCAAAACTTCTTCCGCTCGGCTTTAACTGTGATCACAAAGGGTAAGCCACTGGTTCGACCAGTGCGACTTGAACAGCTTTGAGCGTTCCGGGAGTAAGTTCTCCTTTGGGTGGCTTGATGAGCCCACACCAAAGGAGAACTTTATGCACGAGAATTACCAAAGCTTG
>Ga0207646_10008278_pt1 | contig 10440 bp, 13 predicted proteins | sample KBSK5502metaG_FD_184343 | JGI IMG/M metagenome (GOLD analysis project Ga0207646, IMG submission 184343) | Corn, switchgrass and miscanthus rhizosphere microbial communities from Kellogg Biological Station, Michigan, USA - KBS K5-50-2 metaG... | ecosystem: Host-associated > Plants > Roots >...
CGCGCCGAGCGGCAGGCCTGACGCGATGCCCTTGGCCAGGCAGACGATGTCGGGCTCGACGCCCCAGTGCTCGACCGCGAGCAGGTGGCCAGTGCGCCCCATGCCGGACTGGACCTCGTCGGCGACCAGCAGGATGCCGTGCTTCTTCGTGAGCTCGCGCAGCCGGGGCAGAAAGTCGTCGGGCGGCACCAGGTAGCCGCCCTCGCCCTGGATCGGCTCGACGAACACGGCGGCGACGCTTTCCGGCGGAGCGACCGTGGCGAACAGCTCCTCGAGTCGCTCGATCGACTCGTCGGTGGTCACGCCGCGCGCCCCCGATGGGAACGGCGCGTGGAAGACGGGTCCGAGCAGCGGTGCGAAGCGCCGCCGCTGGCTCGCCTTGGACGCGGTCAGGGAGAGGGCTCCGAACGTCCGCCCGTGGAAGGCGCCGATGAAGGCGACGAAACTCGGCCGCCCGGTGGCATAGCGCGCCAGCTTCATGGCGCCCTCGATCGCCTCGGCGCCGGAGTTAGTGAAGAACACACGCGCCGGGATGCCGGGCAGGATCCTGGCCTCCAGGCGCTCGGCAAGCTCGATCTCCGACCGGTAGTAGAAGTCGGTGCCGGACATGTGGACGAAGTTCCGGGCCTGCTTCTCGATGGCCTCCACCACCCGAGGGTGCGAGTGGCCGGTCGTGTTGACCGCGATGCCCGCCGTGAAGTCGAGGAAGACGTTGCCGTCGACGTCTGTCGCCCAGCAGCCCTGGCCATGGTCCATCACAAAGGGGTAGGCCCGGGTGAAGCTCGGGGACATGGCCTTGGCGTCGCGAGCGATCAGCTCGGCCGCCTTCGGGCCGGGCAGCGGGGTGGTGAAGTTGGGTCGGTGGTTGGAACTCACGCCCGTGAAAGTATCAACTTCGGCGGGGGGTCGACTGGTCGCCTCACAATGGAGGCGTGGCGAAAACTAAGGCCGGCCGGACTTTCGCGATCCGCCCGGCCACCAACGACGACGTCGGGGCGATCGTGGGGATCTACAACTGGGCGGTCAACCAGACCTTCGCGACGATCGACTCGGAGGCTCTGAGCACCGAGGAGGCGGCGGACTGGTGGGAGACCCACGCCCGGCGCTCGCGCCTGATCGTCGCCACCGATGACAGCGGCGTCATCGGCTGGGCGCGCCTGTTCCCCTGGAAGCAGCGGGGCATCGACGTGGTCGAGGACTTGGTCTACGTCGACCCGGTGCACCATGGTCGCGGGATCGGGCGGGCGCTGCTGAGCGAGCTGATCAAGCAGGCGACGGGGCTGGGATACCGGACGATCGTCGCCACGGTGGCCACCGACAACCGCTCGGGGCTGCAGCTTCACGAGAAGCTGGGCTTCGAGAGCGTTGGCACGATCCGCAACGCCGCAAACAAGTTCGACCGCTGGATGGACATCACATTGATGCAGAAGTCCCTGGAGGTATAGACCTGGTCCCTCCCCGCTCGCGGGGAGGTCGGCGCGAAGCGCCGGGTGGGGACGTCAGTCCGGGAACCTGTCGTGATAACTGAGAAACGATCCGGGCTCCGCCAGCTCGATCGCGATTGCTTCGACCACAGCGTCCAAATCCTCATCGATCTCGCTCAACACGATGCGCATCACTCGCCAGCCCTTCGTCTGCATCCAGACGTCACGGTGGATGTCATAGGCCTTGATATGCGTGTCGCCATCGATCTCGACGACCAGGCCGCCCTCCACACTCGCGAAGTCAGCGACGAACGGACCGATCGGATGTTGGCGCCGAAATTTCACGCCAAGTCTCTTTCCCCGCAATCGCCGCCAGAGCTTCCGCTCGACGCCGGTCATGTTTCGGCGAAGTGATCGAGCAAGTTCGGTTTCAGGCGAGGCCACGTCCAGAACACTTACTGTTTCGACCAAGGATTTCTATTCAGGTTGTAAAGAGTTGGGCGTCCCCACCCGGCGCGGCTTGGCCGCGCCGACCTCCCCGCTAGCGGGGAGGGAACTTTGGTTTGGCTGTTGCGTAAGCGGCCGGGTACACCACGCGCATGTCCTGCACCGCTTGCCACTGACCCACCACCGCGGCCGCGCGGGTGTTCTGCCCCTCGTCGAGCGTGCCGTCCGCGCCGAAACGCACGCCGCCGCCGTTGATGCTGTCGCCGACCGGCACGTCCACCTTCAGCGCCGCGGCGCGGATCGAGTCCGCTGTGATTGCGCCGGAGATGTTGGGCAGCACATCGTGGAGCAGCGTCCAGGCGCCGACGAAGCCCGCCACGGCCGGGATGCTCATGGCCGCGTGGTTGTAGCGCTCGTATGAGCTCTCGGCGGCGGCGAGCAGCTTGCGACCGGCGGGCGACAGCGCGGCCGGGCTGATGGTGGCGTCCGGCTTGTCCGCCGCGTAAACGCCAACCGCCTGCGCGCCTAGCCTGCGGCCGAATTCCGGCATGCAGAACGCGGAGCTCGTCCCCACGGCCGCCTTGATGGGGACATGCCGGCTCTGGATCGCCTGCCAGATCGCCACGCCGTCATCGATGTAGCTCACGTCCCAGAGAAAATCCGGCTTGTCGTCAGCGATGCGACCGGCGAGGGCGTAAGGATCGAAGGCGTTGGGGTCGTAACCGATCGTGTCGACGACGTTGATGCCCAGCTGCTGAGCGAGCGCGGCCTCGCCGCCGCCGACAGACTTACCGTAGATGTCGTTGACGTGCACGATCACGACGCGCGGTGACGCGAGGCCGCTCGCGGGAATGAGCACGTCGTGGGTGAAAGTGACAGCCATGCGTCCGAGCGAGCTGCCGGTTGCGACCGTGCGGAAGACATAGCGCCGCTGAGCCGTGATGGGATCCGCGACCGCGCCCGTCTCCCAATAGATGGTCTTCAACTTTTCGGCGCGAGCCGAGGCCGCGGCCGAGAGCGTGCTGCCGTACGTGCCGAGGATCGCGGGCACGTGTTCCTGCTGGACCAGCTGATCGACCGCGGCGCTCGCCTGCGCTGGTGTGATCGCGTTGATGATGCGCAGCTGCACGCGATGACCGAGAACGCCCTGCGCTTGCGCCACCTGCAGCGCGGCCTGGACTCCGCCGAGCTCGTCCTTGCCCCCGGGCCCCTGCGGACCGCTCAGCGGATAGATCGCGCCGATGGTGATCGTCTGGGACGAAGACAAGCTCTCCGAGGAATCACCGCATGCGGCGACGAGCAGCAGAAGGATCGCGATGAGAACCGAGCGGAGACGCACCGGCCCCAGCTTAAGCGGTCGCCGTCGCCCCCAGCCCGCTGCGTGCATCGGCCAGCTGACCTTCGAGCTTGCGTGCCGACGCGTACCCATAGTTCACGTGAAGGGCTTTGCCATTCGTGCACATGACCACAGTGGTCGGCAGCGTGTAGACATGAAAGCTCTCGGCGAGATCTCGCTCGGCGATGGCGTCGACCTTGTCGATGCGCACCCCGCTCAGCTTCGCCAGCGCCGGCTCCTGGTGGGTCCGGCAAACGGTGCAGCCGTCGCCGGTGAAGTAGAGGATGTAAGGCTCGGTCGAGGGCGCGCCTTCGCAGATCAGCGCCGCGCGCCGCGCCCGCGCCGAGCGGATCAGCTCGAGGAGGGCGGCAGCGAGCACAACGATGCCCGCCACCGCCACCGCCCAGAGCTGTGGATTCACGCCCGTATGAGTCCCCGCTTGCCAAGCTGGTAGTAGATCTGGCACCCGAGGCAGTAACCGAACGCGAGGTTGACGAACGCGAGCACCCCCACCAGCAGCGCGAGGGCGAGGCCCGCGAACTCGAAAGGCACCAGCAGGGCGCTCGAGACGGCGAGGAAAACACCGCCGAGGCCCTGTGCGAAGTTGTGAGGCTCAGGACGGTCCTGGACCGGACGCGGCTTGACGGTGCCGCGAGGCTTCAGGACCTGGAAATAGAGCTGCTTGAACAGTGCCAGCTGCGGAACGAACGTGCCCAGCAGCAGCACGATCGCGAGCAGCGGGATGAGCAGCTCCACCGGTTTGTAGAACACGCCGCCGATGAACGCCACCAGGACCGTGACGATGATGCCGGTCTGGTTCACCTTGAGCGCTGAGTGATCGACTGTCTGCAGTTCGGTCGACATGACTACTTCTCGATCGGGACCCGAATCGTGCTGCCCCACTCGGTCCACGAGCCGTCGTAGTTCTTGACGTCGGGGTAGCCGAGAAGCTCGCGCAGCACGAACCACGTGTGCGCCGACCGCTCACCGATGCGGCAGTACGCGATCACTTCCTTGTTCGGCGTCACGCCCTTGCCGCCGTAGATCTCCTTCAGCTCGTCGATCGACTTGAAGGTTCCGTCCTCCGTGTTTACCGCCGTGCCCCACGGGATGCTGGCCGCGGTCGGGATGTGCCCGCCGCGCTGAGCACCCTCCTGGGGAAGGTTCTCCGGCGCGAGCAGCTCGCCCGAGAACTCCTTGGGCGAGCGGACGTCGACCAGGGCGGCCTTGCCGATCTTCGACTGCACGTGGTCCTTGTAGGCGCGGATGTCTTCACGCGTCGAACCGTGGAAGTGGTAATGCGCCTGGCCATAGCTCGGAACCTCCGCGCTGTAGTCCCGCCCTTCCTTCTCCCACTTGACACGGCCGCCGTCCACCAGCTGGACCTTCTCGTGACCGTAGTACTTCAGGGCCCAGTACGCGTAAGCGGCGAACCAGTTGTTGTTGTCGCCGTAGAGCACGATGTTCGTGTCGGGCGTGATGCCGCTCTCGCTAAGCAGCTGCTCGAGCGCCTCCTTGCCCGCGATGTCGCGAACGAGCTGGTCCTGGAGGTGCTTCTTCCAGTTCCATCCGACCGCGCCGTCGATATGGCCCTTCTCGTAGTTCGTCGGGTCGACGTCGACCTCGACGAGACGCAGGCCGTTGTCCTTTGCGTGGTCAGCGATCCATTCGGTGCTGACCAGCGCCTTCGCCGTGGTTGTCGATGAGCTCAATTCTCGAAACCTCCCTGAAATGGCAATGAACCAATGGATTGGTGATGGATCACGAGCGCGGCCGGATGGGCGCGCCTCTTACGGCGCGAGCAAACGGCCGGTCAGCTACAGAAGCAGGCCGGGTGGTAGACCAGTCGCTGAGCAGGCCAGACGAGATCCCGCATGTCGCGTTATTTTAGACAACCCTCGTACGCCAGGACGAATTCCTCGATTATTGGGACGTTGTCGCAAATAGACCTCATCAAATACCAGGCGCTGGGGAACGACTACCTCGTGCTCGACATGCCTGCGCCGCTCGACCAGGTCGTACCGCTGCTGCCTGTGCTGTGCGACCGCAACCACGGCCTCGGTTCGGACGGACTGCTGTCCTTCGAGCCGCGGTCGATGACCGTTCGCATATTCAACCCCGACTCGTCCGAGGCGCAGAAAAGCGGCAACGGCCTGCGCATCATCGCCGCCCATGCCGTGCTCGACCACAGCGCGGGCGAGCGGTTCGAGCTGCACACGCAATCCGCCACCAACAAGGTGACCATCCTTTCTCAAGACGGTGCCGAGGTAGTCAGCGAGGTCGACATCGGCCATCCGTCCTTTCGCGCCGCCGACCTGCCGGCGCGCTTCGACGGCGAGCCCGATCGCGTGCACCTGCAGACGCCGGCCGGCGACGTCGAGGCGATGCTGGTGTCGGTCGGCAACCCCCACTGCGTCGTCTTCGGCCAGCCGGTCACGAAGGAGCGCTGCCTTGAGCTGGGCCCGCTACTCGAGCGCCACGACGCCTTCCCTGAGCGGACCAACGTGCAGCTATTCGAAGTCCTTCATCGCGGGCGAGTGCGGATCGAGATCTGGGAGCGCGGCGCCGGCTACACGCTTGCGTCAGGAACCAGCGCGAGCGCGGTCGCGGCCGCGTGCATGCGCGCGGAGCTGGTGGACGATCGCGTCACCGTTCAGATGCCGGGAGGCGAGCTCGCCGTGCGCAAGAGCGACGAAGGGACGCTCATCCAGTCGGGGCCTGCGCGGCGCGTCTACCGCGCGCGAGTCGATCTAGCCGACTTTTCCTAACCGCGCCACGGCGTCTGGCAGCTCGGCCAGCCCGCGCAGCACGGTGTCGGCGATTGACGGGTCGTCCTTTTCGCCCTGCCGGTTGACCCACACGCGCGGGATGCTGAGCTCGTGCGCGGGCTTGATGTCGTGGAAGTAGCTCTGGGCGACATGAATCCAGATCGCGGCCGACGAGCCGAACGTCGACTTGAACAGATTGAAGTGGGCGTGGTTCGGTTTGTACGCGGAAACGTCCTCTGCGGTGACGACCGCGTCGAACGCCACGGGCAATCGCCGCTGGGTCTGGGCGATGAGGTCGCGGTCGCAGTTGGTGAGCAGCGCCATCTTCCAGCCGTCCTTTTTCAGCGCACTGAGTGCCGGGCCCACGTCTCCGAACGGCGGCCAGTAAGGAATCGTCGAGACCAGCGCGGTCGCGTCGTCGGGCTTCAGGTCAAGACCCAGCTGCGTCGCGACGCGCCTGGTGGTCTCGGTGAGGATCGCGCGGTAGCGGTGGAACGGTCCGTCGGACTCGACTGCAGCCTCGAGGTCGATGTAGGCGGCGAGAAAGTCATCGCCACGTCCTGGAAACAGCAGCTCGCCAGTCGTGCGGATGCCGTGGCGCCAATCGATCAGTGTGCCGAAACAGTCGAACGTCAGCCAGCGGTCCGAGCTCACCCGCCGGTTGGGAGGTACTCGTGGATCGCGTGCGCGAGGTGCTGCATGGTCATGGACTGCAGCCACACCCGGCCGGGCCCGGTCAGCGCGGCGAGGAAGATGCCGTCGCCGCCGAAGAACGCGTTCTTGATGCCCGGGATCGTGGTGATGTTGAACTGCACCGACTCCTGGTACATGCCCACGTGTCCTGGGTGCACGCGCAGCGTGTTGCCTGCTTGCAGGTCGTACATAACGACCTCGCCATGCAGCTCCACCCACGCGTGGCCCTGACCGACCAGCCTCTGCATGCGAAACCCGGTGCCGCCGAAGATGCCCGCGCCGAGCCGCTGCTGAAAGCCGATCGAGAACTGGATACCGGGCGTGCCGCACATGAAGCCGTGGCGGTGGACCATGTAGCCGTAGCCCGGCACTATCTCCAGGGGCAGGACCTGGCCGGGCAGCTTGGCAGCAAACGCGAGCAGGCCGGGTCCGCCGACGGACGTGTACTCCGTCATGAAAAGAGTTCCGCCCGCGACCGCTCGGCCGAGGGCGCCGAAGAGTCCGCCCTGCTGGCCACCGGCGCTCGTCGACGTCTGCATCTGAATCGCCGCCGACATCCACGACAGCTGGCCGGACTCGGCGAAGACCTTTTCGCCGGGCTGCATGTTGAGCTCGAGCACCGGCATGACGGTGCCGACGATCTTCGGATCCATCGCGCTAACTCCCCTGCAGCAACGAGCCGACGATCGAGCTGCTGCCCGATTCGCGATGTGGCAGGTATTCCGCGATCGCATGCGCGAGGTGCGGCATCGACATCGACTGCAGCCACACGCGTCCGGGACCGGTGAGCGTCGCGAGGAAGATGCCGTCGCCGCCGAACAACGCGTTCTTGATGCCCGGGATGGTGGTGATGTTGAACTGCACGGATTCCTGGTACATCCCGACATGCCCGGGGTGGACCCGCAGCGTGTTGCCCGGCTGCAGGTCGTAGGTGACGACCTCGCCGTTGAGCTCCACCCAGGCCTGGCCCTGCCCCTGCAGCCGCTGCATGCGAAAGCCGGTGCCACCGAAGACGCCGGCGCCAAGCCTCTGCTGGAAACCGATCGAGAACTGTACGCCCGGGGTCGCGCACATGAAGCCGTGCCGGTGCACGAGGTAGCCGGACGACGGTGTGATCTCCATCGGCAGGATCTGGCCAGGCAGCTTGGCCGAGAAGGTGAGCAGCCCCGGTCCGCCGGCCGCCGTGTACTCGGTCATGAACAGAGTGCCGCCGGCGACCGCACGCCCGAGCGCGCCGAGGAAACCGCCCTGCTGCCCGCCGGCCGTGGTCGACGTCTGCATCTGGATTGCCATCGACATCCACGACAGCTGACCCGATTCGGCGAAAACCTTGTCGCCCGGCTGCATGTTCAGCTCGAGAACAGGCAGCACGGTGCCGATGATCTTTGGCTCCATCGCGTCCTCTTAGTAATGAGACTGGGCGGCTCGCCGCAACTCTATCAGCGGTGTATGTGAGCGAGGGTCGGCCGCCGCGCGGACTTCGGGCTCGGCGCCCGCGAGCAGCTCTCACAGATCCCGACCACCAGCACCTCCGTGCGCGCCGGCTTGAACCGGTGCTGCTCCTCGAGGTGACCTTCGATGGCCGTGACCAGGTCTTCCTCGATGTGCAGCACCCCACCGCACACCTGGCATACAGCGTGGTGGTGCTCGCCGCTTGCGAGCTCGTAGTGCGTGGCGCCCTCGCCGAGGTGCGCCGCGTAGATGGTGCCGGCCGCGGTCAGGGCTTCGAGGCCGCGATACACGGTGCTGCGCGGAAACGTTGGCCGCGTGTGCCGCAGCTCTTCGGTGATCTGGTCGGCGGTGCAGTGGCCGCCCAGCTTGACGATCGCCTCGTACACCATCGAGCGCTGCGCGGTGCGCCGCTTGCCTGGCGTCGCGCTCATGTCGAGATCACGTATAGGGAGCGGTCCGCCTGTGTGAGCAGCCTGGCGCCGTGCGATTCCACGACGACGTCGTCCTCGATGCGGACGCCGCCCCATCCCTGCACATAGATGCCGGGCTCGATGGTGCACACCATTCCGGCTTCGAGCGTCCTCTGCGAACCCGGGTCGAGGCTCGGATCCTCGTGGGCCTCGAGTCCGAGACCGTGACCGGTGCGGTGGATGAAGTACTCGCCTTGATGCTGCTCGTCCATCACCCGCCTGGCGGCGGCGTCGACAGAGCCCGCGGTGACGCCGGCTCGCACCGCCTCGATTGCGGCGTCGTGCGCCTTCAGCACCAGGCGATGGATTTCATTCTGCTGCGTGTCCGGCTCGCCGGCCACCGCCATGCGGGTGGTGTCGGCGCAGTAACCGTCGACCGCGGCGCCGAAGTCAAGCAGCACCAGGTCGCCAGGAGCCAGCCTGCGGTCGGCCGGCAGGTGGTGCGGCACGGCGCTGTGGTGGCCGAACTGCACAAGCGTTGGGAACGAAAGCATGGCGCCCGCGCCGCTGATCGCCGTGGTGATCATGTTGGCCACCTCGAGCTCCGACTGGCCGACACGGATCGCGCGCACGACCTCTTCATATGCGCGATCCGTGATCGCGGCCGCGTTATGCAGCTTCTCCAGCTCGCCTGCCGTCTTGACGCTGCGCATCCGCCGCACCTCGCCGGAGATGTCCGACATGTGGCGCAGCTGCAGCAGCTCGGCCTGACGCACTGTCAGGTGATCCTTCTCCACCGCCGCGCGATCCGCGCCAGTCAGCGCCTCGCGCACCAGCACGTACGGGTCCTCGCCGTCGCTCCACGCCACCACGCCGACGTCAGAGACGGCGCTGACCGCGTGGTCCTTCTCGAGCGCGGGGACGATGAGCGTCGCGCCTTCGGGCCGGATCGCAAGCGCCATCAGGCGCTCCATCGGCTCGCTGCGAAAGCCGGTCAGGTACGCGATGGAAACGGGCCGGGTGATGTATGCGGCCTCGACGTGCTGGCTCGCCATCCATGCCCTGAGACGCTGGATATGCCCGGTGCCGGCCGCCGTGAAAGCGCCGCTAGTCAATGCCGACGATGCGCACCCGGTAAGAGCCGTTGGGCGTGCTGACCTCGACCTCATCGCCGACTCGGTGGCCAAGCATGGCCTTGCCGAGCGCTGACTCGTAGCTGACCCGGCCGGACTTGGGATCAGCCTCGGCCGGCCCGACGATGCGGTACGCCTGCTCGTCCTCACCGTCCTCGCGGAAGCGAACGGTGCTGCCCATGCCGACCTGGCCCGGGACACGGTGGCCCCCCTCGATCAGGACGTGGTTCTTGATGATCAGGTCGAGCTCGTTGATGCGCGCCTCTTTCATGCCCTGCTCGTTTTTGGCCGCGTGGTACTCGAAGTTCTCGGATAGGTCGCCGAGCTCGCGGGCCGCCTTGATCTTGGCCGCGATCTGCGGCCGCCAGACCCGCGTGAGCTCGTCGTGTTCCTTGCGCACCGCCTCGAGGCCCTCAGGAGTGATGTGGACGTCTTCAGCCATGGAGTCGAGTTTACTTAGCGTTTCCTATACATTCCGCGCCATGAGAAGGCTCCTCCTCACGATCGCCATGCTGCTGATGGGTATGGCCCTGGTCGGCGGCGCCGCCGCCGCCCTCGTGCCGACCTCGCTGATGCCGCTCGACCAGGAGGTCGGGACGCACACCTCCGCGGCCGGCGCCGTGCTGGGAATCGGGCTCATGGCGGCCGCGTTCAACCCCTCGGCCAACGTGGCCTGGGTGCGTGCAGGGGTCCTGTACGGGCTCGTCGTGCTCGCATTCGAGGGCGGGGCCTACCTGCTCTGGCGGGAGCCGTTTCACATCGGACCAGTGTTCTTCG
>Ga0207646_10008283_pt1 | contig 10436 bp, 7 predicted proteins | sample KBSK5502metaG_FD_184343 | JGI IMG/M metagenome (GOLD analysis project Ga0207646, IMG submission 184343) | Corn, switchgrass and miscanthus rhizosphere microbial communities from Kellogg Biological Station, Michigan, USA - KBS K5-50-2 metaG... | ecosystem: Host-associated > Plants > Roots >...
ATGCGCGCCCGCCGGATGGACACCGCGGGGCGCAGCGTCACGTCCATCACCGCCGACAGCCGCGACCCGTCAGGAAGCCGCAGGTCGAGCTGCGGGTTGGCGGTGTCGAACGGCCGGCTGGACAGGCCCGAGTACGCGGCGAGCACCTGGATCAGCTCGACCAGCTCCTCGTCGCTCTCGGCCACCGGCTCGCCCAGCACCTCCTGCCCGTCGGAGTAGCCGAGGAACACCCGGTCACAGCCGTTGATGTCGATGTTCTCGATTCGCTCGTCCTCGAGCAGCGGCTGCAGCCTCCCGACGCCGAACAGCGCCGCGTGGACCGCCGCGGCGAGCTCCTCCTCCTGCTCCGCGTTCGGCGGCACGCGTCCCGCGGTGATCTCCGCGCGGGCGTGCTCCTCCAGCGCCTGGGCGATGAGGGCGCGGGCAAACTGCCGCTCGTCCTCGCCGGACATCGTCGGCATCCCGGCCGAGGCATCCAGGCGACGCTGCCCGGCGAGCCGGTCGCCGACCTCGCCGCGGAGCCGCTTGACCACTCCGTGATCCATGGCGGTCACCACTCCCCGCGCGGCGGCTGGCGCGGCGACACGGGCTCGGGTTCACCGCGCCCGTTCTGCCAGGGGTCTGGACCGAGCCCGTCCTCGCGCGGTGGCTCGGCATGCCTGCCGCGTCGCCCCGAGGACGGGGCGCCCCCGTCAGTCGACGGCAGGGGGGGCAGGGAATCGGCCGACGGCACCGCACCCAGCGGTGCCCGATGCTGGTCCGGCCCGGCCGGCGCCCGCGGACCCGGGCCGACGCTCGGGGCGGTTGGACCGGTGGGAACGCTGGGGGGGCGCGCGTCCGCGGCGGCGATGTTCCCCGGGGCGGCATTCCCCGTGGGAGCGTTCGGGGCGGGCAGGCCTGCGGAAAGCTGAGCGGCGATCTGCCTGGCCGTCCTGATCAGCAAAGACCGGTCCAGCTTCCCGCCCCACTGGCCGCGGAGCTGGTCGGCGCTCTTCGGCTCGAAGGCGATGCCGCCGATGACGACGCCCGGTCGCCGACCATCGGCGAGAGCCCGGCCGATCTCGGCCACCGCATTGCCGAACACCTTGTGCTCCGCGATGACCACGACACCCACCTGGACCCCGGGTCGGCCGCGCCGCTGGAGCGCGGCTGACACAGCACTCACTCGGTCACGAAGCCGGACCACCTCGCCCAGGTCAGGCCTGGTGATCAGCACAACGGCCGCGGCCTGCGCCAGCAGGTCGTAGGACGGTCCGTCCGCACCGACGCGCCCGCAGTCGGCGATCACGTCGGCTCCTGGCAGCGCCGACAGAACCGCACCGACCGGGCCCCACAGCCCCTCCAGGCCCGCGCCCTGCTCTGCGCTGGTCACCCCCGCCAGCACATCGAGCCCGCCGTGCAGCTTCTGCGTGTGCTCCCATACCTGCTGTGGCTGCAGGCCCCTGCGCGCGGCCACAGCGAGGCTGAGCAGCCCCCGCCGGACGTCAAGCTGCGCGCCGCTCGTGGTGGGCAGCCGGTAGACCAGGTCACCGCCCGCCGGATCGCACTCGGCGAGCAGCACCGGGCGGGGCCACACCGCGGCCAGCGCCACCGACGACGTCGTGACGCCGGGCGAGCCCTTGTCGGCGGCAACGGCAATCAACGCCATGGGATCAGCCGGCGCCGGGGCTCGATGAATTGCCCGGGCTGGGCCGGTTCCTCCTGCGCCTCGTCGTGGCAGGAGAGCTGGTCTGCGGCCCGGGCGAGGTGCCGGGGCCCGAGGCCGCTTGCTGGCCGCCGCCAGGCAGCACGGCGATGCCGACGACGCCGTTGGACGCGAAACAGGACACGGCGCCCGCGGTGGCAGGGTCGAGGGCGACCACGACGTCCGAGTTCGCGGAGCTGCCCGAGTTCGCCGACGGCGTGCTGACCGCCAGCACCACCGCGTCGGCGGATAGCGTGCCGCCCGAGGTGCCCGGGCATTGGTTATTGGAGTCGCTTACGTCATAGATGTCGATGTGGTCGCCGATCTGAAGGTTGCCGGGCAGCTGTCCGTCCTTGAGCGCCAGGCCGACCACGTCCTTGCCGTTCGTCAGGCTGCTGGCGCGGACCACCATCGCGCCGTTGAGCAGCGTGCCGGGCGGGATCGCATTGCCCGCGTAGAACCGCGCGACCTGGCTGGCCTCGCTCCACGGCACGTAGTTCACGCCGGTGTTGGCGGGGATCTGTACCTGCTGCATCGCGCTCAGCGGGATTTTCTCGCCGGCCGAGAGCGGCCGCGTGATCTCGATCGCCGCGACCCGCTTGGCGTTCTGGGTCACCACGTAGTAGCCGCCGAGCGCTCCTCCGGCGATGAGCAGCACCGCCAGCACCGCGAGCAGAGGCTTGCGCTCCCGCGTCGCGGTGGGCGGCCTGCGGCCCCCCGGGGCGGTAGGTTCCGGCCACGCCGCCTGCTCAGGACCGCCGGAAACCCCGCGATGGATCGTGCCTCGGTCGCTCGACATCGTCCCCGGATTCTCCCCTGCCGCGGGTACCCCCTCCCCGGGCGTCGCGGCATCGGCCGTGCAATGGGTAGCTAAGCGAACGTAACGCGCTAAGACCGGCGGCGTCGGCAGGTTCCGGATATTTTGGCCACCGAATGTGCCTGCGCAACGGCGGTGTCACGCTGCGCAACGCCTACTCGGCGCACGCCGGGAACGGCTGCCGGACACCGCCGAAGCCGTTACTCACTGTAACTTCCCTCGCCGGCGACGAACGGTGCGACACCAAATCCTGAGGTCACGTCGAGGATACGCATCGGTACGCACCGTGAAACCACCACCGTAACGGAGGGCCAGAGCCGGTAATGGCCGGAGATCTGCGTCCTTTGCGAAGTTTTGTGGGGTGATGAGGGTGTATCACCTTAGTCACATCGATTGCGGGCACTACGGGGCTGCGGTAGCTTGGCCAGCGCCCTGTGACCATTGGCCGTGGCATTGGCGAGCCGAACCAGGATTGGACTGGTAATCGAGCCGTGAGACGATGTGGCGCAGTTGCTCCGGCGGCCATCGCGGCGCTGGCCAGTGCTGCGCTGGCCGTCGCCGGGTGCGCGGCGTCCTCGTCGACGTCCCGGTTCCGTCCCGGCGGCGCCACCCCGCAGACCAGCTCCCTGCCGAGCCCGGCGCCGGCCAGCCTCCAGCCGTGGCCGGGCAAGGCGACCTGGAAGTGGGATCCGCTGCCCGCGGACCCGCTGAAGCGGGAGCTCGTCCAGCTGGACCGGGCCTACTTCATCGCGTGGGATTACGCGATCTATACCCGGGGTGCGAGCCGGCAGTGGGAGTCCTACCTGACCCCCGTGCTGCTGTCCGGAAACAGCAGGGCCGGCATCAAGCACGAGCTGAAGCAGATAATCGCGTTTCACCATGGCTTCGAGGGCCGGGAGGTCATCTCCCGCACCACCGTGCGGACCAGCCCGAGCCTGCCCGGGCAGATGGTGGTGGACTTCTGCATTAACGACGCTCACTTCCGGGTCTTCGACACCAGGACCGGAAAGGTGATTCCCCGTGACCCCGCCGTGGACGGCGATATCCACGAGGAAGAGCAGGACGCCTTTTCCCGGGTTGGCGGCGTTTGGAAGATCGCCACGATCGACGTCTTCACCGGCACCGCCGGCTCCCCGCTGATCAGTCCACCGGAGTGCTCATGAACCGCCAGCATTTCCGTTTGATCCCCGTCGCCGCAGGCCTGGCCGTGATCGCGGTGGTAGCGGCTCCCGCCAGCCCCGCGGTCGCTTCCCCGCCCCCGGTCAGCTGCCAGGGGCCAACCTGCGGGCTGTTGCTGTACCAGCAGATCCGGATAACCGGCGATACCGGAGGCCCCGTCTCTCCCTCCCCCCTAACGGTGCCCCCGCCGCCGTGCTGGTATATTCCTGACGCTCCGGACACCAGCGCCGTGGCTATGGCCGAATTTCAATTCGGGCAGGACCCGGATGCGGTCGACGGGGTGACCAGCCCGCCCAGCCACCCGGACGTGGGTATCCTTAACGCCGAGATACTGAAGTATGCCAACGCCCACATCGATACGAAAGCAAACAAGCTTGTCTTCGACGGTCCCCCTGATGCTGGCCAGTGGTTTGCTCTCGCCGGATATGCCAGTTACGGCCCGGCGGCTGCCGACTGCATGGCCAGCGCTCCGCTAAACGTCTTCTACGTATTTGTTCTACCCGGGCAGGCGCCGCCGCCGCCGCCCGTCCCGGTTCCCGGAATCAACATCGCGGAGTACGTCGCGAACCATCAGACCGTGCCCGTTCCGCACCTGCGGCTCAGCCCGCAGAACAAGGGCTACGTGAACCTGGCCACCTATCTCTGGGCCAGGTGGGCGAAGAGCGTCGTTACCAACACGATGACCCGGTACGTCACCGCCGGCACCCTTGGTCAGGAGCGTGTGACGGTGACGTCGGTCCCGCTCAAGTTCGTCATCAACGTCACCGGACCCGGTACCGCGTACACCAGCTGCACCCTGACGCCTGACACGGCGGGTTACACCGGCTCGCACGTAGCGTTCGGCCACCCGCCGAACACCACGCCGGGGACTTCGCCGGACTGTGGCGTGCTCTGGACCGCGCCGTCGAAGGGGTCGAGCATCAGCGTGACGATTACCTGGCGGCACGCTGCCGGACGGCTCGCAGACCAGCGGCGTGACCACGATCCCGGTCAACGAGATCCAGAGCGTGAACGGCGGCTGACCGGCCCGGCCAGCTTGGCCGCCCGGGCCCAGGTCCCTAGAGTGATGAACCGGGCGGACCGGGCTGGAGGAGCATGAGCGGCGCCGGCGTGACCGCGGCAGCGGCGGGAATGGCCGTCGCGGGGCTGGGCGCCGGGTCCGGCGTCACCGTCCTGGCCCGGCGGGTCGTGCCCGGCGAGGACCCCTGGTGGCCGCCGGGGGTGGTGACCGCGGTCGCGTTCGCGGCCCTGTGGCTGCGCCTGCAGGCCAGCCCGCTGCTGCCCGCGCTCTGCTACCTCGCCGCGGTCGGCGTGCCGCTGGCGTTCATCGACGCCCGGCACAAGCGGCTGCCCGACCTGCTCACGCTGCCTTCGTACCCGGTCGCGCTGGCGCTGCTCGCCGTGGCCGCGCCGTTCGTGCACTCCGGCGGCCGCCATCTGGTCTACGGGCTGATCGGCATGGCCGCCGTGTGGCTGTTCTTCGTGCTGCAGGCGTTCGTCTACCCAAGCGGGATCGGCTGGGGCGACGTGAAGCTGTCCGGGGTGATCGGCCTCTACCTCGGCTGGTTCGGCGCGAGCACCCTGCTCGCCGGCCTCATCGGCGGGTACCTGCTCGCCGCGGTCACCGGGATCGGGCTGATCGTGGCGCGGCGGGCGACCAGGAAATCACAGATCCCATTCGGTCCGTTCCTGATCGCGGGCGCGCTGGCGGTGCTGATCGTCGCCGGGCCCGCCGGGCATTTCCCGTAGGAAGGTCAGGTGCGCCCGCCACCGATGCGGTTGCCCCGTACGCTGAGACGGCCCTGCCGTGCAGTCGTGGGTCAGAGAGGCAAAGCCGAATGAGCGAGAACGAGCCCGAGTACGTTTTCGACCAGGTTCAGATCGGAAAGGGCCTGAAACCGCTGGCGCAGCACGGTCACGTGGTCATCGACGGCGGCACGCTGACGCTGCTGGGGTCGAGCCGGGAGCCCATCGCCAGCGCGGCGCTTTCCACGGTCAGCGCGGCTAGGGTCCGGTTCACCCGCGGTCAGACGCTATCGCTGACGTTGAGCGGGGAGAAATACAACGTCTCCCCCGGCTGGGGCGAGAAGGTAGGCACGTTCGTGCTGCCGGGGGACGCCAAGCCGGTGAAGAACGCGGCCGAGATGCTCCTCAAGCTCATCGAGCGGGGCGGCGGGACCTCCGGCTGACCGAGAGGTCAGTTCCACTGTGCGCGGTCCCGCGAGGGGGCGGCGCGGCCGGCCTCGCGCACCTCGGCCCGCATGAGTTCGATGCTGCGCGGGATCCGGCGCAGCCGCCGGGCGGACCACAGAGCCTGCCCCGTGCGGACCAGGTTGATCGCGAGCAGCACCGAGCCGACGACGAGCGCGTACGTGCTGGCGTGACCAAACGCCAGCGCGACCGCCAGCGCGGCGGCGATGGCCGCCGCCAGCGCGCCGCAGACCACGGCGAGCCGGACCGCCCGGGCGCGCCGCCCGGCGCACATCGCTAGCGCCTGCTGGACCTGGGACTCGTCCAGGACGTCGAAGCCGGTGCGTGCCTCGATCTGCTTCGCCGCCGCGACGGCCCGGGGGTTGCTGCGCAGGTCCATGACGGCATCGATTCTGCCGGGGCGGCGGCCTGTACTCAACCCCCGGGGCTCCATCCGGCCGTCCTCAGTCCGCCGGTACCTGGACGGTGATCAGCTGCCCGTCGCCCAGGTGCAGCAGCCCGCGGCCCGGCTGGATCGGCTTGCCCAGCACGTCGCGGGGTATCCGGGTGCCGATGAGGTCGCCGTCGGAGTAGTCCTGCGGCGCCAGCAGCAAGCCTCGCCTGGCCTTCTTCGCCTCGACCTGCCATCCGCTGAACCCGGCGCAGACGTCGCTGGAGCTGCCGGCCAGCACCAGCGCTCGCCGGCGGTCGGCGCCGAATGTCATCAGCTCGGCCAGCTCCTCGTCGCACTCGCAGTCCTTGAGCAGCTCCGCGTCGTCGATCATCACCACACCGGGCCCGGTGAACCGGTCCACGGCGGCGGTGAAGTCCTCGGTGGACAGCGCGGCCGCCTCGAACGCCGCGACCACGCCGGGCTCGCCGGCCAGTGCGCGCAGCGGCGACGGTCGCGGAGTGACCAGCACCAGCTGGGCGCCGCCGGCCAGCAGCGAGCGGGCCATCGCCACCAGCACGGTGCTGCGTCCGGATCGCATCGGCCCCGCGATCACGAAGGCCGCGAACCCCTGGGACAGGTCCGGGCCCAGCGCGGCGAGCTCGTCGCCGCCGACTCCCACCAGGCTGAACAACGGCGCGGCCGCCTTCGGGCCCCGCATCGCCCAGGCCTCCTCGAACGTGATCCGTGCCGGCAGCACGTCCACCCGGAACGGCCGCAGCGCCCTGGGCACGCCGACGTCCCGCTCCGACGCATCGCGCCCGATCGTGGCCAGCGCCGCCGCCTGTCCCTGGCCGGACGCGTCCGGGCCCAGCAGCGCGACCTGCGTTTCCACCGCGGTCTCGTTCCGCAGCGCCCGGCCCGGCGGCATGTCCTCTGGCACCTTGCGGACGTTCACGCCGATCATCGAGAAGTCGGTCCGGTCGGCGAGCCTGAAGGCGATCTTGTTCTCGGTAGCCGAGCCGATCTTGCCGCCCACGAGCCGCTGGTCGCCGGTGATGATGAGATGGACGCCGGCGCTCGCGCCCTCGCTGAGCAGCTTGTAGACCACGTCGGTGAGGTCGCCGCTGCCGATCTCGCCCAGCGAGGTCAGGAAGCCCTCCCAGCGGTCCAGCAGCACGATCAGGTGCGGCAGCCGCTGCTCCGGCACGGACGCCGCCCGCTGCTCGGTGCAGTCGGCGAAGCCGCCGACCGCGAGCAGTTCCTGGCGCCGCGCGACCTCCTGGGTGAGGCGGCCGAGCAGCCGGGTGGCCCGCTCGGTCTCGGTGCGGCTGACGACGGCGCCGGTGTGCGGCAGCCGGGTGAGCGCGAGCAGCGCGCCGTTCCCGCAGTCGATCCCGTAGATGTGCGCGTCGGCGGAGCTGACCCGGCTGGCGATCGAGCCCGCGACCGTGCGCAGCAGCTGCGATCGCCCGCTCCGCGGCGCGCCGGCGGCCAGCATGTGCCCGAACGAGGTGAGCTCGATCACCGCGGCCCGCTGCTCCTGCAGCGACGGCAGATCGTCGACCGCGTACGGGACCAGCGCCAGCTCACCGCGCGGTGCCTCCGGCACCCTCAGCTCGGACAGCAGCAGCGACGGCGGCAATGCCGGCAGCCACGGGCTGTGCTGGGCCGGGAGCCGCAGGAGCTCGTTGGTCTCCCGGACGGCGTCGACCAGGACCTTCAGGTCGGTGATGTCCTCTTCCCTGACCGCGGGCCCTTCGGGGCGGGTCAGCACGCGCTGGCCGAGCTGCGGCCAGTCCAGCCTGCTCACCCACGGGGGCCGGGTGACCTCGCCTACGGCCCCGGGGCGGCGCCCGCCCACGCGCCCGGCCTGGAACGGCACGAGCGACGAGTGACCGAGCCGGACGTAGGCCCGGCCCGGCGTGGCCTTGGAGATCCGCGCGGCGTCGGGCGCGTCGATCACGTCGGCGCTCTCGACGGCGTCGGTGACCCGCAGCGCGATCCGGAGGTTGGTGTTGGCCCGGATCTCTGCGGAGACCACGCCAGAAGGCCGCTGGGTGGCGAGGATCAGGTGGATCCCCAGGGAGCGGCCGCGCTGGGCGATGTTCACCAGGCCGGTCACGAAGTCCGGCAGGTCGCGGGCCATAGACGCGAACTCGTCGATGACCAGGAGGAGCCGCGGCAGCGGCTCCGCGCCGGCCCCGCGATCGACCGCGTCGGTGTAGTCCTCGATGTCCTTGGCGCCGACGTCGGCCAGCATGTGCTCGCGCCGGGTCAGCTCGGCCGACAACGACTCGAGCGCGCGCTGGACCAGGTGCGTGTCCAGGTCGGTGACCATGCCGACCGTATGGGGCAGGTGGACGCAGTCCTTGAACGCGCTGCCGCCCTTGTAGTCCACGAGCACGAACGTCATCGCGTCGGGACGGTTGACGACCGCGAGCGACGCGACGACCGTCTGCAGCAGCTCCGACTTGCCGGACCCGGTGGTCCCGGCGATCAGCCCGTGCGGGCCGTCCCGGCGCAGGTCGATCCCGAACGGGCCGTCGAAGGACTCGCCCACGACCGCGAGCGTGCTCCGCCCTCCCGATCGCCACAGCGACGCGAGCGCGGCGGCCGTCGGCGGCTCCAGGTTCAGCACGTCGAGCAGCCGGCTGGACTCCGGGAGACCGGCCGCCTCCTGGTCGTCGCTCGCGTCCCTGACCGGCGCGAGGCCGCGGGCGAGGCGGTTACACCAGGACGTGGTGACGTGGTCGGGCCGCACCCTGCGGATGGTCGGCTCGCCGGTCTGCTGGACGCGCAGCCCGTCCGGGTCCACGACGGCCACGGCCTGGCACTCCGCCGGCAGCAGCCGCTCCTCGGCGTCCAGGCAGATCGCGTAGACCCCGACCTCAGGACCCTCACGCAGCAGCTGGATGATCCCCGGCATCGAGCGCAGCCGCCGCGAGCCGTCCAGGATCATGATCATCTCCGCCTGACGGAACGCGACCGGGCCGCCGGCCTCGCGCCGGGCCTTCTGCCTGGCGGTCACCGCGCCGAGCAGTTCGGCGATCCTCGCCGCCACGGTCTCCGCGTCGTTGCCGACGAGCACGTTGGCGTTCTGGCCGTCGGCCGGGCGGGAGTGCGGCAGCCAGCGCACCCAGTCCCAGCTGGCCTCGCCCGCGGAGTCGGTGAGCACGCAGAGCTGGAGGTCGTTGGGGCTGTGCAGGGTCGCGGCCTGGGCGAGCAGCCAGCGGCCGACCGATCGCGGCACGTCGCCGGGGCCCGCCACGCCCAGGACGCCGCGCACGGCGAGCGGCACCGTGACCGGGGCGTCGGGGATGTCCCAGGTCACGCGGCGCCGGTGCTCGTCCTTGGTCGGGTCCTCGAGCACCACCGCGGACGGCAGGTCCGCGGTCCCGGCCCGCAGCAGCAGGTAGTCGGGGTCGCTGCGGCGGCGCTCCCAGAGCCGGCGGCGCGGTCCCGAGGCGATGGTCAGCACGGTCGCGGGATCGGGGCAGTCCCGGCGGCGCTGGACCCGCTCGGCGTCGAGCGCCGCCTCGGCGTCGCGCTCGATCCGCGCCTTGTGGTCGCGGTAGTCGGCCTGCTGCTGTGCGTGCGACCGGCGGCCCTGCTTGCGGTCGGAGAAGTGCTGGCCGATCAGCATCACCGGGCTCATCCCCATGATGAGCAGCATGTACGGCGACCTGAACATGAAGTAGCTGGCCAGGCCCATGGCCAGCGGCACGAGCGACATGAGGACCGGCAGCGGCCTGCGGTCCTGCCTGCCCGGCGGCGCGGGAAGCCGGAAGTGGGTCTCCCGCTGCGGTGGCAGCAGCCGCGGCGGCCGGTTGAAGTCGAAGCCTGACCCGTCCTCCGACGGCTCGAGAGCGGCGTCCGGCGGCTCGTACAGCGCGAGGTCGAGCAGGCTGGACCCGACGGCGAGCTGCATGCCCGCCCGCCAGTCCGCCACGGTCGTGAGCGGCTTCCGGTCGAGCGTCGCGGACACGCCGTCGAGCGCGACCACCTGCACCGACCCGCGGCTGTCGACGATCACCCGGGCCGCGTGCTCCGGCAGGTCCAGGTCATTGACCCGGATGTGCGCGAGCGGGCTCCGGCCGATCTCGGCCTGCCCGACGTTCAGCCGGTGCACGGTTCCCGCCGCAGGCCCGCCGGCCACCCGGATCTCCACGATC
>Ga0207646_10008284_pt1 | contig 10435 bp, 9 predicted proteins | sample KBSK5502metaG_FD_184343 | JGI IMG/M metagenome (GOLD analysis project Ga0207646, IMG submission 184343) | Corn, switchgrass and miscanthus rhizosphere microbial communities from Kellogg Biological Station, Michigan, USA - KBS K5-50-2 metaG... | ecosystem: Host-associated > Plants > Roots >...
GTTCTGAGCGCCAACGACTTCGATGGCGACACAGCGGAACGATACGGCTATGTGAACCGATCACTTTCGGACCCCGAACTGGACGGCTTCGTCGATACCCTCGCGCGCCGGATCGGCTCCTTCGATCGGCGCGCTCTCGTTGCGGCAAAACATCTCGTCAACGAAGTCTCGCTGCCGCCGTTCGATCGGCTCCTCGCTGCCTTCACTTCGTTTGGAACAGCACTCGGGTGGCCCGAAGCCCAGAACCGTATAAGAACCGTGCTGGAGCGCGGACTGCAACGCGACGCCGCCTTCGAGAAAAATTGGCCCCAAATCCTCGGCTCGCTCGTTGAGGCCGACACGAAAGGCGGTCGGGATGATAGCCAAAGTTGAGGTCGAGCGATTCAACCTGATCTCGTCCCGGCCGTTCGACAAGATATTAGCCGCGATTAAAGCCGCTATAGGCCATCCGGACATGGTTGCGTTCGCGAAAAGGACAGCGGCTGCGCCGACGTTTCCAGAGTTCGAAAGCATAGTTCGCGAAGGGTTGGGCAAGACGGGCCTGATGCTCTTCATGGAACTGGACCACGGCGCCGTGATAAGGAAAGCGACGGATCGCGATAAACCTCGAATGGTGCGGCTCATCGTGGGCAATCCGCTCATCATGCAGCAAATGGCAAGGCACGTTCCGGACGCCGGCTCTTATGCCCCTGTCACAGTGTTCGTCGACGAACGCTCTGATGGCGTTCACATTTCCTATGACAGGATGGCCAGTCTTCTGGCTCCCTATCGGAATTCCGAGGCACTCGCGGTCGCGAGGGATCTCGACAAGAAAGTCGAGACCCTTTTGTTCGAAGCGGCAGGCTGAGCCAACATCGCTGCGCCGTCGAAGCAGAACCGGCAAATTGAGGAGGAGTGATGACCAATCGATTGCAGTGGGAAGTTTTCGTCAGCGCCCAGATTCCGGTGGTCACAAGCGACCTTCCGCCCGGCGCGAGCGAAATGAAATGGTCGCCCATTTCTTCAACGCTTATTTCGGGCAAGCGCGATGCCGTGCTGGTAGATACCGCGATTACAGTCGATCAAAACCAGAAGCTTGTCGACTGGATCGCCCGCAGCGGCAAGAATTTGATGGCAATCTACGCGACCCACGGCCATGGCGATCATTTCTTTGGCGTAACCACAATCCAGAAGAAATTTCCGAAGGCGCGGTTCGTCGCGACGACCGAAGTCATCGCGGTTATGCGAAAGCAGGCATCGGTTCCTGTGGTTGAGTCATATTGGAAATCACGGTTTCCCGGACAAATCGATTCGACGCTCGTGGTCGCCGACGAACTCAAGGGCGGTGTTATCGAACTGGAAGGGGAACAACTCATAAGTGTTCCTCTCGGGCATACCGATACCGATAGCACAACCTGTCTCCACGTCCCTTCCATCGGACTTGCCGTTTGCGGCGATGCGCTCTACAACGATGTTCATCTCCATCTGGGTGAGTCGAATGCCGACGGCCGCAAGGAGTGGATCGCTGCTCTCGATACGATCGAGTCGCTCAAGCCGGTCGCCGCTATTGCTGGGCATAAAAGGCTGGGCGCGCCCGATACGCCAAATAACATCGAGGCAACACGAAAATACATTCGCGATTTCGACAGAATTGCTTCCTATACCAAGACCGCGCTCGATCTGTACAGCGAGATGCTTGCGATTTATCCCGAACGCGTAAACCCGGCGGTCTTGTGGTATTCGGCGCAGGCGGTGAAGTCGGATAACTGAATCCGACGACAATCAGCCTCTCTAGGAGGGCGAGCCGTGGGGGCACAATCGCTGAATAAGACGAATGAAGACGATTCCCTGGCGACAACCACAACAAAGGACAGCACAAGGATCTTCGAGAAAAGACTTTCGCACGGCTGGGGAAATAGAATGGTAAGTATGGCGGAACGGATCACTCCATTACCACTAATGTCCTCGCGTGCCGACCAGATCTTCCCGACACTGACTTCAGTGCAAATCGAACGTGTTGCTACACACGGCCGTAGGCGCGCAGTTCGCAGCGGCGAGGTCTTGGTCGAACAAGGGGATCGAGCCATTCCATTTTTCGTGGTTATTTCAGGCGAACTAGAGGCGGTACGGCCGACGTGTGCAACCGAAACGCTTATTACGATCGTCAGACCCGGTCAGTTTACCGGGGAAATCAACACGCTTTCCGGCCGGCGCGCTCTGGCACGGATTCGCGCCCGGCAAGATGGGGAAGTTATCCAGCTTACTCGGGAAAACGTCCTCACTGTGGTGCAAACAGATGCCGAACTCAGCGAGATCCTGATGCGCGCATTCATTCTTCGACGTGTGGAGTTGCTGGCGCAAGGCATTGGCGATGCAACCCTGGTGGGTTCAAGCCATTCCGCCGATACGCTTCGCATCAAGGAATTTTTGACTCGGAACGGCCACCCATATGCGTATATCGATCTGGAACGCGACGCTGACGTTCAAAGCCTTCTTGATCACTTTCGTGTCTCTGTCGCTGAAACACCCGTGGTGATCTGCCGCGGCGAAACGGTACTGCGTAATCCCACGAATCGCGAGATCGCCAACTGCCTTGGCTTCAACGAGGCGGTGGACGAGACACAAGTGCGCGATTTGGTGATCGTAGGCGCAGGACCAGCGGGCCTCGCCTCTGCCGTGTATGGCGCCTCTGAGGGACTCGAGGTCTTGCTACTGGAAACTTACTCGCCTGGAGGGCAGGCGGGTTCCAGTTCGAGAATTGAGAACTATCTTGGATTTCCAACCGGAATTTCGGGAAACGAACTAGCTGGTCGGGCATACACTCAGGCGCAGAAATTTGGAGCGCAGATGCTGCTCACCACGGGAACCCGGCTAACCTGCGACCGGAAGCCGTATCAGATAGAACTCGAGGATGGTACCAAGATCCCAGCGCGTGCAATCGTCATCGCCACCGGGGCCAAATATCGGAAGCTGCCGCTTGATAATTTATCCCGCTTTGAAGGTGCGGGCATTTATTACGGTGCAACTTTTGTTGAGGCGCAGGTATGTAACGGCGAAGACGTCATGGTAGTCGGCGGTGGAAATGCAGCGGGGCAGGCTGCTGTTTTTTTGGCTGAGAGCACGAAGCACATGTACATAGTCGTCAGAGGCGCTGGCCTCATTGACACAATGTCGAAATACCTGATTCGGCGCATTGAACAAACCCCTAACATCACCGTACTGGTACATACCGAACTTGTCGGCCTCGATGGCATTGATCATCTCGAACGAGTCACGGTACGGAATACTCAAACTGGAAAGACTGACGAGAAGAATGTCGCTCATGTGTTCGTAATGACAGGAGCGAACCCCAACACCGCTTGGCTGAACGGGTGCGTCGTGCTCGACAACAAGGGCTTCATTAAGACAGGTCCCGATCTTTCATCCGAGGAGCTGAGCGGCGCACACTGGCCTCTCAGTCGCCGACCATACCTTCTAGAAACCAATCTGCCCGGTGTTTTTGCTGCGGGGGATGTTCGCGCAGGCAATGTCAAACGCGTTGCATCGTCTGTCGGCGAAGGATCGATTGCGATTTCGTTCGTCCACCAACTGTTGAAAGAGTAACCCGCGGGTTCTCATGTCGGCGACTAGTCGCGGCGATCAAGCAGCAAGACCGCAACGGGAACCCGTAAGAATACGCAACAGTCCGATAAAAGAGTGGAGGATGAAATGACAATTTCAAATCAAACATTTGAGCGATGTATCGAGGAGTGCTTACAGTGTTCACGCTGGTGCTCTCAATGCCGCACCGAGTCCCTGAACGAAGATCCGATCATGATGAGGGACTGCATTCGGCTGTGTAACGAATGTCTTGAATTGTGCCGGACCTGCGTACTCTTGCTGACGAGCAGCTCTGGATTCTCTCACCAGGTCTGCGGTATCTGTTCCGAGCTATGCACGGCTTGCGCGGCGGAGTGCGGAAAATACGAAGGCGAAACCATGAGGAAATGTGCTCAAGAATGCCGTGAATGCGCAGCTACATGCGCTGAGGTCGCGCAGGCGGGACCAGTTCGACCGGCTGCTGCATGAGATGTCGGCATGAAGTTGCTCCAGTCCCACCGCGTGCAAAACGGCCCTGGCTTACGGTCCTGGCGAACCTGAGAGAGCACTGCGTGGGGCGCCGCCTCGGCAAACTTCGAACGGATCATGAGTCTCAGCGTGCCGGAGCGAAGAGATCCTTTCGGCTAGTCCGATGACCGTTCCTTTTTATGTTGTCCTACGCGAAAAACGTACCAAATAGTTGCGGCCCGCGCGAGGAAATGATCTCCGACTCTCCCGGCGAATCGGAATTCATTGCGCTACGCCGCCTTTTGTGCTTCGCCCAGCATCAAGCCTATTTGCTTCAGCATGCCCCCCGTCAGCCGATGACTGATGTCAGTCATAAGCGAACGATAATCATTTCTTGTGCATCGACTCGGGATCGTCGGTGGGGTTGAAATAGCGCGTGTCCGTGGGACCAAACCCACAGATATGCACGACCACGGGGACGTCTGTGGTGCGCGCGAAATGGTTCAGACCTCCGGGTTCTGAATAGACGCTTCCCGGAGGAAGTATCTTCAGAGCACTTTCGTCAAAATGCGTACCATAGCCAAACTGCCAATTCCCGGAGACAACCGTCGCCATGCGATCGTCACGATGAGAGTGCGCCTGGATTGTCGTGTGCGCAGGTACGAACAACAAGATGGAGTAAAAGCCTGTGACAGCGGGATTGCCGGCCAGGACTTTTGTGTGAACGCCCGCGAGTTTCGAACTGCCGATCTGGTTGTCGCCTTTATCGCCGCTCATTACTGCCGTCGGCGTCAAGCGGATTTCCGGAATCGACGGGGCCGTCGCGCTTGAACCGACGGAAATAAGCGCGACCGCGAAACATAAGAGCCTCTTCATGAACGCCTCCCTCGATCAAATCTAAACGAACACTACGCAATCATTGAAGGTCACGATGTCACAGGAAGCCAACCAGGGCATCCATGGTTTCCTTGGGGCGCTCTTCCATCAGCCAATGGCCGGTGTCCTTTAATTCGATCACCGTCACATTGGTCGCGACTCGCTTCATCTGCGGGCCAAGGATCGCCGCGCTGGCTTTTTCGCCAGCGAGCGACAGGACGGGCATGGTCAATTGCGTTTGAGCCATTTGCGCGAAGTCCTTAGCCGTGTCTGGCCAGGCGGCGAAGTACGCCCAGCCCGCGCGCATCCGCCCAGGACGTGAATAGGCGGCGACATAGGACTCACGATCTGCAACGGGAAGGGAGCGCGTTTTGTCCGCGGCCAAGTCGTTCCAGAAGTATGCGAAGTAAATCTTTTCGCGTCCTTGCACCAGGGCTTCTGGCGTCGGACCATGAAAACGAAAATGCCAAAAGTCGGGATTGTCATAGGCGAGTTCCCATCCCGGGACGCCAGGTAGGAAAGCGTCCATTACCACCAATTTCTCAACTTCGCTGGGAAACTGCGCAGCATAGGCGTATGCAACCATCAGGCCGATATCGTGCCCGACGACCCGCGCCTTGGTAATGCCGAGCGACTTCGCAAGCTCATGGACGCGGATCGCTGCGGTCTTCAAATCGAGACCATCTTTGGGAATCGCGGAATCGCCGATTCCGGGTAGATCCGGTGCAATGACGGTGAATCTTTCCGTGAGTTTGGGAATTAGGGGCCGCCACATGCGGGATGTTTGTGTGTACCCATGCAGCAGGATCACGGCGGGTCCGTGGCCGGCAGTGAGGTAGTGGAGTTTGGTTCCTTCGACGTCCGCGAACCGCGAGTCGATGGTATTGGGGGCGTGCTGTGTTTGAGCCGTCGCCCGAAAAAATGGCGCCAGGAGAATAGCAAGAAAAAGGGCTGTTATTTCCAGTTTGAGGCTCGTCCGCATTTGATTCCTCCACACGCGTCGTTTCGGAGTATGTTCGCGGTTTTCTTCAGAGCAATCATCGCTCAATCACCGACCCCTCAAGACGTTTCCAGACTATACGGTCTAGAATGAACAATGTCAAGCTGCGTGGTTGTAGACTGGGAAGTCTAGATATGGCCCGATCCAAGGAATTCGATCCCGCCCGCGCCTTAGACAAGGCAATGCGGCTTTTTTGGCGCTCAGGTTACGAAAACACCTCCCTTGAAGCACTCATGAAGGAAATGGGAATTGCCAAACAGAGCCTCTACGATACGTTCGGAGACAAACGCAGCCTGTACCTGAAGGCTCTCGCCTATTACCGGGATCAAACCAACGGCGAAATGCAGCGGATGTTTGACGACATCCCTTCTGTAAAGGACGGTTTTGCCAAGCTTCTATATGGCTTGGCCGGGGAGACACGTGAACAGCACGAACGCGGGTGCCTATTGCTCAGTGCCAACCTGCAGCGCGACCCGAAGGATGCCGTGGTCAAGGACTTTCTACGGGACAGCCAGGTCCGAGTAGAAGCGATCTTTGTGCAGGCGCTTCGGCGAGCGCAAAAGCAGGGCGAACTGTCGCCCAAGGAGGATCCTGCCGCCCTGGGCCGATTCTTCGTGGTAACAATTCAGGGGATGAGAGCTATGGCCCGCCTCAAGTCCGATCGAAGAGCCCTCGAACAAGTGGCCAAAGTCGCACTCTCGGTATTCAACTGATCCAACGAAAGGACTCCCCGTTTCATTGGGCGGAAACATGGCTGACTCATCTGCTCGATCGACACCGAGCCTCTGGCGGCCGTTACGCACGCCCATATTTCGTAATCTCCTTCTCGCCGACCTTGTCTCTGATGTCGGCACATTCATGCAGAGTGTGGGCGCGGCCTGGCTGATGATCTCTCTCAACGCTGGGCCGATGTACGTAGCTTTGATCCAGACAGCGTCCGCCCTTCCCTTTTTCATATTCGCGCTTCCGGCTGGAGCGATTGGTGACATCGTCGATCGCCGCAGACTAATCCTTTACACCGAAACCTGGATGCTCGCGGTTGCAATCACCGTTGCTCTGCTCACGATCTCTGGTTGGGTAACTCCGCTTTTGCTGCTCATCCTGACTTTTGCACTCTCAGCCGGCGATGCATTTGAGACCCCTACTTGGCGTGCCGTCTTACCCGAAGTTGTACCCAAAGAAGATCTTCCGGCTGCCTCGGCATTGAACGGCATCGAATTCAACCTTGCACGCGCCGTGGGACCTGGACTTGCTGGTTTCATCGTAGCAGCGGCAGGCGTGGGTACCGCCTTTCTGCTGAACGCGGCTTCGTTCATCGGCGTTATCGCAGTGATCGTGCGTTGGAAACGAGTGGTCCCCAAGCGGACAGCGCCTCCCGAGACCGTCTGGGGTGGCGCGGTTGCAGGGCTTCGATATCTTCGCTACTCACCGGCCATTCGCAGCCTGCTGCTTCGAACAGGAGTGGTCATCTTCTTCGCGACGGCGCTCACGGCCTTGCTGCCTCTCATCGCTCGCGATTTGAAGAAGAGCCCAATTGTTTTTGGGATCCTGCTCGGTTGTTTCGGTTTCGGTGCCGTGGTCGGTGCTGTGCTGATGCAACGTGCGCGGGCGCGGTGGTCCGCGGAGATTGTAGTCTCTGCCGGCGTGGCGATTTACGGCTTCGCGACCCTCGCTGCGAGCACGGTCCGGGTTCTTCCCGCGTTGTGCGCCGCTACTTTTGTCGGCGGAGCGGCTTGGATCATGTTCATCTCTCTGGTCAATGTACTTATCCTTGATCACGCTCCTGACTGGGTACGGGCTCGCGTCCTGTCGGTCTCGACTCTTGTAGTACAAGGCTCTGTGGCTGCCGGAAGTGCGGCGTGGGGCACGGTCGCCGCACACTTCGGGCTGCGTGCCGCACTTCTATGCGCAGGCGCCGGGACAATCGCGACAACGGCACTAGCTTTGTTTCTGCGGTTGCCCGCGGCAACTGTAGACGTCACGGCTTGGAACCATTGGCGCTTGCCCGACCTGGAAGCAGATGCCCTTCCCGCTGGTTACGACTCTGGCCCGGTGTTGGTCACCGTTGAATATGAAGTGGCTCCGGAAAATGCGAAAGAATTCATCAAGGCGATTCGGCGCTACGGACGCATTCGCCGCCGCGATGGAGCTTCGCGGTGGAGCATCTTCCACGACCTGGAGACTCCAAGTCGTTACGTCGAGACATTCATTGTGAGTTCGTGGGCTGAACACCTCCGTCAGCATGAGCGGATGACACTTGCCGATCGCGAACTGGAGGAAAGACTGCAGAGCTATGTGCGCGACAATCCCAGAGTCCGGCACATGGTTTCAGCTACCTAACTGCCGATTTTGCCGCCCCGGAAGAACCTTATCATCTCGAATCTCTTTACACACAGCCGCCTTGATCAAGCTGCATAAACAGCATTAGTCCTGCTTTGCTCAACTCATTTCCGACTGCGCTTTTCAGCTCGGCGAAAATGCCGTCAACGGGATCTCAATCGATAAGCCATCCTCCCCTTATTGTGGGATGCGATGGTGGTTCCATCGTCTGCACGCGCCGGGTAATTTTCCAGGTGCGCTCGACCTTCTGCAATTCATCCTTGTAGGTCACCCCATGCACCATCGAGTTATCGCATCCCGGATTGGTAAAAGGGAACGCCCACGAACAGTCAGGGCTATTTCTTCGCATACACCGCAGAGATTTGACCGACGAGCTTAGCCCAATCCATATCCATGGCTTCATAAACGGGGCCCGCTTCTGGCACGAGATTGTCCTTGAGAATCTCCACCATCAATGTGCAGTAGTCCGAGACCACTACGCCGGCTTGGACCATTCGCAAAATCCCGGCTTGGTGCTTGGTCTCGCTGAAAGTTCCGCATGCGTCCACGGGCACATACGCGTCGAACCCCTTGCCGACGGCGGTCATGGCCGGGAGAGCTGCGCACACTTCCAGAGAGAGGCCGGCGAAGATGAGTTTCTTTCGGCCTGTCGCCTCGATGGCACGCGCGACGCGTGCATCGTCGTAGGCGTTGACCGACGACCGGTCGATGATCTCCATGCCCGGCAAAGCCTCCACAAGCTCGGGGATTGTCGGTCCCCACATGCTGTCGCGCGCTGTCGTGGTCACGACGATCGGCAATTTTAGAGCCTTTGCCGCTTTCGCCAGTGCTACGACGTTGTGCTTGAGCATACCGATCGAATAGTCGCGAACGCCGCTCATCAGGCCGATCTGATGATCGACGAGGATGACAGCGGCGTTTTGCGAAGTGAGGGGCTCGTAGGGACGTAGTTGATTACTCATATCGCATTCTCCTTTTGCCGTTGATGTCGATTTAAGTCGGCTAAAAACAGACCATTTACTTTACGTTACGTTCGTTCAGTTTTATACTAACTTGCGCCAACGAGGATGTCAATTGACTTTACGCTACGTTCTATTAAAACTTGCCCTTATGAAGAAGAACGTGCTTCGCGCTCCACGGAAAGGGCGGCCGCCAAGCGAAAGGGCCACATCGCATACAGTTATCATGGATGCGGTCTACAGCCTCCTTCAGAAAAAGTCGGTCCGCGACTTGACCATGGAAGAGGTCGCCAAGCGCGCTAAGGTCGGCAAGCCCACCATCTATAAATGGTGGCCGACCAAGGCGACCTTGGTGTTGGCTATGCTCTGCGAGCGAATGGCCCCCAACCTCGAGAAGCCATCGGACCTGACTGCGGAAGAGTCTCTGCAGTTTCGAGTGCGGAGCTTGATCGATGCGTTCAGCGGACCGTTCGGCAAGATCGTCGCCGGGCTTATCGCCGAGGGCCAGAGCGAGCCGGTCATACGTCAGGCGTTCTTCGATCGATGGATCAGTCCCCGGCGCGCTGCCACGATCGCCGATCTACAGCGCGGTAAGAATGCAGGGGAGTTGCGGTCAGATACAGAGCCTGACCTACTGAACGACGCGATCTTTGGCGCGATCTATTACCGCTTCTTATTGGGCTTGAGCCCGTTTACCAAACGGTTCGGCGAGGAGTTGGTCGAGCAAGCCATCCGTGGGCATCGCTCGGGAAATCTTCGGAGTTGATTGAAACGACGGTGCGAACTCGAATAGCCCTGGCCAAGGACGCCTATTCGGCAAAGATCGCCTTCACATCTCACGACCTTACCACGCGATCGTTTGGGGCAGTGGTCAATTTGAGGCATGACCGCTGTCCGCAAATCGTAGATACCGAGAGGATGGTCGGCAAACCTTACCTTAGCGGATTAGGTAAGGTTTGCTCGTCACTCGCTCGGGTCATGTCGCAATCGCTCCTATTCATGAGGGCCTCCCTAAGTGCCTTTCACATACGTTAAGCGTGAACCCCATTCCTCGATAGGAGTAATCCACTCGACTCTACCTCCGCTGCATCTTCTCGATGTCGTCCCTCTCTTTGAAGGCTCTGCTCAACGCCTCTTTAGGCCAGGAGGCCGCCATCGATGTTGAGGAGCGTACCAGTGACGTAAGAAGCTTCAGGGCTCGCAAGGAACACCACGCCCGCAGCGATTTCCTCGG
>Ga0207646_10008286_pt1 | contig 10433 bp, 8 predicted proteins | sample KBSK5502metaG_FD_184343 | JGI IMG/M metagenome (GOLD analysis project Ga0207646, IMG submission 184343) | Corn, switchgrass and miscanthus rhizosphere microbial communities from Kellogg Biological Station, Michigan, USA - KBS K5-50-2 metaG... | ecosystem: Host-associated > Plants > Roots >...
ACGATGAACCGGCACCTCATCTCAGCCGCCGACCTGAGCAAGCAGGACGCGCTACTGATACTGGACACCGCCGAGGAACTGGCCCAGGTGGCCGACCGGCCCATCAAGAAGCTGCCCACGCTGCGCGGGCGCACCGTGGTGAACCTGTTCTTCGAGGACTCCACCAGGACCCGGATCTCCTTCGAAGCCGCGGCCAAGCGGCTGTCCGCCGATGTCATCAACTTCGCCGTCAAGGGCTCGAGCGTGGCCAAGGGGGAGAGCCTCAAGGACACCGCGCTCACGCTGGAGGCCATGGGCTCCGACGCCGTGGTCATCAGGCACAGCGCCTCCGGCGCGCCGTACCGGCTGGCGGGCTGGGTGCGGGGCAGCGTGATCAACGCCGGCGACGGCGCGCACGAGCATCCGACCCAGGCGCTGCTGGACGCGTTCACGATCCGGCGCAGGTTCGGCCGGGCGAGCGGCGACGCGCTGGACGGGCTGCGGGTCACGATCGTGGGCGACGTGCTGCACAGCCGGGTCGCCCGGTCCAACGTCTGGCTGCTGCACCTGCTCGGGGCGGAGGTCGCGCTCGTCGCACCGCCCACCCTGCTGCCCGTGGCGATCGACGACTGGCCGTGCTCGGTGAGTTATGACCTCGACGCGGCGCTGCCCAAGAGCGACGTGGTGATGATGCTGCGCATCCAGCAGGAGCGGATGAACGCCGCCTACTTCCCCAGCGTGCGCGAGTACAGCCGCCGCTACGGGCTGGACACCGCCCGGCTGAGGCAGCTTCCCGAGGATGCCATCGTGATGCATCCCGGACCGATGAACCGGGGAGTGGAGATCGCGGCGGAGGTCGCCGACTCGCCAAGGTCCACGATCGTCGAGCAGGTCACCAACGGTGTGAGCGTCCGGATGGCCGTCCTGTACCTGCTGCTCGGCGGGCTGGAGGTGGCCCAATGACCACGGCAGGCACGACCTGGGTCATCAGGGGAGCGCGGCCACTGGGCGGCGAGACCGCCGACATCACCCTCGCCGACGGGACCATCACCGCCGTGGGGACGCCGGACGGCGTACCGTCCGGCGCGCAGGTGCTCGACGCGGCCGGGCTGATCGCGCTGCCCGGGCTCGTGGACCTGCACACCCACCTGCGGGAGCCGGGCCGCGAGGACGCCGAGACCATCGAGACCGGCACCCTGGCCGCCGCGCTGGGCGGGTTCACCGCCGTGCACGCGATGGCCAACACCGACCCGGTCGCCGACACCGCGGGGGTCACCGAGCAGATCTGGCGGCTCGGCCGCGCGGCCGGCCACTGCGACGTGCAGCCGGTCGGGGCCGTCACGGTGGGGCTGGGCGGGTCAAGGCTCGCCGAGTTCGGCGCGATGGCCGAGTCCGCCGCCCGGGTCCGCGTGTTCTCCGACGACGGGCGCTGCGTGTCCGACGCCGTGCTGATGCGGCGGGCACTCGAATACGTCAAGGCCTTCGACGGGGTCATCGCGCAGCACGCCCAGGAGCCCAGGCTCACCGAGGGCGCGCAGATGAACGAGGGAGTCGCCTCCGGGCGGCTGGGGCTGGCCGGCTGGCCCGCCGTGGCCGAGGAGGCGGTCATCGCCCGCGACTGCCTGCTCGCCGCCCACGTGGACTCCGCGCTGCACATCTGTCACGTCTCCACCGCGGGCTCGGTGGAGATCATCCGCTGGGCGAAGTCCAAGGGCTGGCGGGTCACCGCCGAGGTCACCCCGCACCACCTGCTGCTCACCGATGACCTCGTGGCCACCTATGACCCCGTCTACAAGGTCAACCCGCCGCTGCGCACTGCCGCGGACGTCGCCGCGCTGCGGGAAGCGCTCGCGGACGGGACCATCGACTGCGTGGCCACCGACCACGCCCCGCACCCGGTGGAGGACAAGGAGACCGAGTGGGCCGTGGCGGCGCACGGCATGACCGGGCTGGAGACCGCGCTGCGGGTGGTGCAGGAGGCGATAGTGGACACCGGCCTGCTCGGCTGGCCTGAGGTCGCCGACCGGATGTCCGCCCGGCCGGCCGCCATCGGCCGGCTGGCCGGCCACGGCCGCCCGCTCGCTCCCGGCGAGCCCGCGAACCTCGTCCTGTACAACCCCGCCGTCCGCGAGGTCGTGGATCCCGCTACGCACGCCTCCCGCAGCCGGAACTCGCCGTTCGCCGGCATGACGCTGCCCGGCCAGGTGGTCGCCACGTTCCTGCGCGGCCGCCCGACCGTGCTCGACGGGAAGCCCGCCTGATGACTGGATGGCCAGCCGTCCTGGTACTTGAGGACGGCACCACGTTCCACGGGACCGGGTTCGGCGCGCGGGGCGAGGCGTTCGGCGAGATGGTGTTCAACACCGGGATGACCGGCTACCAGGAGACGCTGACCGACCCCTCGTACTGCCGGCAGATCGTCGCCATGACCGCCCCGCACATCGGCAACACCGGAGTCAACGACGCCGACCCCGAGTCCCGGCGGATCTGGGTGAGCGGGTATGTGGTCCGGGAGCCGTCCCGTATCACTTCGAGCTGGCGGGCCCAGCGCGGCCTGGACGAGGAACTCGCGGCCCAGGGCGTCCCCGGCATCGCGATCACCGGCACCCGCGCGCTCACCCGGCGGCTGCGCGACCAGGGCGTGATGCGGGCCGGGATCAGCGCCACCGGCGGCGCCGGCCCCGAAGAACTACGGCAGCGGGTGCTCGCCAGCCCGCAGATGGCCGGCGCCGACCTGGCCCGCGAGGTGTCCACCGCCGAGCCCTACCAGGTGAGCCCGCCGCCCGGCACGCAGACCCGGTACCGGGTCGCGGCGGTGGACCTGGGCATCAAGGCCGCGACCCCCGCGGCGATGGCGGCCCGCGGCTGCCTGGTCCAGGTGCTGCCCGCCACGGCCACGGCGCCGCAGATCCTCGCCACCGGCCCGGACGGGGTGTTCTTCTCCAACGGCCCAGGCGACCCGGCCGCCGCCGGGTACGCGGTCGAGGCGATGCGCGGCGTGCTGGCCGGAGGCGTCCCGGTGTTCGGCATCTGCCTCGGCAGCCAGATCCTCGGCCGCGCCCTCGGCCTAGGCACCTACAAGCTGCGGTTCGGGCACCGGGGCGTCAACCAGCCGGTCAAGGACCTGGCCACCGGCCGGGTACAGATCACCAGCCACAACCACGGTTTCGCCGTCGCGCCGCCCGGCACGCAGACCCTGCCCGGCGCGGATGCGCCGGAGGCCGGCCCCGGCGCCGATGGCCCGCCAGGGGAGCCCGGTCGCGGGGCCGTCGTAGCGCATGATCAAAAGCTGCTCGCCCCGTTCGACACGCCGTTCGGCCGGGCCCAGGTCAGCCACGTCAACCTCAACGACGGCGTGGTCGAGGGGATCCAGCTGCTCGACGCGCCCGCGTTCAGCGTGCAGTACCACCCCGAGGCGGCGCCGGGCCCGCACGACGCGGCGGGAGAGTTCGACGCGTTCTGCGCGCTGATGGAAAGGGCGGGCCATGCCCAGGCGTGAGGACCTGCGCTCGGTGCTGGTCATCGGCTCCGGGCCGATCGTGATCGGCCAGGCCTGCGAGTTCGACTACTCCGGTACTCAGGCGTGCCGGGTGCTGCGCGCCGAGGGGATCCGGGTCAGCCTGGTCAACTCCAACCCGGCGACGATCATGACCGACCCCGAGTTCGCCGACGCCACGTACGTGGAGCCGATCACCACCGAGGTGCTGGAAAAGGTCATCGCGATCGAGCGGCCCGACGCGGTGCTGCCCACGCTGGGCGGCCAGACGGCGCTGAACGCCGCCGTCGCCCTGCACGAGACCGGTGTGCTGGCCCGGTACGGGGTGGAGCTGATCGGGGCCACCATCGACACGATCCAGGCGGGCGAGGACCGCAGCCGGTTCAAGGAGATCGTCACCGGCCTCGGCGCGGAGGTGCCCACCAGCCGGATCTGCCACTCCCTGGAGGAGTGCGAGCAGGCCGCGGGCGAGCTGGGCTACCCGGTGGTGATCCGGCCCTCGTTCACCCTCGGCGGCGCGGGCTCCGGCATCGCGCACGACCCGGCGGGCCTGCGCCGCATCGCCAGGGCCGGGCTGGACGCCAGCCCGGTCACCGAGGTGCTCCTTGAGGAGTCAATCCTCGGCTGGAAGGAGTTCGAACTCGAGCTGATGCGCGACCGCAACGACAACGTGGTGGTCGTGTGCCCGATCGAGAACATCGACCCCATGGGCGTGCACACCGGCGACTCGGTCACCGTCGCCCCGGCGATGACCCTGACCGACCGCGAGTACCAGCACATGCGGGACGTGGCGATCGCCGTGGTCCGCGCGGTGGGCGTGGACACCGGCGGCTGCAACATCCAGTTCGCCGTCCACCCGCGGACCGGGCGGATGGTGGTCATCGAGATGAACCCGCGGGTGTCCCGGTCGTCGGCCCTGGCTTCCAAGGCCACCGGGTTCCCGATCGCCAAGATCGCCGCGCGGCTGGCCATCGGCTACACCCTCGACGAGATCCGCAACGACATCACCGGGCAGACCCCGGCCTGCTTCGAGCCGGCTCTCGACTACGTGGTGGTCAAGGTGCCCAGGTTCGCGTTCGAGAAGTTCCCCGGCGCGAACCCGGAGCTCACCACGCACATGAAGTCGGTGGGGGAGGCGATGGCGATCGGCCGCAGCTTCCCCGAGGCGCTGGGCAAGGCGCTGCGCTCGCTGGAGAGCCCCGGCGCGCCGCTGCACTGGCGCGGCCCGCCCGGGGACCGGGCGGGCCTGGTGGCCGCGGCCGCCGTCCCGCACGACGGCCGGCTGTCCACGGTGCACCAGGCGCTGCGGGCCGGCGCCAGCGTGGCCGAGCTTGCCGCCGCGACCGGTATCGACCCATGGTTCCTCGACCAGGTGGCCGGCCTTGAAGAACATGCGATACGGATCGCCCATGGCTGGCCTGTGCCCGCGGGCACCCTCCGCGCGGCCAAACGGGCCGGGTTCTCCGACGCCCAGATCGCCGAGATCGCGGGCACAGCCGAGGACGAGGTCCGGCGCCACCGGCACGAGCTGGGGATCCGCCCGGTGTTCCACACCGTGGACACCTGCGCGGCCGAGTTCGAGGCGCGCACCCCGTACCTGTACTCGACCTACGACGAGGAAAGCGAGGTGCCCGCCGGGGACCGGCCCAAGGTGATCATCCTGGGCAGCGGGCCGAACCGGATCGGGCAGGGCATCGAATTCGACTACGCGTGCGTGCACGCCTCCTTCGCGCTCGCCGAGGCCGGGTACGAGACCGTGATGGTCAACTGCAACCCGGAGACCGTGTCCACCGACTACGACACCTCCGGCCGGCTCTATTTCGAGCCGCTCACCATGGAGGACGTGCTGGAGGTGCTGCACGCCGAGCGGGCCAGCGGGCCGGTCGCCGGGATGATCGTCCAGCTGGGCGGGCAGACGCCGCTGCGCCTGGCGCGCGGCCTGGCCGCCGCGGGCGCGCCGGTGGTGGGCACCAGCCCGGAGGCGATCCACCTGGCCGAGGACCGGGGGGAGTTCGGCGCGCTGCTGGCCGCCGCCGGGCTGACCGCGCCCAAACACGGCACCGCCACCTCGTTCGGCGAGGCCAAGGCGGTCGCGGCCGAGATCGGCTACCCCGTGCTTGTGCGGCCCTCCTACGTGCTGGGCGGCCGGGGGATGGAGATCGTCTACGACGACGCCACCCTGGAGTCCTATGTCGCCAAGGCGACGCAGGCCAGCCCCGAGCACCCGGTCCTGATCGACCGATTCCTCGACGACGCTATCGAGATCGACGTGGACGCCCTGTTCGATGGCGAGGAGCTTTACCTGGCCGGGGTGATGGAGCACATCGAGGAGGCCGGCATCCACTCCGGTGACTCGGCCTGTGCCCTGCCGCCGATCACCCTGGGCGCCAGCGACATCGAGCGAATCCGGGAGTCCACCGGGGTGATCGCCCGCGGGGTAGGCGTGCGCGGGCTCCTCAACATCCAGTACGCGCTGGCCGCGGGCGTGCTGTACGTGCTGGAGGCCAATCCGCGTGCCTCTCGGACCGTCCCGTTCGTGTCCAAGGCGACCGCCGTGCCCGTGGCCAAGGCGGCCGCGCGGATCATGCTCGGCGCGACGGTCGCGGAACTGCGGGCCGAGGGCCTGCTCCCCGCCTCGGGGGACGGTGGCACGCTGCCCCCGCACGCCGATCGCGGTCAAAGAGGTCGTGCTCCCGTTCAACAGGTTCCGTGACGAGCAGGGGCGCGGGGTGGACACCGTGCTCGGGCCGGAGATGCGGTCCACCGGCGAGGTCATGGGAATCGACGACGTGTTCGGCACCGCCTACGCGAAGTCCCAGGCGGCCGCGTACGGCACCCTGCCGGTCAAGGGCCGGGCGTTCGTGTCGGTGGCCAACGTGGACAAGCGGCTCATGATCTTCCCGGTGAAACGGCTCGCCGACCTGGGTTTCGAGATCTGGGCGACCCGAGGTACGGGCGAGGTGCTGCGGCGCAACGGAGTTCGTGCCACGATCGTCCGCAAGCACAGCGACGGTACGGGTCCCGGCGGCGAGCCGGACATCGTGTCCCAGATCCTGGACGGCCAGGTCGACCTGATCGTGAACACGCCGTTCGGCAGCCCCGGCCAGTCGGGGCCGCGGCTGGACGGGTACGAGATCCGCACCGCCGCGGTCCGGCGCGGGATTCCGTGTGTGACCACGATCCAGGGCCTGGCCGCCGCTGTGCAGGGCATCGAAGCGATCACGCGTGGTGAGGTGGATGTGCGGTCGCTCCAAGAACACGCAAAAGCGCTCCGCGCGGGCCTGGCCGCGTCCACGGGACCGGCAGGCCCCGGTCCACGCGACGAAGTCGCGGGGGCTGATGGCCAGCGGGGGATTCCGGGGGGAGCGTCCCCCAGGGCGAGCACGTCAGCGTCTCCCACAACGGCGGATCCCGATGACGGCTGAACGGGCCGAACCTGGCGCCTCGCTGGTTCCTGCGCAGGTCAAGGGGACCGTGCTGACCGTCCGGCGGGTGGACGCCTACTACGCGATGACCGTGATCGCGCCGGGGGTGGCGGCCCGGTTCCGGCCCGGCCAGTTCGTCGCCGTGGCGGTTGGTGGCCCGGAGACCTCGATGCTCCTGCGCCGGGCGTTCTCCATCCATGAGGTGCGCCCCGACCACGGGGGCACGGTGGAGTTCGTGTTCGCGGTGAACGGGCCGGGCACCCGGTGGCTGTCCGAGCGCCGGACCAGGGACACACTGGATCTGGCGGGCCCGCTGGGGCGGCCGTTCCCGCTGCCGCGGGATCCGGTGAACGCGCTGCTCATCGGTGGCGGATACGGCAGCGCGCCGCTGTTCGCGCTCTGCGGCAAGCTGCGTGGCCGTGGCTGCGCGGTCGACTTCCTGCTGGGCGCGGCCAGCGCGGACCGGGTGTTCGGCGCGCTCACCGCGCGCCGCAGCGGGCGCAGTGCCGTGGTCACCACCGAGGACGGGTCGCTGGGCGCCCGCGGCCTGGTGACCGATCTGCTCACCCAGGTCATCCACGAGGGCAGGACCGACGTCATCTACGCCTGCGGGCCGATGGGGATGCTCCGCGCGGTGACGACGCTGGCCAGCCGCTACGACATTCCGGTGCAGGCGCTGGTGGAGGAGTCGATGGCCTGCGGGATCGGGGTCTGCATGACCTGCGTGCTGCCCGTGGTGGGCGAGGACGGGGTGACCCGGATGGCCAGGTCCTGCGTGGACGGCCCGGTGTTCCGCGGCGATCTGGTGCGCTGGGATGACATCGGGACCGTCCCGTTCGACGCGCTGGGCGCGCCCGGGTGGAAGCCGCGCCCGCAGGCCAAGCCGAAGCCGGTGGGGCGGTCCTCCAATGGCCGTTGACCTGAGGAGCCGGCTGGCCCATGTGGAGCTGCCGAACCCCATCATGACCGCGTCCGGCTGCGCCGGCGCCGGGCGTGAGCTCGCCCAGTTCTTCGATGTGGCCAAGATCGGCGCCGTCGTCACGAAGTCGGTCATGCTGGCGCCGCGCTCCGGCCGCCCTACCCCCCGGATGGCCGAGACGCCGAGCGGCATGCTCAACTCGATCGGGCTGCAGGGCCCGGGGATCGACGCCTTCCTGCAACGTGACCTGCCCTGGCTGCTGGCCAGGGGCGCGCGCGCCGTGGTGTCGATCGCCGGCGGCACCGTGGACGAGTACGCCGAGCTGGCCGCCCGGCTGTCCGACGCCTCCGGGGTGACCGCGGTGGAGGTCAACATCTCCTGCCCGAACGTGGAGGACCGCGGCCAGGTCTTCGCCTGTGACCCCGCCGCGTCGGCGGCGGTGATCGAGGCGGTGCGGGCCAGGATCCGCTATGACATCCCGGTCTTCGCGAAGCTCTCCGCCGATGTCACGGACGTCGTGGCGGTCGCGGGCGCCTGCGTGCGGGCGGGCGCGGACGGGCTTTCGATGATCAACACGCTGCTCGGCATGGCGATCGACACGGACACCCTGCGCCCGGCGCTGGCCGGCGTCACCGGCGGCCTGTCCGGTCCCGCCATCAGGCCGGTCGCGGTGCGCTGCGTCTGGCAGGTGCACGAGGCATTCCCTGATGTCCCGATCATCGGCATGGGCGGGGTCCGGACCGGGCGGGACGCACTCGAACTGATGCTGGCCGGTGCCGCCACGGTGAGCGTGGGGACGGCAATTTTCCACGATCCGTCGGCATGCCCGCGCATTGTCAGGGAACTGGAGGAGGAACTGGCCAGCCGGGGCATCGAGCGCGCCACGGACGTGGTCGGGCTCGCCCATGAGCCGAGCCGGGTCGCGGGCCGTAGAAGGCCGGGCAGCGTCTTGTAACGTGTGGCCCAGCCACGAGGAGGATCCTTGACCCAGCCTGCGCCGATCGCCGTCGCCCTCGACGCGCCGGATCTGGAGACCGCCGCCCGGTGGGCCGGGCTGGTCACGCCTCATGTGAGCACCGTCAAGGTGGGCCTGGAGCTCTACCTGCGGTACGGGCCGGGCATCGTGGCGTCGATCCGCGGCGCCAGCGGGGTCAAGATCTTCCTCGACCTGAAGCTGCACGACATCCCGGCCACCGTCGCCGGTGCCGCCCGCGCGGTGGCCCGGTTGCATCCGGACCTGCTGACCGTGCACGCGGCGGGTGGCCCCGAGGTGGTCCGCGCCGCGGTGGAGGCGGCACCGGCCACGATGATCGCCGCCGTGACCCTGCTCACCTCCTTGGGTCCCGCCGACCTGGAACGCATCGGCGTGGCGGGTTCGCTGAGCGACGCGGTCCGGCGGCTGGCCGTGCTCGCGGTCGACGCCGGGGCCCGCGGCCTGGTCTGCTCACCGCGGGAGGTGGCCGACGTCCGGGCCGAAGTCGGCCCGGACGTCACGCTGATTACGCCCGGAATCCGTCCAGCGGGCGCCGCGGCACACGATCAGGCGCGGACCGCAACGCCGGAAGAGGCATTGCGGGCCGGGGCCGACCTCCTGGTGATTGGGCGGCCTATTACAAGCGCTCCAGACCCCGGAGCGGCCGCCGCGGCGATCGCGGCCCCACTGCGCCGGTTCCAGCCGGCCCAGGGCTGAGGTCCGTAGCCCGGGCCCCAACGCCGACATGGGGGTGCGAGACGGTATACGATCGGTACAAAGCTGGCCGCCAGCAGGCGCGACCTGTCTCATCGGCCTCCGGTTCAGGGGTCAGCGCAGGGCCGGGCGCCGCCCTTGACGATTGGGCAACCACCCCAGTTAACTACCCTGAGCAACCGCCCGCTTTCGTAGAGTAGTACCTTTCAATTTATAGCGTGTTAAACGGGCATTCGCGTTGCCCTGGAGAGCCGAACTCGCTACTTTCCCATCCCGAACCAATGTTTTCTATTCGAAACCCGAGGTGACACGGAGTGGCTCTTCCTCCCCTCACTCCCGCTCAGCGCGCAGCTGCCCTGGAGAAGGCGGCTAAGGCACGTAAGGATCGTGCCGAGGTCAAGAACAACCTGAAGCGTGGTGCCATCACGCTCCCGGCTGTCCTCAAGCAGGGACAGTCTGACGAGATAGTGGGCAAGATGAAGGTCTCGGCGCTGCTTGAGGCCATGCCAGGCGTTGGCAAGGTGCGGGCGCGGCAGATCATGGAGCGGCTCGGCATCGCGGAATCGCGCCGGGTTCGCGGCCTGGGTGCCAATCAGCGCACCGCCCTTGAGAACGAGTTTGGCGGCGGTGGTATCTGACCGAGCCTAACGACCCCAGGGACGAGCGCGGGGAACACGCTTCCGCGGCCGATTCGCCCGTTCATCGCGTAAGCGATGCCGCGCTTGTCCAGGGGGGAACCCATGAAGCCCGGCTGACGGTCCTTTCCGGCCCTTCCGGTGTTGGCAAGAGCACTGTCGTGGCGGGCTTGCGGGCTCAGCGCCCCGACATCTGGCTGTCGGTTTCTGTGACAACACGGGCGCCACGGCCGGGCGAAGTCAACGGTCGTGAATACCATTTTGTGAACGATGCGGCATTCGATGCCATGGT
>Ga0207646_10008287_pt1 | contig 10432 bp, 12 predicted proteins | sample KBSK5502metaG_FD_184343 | JGI IMG/M metagenome (GOLD analysis project Ga0207646, IMG submission 184343) | Corn, switchgrass and miscanthus rhizosphere microbial communities from Kellogg Biological Station, Michigan, USA - KBS K5-50-2 metaG... | ecosystem: Host-associated > Plants > Roots >...
TCCAACCCACCACTTGGTCCGGCGAGGGATGTGATGTGAGCCGCTTCGGCACGCCGCCAGCGGCCGGCACCACGTAGACATCTTCATTTCCGTCGTATTCGCCTGTGAACGCAATCATCGAGCCGTCCGGCGAGAACACGGGATCAATCTCGATACCCACATCGCTGGTGAGCCGGCGCGCATCGCCGCCACTGCGGTCCACGATCCAGAGGTCGCCGCCGTAACTGAACGCGATTTGCGTCTTGCTGACAGTAGGCTTACGCAAAAGAGGATATTTGTCCGACGATTGTGCGTTTACCGTGGGCGCGAGCAACAGCAAAATGACAGCCGCACAAAAAATTGATAGGGAACAAGCGAAAACGGATTTGCGGAACTTCGATGGCATGGCAACCTCCGACAGGAGTGTCACTGCATAGATGGACGACTGATGTCAGCGATAAGTTTCGTTAAAGACTGAATTATGCATTGATTGTTGATCAGGTTCCATTGGGCGACCGGTTGGACACGGAGCAGCATCTGGTCCATCACCGATGTAGATGATGATTTTGCTGCGCGTAGCCTCGCCGCCGAGCCCTTTGGAGCGGGCCATGGTTGATCTTCGGGCTACCGCCCGGAGAAGCCGGATGAAAGTCATCCGTGAGAGCTTTTTTTCAGAACCTCTCCTCGCTTCATGTAACCGAATATCTTTGGCAGATTTGCCGAAGGGTACAACTCTTCTCGAAAAGAAAATGGGCGCTGGTGGTGTAAACACTTCGGAGATTGCTTTGCTCAAGGATTTCAAGTTCTCAGCCGAAAAAATGTTGCAGGAATGGATGTGGAAGTACGGCCTGAGGAGGCTAGCCGCCGGTATGACCACATGCAGTTTCTTGTTAAGGACGATTGTTTTGAGGCCTCCGCACGAACAAAATCGACGTCAACGCTTTACTGCCCAGCAATGTTGGCCCGCCTCCGTGAGAACCTCAGGACAACAAGTAACACGCGATCTGTAAAGTCCCCCGCCATGGGCGTAACCTACCATCTGCTTTGTGTCTCAAAATGAGGGAGGCCCGGAGCCCTTCAAGAAGGCTCTCGATCAGTTATTCGGCTACTGATTGCGGTTCTCGGCCGTATAGTGGGCTTGCAGATACAGAATGATTCTCTTCGTGTTGTCCTCAGGAATCCCTGCGCCGAAGGTTTTGTTCATCTTCTCCACCTCGGCTTCCCAAGTCGCTGCGGGGAGCGGCGGCTGCATGGTGATGTAGCGCGGGCCGTGGCAGGTGTTGCAGTAAATCTGGACATCCTGGAGGCCGTCCCCCGAAACCAGATCCACAGCAGGCACCGGATACGCCGAAACCTGGTAGTTTGCATCCGGCAAAAGCTGGACCGGCGCGGCCTGCCGCAAGCTTCCGAGTTCCGCTGGAGAGTAGTAGCCTTTTTTGAATTCGGCGTAAACGACGCCCGCCATCGCCAGGCTGCACACCACAGGAAAAATACGTCGGACTCTATTTTTCATGGAGGCTCTCCCCTTAGCTCGCATTTCCCACCGCGATTTCCTGCCTCTCGATCCGGTTCCACAGATACCCTCCTGGATTCCAGACCGGCTCGTCGGGCTGCGTGTTGCCTTTTTCATCGGTCGCGCGCACAGCCAGCGAATAACGCCCTGGCGACTTTCCGGTCCACGCCGCCTCCCACGTGCGAAAGGAGTACGCGCCATGGTCCTCTCCGAGTTTTGCCGCCATCCAGCTCTTTCCCCCATCATCTGAAACTTCCACCCGGTTCACGCCACCAAACCCACTGAAAGCGATACCCCGCAGCGTCACATTCATTCCCGCGGGAATCTTCGAAGTCCCATCGGGCGAAATGATGAAAGATCGCACAGGGAGCCGCCCGATCGGCACCATTTTTACCTTGCCTGCCTTCACATCCTCGGGCGTTGTATTCCCACGTGGCGTATCCGGCACGCGGTATGCTGTCTTCACCCAGAAATTTTCGTCCGCTGCGCTGAGAACGCGAATCCACGTCAGACACTTGGTCCAGTACGTCGAAAAGTATCCGGGCACCACCAGTCGCACCGGAAATCCATTAAGCATCGGCAGCGGCTCGCCGTTCATCAGGTACGCGACAATGCATTCGTCCAGGACAGGATTCCCAAGATCGAGCGATTTGAGAAAAAGATTCGAGCCGAAACCCGCTGGGCCCGCTCCGGTCTCAAGGCCCTGAAACTGCACCATCAAAGAGCCGCTCTTTACACCGGCCCTATCGAGAAGCTCGCGCAGCCGCACTCCGGTCCACATCGCGTTCCCCATCGCGCCATTGCCCCATTGACCGCCAGGCACGCGCGGTTGCAGCCGGCTGCGGCTGTTGCCGGAGCACTGATTTACCGCCGCGAGTGACACGGCTTTGAACTTCTGCATCAGCTCGGGAAGGCTCAGCGCAACCGGTTTGTTGACGTTTCCCTCGATCTGCAGCTTCCAGTTTTTCAGATCCACTTCGTTCGGGATGCCTTCGAGATGCCAGCGCACATAAAAAGCTTCGTTGGGTGTGAATGCCGTGCGGAAATAATGGCGCGGCGTTTCCAGCTGAACGGGCCGGTCCGTCAGCAGAATCAAAGGAACTTTTTGCGGTTCGATCACATAGGGACCGACAGAATTCCAATGCGGATTTGCCCCCGGCCCGGTGAAAGTCTCAATCGCTTTTCCCCGAGCCGGTTCCTGGGCCATCGTCACGTCCGGTCCTAGCCATCGAGTGGCGGCGATTCCACTACTAGCCACGCCCAAAATCTTCAGCAGACCTCGCCGAGAAAGACATCGCTCTGTCACATTCATAGGGCACCCCCCGACTTGCAGACTATTGGCCAGGGCGGTGAGAGGTGTCAACACGCTTTTGACTAACCTTCCTGGGTCGCTGCCTTTTATAAGAAAAGGGGGAAACCCGCTGGACGCCGGGCCCTTCCTTAATCATCCGGAATTTTCGATTTAACTTAATCTTTTCGTCAAGCATGGCCGGCCGCGTTGTCACTCTGGCGGTTGACGGCTCGGGAGGAATCCACTTGATTTCATAACAATGTCGGCTCCTCGACCTTCTTCCACGCGCGCGTGCAATTTTAACTCGTCTTCAAGAGTATTTATGGCGAGTTTGGCGTGACCGTTGACACTTCACGAGGCATGAGCCGCTCACCAGTGCGCGGGTTGGATCGCGGTGGTTTGTCTGCGAGATTGAGCGGGATTTTGTCGAAAAAGGAATTTTGGAGCTTCCAGGCTATCGTGCTGGGAGTTATGGTATAACAGTTATACTAGATGCGATTCCACTTTGATCAGCGGTAGAGCAAACGGTTAAAGGCAAAATCCGAGCGGGGGATCGGGTCTGAAGAAGCACAAGAAATCTTTTCTCATCCCTACTACCTTGACCAGCGCTCTGACATGCCGGAGCAGTACAGAGCTATCGGCTGGGTGGGAGCGAAATTGTACGCGCTCATCTTTGAAGTGCGGGAAGACAAGGAAGGAGAGTATTACCACCGCGTGACTCTGTGGAAAGCAACGAAACAGGAGCAACAACTTTATGAAGAGCACTCGTAAACAGAAGAAGCCCGTGGCGGCAGAAACCATTGCGCGTCTCGCCGATAAGGGAAAAGATGTCTCGCGTTTTTTCACGAACTCAGGCCACATGATGGGTCCGATCCAGCGGGTCAATGTAGATTTCGCGTCGCCGATGCTGGACGAACTGGACAACGCAGCAAAAGAACTGAACATCAGCCGCCAAGCGGTAATCAAGACTCTGATTCGACAGGCGCTTGACCAGCATTATCTGGCAACGGCACGCCAGCCTGCTGCGAAGCAGCGATAGCGCGGACATCCTGAATCCGCGTAGCGCGAGGAATTCTGCTGCTCCGGTTTAACGCCTAGTCATCGTGGAAGTAAGTAGGCCCGCCAAGTACTGTACGACGCAGAAAAACTGGTGGACGTGACCGGGATCGAACCGGTGACCCCCTGCTTTAACGCATCCAGCGCATCGTGCTGGCTTCGTCCTGGTCGGAATCCATACGAGAACCCTTTGAAGTCCTCCTCGTAGATCTCATTGAGGACTCTTCCCACCGCGTGCTGGACGATTTTGTCCTCCAAGGCAGCGATGCCTAAAGGACGCATTCGTCCATCCTCTTTCTCGATGTAGGCTCTTTTGGGTTGCGCTCGATACGTTCCCCGGTGCACTCGGCTGTGTAAATCGTCCAACCGCTTATCCAGTTCTGTCTCGTAATCTTTCCACGTCATTCCATCTACTCCCGGTACAGCTTCTCGCTTGAAGCCATAAAAGCTGTCCAGTAATAAAGGAACGGAAACATGGTGCAACGCGGTGGCCCAACACTGTGTCTGGCAGGGTTCTCCTTGGCCAATCGTCTTCCCTCCGCACCCTCCGCACCCTCCGCCGACGGGTACACCTGTCACACCCCGAAGTTGTACCGAACTTTTCCTCGCCTCTGAACTTCCGAATGCAGTTTCATGTTAGGTCCGCAATCGGCAATCTTCGCGATTGTACGGTCGGCGGCTTTCTGGCTCGCCCCGACGTCGTGATCGGCCGCAGGACCTTCAATGTCGTGCTAAAACTCGGACGACGTCGACACTGGTGAGGAATTCCTTGAACGCGTGAGGCTCAGGCTCACCTGTGTGCAAGAAGTCGAGCGCGTCAGACTTGACTAGCCATCTGACTAGCCATACAATGGCATTCCAGGGATGGTTTATGACCAAATGGCAATTACAGGAAGCGAAGGCGCGTTTCAGTGAACTGATCGATGACACGCTCGAGAAGGGACCACAAGTCGTGACCCGTCGGGGAATCGATACCGCGGTTGTCGTTTCCATCGACGAATGGCACAAGCTAAAAGACAAAAACCGTTTGACCTGGAAGGATGTACTTCTGGGTGAAGGTCCGCGATTCGAAATTCCACTCCCCAAACGTGGCACGGTCAAATCGCGCAAGCCTGCGGTGTTCGATTGATCCGCTACCTGATCGACACGAACGTGGTGTCCGAATTGCGCAAGCCCAAGCCCTACGGTGCGGCAGTCGCTTGGTTAGAAAATCTTGAATTGGGCCAAGGCTTCTTCTCGGCGGTAACGTTCGGAGAAATTCAAAGGGGTGTGGAACTCACGCGTCGACAGGACCCTGTAAAGGCGAACGAAATCGAGGCTTGGGCGGCACAGTTGGAACGCACTTCACAGGTTTTGTCCATGGATGCGGCGTGTTTTCGCGAGTATGCCCGCTTAATGCACCGCCGCTCCGATACCCTAGGTGAGGACGCCATGATAGCCGCCACAGCTCGCGTTCACGGCCTCACCGTGGCCACTCGGAACGAACGTGATTTCGCGCACTTCGACGTGGCCGTCTTGAATCCCTTCAAGTAGCGAACACCGTAGTGCTCGCGCCAAGCGTCCTCGCATTGGTTAGGTTGGTGGATGTGACCGGGATCGAACCGGTGACCCCTCTTGCTTGCAAAGAACTGGAGCCCTCTCTAATGGCTCTGTCCACTATTTTGGTTTCCAATGTTTTCAACAATTTGGGAAATCTGCTTTTCGCTAACTCCATGTAGTGAAGACCTATGATTCGTCCATCTGTTCTCACGAGCGAAGAAGATTCGGTTAACAAACCGAAAATGCTCGAAACCGGGGCGTGAGTAAGTGATTTACCGGCGGAGCGGTCTCTCTTGGGAGAAATAGCGCGCGCCGGCTTTTTAAGCAAGGAGGTCAATCTCCAACAATTCCAATGTCAAAAGTGCTCTTTTTTTCCAACGACTTGGAACTCCCGATGATTGTGCACAGTGGTTCAAATAGGCCCTATTTTGCACAGTTCGTGCACAGTGGAAGAAGAAATCAGAGATTGAGGCAGAGACGATTCTAGTAAGTCTCTTGCAATCAGAAAGAAATGGTGGACGTGACCGGGATCGAACCGGTGACCCCCTGCTTGCAAACAAAGTGCGCCAAAACACTAACAGCTTTGTCTGGTGTCGCTTACACGGACTCTCAACGAATTTTCCGCTCCTCAGTTGTCCCGAACTTGTCCCGAAATGCTTTCAATCTCGCGTCACTGAGGCATTCGAGGTTCACGCGTTTGCGCGACGACGAGCATGCTCGAAAGGTATTCCCGGCGCTGCGACGTTTCGTGAGCCGCTCTAACATGAACTCTATCCGAGTTCGGGCGACAGCCGCTGCTTTCCTTTTCTCAGGTTTCAACTAAAGGCGGGGCATCCTCGTTTTCTGCTGACTGGGCGGAAACGCATCGCTGGCTTTTCGGAGCCGACTCGTCATTCCAGAAACAAACCGCAAAGGTAGCCTACCCCGCTTTCAGAATCTCCTGCTGCGGACTAATTCTCCCCCGTAGCGCATGACTGGAAGAGCGCGGCCTTTCCGAAGTCTAGTGCCCATCGACGATTGCTTCATACGGACTGGCTGGCATTACTCGACAGGACTATAATCGACCGCACTTGAGCTTCTGCCTTGGACGTGACGTACCGAGTTGGAGACTGGCTAGTTACGCCTCAATTGAATCGCATTGAGCGCAACAGGCAAAGCACTCGCCTTGAGCCCAAGGTGATGGAAGTCTTGGTCTGTTTGTGTGAAGCCAACGGTCATCCAGTCTCCAAAGAGCAACTCATCCGGCAAGTGTGGTCAGATACTTTTGTTACGGATGACGTCCTGAAGGGGAGCATCTGGCAGTTGCGGAAAGCCTTCCACGATAATTCCAGGCATCCCCAAATTATCGAGACAATCCCGAAGGGCGGATATCGCCTGATAGCACGGGCCGATGCGGTCAGCGATTCGGCGCCCGCGTCGAGCATGGCGCCAATCCAAACTGCGCCGCCCAGGGCATTGGCGAAGCGATCGATCTGGATCGCAATCTCGATGCTTGCGCTCGCCGGAACATGGATGTCACTCAGGATAATGAGGCGAGCAGATAGACAGCCTAGCTTGGAGCTCGTGCCGATTACGACGCTTCCGGGCTTGGAACGCCATCCCAGCTTTTCGCCGGATGGAACTCAAATCGTGTTCGACTACCTAGAAGGAGGGGATCATAGCTCCTATGTTTTTCAGCAGTCATCCGAAATCAACTTAAGGAGATACGCAGTGCAGGTCCATGTGCAGGTCCTCGGAGATGAAAGAACCCGGCGGCTGACGGCTCTTCCGGGCCATTCGTGGTGTCCTCAGTGGTCACCGGACGGGCGTTTGATTGCTTACCTGTGGTTCAAACTCACGGCTGACGGGGCGAGTGAGAAATCCATTTATGTGATGACACCATCAGGTGGAGACAAGCGTAAGGTGATAGACGTAAGAACATTGAGTTGTTTAATTTCCTGGTCTGCTGAAAGCGACGCAATCGCGTATTCCGATCAGCCTTCGCCTGATGAGCCCTTCGGTGTCTTCATCGTCGATCTCAAGAATTCCAGGTCTCACCGGGTGACCACCCCGCCACCAGGAGCGGACGATTTGGAAGCAGTGTTCTCGCACTCAGGAAAGCAAATTGCGTTTGTGCGTAGAACCGATGTTCAAACGGACGATCTGTATACGGTCGCGTCCATCGGGGGCGAAGCGGTCCGGCGAACCTTCCGCAATGCGTGGGTGAGTCATCCCATTTGGACCACCGACGACAAGCGAATCATTTTCACCGGTGGTGCGGGTGTGGATGGCTCGTTCGGCGACCTGTACTCGGTGACGCTCGAAAGCGGTAAACCAGAGCGACTGCCTTTCTCAAGTCACGACGTATTCGGAGCAGCGATTTCCAAGCAAGGCGACAAATTAGCTTATGCTAAGGCCTACTACGACGCGAATATCTGGAGCGTTAATCTATCGAAACCTGCGGCAGCACCACGGAAGTTTATCGCGTCCACCGCAGAGGACTCTTCTCCGGCGTTCTCTCCCGATGGGAAGCGGATTGCCTTCTACTCCGAACGCGGCGGCGTGGCCGCCCTATGGGTTGGCAACGCCGACGGAAGTGATCCCACTCACCTGGTGGACGTGGACCAGGGGGGCTCGCCCCGCTGGTCGCCCGACGGAAAGCAAATTGCCTATGACTCGCGCTCGGGGGGCAGCTCCCATATTTATGTAATCAGTGCAGACGGCGGATCTCCTGTACAGATCGCGCAGGGAAGTGCTCCGGACTGGAACAATGACGGGAAATCAATCTATTTTACCTCGGTCAGGAGTGGAGTCTCGGAAGTCTGGAAGATTTCTATGGCGACTAAGAAGGTTGCACAGATAACGCGTCATAGCGGCATGCACGCGCAAGATTCCCCGGACGGAACGACGATTTACTACGAGAAGCCGGAAAATCCGACAGCCACGTGGTCTTTGCCCAAAAAGGGTGTTTGGTCAATGCCATCCGGCGGCGGATCGGAGACGCTTCTGGTTCCTGAAGCGACGCTTTTCTGGCAGGTAAGAACGGAAGGTATTTATTACGTTGATAACGAAGCCCAACCGCATCCCAAGGTTCAGCTTTTCCGTTTCGGTACGGGCAAGATCACGACAGTAGCCTATCTGGACAAATCCCCCTATCTCTCACCGGGCTTGTGTATCTCCCCGGACGGACGAACCCTGCTGTATCCGCAAATCGATGCGAGCGGCAGCGACTTGATGCTGGTGAAGAACGGTAGATGGTAAAGAATTCGATCGCCTCGCTGTAGCTCCCAGCTAAATTCACCAAAGCCTGACCATTCCCTCCTGACTTCCTCACTGCTGAGTCGCTATTCCTCCTGAAAGCAACAGGAGGTTTCGCCGTGACGGCACGACTCTTTTGCTTAGCTTTTTTCAGTGTTGCTTGTATGTTCGGGGCAATTCAGGATGCTGCCACCGGTCCGTTAGATAACCAGCGGTTCATTTGCAACACAGGATATTCAGTTAAGGATTGTGTGGAGGAGATAGCGCTACTCAAGGCAGCATTGGCTGCTTATCCCGTGGAGCGGCTGGGGGCGTGGACCTGGGTGCTGGTTAAGAGTACGGATTGGAAAGAGATATTGCGGTCCCGAGGGTTGAACGCGGACAGTCCTGCGTTCAGTTTTCCTGAGAGGCGCCAAACGTTTTTGGAGGAAGCTTTATTTGTTCCGGTTCCTCAGCGGTCTAGAGAGTTATTGCTGATTTGGAACTTGCCGCGGCCGGAACTGTTGAACCTGGCGGTCACGCATGAGCTGGGGCATTGCCTATGCAATGATGGGAGTGAAGCGAACGCCAATCTGATCGGCGGGGATTTGCGGAAGGGAAGAAGCCCGGAATGTAAGGCTGGCGCTCGGAAGGAACCGAGGCTAGAAGCGAGACTTAGGCCAAGCTAACAACGGATTCTTCTTGGGGTCCGGGGAGCGTAACGCACCTAAGGGGCTAATGGAATCGTCTTCGCGGCGGGCAGTGACACTTATGAAATCGTTGCAGCCAAACAAACGCGATTTCTTCCATCGTGTTTCGCCCGATACAGCGCCTTGTCGGCATCCGCCAGTAGTTCATTGGCGTCTTTTTTAGCCGTAGTTTCCGGATGGCAGGCAATACCCTGGCTAGCGGTGACGACGCCTACTGCGCTGTGTGTCGACTGTTCGATGCGGACTCGAATTCTTTCAGCGAGTGTCGAGGATTCGCTTAGACTGTGGTTCGGGAGGAGGATAGCTATTTCCTCGCCACCGTATCGGTAGCAAGAACCTCTGGTCTCAGAAACCGACTTGATAGTCGCCGCAACTTCTCGAAGTAACTGATCGCCGACCTGATGCCCGTGAGTATCGTTGACGAGCTTAAAGTGGTCGATATCAACCATCACCAAAGCTAGCGGCTGTAAGTCGTTTGCGTGACGTACTAAATCTGAACAAGTACATTGAGCACGTCAAACAGGTCGTAGAGTCCCTGAAAAATCCGAACGGCGAACCTATCCATAACAGGAAATGGAACGCTGAAATAATGGATCTGCCCATCGTTGAGCACGCTGAACAGAAACGTCCCTCGCTCAAGGCGAAAATAATCTCAGAACTCATCAAGGCAAGCACGGCTCAAGAACAGGCGCTGTATGTTCTGCTCGCAGCCGCTGGTTTGCGAGTTTCTGAGGCGCTCGCGGTCGAAGGCCGCCATTTCACAAACGAGGGTCGAACCATCACCGTCGAGCAGCAAATTCAGAAGGATGCACCTCAGGTGGTGAAATATCTCAAGACTGCTGCTGCCAAGAGGGAAGTGGATTTGCACCCCGAGATTGCAGAGTACCTGCAACGTTATGCAGCTGGGAAAAGTGGTCTGCTGTTCCATACCGCGAACGGCACACCGCATCTTTACGGGAACCTAGAGGACCGCTGGCTTACTCCTCGCCTCACTAAGCTGGGGGCGGACGAGAAAGGAATGGGCTTTCACGCTTTCAGGCGTTTCCGTAACACGTGGCTTCGTGGAACCCGCTGTTTGGAAGACTTGAATAACTTCTGGATGGCGCACAAACCACACACGATGTCCGA
>Ga0207646_10008290_pt1 | contig 10431 bp, 7 predicted proteins | sample KBSK5502metaG_FD_184343 | JGI IMG/M metagenome (GOLD analysis project Ga0207646, IMG submission 184343) | Corn, switchgrass and miscanthus rhizosphere microbial communities from Kellogg Biological Station, Michigan, USA - KBS K5-50-2 metaG... | ecosystem: Host-associated > Plants > Roots >...
GGGTGCCGATCGTCTTCCTCGCCGGCACGTTCGCCGGCCTGGTGGCGATCGTCCGGGGGGAGATCGATCGGCCCGTGCCCAACTATTCGCCGCTGTGGGGACTGCTGATCGCCGCCGCGGGATTTCCGGTCTACTGGGCGTGGCGGCGTCTGACGCCGCGGGTGGCGGCCGCGATGATCGTCGCGGGGATGGGTGCCGTGCTCGGTCAAGGCTGCGGCGCGCCGCGGCCGGCGAACGGTCCGCCCACGGCGCCCTCGCCCTCGGGGCGCACGCTCGTCTGGAGCGACGAGTTCACCGGGCCCAGCGGCGCCCTCGTCGACGCGAGCCGCTGGGTGGCCGAGACCGGCGGCCACGGCTGGGGGAACAACGAGCTCGAGTTCTACACGGACCGCGGCCGCAACGCGTTCCTCGACGGCGACGGCAACCTCGTGATCCAGGCGCTGCGGGAGCGCTTCGAAGGCGGCGGCGTGACGCGCGACTACACGTCGGCGCGCCTCAAGACGCAGGGACGGTTCGAGCAGGCCTACGGGCGGTTCGAGGCCCGGATCAAGATACCCCGGGGACAGGGGATCTGGCCCGCGTTCTGGCTTCTCGGCGCCGACATCCCCACCGCCGGCTGGCCGCGCTGCGGCGAGATCGACGTGATGGAGAACATCGGCCGCGAGCCCTCGATCGTCCACGGCTCGATGCACGGCCCCGGCTTCTCCGGAGGCGCCTCCTTGACCGCCGGCTACACGCTGGCGGGCGGCGCGGTGTTTGCCGACGCCTTCCACGTCTTCGCGGTGGAGTGGGAGCCGGCGGTCGTCCGCTTCTACGTCGACGGGAGCCTCTACGAGACCCGCACTCCCGCCGACCTGAAGGCGGGACAGACGTGGGTCTTCGACCATCCCTTCTTCATCATCCTCAACGTCGCGGTGGGGGGGGACTGGCCCGGCAGCCCGGATGCGACGAGCGTCTTCCCCCAGACGATGCTGGTCGACTACGTGCGGGTATACCGCTAGCGGACCGGCGCCCGCACCGGCCGGCCCGGCGCCACGTCGCGGCGGACCTGGCCACGCTCGACGACCGGGACGCCGGCCACGAGGACGTAGGGGATGCCGTCGGGCGGCGTGGCCGGCGCGGCATAGGTCGATCGGTCGATGACCCGTGCCGGGTCGAAGAGCGTGAGGTCCGCGTCCGCGCCGACGCGGATCCGACCCTTGTCCCGGAAGCCGGGCACCCGGCGCTCGAGACGCTGCGCGGGCATCAGCGAGAGCTTCCGCAGCGCCTCCATGAGCGGCAGCACCTTCTGCTCGCGGACGTAGACGCCGAGGACGCGCGCGCTCGTGCCGGCGGAGCGCGGATGGCCCAGGCCGTCCCGCAGGACCGAATCGCTCGCCACCATCACGAGGGGGTGGGCGAGGGCGGCACGGACCGCGTCCTCCGGTATGGAGAAGATCGCGACCAGGCCTCCTTGCCGTCGGTAACGGGCGAAGGTCTCCGCGGTCAGCCGCTCGCCGGTGGCCGGCCACAGCAGGTCGTGATAGTCGATGCCGAGCGCGTCCCGCCACCCCTCGTCGAAAACGCCGGAAGAAATGTCGGTCATGCCGGCGGTGTACGGGTAGCACTCGGTCGTGACGTCCAGGCCGCGCCCGTGCGCCTCCTCGATGAGCCGCAGGTGACGCGCGGTGAAGGCCACGCTCGTGCTGTGAATGTGGACGACGTGGAGCGGAGCGCCCGTCACCGTGGCGGCCGCGAGCATCTCCTCGAGGGCGGTGGTGCTGCTGAGCGGTTCCTTGGTCCCGTTGTAGCGCATGTGGACGTGCACGGAGGCTCCGGCCCGCGCGGCCTCCCGGAACACATCGAGGATCTCGAAGCGCGAGGCGGCCTGGGTGTACTGGATGCCCATCCCGACCGCGGGCGCGCCCCGCTCGAGGCCCGCGCGGATGCGCCGGGCCACCTCCTGGACCTGGGCCTCGGTTCCGGCGTCGGTGGCCGCCTTCGCGGTGGCGGCGGGCAGGAAGCGCGGGGGATCGCCCATCACCGCCATCCGCACCGGGACGTGACCGATGCTGGCCCCGAAGTTCACGAGCGTGCGCCCCTCTCGCTCGGCGTAGAAGCCGTCGACGTCCGCGGTCCCGATCTCCAGCTCGAGGGAGGACGTGACGCCGTCCTGCGCCCGCAGCGCGTAGTTCTCGGCGTCCACGCCGTGGGCGTGCAGGTCGATGAAGCCCGGAGCCACCACGAGGCCGCGGGCGTCGATGGTGGAGGCGCCGCGGAGAGGCTCGGCCGACACGGCCGCGATCCTGCCCTTGGCGAGCCCCACGTCGCGGACGGCGTCGAGGCCGCTCTCGGGGTCCATCACGTGGCCGCCCCGGATCACCAGGTCGTATTCGTCGGGAGCGGTACCGTGCGCCTGGGGACCGGCCGCGAGCAGGCCCGACGCCACCATCACCAGCACGCCGTGTGTCGTTTTCATGGCGCGATTCTGCGCTTAGAATGCGCCGCATGAAACACGCTGCGGCGGCGCTGGCATTTCTCTCGATCGCCGTTCTTGCTCCGGGGGCCGGTCCGGCCGCCGCCGCGGGAGGTGGGACGCTGATGGTCTACGTCGGCACGTACACCGGCGGCACGAGCGCGAGCAAGGGGATCTACCGCCTTCGACTCGACCTCGCGACGGGCACCCTGACCGAGGCCGGCCCTCCGACCGAGTCGGTGAGCCCCTCGTTCCTGGCGCTGCACCCGAGCGGCCGCTACCTCTATGCGGTCAACGAGACGGATGGCCCCCCGAAGGGCGAGGGCGGGGTGAGCGCATTCGCGATCGATGCGCGAACGGGAGCGCTGACGCCGCTGAACAAGGAGTCTTCGCGCGGCGGGGGCCCGTGCCACCTCGCGCTCGACGCCAAGGGCCGCTTCGTGCTCGTCGCGAACTACGGCGGCGGCAGCGTCGCCGTGCTGCCCGTCCAGGCCGACGGTCGCCTGAACGAGGCCACGACGTTCGTGCAGCACGCGGGGCACGGCGCCGACCCGGGACGGCAGAAGGGCCCCCACGCGCACTGGGTCGGCCTCGACCAGGCGAACCGCTTCGCGCTCGTCGCCGACCTCGGCCTCGACGAGGTGCTCGTCTACAAGTTCGACCCGGCCCTGGGCACGCTCACGCCCAGCCCGCCGCCCGCCGCCCGGCTCGCGCCGGGGGCGGGGCCGCGCCACGCCGTGTTCCATCCCGACGGGCGACACGCGTACGTGATCAACGAGCTGCAGTCCACGGTCACGGCGTTCTCATACGACGCGCGGACGGGTGCGCTCGCGGAGCTGCAAACGCTCTCGACCGTCCCCGCCGGCTTCACGCAGCCGACCGACACCGCCGAGATCGCGGTCCGGCCGGACGGGAAGTTCCTCTACGGCTCGAACCGCGGCCACGACAGCATCGCGATCTTCGCCGTGGACCCCGCCACCGGGAAGCTCACCTCCGTCGGCCACCAGCCGACGCTGGGCAAGAAGCCGCGCAACTTCGCGATCGACCCGACCGGCACCTACCTGCTGGCCGCGAACCAGGACTCCGACAACATCGCGGTCTTCCGGATCGACCGGGCCAGCGGCCGGCTGACGCCGGTGGGGCAGCCCTTCAGCGTGCCCCGGCCGGTCTGCGTCCTGATGGCGAAGTCGTAGGCGGACGGCCGATCGGGAGGATCGAATGTCCGTGTACGAGAAGCTGAAGACCCTGGGCATCACCCTCCCCGAGCTGGCCCGACCCGGGGCCGTCTACGTCCCCTTCGTGCGCACCGGGAACCTGGTCTATGTGTCGGGGCACATCGCGCGGAAGGAAGGCAAGCCGTGGGTGGGGCAGCTCGGCGCGGGGCTGACGACCGACGAGGGGAAGGCGGCGGCGCGTGCGATCGCCGTCGAGCTCATGGGCACGCTGCACGCTGCGGTCGGCGACCTCGACCGTATCGCGCGGATCGTCAAGCTCATGGTGCTCGTCAACAGCGCGCCGACCTTCACCGAGCAGCACCTCGTCGCGAACGGGGCATCGGAGCTCCTGGTCCAGGTCTTCGGCGACCGGGGCCCCCACGCCCGGAGCGCCTTCGGCGTGGCCCAGATACCGCAGGGAGCCTGCGTCGAGATCGAGCTCGTCGCCGAGGTGGCCTGACCTCCGCCTCGATCACTTCGCGAGCGGATCGGGGCGAAGCTGGAACCTCACGACCTTGCTCGTCGTCCCCTTCCCGCCTTCCATGTGAAAGGGCGCTCGCGTGCTGACCGTCGACCAGAGCCCCCGGCCCTTCCAGCCGCCGTTCGGATCGTCGATCCGCCCATCCAGCCATTTCGTGTAGTAGCCCAGCGGATACGGGACGCGGAGGACGACCCATTTGCCGTCCTTCAGGGCCAGCGGCCCTTCGGACGCGTTGCCGGTCTCGATCGGCACGTTCCGGCCCAGCCCCAGCGTGTCGAACTGATCCACCCACGTGTAGTAGCTGCTCTCCGCCGACCCCGAATCCGTCACGCCCTTGAGCTGCGGTAGCGGCTCCGGATAGAGCGTCCACCCCTCGGGACAGTGCTGGCCCGTCGCGGTCGGCCCGTTGAGCGGCCCCTGGCACTTGCGGCGGTCGAAGCTGGCGAGATGCCCGCTCGCCAGGGCCGCCCAGACGACGCCGTTGCGGTCGACGTCCATGCCCCGCGGCGAGAAGCCCTGGACCGGCGCCTTCGGGTTGTTGAGCGGCGGCTCGTACACCTCCGCCAGCGCGGTCTCGGGCGGGTTCGCGCCCGGGCTGAGCCGGACGACGGCGCCCGGGAAGCCCAGCACCGATCCCCACACCGAGCCGTCCGGTGCCGGCGCGACCGAGTAGAAGCCGCCGCCGAACCGCTTGTCTTTCGTCGGATCGAGCGGCTGGTCCGGCTCCACGTAGGCGTCCCGCTTGCCGTTGCCGTTGGTGTCGATGACGAGCGCGGTCCACCCCTGCGACTTCACCTCGTCGCCGGTCTCCTCGAACATCTTCGTGTTCAGCCAGCCGACCACCTGGCCGCCGCCGCTCGTCCAGAGCGTGTGGTTGGCATCTTCGGCAAACATCAGGTGATGCGTGCCGAAGCACGTGCCGATGTGCGTGAGCTTCCTGGTCGCCGGGTCGTACATCGCGAGGTGCCGGCTGGCCCTGGCGATCGGGAACAGCCTCGCCGAAGGATGGCTCGACCCCTGCTTGCAGACGTCCGGGTTGTCCGGGGGGCGCACCGCGGAGGTGATCCATACGCGCCCCTTGTGATCGATCATCGGATTGTGGACGTTGTTCCGGCTCGTCCAGAGGACCTCGTCGCCCCAGTAGGGCGAGGACTGCGGCATCCTCGGCTCCGCCGCCGGCTGGGTGTTCGGATCCCGCACGGTCAGCTCGACCTTGCTCGTCGTGTTGTGCGCCGGATCCAGCACGGGGAGGTAGTCGGCGCTCAGCTCCAGCGCACCGTAGATGGGGCCATTCGCATTGACGGTGGGATTCCGCCGGTCGGTCGAGACCTCGTCGTGAAGATAGGCCTTCGGGTCCGCCCAGTCCCACTCGGTGATGACGACGTTGCGCTCGAGACCGCGCGGCCGCGGGGGGGCCGGCGGCAGCTCGCCGGCGGCGATCCGATCGGTCCAGTCCGCGAATAGCGTGTACGCCCGCCCGCCCAGCTGGTTCGCGCCGGACATCATGTTTCCGCCGGCCTGCCCGGACAGGATGCGCCGCTGCCAGGCGGCGGCCGAGGAATCGAATGAGCCGAGCGCCCGCGGGATCTCCCGCGTCGCCTTGTTCCCGAGCTGATGACAGGCCCAGCACCCGCCGGACTTCAAGTTTCTCAGCCACTCGGCCTGGCTGCTGATCTTCGGCGAGATGTCGCTCCCCGCGGGTCGCGGGCCGCCGAACTCGCTCTTGTCCGGCACCCGCAGCAAGGAGAACCAGTAGCCGGCGGGGTAGTACTCGGCCGCGGCGCGCGGGCTGGGCGCCTCCACCGCGTTCAGGTCGAGAATCCGGCCGGGCGCGGTCTCGACCTTCGGCGAATCGACGAGCCCGTAGCCGCGCACCCACACGCGGTAACTCGCCTTCGGAAGGTCGGGCACCACGTAACGCCCTCGGTCATCGGTGACCACGATCCGGACGAACCGGGTGGGGAGATCGGTCGTCTCCGCGATCACCCACACGCCGGCCTCGGGCCCGTGCGGGCCGCTCACCACGCCGCCGATGTCATCGCCGTCGATCGGGATCGCGTCGTCCGCGGCGGGCGGGCGGGCCCCGGCTCCCGCCAGCAGGGCGATCACGCCGACCACAAGACCAACGCCCGCCTTTGTCGGGGCGGGCACGTGCCTGTCGCTCTTCATGGAATCGTCCTCCCGGCGCACGGGTTTCGCGGCAGTCCAGTCTACTCCGGGGGAGAGGCCCCCGACGACGGTTCGCGCTTCGTCGTCATCGGTCGGCAGAGGGCCGCGAGTAAGATACCGGCGTGATCCACCGCCGTCACGCGGCCGAGCGCCTTTTCGTTCCTTCGATGCTCACGTTCGCGATCGTGATCGGCTCGTTGCTGTGGTGCACCGTGATCGGCGCCTTGACCCGATGGCCGGGTCCTCCCGAGACCCGGCTCGAATCGAGGGACGATGCCCACCCCAAGAGACTGGGGGAGGACTTCGCCGCGCCTTTTGAAGCGGCGAAGGACCTCATGGACCACCAGCGTGTGTATTGGCCCGCGGTGAAGCGACACCCCGTGTACGATTACGTCCCCCAGAGTCTCGTGGTGGCTTGGCCGTTCGCTTCCTTCTTCCGCTTCAGGTCAGGCTACTACGCATTGATCCTGATCAGCTCCTCGGCGCTGTACCTGCTCCTCATGGCATCCGCGTTGCGGTCCTCGAGGCGGGGCGCCTATCACTACGCCGTGATGTTTCCCGTCCTGATGTTTCTCTCCGAGGGCGGCAGCCTCCTCTACAAACGGGGGAACTTCGATGCCCTCAGCACGGCGGCCGCCGCCGCGGCGTTCCTGTGTGTGCTCACCAACAAGGACAAGACGGCCGCCTTCTTCCTCGCGCTGATGACCTGCGTGAAGCCGATGTATACACCCTTCGCCGCGTTCCTCCTCCTCTTCAGGGAGCGATGGCGTATGGCCGGGGTCTATGCCGGCGTGCACCTTCTGGCCTGCTCGGCCCTCGTCCTGTACGACCGCTCGCTCTCGATCGTCATCGACTACTTTCGCTACCTGCCGGGCTACGTGTCCTACATGAAGGAGTGGGTGGGAGGCTACAACATCAGTCTCCTCTCGACGCTCTCCCAGCTATTCCCTTCGTGGCAGCCGGAGTTGATGAGCCTGGAGGCGAGTCTCGTCGTGCTCGGGCTGGGGACGCTCGGAGGCCTGCTCATGGGCCTCGCGGGTCGGCGCCGGGGCTTGCCCGAGAGGGACGCGCTCCCCCTCTACTTCCTGTACTTCGCCTACGTCTGTCTCTTGTGGCCGTGCGTGGGCATGATGTACGCGAGCCTGGTCCTGCTGCCGACGATTCCGGCGCTGGACCGCCTCTACGGCGCGAGCGCCTCCCGCTGGCTGCGATTCGGACTGCTGACCCACGCGGTCCTGCTCGGGATCATCTTCACCCCGTACATCCGACAGGCGCCTCTGGACGAGAAAGGCCCCTTCTACTTCCTGGCCTTCCTCGCGGCGGGCGGGATCCTGGCCTGCTCGCGGATCGAGGCCGGCGCGGGACGCGCACCGGTCTCCGCCTCACCTGGGCCCGACGATCCTCCAGTTGGTATCGGCGATGGGAGTGAGAACGACGCCCGAGGCGACCGTGGTGCCGTTCATGAGCCAGACGAGGTTGTCCCCCGTCGCCTGGTTGCGCCATAGGATGTCGGGCTTGCCGTCGGCGTTGAAGTCGCCGACTCCACCCACGACCCAGTTGGTGTCGGCGACGCCGGCCAGGACGGCGCCCGAGGCGACGGCGGTGCCGTTCATGAACCAGACGAGGTTGTCGCCCGTCGCCTGGTTGCGCCAGAGGATGTCGGGCTTGCCGTCGCCGTTGAAGTCGCCGACTCCGCCCACCTTCCAGTTCGTGTCGCTGATGGCGAGCAGCACGGCGCCTCCGGTCAGCGTGGTGCCGTTCATGAACCAGACGAGGTTGTCGCCCGTCGCCTGGTTGCGCCAGAGGATGTCGGGCTTGCCGTCGCCGTTGAAGTCGTCCGTGCCCACGATCTGCCAGTTGGTGTCGGTGACGCCGGTCAGGACGGCGCCCGAGGCGATGGTGGCGCCGTTCATGAGCCAGACGAGGTTGTCCCCCGTGGCCTGATTGCGCCACAGGATGTCCGTCTTGCCGTCGGCGTTGAAGTCCGCGGTCCCGGCGATCCGCCAGTTGGTGTCGCTGATGGCGGTCAGGACCGCGCCTCCGCCCAGCGTGGTGCCGTTCATGAACCAGACGATGTTGTCTCCGCTCCCCTGGTGCCGCCAGAGGATGTCCGTCTTGCCGTCCGCGTTGAAGTCCCCCTTGACCCCGCCGTCGTCGTTGATGATGGTGCCCACGCCCTGCCCGTCGCCGATCACGGCGTTCGTCGGGCTGCTCAGGTTCACGAAGAAGGTCTCGTTGGGCTCGACCAGCGTGTCGCCGTTGACGGTCACGCTGATGGGCTGGGTAGTCGCTCCGGGCGTGAACGTGAGCGTCCCCGAGGCGCTCGCGTAGTCGCTGCCGGCGGTGGCGGTGCCGTCGGCGGTCGCGTAGTTGACGGTGATCGTCTGGCTGCTGGAGGCGGTGAGGCTGACCGTGAACGTGGCCGTGGTGGTGCCGGAGTTGCCTTCCACCACCGCCACGTCGTTGATGGAGATGGACGGCAGCGAGCCCGGCGGGAGGATGCCCAGGCGCAGGATCCAGTCGCCGGTCGAGCCAAGGTCTTCGGCATAGTGCCAGGCGCCGAACTCGTCCCGGACGTAGTTCCGGTGGGCCAGGATGCCGTTCTGGTCGGTCCCGAAGCCGATGGGTGAGAGAACGAAGTCGGTCAGCACGACGCGAACGGAGCCGCTGGTGATGGTCGGGATGGGCTGACCGGTCAGGATGATGTCGCTGAAGGCGGTGCCGCTGCCATCGATCTGGTACGCCGTGCCGTGATAGATGAGGGTTCCGGGATCCGCGGTGCCGCCGTCGTCATGGTAGATCTCGAGGACGTACCCGCCATCGATTCCGCCGCAGCCGAGGAGCGCGCACGCTGTTGATGACGTACGGGTAGTCGCCGGGGGCGCCCGTGAACTTCGCGGCCAGCCCCTCGTCCGGCCCGAGGCCGAGGTTGCAGGTGTAGGCGCCGCCGGTGAAGCTGTCGTTCTGGAGGTACCGGACCTGGGAGTAGCCCGGAGACGCTGCGAGCAGGATTCCGCAGCCGGCCAGGAGGGACCCGAGGAGGGGATCGGTTCTCAAGGGCGTTCCGGAGGGTGATTCTAACGCATTGGTGGCCGTGGAGTCGCCACTGGGCTGGGTGCCGGGGCAGGAGTCGCCTCCTGACGGGGCCGGCGAGTGGTGACGCGGTCACTTGGGCCCGACGATCCTCCAGTTGGGGTCGGTGACTTGGCTGGGGTTGAGGAAGGCGAAGCCGGTGAGCGTCACCCCGTTCATGTACCAGACCCCCAGCAGGCCGTTCGCCTGGTTCCGCCAGAGGATGTCAGGCTTGCCATCGGCATTGAAATCTGCCGTCGCTACGATCTTCCAGTTCAGATCCGTGACTTGGCTGGGGTTGAGCAGGGCGAGGCCGGTGAGCGTCACCCCGTTCATGTCCCAAACCCCCAGCAGGCCGTTCGCCTCGTTCTGCCAGAGGATGTCAGGCTTGCCATCGGCATTGAAATCCCCGGTCGCTACGATCTTCCAGTTCAGATCCGTGACCTCGCTGGGGTTGAGCGGGGCGACGCCGGTGCGCTGCACCCCGTCCATGTACCACACCATCAGTTGCCCGCCGGCCTGGTTCTGCCAGAGGATGTCGGGCTTGCCATCGGCATTGAAGTCCGCCACGCCGACGATCCTCCAGTTCAGATCCGTGACCTGGATGGGGTTGAGCAGGGCGAGGCCGGTGCGCGTCACCCCGTTCATGTACCAAACGCCCAGCAATCCGTCGCTGACGTGCTGCCACAGAATGTCCGGCTTCCCGTCCCCGTTGAAGTCCCCCCCAATCTGTGGGTTGGGCTCGAAGGCCCACAGTTGGGCGTTTTCATCGGTGATGTAGAGCCGGCCGTTGACGACGATCGGGCTCTCCCAGTGGATGCCGCCGATGGTGCCTCCGTCGCTCCACAGCTGGCTGCCGGTCGTCGGATCGAGGGCCAGCATGCCGGAAAAGCTGGCGTAGTACAGGATGCCGTTGGCCACGATGGGGGAGGTGCCGCCGGTGCCGTCGGTCCACTGCGTGGCGATGGACGGGTTGCCCACGCCGTCGACCATGATCTTGAGACCCGAGATGCCGTTGCCGTTGGCATAGAAGACCCAGA
>Ga0207646_10008293_pt1 | contig 10430 bp, 12 predicted proteins | sample KBSK5502metaG_FD_184343 | JGI IMG/M metagenome (GOLD analysis project Ga0207646, IMG submission 184343) | Corn, switchgrass and miscanthus rhizosphere microbial communities from Kellogg Biological Station, Michigan, USA - KBS K5-50-2 metaG... | ecosystem: Host-associated > Plants > Roots >...
TTCAATCATTCTCAGAAGAATCCTTCCTTATGTAGCTGAAAACAAGGATTACTTCATGCAGTAGCAGGACTACAACCTATTTCTCATAACCAGCAGATTGCTGCAGGAGTTACGGAAAGTCTTTACTTTGCTCTGATTCGGTCACTGCTTGTGTATTTTTGATGCTATTGATGACCACTGTACGATGATTTTTTAACCTAAGATTTCGAGCGAAAAGGCAAGATCTGTCCTACTCATTGCAGAGTCAGATTTCGATTACTGGTAGTAATAGCATGTTTTGTGGAAATATTTAGTCATGTGCTATTCACCTAATATTTAATCTACACCATCTGTGACTTCTATTTTGAATCCCTTTCCTTCTGCTGCTTCAATTCTGCGCTTATCCTTTGTAACCCACGACACTCTAATTAGGCCATATATTTCAAGGTCGAGCATTACTTTGTTAAAATCTGGCCAACTTAGAGAAATATCCTCCTTCTCCAAAACACGCATAAGTTCGGTATCCGTGATATTTCCTGACCGCTTTACCTTCTCATAAATTATATTGCGTAGTGGATATTTCATTTGGTTTCACAATAACTGCTAGCATCTGATAGGACTTTTTTTCAACAATATAAATGTCACCAAGACTCTCACCATCAACATATTATTATTACTATTCGATAGAGGATTAAAGATTTAGCCAATATTTAACGATCTCGTTTTTTGAAGTTATTGAGTGAGTCGATAAAGCCCTGAGATTCGAACCTTGGATTGCAGTATTTGTTTTTTATTGTTGCCGACGGTCCACTCTGAACAGGAACAATATCTCCAAATCGAATCCACTATCGTTGTGAATAAATCATGTCCGCATGCAGCTCTCAATTTCTTGAACATTAGCGCACAAACACTACCCCAACTGAATAAAAGGAATCGGTAATTATTGAAGTAACTATTTTGAAATCTTTTGCGTCTCACAGCAGGCGGCACGTACGATTTATAATTTCCCTTTTCCATTTTACCCCCAAAGTAAAAACTATTCTTCTCTCTGATTCTTGTTGTTGCGAGATGTCTATTGCTTCTTTTCCTCTGTAAGAGAGGCTTGAATTCATCACCTTGTTTTTTCCTCTCTATTATCAAACAAATTCTTGTCGTACTGATCGAGGGCACAGCGCTAAATGATACACAAATAGATATTAGCTAAAATTCTAACCTCATTTCGTGCTCGGACGCTTAGTCGTTATATTTATTCTCTTCTGAACTTAATTTCTTGGCTTTACTCTTAATATGAACCGGCAGCAGGGGCAGGTTAATCCTTTCCAGTCAAGAAATATCTCGCATGTTGAACATCGTTTGAAGCCCATCTCATAATAACTAGTCCTTCGGCCTTTAGTTGCCCCGTATCGTGTGCAGATATTCTTACAAGGCATTTTGTTTGTTTATGTATCTCAACGGACCGCTAATTTTTTAGGTCCTAGCATGAGTCAGAGCACCGATGGCTGAATTCAGCTATAGTTTTAATAAAAACCATTTTATGCTTAATCACAAGCGTCAATACCATAATAATGATGTCCAGTTGGAGATTCGTCTCATGACCAGGCTTTGCTATCATTACATACCTCTGGTATTTAGTATACCCATGACCAATAATAAAGCTTACCAAAGGTTTTTGGTATCGTTTGTAATTAGTTATGATCGCAAGGAAAATATCAATATATCTATAGCTGTCAGTAGGGTGGTATGATTAGGAGCCGCCAAAGGAAGGGAGATGCAATGGTCGGGCTGAAAAAGAAATCAAAAGAAAAAGCACAGAAGACTAGGGATCTTTATACCTATATTGCAATTCCTAAGTGGCAGTTTAGAGCAGGGGAATTCATAATAAAGAAGGAACTGGCTGAAAAATATGGGATAAATGATTTCAATAATCTTGTAAAAAATCTATTGGGCGAATTTATAGCACACTATGAACGAGGCCACACTTTCATAAACGCAAGGGATTGGGCTGTAGAACATATTAAAGACAACAGGTTCGGCAAAACGAGTTACGACAGAGCAGGACAGAGGGATAAAGTTCAAAGGCTTATGGAGAACGTAGATCGATTAAGAGAAGATCAAGAAGAGACACTGAAATATGTGATAGAAAACCGCAGCATGATAACCGAGTTATTAGAGTCTCTCAAGTCAGGGGAAGAGGAGAAAAAAAGGCCAAATCTCACTAATCCCTAAAGGAGCATTAGTAGTACCATGCCCCATTTGCTCATGGTAGAGTCGATGCTTATAATTACCAAATTCTAATTTACAAAAATTACGTTTCAAACGTGATTGTCTTGGAGCAATGAGCTGCTGAGTCAGGAGCTGTAGTAAACTTGCCACAGGATGGAGTAGCGTAAGTCGTAATTCTCATTCGCCATAATTTTTTTACTGTAGTCTTAAGACGTGTTCTGTCATTCCAGAATGCTACTAACCAGTACTGTCATTATTCAACTCGTACTGTGCTGTAATAGATCCAACTTTAATTAGAAGCTCTTTTAACCATAAGAATCATTAATTCCACAAAAGAGAGCTAAGGGCGTGTTCTAATGCCAAGAGAAGCGGTAGGCTATGACAAATCATACAATATCGACTAAATCTAGTAATTACCGGCCAGTGGTTGGCAGGCTAAAAGAAAAAATAGCTCCTTGATCACTATTATTTTTTCCCCATATTTTACCTCCATGCGCATCGATAATTCTCTTACAAATATACAACCCCAATCCAGTTCCTTTCTCAGATCTGGTAGCAAATTTTGTAAATAATTTAGGAAGTATTTGAGGATCGATACCTGAACCTGTATCCTTTACCGAGACTATAACTGAACCAGATTTTTGTTTCCTCCTTTCTCCCTTGGTAATAGAAATGGTCCCCGTCTTGGTAAAATTGAAAGCGTTACTTATTAGATTAGAAATAACTTGTCTTATCCTTGCTTTATCTATTTCTACTAATATGATATCATTGCCACGTTTTCTACTTGAATCAAAAAGCAGATTCACATCATGTTTGGGATCAACTTCATTTTTAATAATATCTTCTGCTGCATCTCCTATTACACTATCTATATCAACTACCTCCTTATTCAGAGTCATCGATTTGCTTTCGATTCGAGCGATGTCCAAAATGTTGTCCGTAAGTTCCTTCAACCTTCTTGCATTTCTAATTATGACCGACAGATATTCGTCATATACATTAGTAATTGTTATGCTCTCTTTTTTAGAACGAAGAATCTCAGCCAAACCAAGTATTGGCTGAATGGGAGTACGTAATTCGTGAGCCGCTATATTAATAAACTCCTCCTGCAATTTGTCATGAACTTTTAGTTGCTCGTATAATCTGCCTACTTGTTCGTACAGTTCGGTTTGTTTCCACAGACTTTCAAACATGGAAACGTAAGATAACACGCTTGCTTTTCTATTTGTATAGATTCCCAATCCCATTGCGTCATAAGAAGAATTCTTGGTATCATCCTTTAACTCGACAACAATCGAAGCATTTCGGTCTACTATTAAAATTGTGACGTGTGTTTGTAAACCTGGTTCAATGTAACGTACATCAATCCTTGGTTGTTGTTTTAGCATTCTTACTGATTCTTCAATCAATTTGGACTTTGGCGTCAAGATTCTGGTCTTTACTCCTCGTCCTTCCACCACTTCTCTTAATGATTGAATTGCTCCTAATTTCTCTTGTCGATGAAACGCATTAGCTGTTGAATATAGTATCAGGATTTCATCGATTGCTGTTTTTCCAATTTCAATACCAAGCTTTTGTATTTCAACGGGATCTCGGAAGACCCGAATTGAATCTGGCTTATCTATTTCTTTGTCAATTTCTGTAATTTCCTGTTCGGTTGGAATTGCTTTATTCCAAAACGGGTCAGAAACGAATTGATGTTGTCCAACAAAATCCTTAAAATCACTCCCATAGACACTTCTAAATCTTTTAAACATGTTTACACATTCCTTTGTATCAAAAAAATAGAAAGTACCGTCAATTTCTTCATTAAGTATAGATTCTTGTTCTTGTTGATCTGTAATCGTCTTCCCACACAATGCGCATTTTCTTTCTTTTTTATTACTAGTGTTCGTCACACCATGTTCTTACTCCCGTGGAAGAAGATATGAACAACTATGAATCATCTCATACTCACTTACTACTATTGCCATTATTCTTTATTAATGATTACTTGACATTATCGCTTTGAACGACATCTGTTCAAGAAATTCCGCGTTACAAGTGATTAGCATATGCTATCGGTGTAACTTTATACGATACTCGTTTGTAGTAAGTTATGCCGTATCACCTAATTCGCCTCGAATCACCTTTATTTCCGTCTCGTGCATCACAAGCACCACAATTTCGGACCACCGCCTGCAGTGGTAGTTTGGCATTAGTAAAAACCCAGTTCAAAAGCAACGTTTAGAAATCCTCCCCATTTTTTGTCAGTACAACGACATTACGTTTCGAGCTACTGCGGGCTTGTTGTCGCAGCCGCCTCTGGGGGGATGCTTATCCGGAGGACCCAAATCTTTTAAGATATTAGCCGCAGGCCTCCAATGTTCTCAAATGCTTGGAAGCCTGTCAACCTCGCTCGGATTGTTATTCTGTGCAATTTGATTGCACATGCAAGAAAATTTAGAATAAGAAATACATTCCAGAATGTCATGGAATTGCAAAGTTATGCCGGAAAATTTCTCAGAGATAAACCTGGGTCATTGGACAAAGATGTAAAGCATTGTCTTAAAGAACCATTCGTACCATTTCTTGCAATCCTATATTGTTTCTCCACTATAGATTTACTCGGTGCCTTATATGCAGGTGAAGCAGAGAAAAAGATAAAGGTTAAGTAGAAACCATCTGGAGGATCTAAGAAGCTTAAGTTCAGACCTCCTAAAACTGTCCAAAATTCTAGGAAATATATGAAACGGTTTATGAATATTAATGGTGAAAACATACGTCTCCTCCGGCAATTATGGATAAGGCATTTTTATATTGCTGTAGAAATTTTCAATAATAGAAATTCATCCCGATGGTGCCGCTGGTTTATGGAAAGGGGCCCCTAAAGGAAGAGAATCCAGAACTCTATACTCGTGTTACAATGTCCTTGATAATGATAATATGACAGACGGTTGTATAAGTAAACGTGAACACGGAACACTCTCATAAAGTGAATACAGAGAAATGGAAAATTTGACTTCAGAGATGGAAAGCCTACAGTGGCGTAGAGATAAAGTACAGGATCTGAGCAGCAAAGGACATAGTCAGAGAGAAATTGCAAAGACACTACAGGTGTGGTCAATCGAGATTTGAAATATTTTCGACAACATGCAAAAAACAATATCAAAAAATACATTGACGATAGGCTTCCAGAAGAATATGAGAAATGTATGGTCGGTCTTAATTCGATTCTAAGAGAGGCATGGCTTACCTCCCAACAGACAGAGGACATAAGGTCGTCTTTCTCGCATCTAAGGCCGCCTCGTTTATCACTGGGACCAATCTGCGCGTTGATGGCGGTTCAGTTGCCAGTGTATAAAGCAGAGATATTCCATGAAAGGAGCGCATCATGAGTCATCCGATCCCCTCCATAGTCCGCGCTGAGGATCTGCTTCGTCACCTGCAAGATTTGCGGTCCGGCACCTACGAGGGAAAAATGAGCCGCGGTGCCAAAGAGGTGGTGTATCGCCAGGGTATCAAACTGCTCAGGCCAGTCGCCGTGGAGACCTTAGAGGAGGCCAATACCTTGTTCTTAAACGGCACTGGAATTGTGAAGATGATCGGGCCCGAAGAAGATGGTTCTGGCGGTCTGGGGACGCGCTTTGAACTAAGCTGGCCTGAACAGCGAGCGGCACGAGTCATACGGGGTCCAAACGGGCCGCTTCAACCGGTGCGTATTGTTGTCAACTACTCCCAAGGTGAGCTGCACCCTCACCTCTCTGGAAGTACCGCAGGCTTTTGGCCGTTTCAAGTCACGAGCGAGGCCGATGCCGGGCGTCAGAAAGGCCTCCTCGCTGCCATTGTCGAGTTAGAACTGCACCAGCGCATCTTTGAAACCGATTGGCGTATTCTGCCTTTACATTAGGGGACAAGCAAAATACAATATAATTTGCCACATGCTATTACGTTCCGTCTTCGGCGACACTAGAATTAATTTCTCGCATGCAAAAGAAGCTATAATATTACTGTAATGTGGGAAATAATTATGAGCGCCTGTTGAGAATAGATAGTTCGTTTCATTCAATCCCCGAACTTCTGCCATTCTCAGGCGCTCATGACTTTTATTAATCAACTTTAATACTTTTTAACAATGTGAATTTATTTGAATTGACCTGCTACAATTCTTTCTTCTAGGTTCATTCTATTTGCGACAGGTATTATCGCAAATACCGAAATGACCCCTATTAATTATATAGACCTTAAGACCAAAAAGATCGCCGTTAAGTTAAGTGACATTAATGAGATTTCTTTATTTGCAACCGTTGTCATTTACGAAAATCCAGTACAGTCAGCGCTTTGGGAAAACGGTGGAGTAAAAGGCGGGGCAGCAAGTACGATATCAGAGAAGCACTGTTCTGACTTTAATCGTCTTGTGCCAATGGCTTTAGCTGGTAATAATTTGAATAACGAATGGCAAAACAATGATACTGGTCATTGGAACCTATTTCTGCAAAGAGCACTGACGGCGGAAAGACTCTAAAGACAACGCAATGACGATAAGAGCCCCCAATAAATGAATTACAGTAGACGAGAAAACACCCCTGATCTTATTGCAGACATAACTGAACAATTAGCCATAACTGCGTTAATACTCGTTGGATTTTTTTCTTCTTGAAGGTAAATGGATCGCGTTGTTACCAACGTCTCTAGCAGCTTCAAGAAAGGATTCCGGAAGTGTTGGGTGGGCATGGATTGTATCATATACATCTTCAATTTTCAGTTTCAGTCTGACCGCAAGAGCCGCTTCGGCTATCATCTCCCCGGCATGCGGTGCAATTATTAATACTCCAACAATTATTCCTCCTTCCTCAAATACTTTAACAAAACCACGCGACTCTCCCAAACAACTAGCCTTTGCGCTCGCCGTGAGGGGAAATGCTCCAATCCTGCTACCGCTAAGCTGACCAACAAAAGCAACCTCCGGATATGTAAATAGGCATACCGGTACAGAGTGGTAATCGATAAAGCTACCTATCCCCATTATGTTCTCAGCTGCTATTTCGCCTTGTTTGGAGGCAACATGTGCGAGCTCGTACGTACCTGTAACATCACCAATGGCATACACATTATCCAAATTGGTTTGCATTTTGTCATTGACAATAATACCCCTAGAATTGAAATTGACTCCGATCAGATTCAATTCGTTTTCCAAGATATTCGGTTTTCTACCGATACAAACGAGTATATTACTTGCTTCGATTTGCTTTGCGTTGACTATGGCGCCCGCGTCTGTGATCTTATCTACCTCAGAGTTCGTCATTACATCTATGCCATCAAGTCTCATGTACTTCTCGATACTATTCCCGACTTCATCCGGAAGACCGGGGAGCAGATTCTTTTCTGCCTCTACAACAAATACCTTGGATCCTAGCACGTTTAGGATTGAAGCAAACTCACAACCACTGTAGCCCCCTCCGACCACGATAATAGACTTTGGTAATGTTTGTAATTCAAGAATGGATGTAGTAGAAAGTATGTTGTCTTTGAAAGTATGACCGTTTAAGCTAGTAGGGTAACTTCCTGTCGCAATAACTATATTTCGAGTTTCTATTGATGATGATCCGTTGTTAACAGCTATCTCGTTCTGAGAAACTATATGTGCATCACCTGAAACCATATCTATATCATTACTTTTCAGCAGCAGCTCTATTCCAGAAGCAAGTTTTGACACTGTTGACATCATCCTTGACCTAATGAGATTGTAGTCCAATTGGATTGTTGCGTTTATTCCATTCTTCTTGGCAGCAGCTGTTCTTCTTACAATCTCACCAAGTGAATGAAGATATTTAGTGGGGATGCAACCTCGCTGAGTACAAGTTCCACCCATTCCATTCTTTTCAATTATACATGTCTTCGCCCCGAGCTGAGCGGCCCGAATAGCACATGTGTAACCGCCCGGACCTGCTCCTATTACTACCACGTCAAACATAATATACGATCTTACTTCAAGAATCAAGGCAATAAGCCTTAGCACTACGGGTGTGTTGAAGAAGTACGAAATCTACTCTGTCTTTCTCTCTACCTACCTATCTATCTTCTCCAGTTCCAATCATACATACCGTATTTTTCGTTTATGAGCTTATGTGAATCACTGATTTCTTGTGCTGTGATACTATCAACTAAAAGCTTGGCAGCAAATTTCATACTGAAGGCTCTCTCAAGGGCAGCCGAGACCTCGTCGAATGTTCTGTTCACACCCATCACTCTTTCCTTTACACTATGAATGACCTTGTCACGAATTTTTTCCTTCGAGACCTTCAGCACGGTAAACATTTTTTCAGGGTCAACATCTAACAATATCGTTCCATGCTGTAGCAGAATGCCTTCTTTTCTCGTTTGAGCGTTCCCTGATACCTTTTTACCATCGACAATGACGTCATTTAGCGGAGAAAACCTCACTTTATTAAACCCTAGATCAACGAGGCAGATTATGATTGGATCACAGATCATCTTGTAAGATTCAAGTATATTTTGCGGATACCTTCTTGTTATGAACGAATATGTTAATTCAGAATCGTGTAATACCGCCCCTCCTCCTGTCATTCGTCTGACAACGTCGACACCTGTCTTCTTGCAATTTTCTACATTCACTTCATGGTCCATGCTTTGAAAATATCCGATCGAAACTGCAGGTGGATCCCATCCATAGAGCCGAAGCGTAGGTGTATTTGCAGCATTATTCATGACGCTCTTCATAAGAACCTCATCCAAGGCCATATTCCAGTAGCAGCTGTTATGGCCCGTTTTTAAAAGCCGGATTTCATTAGATTTTGGGCTCATCGTTATTCAAACATCCCATGATTGCCTTCGTCAGAGATTCTGAATCAAAACCAAAGACCTGAGATCCCCTCAACCAATGTTGTACCTTTTGCCTAACAAGATTTTTTTCTAATTTCGTACCAATTAGACTGGCTTCAAGTCCATCCAAGCTTTCCTCAGGATATACGAAGAAATCCCCCGTTATATTTATCGAATTGATGATGCCATCCTGCGTAGGAGTTCTCTCCGTATACTCGAGTAAGACGTGGATTAATTTGGTTGACTTGTAAATGTAATGGCTTGTTTTCATTATGTTTTACTATCAAGCAGCAAGTGATAAAACCCCGAATGTGTCCACCTAGCCAATTTTCCTTTTGCGATTGCCCCACAAAATATTAGCAATTATATATTATCTGAAAGAAGATAATGAGTCATTATTGGAAAGAACAAAACTTCGAGAATGATTTTGCACACTCATTATATAACCGTATGGTTCAAAATAACAATAGGTTGAAGAAGTCGTCAGGTCTTGTTCTGTTTCGAGCAACATCTATGTTAGTAATTATGCTTTCCGGGCTAGTAGTAGTGTGACCGCTAAAAATCTGATAGTGGCACCAGCATGTAATCAACAGTGTCCACCCATTATTGGTACTCAAAAAGATGATATCATAATTGCTACTGGTGTTAGCGATGCCAACATATACGGTCTTGGCGGGAATGATTTCATACAATGCGGACCGGGCGCTTGCAAGGCATTCGCTGGACCAGATGATAATATACTCATAGCGAGTACATCTTCTACTACAGATAATGCCAAGCTTTATGGCTGCTCGGGAAATAATATATTCATAGGAGGTATTGGTTCCAACCTGATGGTGGGCGGTAAGGGAAATGATCAATTCTTTGCTGGACAAGGTCATGATGTTATTATAGGAGGAGGAGGCGCTAACTTCTTTGACTGTGGCCTGAATGGTAACGGAGTAATACTAGACTTCAACCCTGCTAATGGTGATACTAAAGCTTCTAATTGTAAATTTGTTGTCACAGTACACTCAAATGCTAATAATAATCCAGGATCGACGCTGCCTGCACCATAACAGACCAAAAAGTGCTGTCTCTTGGTTCTACTATGCCAACAATTTTAGGCCACAGCTTACGGATTCTTTAGATCGGTGTTGACGATGTTGTTCACACGGTGATGGTAGATTCTCATCGATATTCTTACTGTTTTAGAATATCTGTATGGGATCGTCAGGCGAAACACTGCTATTGTGTAGAAATAAATTCGTCTATGCTCCCTAGCCGATGGGGTATCAAAGACTATGGCTACGTCATGTTAACTGATACTCCTTGTACTACTACTGCTACCACCGTTGCTGCCGACACGCTCATACTTGCCTGAAGTTATAGCCGGATCAGAGGATGGAGCCCATCGCAAATTTGGT
>Ga0207646_10008295_pt1 | contig 10428 bp, 8 predicted proteins | sample KBSK5502metaG_FD_184343 | JGI IMG/M metagenome (GOLD analysis project Ga0207646, IMG submission 184343) | Corn, switchgrass and miscanthus rhizosphere microbial communities from Kellogg Biological Station, Michigan, USA - KBS K5-50-2 metaG... | ecosystem: Host-associated > Plants > Roots >...
CACAAGAAGATTCAAGATGAACGTTTTCTCAACCTCATCTGGAAGCTTCTCAATGCTGGATACATGGACCTGCACGGGATGAAGAAGGACAGCCTCATCGGTTCCCCTCAAGGCGGTATCGCCAGCCCCATCTGAGCCAATGTGTACCTGCATGAACTCGATGAATTCGTGGAGACACTACGCAGCGAGCTGGAAAAAGGCCAGGAAAAACGCCGCGATCCCGTCTACCGACAGCTTTCCAAAAAGAAAGCTCGCCTGGCGGCACGCGGGAAAACCAGGACCAAGGAGTTCAAGGACGTCACGAAACGAATGAGAGCCACACCGTCAAGGCAGGTATCCGACCCGAACTACATTCGCATCAGATACCTGAGATATGCCGATGACTGGCTCGTGGGAGTGGGCGGCAGCCATGCCCTTGCCGAGGCAATCAAACAGAAAATCAAAGCGTTTCTGAGCGATCACCTCCACCTCACCCCGAGCCGAGGAAAAAACGCACATCACCAATGTGCGCTCCGAAGAAGCCTTCTTCCTCGGGACACCCCTCAAGATAGGCAACGGCGGCAAGGCGAAGCTCAAACAGACGACCAACTGGACCGGAAAGACGTTCAAACGTCGCTCCACCGGATGGGAAACGGTGATGAACGCTCCACTGCCCAAACTCGTCAGGAGATTGAGCGACAGAGGATTTTGCTCCCCGGAAGGCGAACCGACTCCCAAGTCTGGATGGGCGTTTCTCGATGCCGATCAGATCGTGAATCTGTACAGCAGCGTGAACCGCGGCATCCAGCATTACTATCGTTTCACCGATAACTGGGGACAACTCCACCGCATCCAATATATCCTCGAATACTCGTTGGCCAAGACGTTGGCAGTCAAATTCAAAATCTCTGTTCCCAAAGTCTTCAAGCGCTTTGGCAAAGGGTTCCCTCTTCTGATTGAAGGGAAAAAGGGCAAGGCAGACCGTGCGGTCAGCTTTTACCTGAACCACGACTGGGCCAAGAAACGGGACGCATTCCAAAACGGAACGCAGGCGGATATTGACCTGGTACGAACAGTGATCCAGATGCGAACTCGCTCAAAACTTGGCAAACCGTGTTGCATCTGCGCGGATGCAGGGCCAATTGTCATGCATCATGTCCGACACGTCCGCAAACTCACCAACAAACGGGTAGCCATCGGTTTCAACCACATCCTGCGGGCGATCAACCGAAAGCAAATCCCCGTTTGCACCGTTTGCCATGGGAAAATCCATCGAGGAGAATATGACGGGTTAAAGCTCTCCGATCTGGCATACGTCCCACGCTAAGCAACGAACATAGTGGCTCTTGGAGAGCAGTGTGCGCGGAAACGTGCAAGCATCTGTGTGCGCCGTGAGGCGCTTTGAGATATCCCTGTCGCAGACAGGAGGAACTAAGGAGAAGTTCTTGAGCTACCAACTAACCCGGCGGCGAAAGCCAAACGGAACAACAGCATGTTGGGAAAGCGGGGCATGTCCGAAGGCGTTGTAGGACATGGCAACCGTACAGCTCGCCCACGATGGATAAGGCTAAACTGCTTGAACCTCAATCCCAATCTGGTGAATAGGCACACCCATCGGAAGAACGCATGAAAACGATGTCCCATGCTGTACTGGCATGAACCGGAGGCCGATACACTCTCTGCGTGGGAAGAAGCACCAACGAGGTCGCAACACGGGATGAATGAGGGTCCTACTGTGTGGCTAGAACGTATCTCGAAGATGTACCACGGGATTACCTACGGAGGGCGACCTCTAGGGTAACAGAGTGCTCATAGTAGTCGTGGGAGTCGCGCCCCACCGGGGAGCGCCGGAAAACGGCGCACAGGGCAAAGGAGCACAGGGACCTTGATACTCAGAAAAGTGAGGTATGCGCAATGCAGGACGCCGCACCAGTCCTGAGTGTCATCCGAAAACGCGGAGAACAAGGGTTACCGCTGAAGCAACTGTATCGACAGCTCTACAATCCACAATTGTACTTCCGGGCGTATGCGCGTCTTTACTCCAATGATGGAGCCATGACACCAGACGACACGGGAGAAACGGTGGATGGGATGTCACGCGAGAAAATCTCTACCATGATCGACCTCATCCGTCGGGAGCGGTGGAGATGGACTCCCGTGAAGCGAGTCTACATCCCCAAGCGGAATGGGAAATTGCGTCCACTTGGGCTTCCTTCCTGGTCGTCGAAAGTCCTGCAAGAGGTCATACGGCAACTCCTCGAAGCCTACTATGAACCTCGCTTTAGCGACCACTCTCACGGTTTTCGCCCTGGGAGAGGATGTCACACGGCCCTGAGCAAGATTGTGCATACCTGGAAGGGCGTCCACTGGTTCATCGAGGGTGATATCTCAGACTGTTTTGGGCGACTCGATCACGAGGTGCTCCTCAACATTCTCAGAGAGAACATCCACGACAACCGATTCCTACGACTCGTACAATCCATGCTCCAGGCGGGATATCTTGAGGAATGGCGCTGGCATGAAACGCTGAGCGGTGCGCCGCAGGGCGGAGTGTGCAGCCCCATACTCAGCAATATCTACCTGAACAAACTAGACAAGTTTGTCGAGACGGTGCTGATGCCAAAGTACAACCGGGGAGAACGCAGGGAACCAAACCCTACCTACCAACGGATAAGGAACGCCATCGACCGTGCCAGGCGGCGAGGAGACCGGCAAGCACTTCGTCAACTGCGAAAGCAGCGACGGAAACTGCCGAGCCAGGACCCGCAAGACCCAGGCTATCGCAGGCTCCACTACGTGAGATATGCGGACGACTGGCTGCTTGGTTTCAGTGGCCCCAAGGAGGAAGCGGAGGAAATTAAGCAAAGTATCAGAGACTTCCTGAGAGAGATACTCAAACTGGAATTGTCCGAAGAGAAAACGCTGATCACGCATGCCCGAACGAAGGCGGCGAAATTCCTCGGCTACCATATCGTCAGCCAACATGCCGATGACAAGCTTGACCGGCGAGGTCAGCGGCAGGTCAATGAAATGATAGGCTTACGAGTCCCCAAAGAGGTCATTGAACAAAAGTGTGCGCTCTACACGCGAGGAGGGAAACCGGCCCAACGAGCCGAAATGCTTGCTGACAGTGACTACAGCATTCTCAACAAGTATCAGGCCGAATATCGAGGAGTGGTGCAATACTACCTGTTAGCCCACAACGTTCATTGGTTCAGCAAATTGCACTGGATCAGTGAAACATCACTCCTGAAAACCCTCGCGGGAAAACACAAGTCCTCAGTAGCGGCCATGGCACGCAAGTACAAGACCACTACCGAGACGGCAAACGGCCCAAGGAAGTGCCTGCAAGTGGTTATTCCGCGAGCAGATAAGAAGCCACTCATCGCACGCTTCGGAGGTATCCCTCTCCAACGAAAACAAGAGGCAATCCTTGTCGATCAGCAGCCCCAATTCTATATGACCAACCGGAGTGAACTCCTGCAACGAGTGTACGCGGACAAGTGTGAACTCTGCGGCTCAAAAGAGCGCGTAGAGGTCCATCATGTTCGCAAGCTGGCTGATCTGGAGAAAGCAGGGCGAAAAGAGAAGCCGGTATGGATGAAACAGATGCTCATCCGGCGACGCAAAACCCTCGTGGTCTGTCGCCGATGCCATGAAGACATCCATGCAGGAAGAACGACCGCGCCATTTCGGAGAAAAGGAACCGGAGAGCCTCGTGATGCGAAAGTATCCCGCGGGGTTCGGGAAGGGGGTAACGGAAAAGGCCCATGAGGGACCTCGCCGGTATCCTACTTCATTCGGGAAGGGGTAGCTGGAAACGTGCCGAAGTCGGTCGAGTTGGAAAGTCAAGAGAGGAGTCGCACGCCCTCTCTTGAAACTCTCTTCCGAACCGACTAGTTGAGGCAACGCGCCGGCTACCTACTTCATTGGGAAGGGGGAGTTGGAAACGTGCCGAATTCGGACGAGTTGGGTAGTCTCAGAGCGTGACGACCTTTGAGAAACGCTCTTCCGAGTCGATAGTTGAGGCAACGCGCTGGCTCCCTACTTCATTTTATGCCTTCCCGCCGATCATGCACCGCTACATCCGTAGTACCAATGCGCACTCCAAGCTTGTTTAGTAATGTCCGGCAACGCACCGATCAGATTGACGCTTTCACCACCGAGACGAGTTGTCTGACCATCGTCTGGGCCGTGATGCAAGATATTCGGTTGCCCAAGATTCCGGTCGGCTAACGGCGAAACGCTGAGCACTATTGACAGACATGCAACCAGCCAGAAAGGGTGGATTGGGGGAGATGTTGTTCCCAGAGGGCCCGGTGTCACAAGAGCGACTCAAAAAGCCTGGTTGCTGACTCCAAAGAGGGCGAGGATCATCCTCTTTTCATGGTTTCTGACAAAAAGGCGGGGTTGCAAAAAAAGAGAGAGACTCCTACTGTAAAAAGAAATGAACATCTACTCACTCACAGAAGGAGCACTCTCATGCACGTACAAGTATCGCTCATCATCGAGATCGAAGCAACCGCAAGCTTAACTGAGATGGAACAGCAGATCCAAGCAGCCGGGCAGCAGGCCATGCGCGCGGCGTTGCAACAGGCCATCAGACACTGGGAAGAGCAAAGGCCCGCGTACCCGCACTGCGGGGAAAAGCAGCGCCGACTGGAGGGAACCGTGCGCCGGAGCATAGCCACGACGTTCGGACGCGTGCTGGTGCCCCGACGACGCTTTCGCTGCCAGGGGTGTGGGCGTCGGTGGCGTCCAGCCACACACTTGTTCGCCCAGCTCAAAGGAGGGACCGTCAGTCTCCCCCTGCAAGAAGCGGCCATGGTAGCAGGGTGCTCGTGGCCCTATCGCGTGGCGAGTACCCAGCTGAAGCGGCTCAGCGGAGCACACATCAGCGCGGAAGAGATCCGTCTGCTAACCAATCGGGCCGGCAAGCAACGAGCGGTGCAGCAGCAAGAGGAGGCCGAGCGGGCTTGCTCCTCTGCGGCGAAGGAGGCTCCATCCGCACAGAAGGCAGAGCAGCCGATGCTGGTGGGGTTGGATGGGGGTTGGGTGGGTAGCCGGGAGCAGCGCGGGGGGATGGAAGGGAAAGTGGCGGTGGTCTGTTCGCAGGTCGCGGATCTGCCCATGCCCACTCACTCCACAACCTTTTCCTGGAGCGAGCGCGGGGGTCCCAGACAGCCACCGCGCCAACGCCATCGTCTGGCCCAGCGCCGCTATGTGGCCACCTTTGGCCCCGCGCGCCACCTCGGACAGGAGGCCAAAGCGGCCGCATAGACGCTGGAGAGCGATCCCGCGCGCCCCGTGGTGGTCATCGCTGATGGGGCCCAGTGGATCAAGCAGGAACAGCAGCGGCACTTTCCGCACGCCACCTGTATTCTGGACTGGGCCCATCTCTGGCGCGAGGTCAGGGACGCCATCGACACAGCGGCACGCGCCAAAGCGCTCTCAACGCACGAGCGAGCCTACCAGTTGTATCTGCATCGCTCCTGGCTGTGGCACGGCAACGCCGAGCAAGCGCTGCGCGGCTTACGCACGCTGGCGAGCGGGCTGCCAGCCGAAGCGCTCCCACCCCTGCAGGAAGCGATGCGGTATCTGGAGCACCAACGTCCCTGGATTGGCTCGTATGAGCACTGGAAGAGCCAGGGCTATCCCGTGGGCAGTGGCATGATCGAGCGCGCCGTGGCCCTGGTGATCAACCGCCGCATGAAAAAGCGTGGCATGCGCTGGTGTCGGCCCAATGCCACCGCCGTGGTTGCCTTACGCACCGATCTGCTCAACGCGGATTGGATTCTCCCTCAGCGGTTGCGCGCTTTTCCCTAAATCAACCCTGGGTTTTGGGTAGAAACCTTTTCATGGTATAGTCAGGAGAGGAAGCCCGGTTGGGGACTGAAAAGGACAAAAGGAGGATGAAATGGAGAAAGCAACCTTGCTCAAGACACTGACAGAGACGCGAGCCGCGTGGGAGGCACTGCTGGCCCAGATCGACGAGGAGCAGATGCACAGGCCAGGCGCTGCTGGCAAATGGTCGGTGAAAGATGTCATCGCCCATGTGACCTGGGGCGAGAGCGAGCTCGCTCCGGTGCTGCGCACGCACGTGCTTGCCGGCTCCGACCTCTGGAATCTCTCCGACGATGAGCGCAACGAGATCACGTTCCAGCAGAACAAGGACCGGCCCTTACACGACATCGTCAACGAAGAACAGCAAGCCTACACGGCGCTCCTCGTAGCGGTACAGATGTTGAGTGACGAGGATCTGAATGACCCTCACCGCTTCAAGCATATGCCGCAGGAGTGGAGACCCTGGCAACTGGTCGCCGGCAACTCTTTCAAGCATTACGAGGACCACATGCCCTCTATCCGTGAGTGGCTGGCGAAGCAGAGCTAGGAAACGAACAAACGTGAACGCTCACTACCGACCGGCAAGCGCTGTTGAGTACGGCTGCTCCTCTCGTTGAGAGTCTCCCATTCCCACTGGGTGCCACTTTGGCCACTCTCAGGAGAGAGAGTGCTAACCACGTCAAATCCCGAATAGTTGTCTAGAAGAAGCTGGTGCAGCCTAAACTTCGCCACTTTGATGCATCGGCCTCGCTGCTCTGCTTGTCTCTACACAACAATTGGGATGGTGTCCGTTTTGGACTGGCAGGCAGCTCGTTACGTTTCTAATGAAGTGATCATTCATACATAGCGTTGGCTGTCATTTAAATTGATTTGTGGCGCGTTTTTCTCAGATAACTTGCCAACGATTGGCTTGAGAAGGACGTCGAGACGAGTTTTGAGAAAAATCTCTCTCTCATAACTTGGCGTGACACTTAGCTCATCTATTAAGGCGAGGTTTCGGATCGATGAAATGTCCGGTTTTTCTCACATAAAATGGCGCGTATCTTTCGGAAACCCCTTCCGGAGGAGCATGATCTTTTGCCAGCATAACATGGCGATAGGCGCGAAAAAGAGATGAGGCAAATGGCGCAAACATGCTAAAAGACTGATCGCGTGTCAATGGCGCGCCATGTTCCCTCCAAGCGGTTGGCGTGACAGCACAAAGGTTCGTCGGGCGGCGAGGGAAAAGCGGCTCCCGCGCAGCACCGGGTCTGTTCGCTCCTGGTTCAGTCGGGAGCCAAAGATCCTTCCTCTTCCAGGGGGGCGTGATGCTGCGAAGTGGAGGCCGTTTGGATCCCCGTCCGCGCCCCCGTTCGCGCCCGCAAGGCGATGATCAGAGCCAGAGCAAAGAGCACCAGAGCCAGCACGGGGTGGAAAGCTGCCAGGAGTGGAGCAACGTCGCGGATGGCCGCAAAGACTTCTGCCTGGACCAGATAGACTCCGAACTGGAGCCAGATGAGACGTTTCTCCGCCGAGGGGACTCGTCCCAGGTAGGCCAGAATGACGAGGAGAAGAGGCAGAACAGCAAGGGTGTGACCAACGTCGCGATGCGTGCTCCAGTACGCCTGCCCCGTGAAGAGGCTGAGACCCACCAGGAAAACCTGGATCAGAATGGCTACTGGGAATAGCCAGGCCACAATCAGATACAGGATGCGTGTCCATTTAATCATAGAAATCCTCGCTTTCAGAGTCCAACGGGCTCGATAGTGTGTGTTCCCTCCCCGAGAGCGTCACGGCTCTGTCTTCCCTCAAGAGAGGTGTTGCTTTGTGTCCCGAGAGAAAAGGCACCCCGGCTCGTTTCTCCTGGTGGGATTGGCATAGCCACAACGAGACCGAGGTAGGTTGCATTGTCTCCTGAACGACTGCCACCAGCTGTTCACGCAACTGCTCCAGGTCTACTTCCTGGCGCAAGGTGGCGCTGAAGGCTGCCACGACCTTCGCTGCGTCATATTTGCGACGATAGAAACGGCGATCAATGACCTGCTGGATGCGACGGCGGAGCGGCTGGAACAGAAAGTAGATCGCCACCGTGGAGAGGACGATGGCCACGCCGCTGTCATGGCTGATGATGCTACGCAGCAGCGCTGACAGGCCAATCACCAGGCCCACGTAGATCCCCGTCAGGATGACCGTGAGCGTGCCATAGACCAGCGTGCGATTGATAAGCACATCAATCTCCCACAGCCGGGAGCGCAGCATGGCGAACCCAAACGAGAGCGGGAAGAAGAGCGGCCAGCAGGTGCCGACCACACTGTTAGCCAACGGATAGAGCGAACCGGGAGAAGAGAGCACTGGGAACATCAGATACAGCACCGTCAAGAGAACAATGACCGTGATCGGCACAGCGATGCCGAAGACCACCCATTTGGTCTGCTGGCGCTGCAGGGGAGAGGACACCCGCCGGTAGCGGTAGAGTTGTACGACCACAAGGATCGCCGCCTCGACGAGAAACACGAGATAGCCAAGCCGGCTTACTGGGTTATTCGGTAGGAGAGGCACGGCTGCGACTGGGAAGAAAAGAGAGACTTGCCCGACAAGAAATACGACGAGGATCCAGCGCGTCCAAGGAGGCACGAACTGCCCACTGGGAAACAGGAGGAAGACGAGCAAGAGTAAGGTACTACTGAGGAAGGTCAGACATTCGTTGGGCACCTGCCAGGGAGAGGGGCTCTGCAGCAAGGCGGTCGTCGACATGGTCGGGCCTAACGTCACCAGCATGAGCGCGACGATGATCGCCATGCGGTCATGGGACCTTCGCAAGATGATGAGCGTGCTGACCACCAAACACACGAAAACTTCGGCCAGCGTGAGCGCGACGATGATCGCTGCGTAAGCGCCTATAGACAGGCCCATCCCTTTGAGCGCCCCTACTTGTCCAGGCGTGAGTTGCTGCCATTCGCATGCTGGACCAGTACAGGGAGTTTGCAGCAGTGCCAGGTAGACTGGGAGACTGGCGAAGCAGATCGCCAGGGTGAGAACGACCAGGGTGATCCAGATGCCTCGGGCGAGCAGGAGCCAGCGCCCAGGCACTCGTGCGTAGCTGTGCCGTTCACGGCTCTCAGTGCTTTCTGTTGGCGCATGTTGAACGTTCATTCGCGCACTCCCTGTTGCTGTCTTGATCCTGTTGTGAATGGTTCTACTGACGCTCATGAGATGCCAGGCAGCTTCTTCGTTCTCTTGTTTGAAGAAAGGCACCCTCATCCGCTCCTCTCTTCCTAGAGATACTCCCATCTTACCATGTGATCGTCCTGAAAGCGTTACGAAAGCGTTACGAAACGCGTTATGAACTCCCTGACTTCAGTGACGTTTGAAAGTGATGTGGTCTTTTTTGCACGCGCCTTGGCGAGTTGTTGAGCAGACGGTCAGTCTGCGAAGAAAGAGCCCTAGCAGAGTGAAAGAGATTGTAAGCAAGCGGGCATACTTAAAGTGCCTCGATTTCATTCAACACCCGCACAAATACGTCAATTTTCTCTCATACCTTGGCGTTCGCGATCCCGCGCGGTCGAAGGATTCGGAGGCGAGAGGCGGCTTCATTCTCTGCCAGGTAGTATGGCGCTTCCAACACATATCTTGGCGTGGAAACATAAAAGAGAGCCAAAAAGATGAGGAAAATCAGAGTGGAAAGAAGAAAAGGATGTCACGCCAAATTATGCGAGAGAGGCAATCCTCTGAGAGCGCCTGGCATCGTGGCAAATTATCTGGGAAACGGTAATTTTTAATTGATAAATGACATTGGCGTCACTGCTGCTCTCTGTGGATGAATGGCGAGAAGATCCCTACCCTGTTTCACATAAAGGCTTCCGAGAGCCGGTCGTTACGCCGGTTCTCTTGTACCACTCTCTTACACCCGGATGCTCGATGAGGGGAGAGATGAGGCCGAGAAGGTTATTCAAATGTTGACAAACCATAAAAAGGGCTGGATACGTTACTCTTATTTGAAAGGCTATCATGTCTGTAGCTTGTCGGGAATTGTATTCGGATCAGTGTGGTGCTCACCAGCCGATCTAACACTGCGTTTGATTGCTTCGTAAAGGAACCTCCAATCATCAGCTGTTAATGGACGCTTCCCACGATATTCTATCCGGGCCAACATCTTAATTTCTTCATCTGGGAGTTGCTCTGTTATGGCAAACGCCCGTAGTTCAACTGGAATTTCCGTAAGTTCGTCATCGCCCTTTCCTACCTGCTTCTCTAGTAATTCGCTTACGGTGGTACCTAGTGCAAAAGCAATTTTATAGAGAGCGTCTGCAGATGGACGCACACCATTCACATTATTCTCCAGCTGGCTAAGATACCCTTTGGAAACTTTGGAGCGACGAGCTAGTTCCGCTATACTGAGTCCTTGTTTGAGACGATGCTTTCGTAATTGATCTGATAACGCCATGCTATACTTCCTCATTCTATCCGGCTGGTAGCCTTGGTCCATCTAGATTTGATCACAATAATGACGTTTTTATCAAAAAACTGATCACCTCAACACTTGACTTTTCCCATCGGGGAAGGTATGAGTACTAAACGATAATCGTTTAGTACTCATACCTTCCCCGATGGGAAAAGTAATACTAT
>Ga0207646_10008297_pt1 | contig 10425 bp, 13 predicted proteins | sample KBSK5502metaG_FD_184343 | JGI IMG/M metagenome (GOLD analysis project Ga0207646, IMG submission 184343) | Corn, switchgrass and miscanthus rhizosphere microbial communities from Kellogg Biological Station, Michigan, USA - KBS K5-50-2 metaG... | ecosystem: Host-associated > Plants > Roots >...
CCTCGGCGTGGCGCCGCCGAATTCGATCATCAGCCAGCCGTTTCCACCAGGGAGATCCGGGTTCCCCGCGCGCGCGAGCGCGATCAGCGGTTCGTCGAGACCCTCGAGCGCAGTTGGTCCATGAGCGACGACGTCGGGCACCGCATCGGCCGCCGCGTACACATCCTCGAACCCAGCCACCAGGAGCGCGCGATGCGCCGGCCATTCCATGAGCCGAACGGTCGCGCCGAGCACCGTGACGAGCGTGCCCTCGCTTCCCACGAGCGCGCGCGCAACGTTGAACCCGTTCTCGGGGAGCAAGGCATCGAGGTTGTATCCGGAGACGCGGCGGGGGATGCGCGGGTAGCGCGCGCGGATCTCCTCCTGATATCGGTCACGTAGGTCTCTGAGATCTCGATAGATCTCGCCCGTACGGCCACCTCTTTCGATGGTGTCATACAACTCTTGATCGGAGGTCGGGCCAACGCTCATCCGGGTTCCGTCGTACAGCAAGATCTGCAGCGCTTCAGTGTTGTCGTCGGTCTTGCCGCTCATCACGGAGTGAGGGCCGCAGGAGTTGTTGCCGATCATCCCGCCGAAGGTGCACCGGTCGTGCGTTGCAGGATCGGGCCCGAACGTCAGCCCGTGCTCGTTCGCCGCATCGCGCACCGCGTCGCAGATCGTGCCGGGCTCGACGACCGCGCGCTTCTCGTCTGGGAACAGCACGAACCGCCGAAGGTTCTTCGACCAATCGATGACGACGGCGACGTTGCATGTTTGGCCGGCGAGGCTCGTTCCCCCGCCTCGGCTCAGCACCGGCACGTCGCGCTCGCGGCACGCGGCGACGGTCTCGATCACATCGTCGAGCGACCGAGGCACCACGACCGCGATCGGAACCTGGCGATAGTTCGATGCGTCGGTCGAGTACGCGGCCTTCGTCGCGGTGTCGAATCGAACCTCGCCCCCGACGCGCGCGCGCAGGGCACGTTCGAGATCTGACCCGGTGGTTATGACCGCTCCAGCTTCGTCGCCAGCTTCCGCACCAGCGATAGCTCGAGAGCGGCCGGGAACGCCACGCCGACATCCACGAACGTCGCGCGGACCTGGGCACGGCCGCGCGCCAGCACGAACACGTCCTGCTGAACCGTGATCGTTGCGCCCGCTGCCCCCAGGTTGACCACCACGCGGAACCCCGACAGGAAACCCTTCACCGGGAGGGTACGGCGCGTCACCGCGATCGAGCGGATCTTCGCGGTGACGCCTTGCAAGCGGAGCTGCTCGACGAGCACCGGCCGAACGGCTGCTTTCGCGCACGCGATCGCGCGCGAACCCTTCAGCGCCGCGGCCGCCTTCGCCGCGTCCGACTGCGTCCGCAAGAACACCGCTTCGCTCGTTATCGTCTGCGCGCCCTGCCCGAACACGTCGCCGAACACGTCCACGGTCTGCGATCTCGCGGGGTCCGGCGCGCCGATGCACGCCGCCAGTTTCTTGTCCTCGCGATCCGATACCGGATCGTCCTTGTGCTTCGAGGATTGCCAGCCATCCGGAAGATCGGTCTTGGTGAGGACGAGCAGCCGCCCGCGCCCGGCGTCGTCCGTGGGAGCCGGCGACACGGTCACTTTCGGTGTGCCGCTGCAAGCGGCGAGCCCACCGAGCAGCACGAAAGCCGTAACCAACCGCATCGAAGGCCAGTCTAGATGCCGCCGCCCTATACTTCGCGCCCATGACGTCCGCTCACGCCGCGCTCGGGATCGCATGCGCCGCCGCGCTCGCCCTCGTCGTCCTGTGGGCGCTCGCCGCCAAGCTCACCCACCGCGCGCCGGGCGTTGCGTTCGAGCGTGCCGCGCTTGGGGCTGCAGGGCTGCTTGCCGTGCAAGTGATCGTGGGCGTTGTCCTGCTTGCGTCCGGACACCGCAAGGGTGCACTGCACTACGTCTACGGCATCGCCGCGCTCTTCGCCGTCGGCGCCGGTGTCGCGCTCGCGCGCGGATTGCAGCGCGATCGGTGGGTCGTGCTCGCGTGGGCGGCGTTGCTGGCAGGGCTGCTCGTCCTGCGCGCGCTGATGACCGGCTACCACAAGGCCCTCTGATGGCCCGCTGGTTCTACGAGGACGTCGCCGACGCGCTGGTGAGCTTCCTGCCGCCCGCCTATCGAGACTTCGGATCGCAGATCTCCGGGCGCAACATCAAGGTCTGGTTCGGCGAGGACCACCACGAGCACTACGAGGTGCAGATGCTCGGGCGCGCCAGGCTCGAGATCGGCTTCCACGCCGAATACCCTGCGGAAGCGCGCAACGAAGCGGTGATCGCCACGCTCAACCGGCGAGAGAGGTCGTGGCGGCGCTCGCTCGGCACGGAAGCCGAGACCGGACGATTCATCGGACGTAAGGACTGGCGGAGACTGGCCGAGGTGTGGGACGGCCCCGGGCTCGACACCGAAGAAGCAGCGGTCGAAGCTGCAGAGCGGCTCGCTCGTTACATCACAACTCTGGAGAAGATCCGAGTCCCGACGTAGCTCCGATGCCTGCCTCGGCCGGCACGACGTCGGAGGGGATCTCGTCGCGCTTCTGGAAGGGCAGCATCGCCTCAGCGTTCAACGCTGCGATCCCGATCGCGGCGATGTCGATCGTCGAGCGATAGATCGCGTAGCGCGGGACCCAGCGCGGACGGAACTTCTTGTTGAACTTCCGGAGCGTGTCGATCTGGATGTACGAGGGCAGCTTGCGGATGAACCACGCCGCCAGCGCTTCGAGCTTTCCGATCTCGGCGTCCTTCTCGAGCATGTTGCGGAACGCCGCGAAGTTCAGCGAGACTTCCAAGACGCCGTGCGCGCGCCCCCACTCGACGATGTCGACGATCATCTTTTCGTTGACCCCACCGGGAACGCCGGTGTCGCGGCGCATCGCATCGAGCGAGAGTCCCGAGCCGGCCTTGCACGGCACGTACCGCTGGAATGCGATCGGCGCGCCGCTGCCGTCGCGACACACGATCAAGACGGTGTCGGGGTCGCGGCCGGTCAGAACACCGTCAAGACCCATCGAGAAGCCTCGCTCCGGCGCTCCGGCGAGGTGACGGTCGGAGATGCCGACCAGCGCGCGCCTTAGGGTCGGGTCGAGCTGCCCTTCTCGATGCACCTCCGTCGTCACGCCTGCGCGCGCGCTGTGCGCGACCGACTGGCGCACGTTGCGCATCTTCCGGCCTTCGAGGCTGAACGACGGCACGTCGATGATCGCCTCGTCGCCGATGTAGATGCTCTTCAAGCCGGCGCGCTCGTACAACGGGATGCGGTCGACGCGCGCGCCGTACACCGCCGGACGCCACCCGCTGCGATCGCAGTGTTCGACGAACGAGTTGATGGCGTCCTGGAACGCGGCCGGGTCGCCGACGGGATCCCCGGATGCGAGCCCTACACCGTTCAGGTAGCGGTAGGCGACGACCGCGCGCCCGTCCGGCGAAAACACGTAACGCTTGTCGCGGCGCAGCGCGAACGGGTCGAGGGTGTCGCCGTCGGAACGGTCCGCCATCGCACGGACGTCGTCGCGCTCGTCACGGAACGCGCCGGCACGCTCGGCCACGGGCGCCAGCACCAGCGACACGATGTAGGCGATGCTGAGCGCCCCCAGCGCGGTGATCGATAGCGGGAACCACTTCCCGAAGAAACGGTTGTCGAACGTCAAGGGCCCGGTCATCCCGATCAGACGTGAGCCCGTCTCCCTGACCGCGCGTGTGAACGTCAGGTGCGGGACCAGGAGGTGCCTTCGCAGGAACAGCCCGCCCATGCCGTAGCCGAAGTCGATCAGCGCGACCGTTGGGATGACGCGCGCGAGCGTGTGCCAGCGCAGCGGGTCCGGCCCGGCCACGAAGATCCGCCGCTGCCAGAACAAGACGGCTGCGATCGCCACGGTGATCGCAGCCTCCTCGACGTCCAGACCCTTCACGAGGTGTGTGCCGGTGGACAGCACCAGTGTCGCCAGACCGACCTGATACGCGATCCGCTTCCGCTGCGAGATCCCGCGTCCGACGAGCAGCAGGGCGACCCCCAGCACGGCGGTCGCGCCGGCGGCGATCTCCGCCGACAGCGGCGTAACCAGCTCGCGCAGCGTGTGGAAGCGGTCTCGCAGGGACGGCGTCAGCGCAGAGACGATGTTGATGAGGCCGGTGATGGAAACGGCCAGTCCGAGCAGCCTGGCCCTCGTCCGGTTGTTCACGCTGAGAGGCTACCCAGAAACGGCTCAGTATGGGAGGGCTCAGGGAAGGGGCAATGTGGGCTGTTCGTGCCGTCTTGGGTACGTGACCTGCCCTTCGTGAAAGACGGCGCCCTTGGTCGGCTCGTGGGATCGCCTCGTCGACGCATCCATGATGTGCTCCACCGTGACGCCCCGCGCCGCGATCACGTCGGCCAGCATCGACCGGTGACACCGCCACGGCACCGCTTCGGCGCACATGACGGCAACCGTGTCGTCTCGTTCTTGTTCGAGCAGCCGGCCCAGTGCCCGCGCGAACTCCGGCGTTGCCATGTGGTCCGCGTAGCCGCGGAACTGCGGGTTCCGAAGGCCCTCGTTGGGCGAGCCCTCGACGGGCGCGCGCCTCCCGCCGAGATCGACGGCGTGCTCGTAGGAGATCCCCGCATCGCTCAACGCTGCAGCCAACGTCTCTTTGTTGAATTGCGGCTGGCGCCGCGAACCGGGGAAGCGCCGGACGTCGACGAGCAGCGTCACGCCGTGCGCGCGCAGCATCTCGATGACATCGTCCAGCGAGCGCGTCGAGTGTCCGATCGTGAAGATCACATCGTCTTGCATACCGCAAAAGCAAGGAGTCCGGCGCTATGCGCCGGACTCCTCGAGATCGTTACGTTCTTACGCTTCGATCTTGAACTTGCGCCTGCGGAGCACCATGCCACCGCCGAGCGCTGCGAGCAGCATCAGCATGCCTGCCCAGGTGTACGCGCTGTCGGCCACACCGGTCCGTGGGAGCTTCGTGACGCCCAGCACCTTGGTCGTCGGGACGGTCAGCGACCCGACACCGGAGACCGGGACGTTGGCGTTGCTCAACCCGGTCACGTCGGTGGAGCCGCTGCCCGGGCCTGCCGCGCAGTTCGTCACTGCGCCGACCGCGGTCGCTGTGTCGTCGATCTCGCCGGCACCACCACCCGCCTTCAGGTCGACCGTGAAGGTCGCGTGTCCACCGGGTGGGATGGTCGGCAGGCCTTGGTTCCATTCGACGGTACCCGAGGTCAACCCGCTACCGGACGGCACCTTCTGTGCGTCGGGCGTGGTCCCGGTGACCGCAAAGGTCGAGTCACCCTTGGTCGTGATGTCGTCGGTGACCTTCGAGAGGACGAGCGGGCAGCTGAACGGGTTGTCGACCCGGATGTCCGTCGAGAACGACTGGCCACTTGTCACCGTCTCGGCACTCGGCGTCTTGGTGACCGGGATCGGGCACTGCACGCCGCCCGACGGAACCTGCGTCGCCACTTCCATGTGACCGACGCCGATCGTGGCGCCCGTCAGAGGAACCTCGGGGACGTTCAAGATCTTGACCTCGATCACGTTGCCCGATGCAGCGGCGAACGTACCGTCGGCCTTGGTCGTCTTGTCGAAGTGCGAGCTCTCCGAGTTCAGCGGAAGGAGCGTCGAGATCTTGATCTGGGCCAGGAAGTCACCGGCGTCCGGCACCCCCGGCGGGATCTTGATGATCGTGTTGACGATACCGAGACTCTGCGAGAGCTCGGCAACAACCTTGCCGCCTTGGATGATCGAAACCGTCGGAACCGAAACCTTCACCTTCGCACCGCCCGGAGTACCGTCGGCCGTCGCCGTCAGGTACGCGGGACCACCGACTTCGATGGTGAACTCATTCGCCGTTCCGGATAGGAACGTCACCGGAGCGATCGTCGCGGTCGCAGCACTCTCGAGTGCGAGACCGTTGCCGCTGCCCTTGCGAAGGATCTCTTCGGCAAAGGTCTGCGTCGCACCACGATCGCCGGTCGGCACGGAGTCGGCGTGGACGCCGAGGACCGCGGACGTGAACCCATCCGGCGTCGCCGTGCCCATGTCGAGCAGCTGCAGCTTCGTGAGGCGCTGCTGGCCGAAGGAGATCGGCTTACCGATCACGCACGTGTTCGCGTTCCAGTTAGCCGCCGACTGATTGTGAGCGAGGTCGAGGTACAGAAGCGGATCGGCCTGCGTGCCCGTGTTGACAACGGACTTGTCCACGGGGCCCGGGCCGCCCGGGGCGGCCGACTCACCGTAGAACGGCTGGATCTGATCGATCGTGTCTTTGTCGACGCCGAGTCCGGCCTCGAGGACCGAGGAGTTGCCATACGACTTCTTCCCGGCGAACGCCTTCGGCACGATCGGTCGGCCGTACTCGTTGTAGATGGCCTTAAGGCCGCCGGAAACAACGGCCGAACCGGCCTGGCCGATCTCTGCGTTCACGACGTGGACCCCCGTGACGTTGAGAACGTCGGCGTGCACGGCCGTGGATTGCGCGAAACCGCCGTACGCGTTGGACGACGCCGAGGCCGGCATCGGCATCGCGAACGCCGTCATGACGACGCCCGTCATGACAGCAATCAGAGACGCTGAAAGTTTCCGTGCGGCGCGTCCCCCGCTTACCTTCAACATGAGCAACCCCCTAGGTTGTCCAACTATCGCTACGTCTTAACTTCTTCGCCACCACCCGACGAAGCCCTGTCGAGGCGACCCCGTCGCGAGCGTGACAATCCGGAAAGGTGATCTACCTCTCCTCTGCCCAATTCAACGACTTCCGTGCAGCGGAAGTCACGTGACAATGGCACGTTCAGACTAGTCATTTCAACCCCTAGCTTCCATAACCTGGGAACGCAACGATTGACGCTTTCAGCAACAAAGATTCGTTTTTCCTGGTCAGAGGCCGGGGAACGGACGCATTGGATATTTGGACAAAAAGGGCGCGATTGGCCACGGAGCGTGATTATCCGGGCGGAACCTTCCGTTTGAACATTCTGCGCTCGTGCAACAAACGAAACACCGGAGATAGATCCGCTTGCCCCGGAGGTCGCTCCGCACGACGTCTTCGATCGAGCGAGCGCTGCCGGAGTGTCCCGAAAACCCTTCGTTTCTAGGCGTTCGCGCGCGGGAAAACTCCTCATGAAAGGAGGGGTTGAACATGGCGATAGAACGTGAGCACATCCACGAGGTCCACGAACCCGTTCTCACGGAAGAAAGCGCCGCAGTGCGCGACCCCTACGGCATCGCACAGTTCCTTTCGCTCGGGATCGGGATCTTCCTGATCGTGATCGGCGCGATCGGTCTGGCGCGCGCAGGGGTCCACCACATCGACTCGCCGACCGCCGCAGTCGGTCCGTTCACGATGACGCCGCTGCTTGCGGCCGTGAACATGTTCCTCGGCCTCGTCGGCCTGATCGGCGCAGCCGGTCGAGCAGCCGCGCGCAGCGTGTGCATGTTCATCGGACCGGTGATGCTCGCCGGCGGGATCGTCGCCACCATCCAGGGTGTGCGCGTCCTCGGCTGGAACACAGCCGACGGCGTGATCTACATCCTGTTGGGCGCGGTCGCGATCGTCGGAGCCATCGTGACGCCTCCGATGACGACGTACGCCGAGCGTCGCATCACAACGGCGTAACGGCGACACCTACGCGTCGGGCGGCGGCGTCGCGTCTTCGGACGTTCGCCGCTCGACGCGTCCATCTTCGAGATCCTTCGTTGTGGGGTTTTGCAACGAATCGGAGTACTCGAGCATCGCGCGCGCTTGCGCTTGCGCATCGTCGACAGGGGCGGAGTTCTCCTGTTCGAGCTCGTGCGCGCGGCTCTGCACACGCTGCTCGTCGGTCGCGTCCTTGTCGATCGGGTCGTCGCTCATGGCACTGCCCTTTCTCCCAGATGAAAGCGCGCGCCCCACAGGGCGCGCGCTTTCATCGCTTTCGCCCTGGTGCTACCAGCGATACCACCGGCGCTCCGGTCCGTGTGCGATGAAACCGATGAACCACAAGATCAACGCAGCGATCGCCACGTACCACATCACCTTCAACGCAAAGCCGGCGCCGAACATGATGACGATCAGAAGGAAGAGGAGAAGAGCCGCCATATCGCCCTCCTTTCAGCGCCTCTTGGTGCTCGTGTGATTCCCATCCGTTCGCGCGCGCAAACCTCGCCACAAAGAACGACGCTCCTCCGAAAAGAACGAGCCGGGCGCAATGATGCACCGGCTCGAACGGGGTATGCGTGTGGCTATCCGCTACGACCGCGGCGGCGGTCGACGGCCGATGCGAGTTGCCGCTTGCTCATCTTCGAGCGTCCTTCGATCCCGAGCGCCTTCGCTTCGTCGTAGAGCTGATCCCGCGTACGCCCGCGCGGTCCGTGGTGCGAACGCAAGCCACCACGACGGCTCGACGAGATGTCGGTCCGCGACAAACGGGAACTCTCCTTCGCTTCGCCTTCGCGCGCGCGTTCTTTGTTCACGGTACGCGCGGCGATCTCTTCCGCAGTGTCTTCGTCGCGACCGTGCTCGAGCAGCCCTTCCTTGATGTGCTCGTACTGACGCTCACGTTTCTCGCTCCAAGCCCGCTGCGGCATGTGTCAACACCTCCACATGTTCGAAGTCTCTTGAATCATTCCCTTGTGTCCGAAGCGCAAACCGCACGCACGAACGTGCGTTTGGTGTGCATTGCCTGTGGGCATAGCAGCAGCTGACGACGCAACGACGTGCGTCGTCACGAGGAGATGATCTGGCTGTTCGCGTTCAGCGGTGTCATCTTCGGACAAAACGGCAGCTCGATGACGAACAACAACGTGCCGGGCGGCGGATCGTCACCGATGCCGAGCTAACACACTTAGAACGTGCGACGCGCGCCGCGAAGCGGCGCGCGTCGTCGTTTGTTGGCACTCAGTCGATCGTTGCGATCTCGTCGCTTTCGCCGAGACCGGCGGGCGCCACGAAGCGGACCGTTGTTCCTCGATCATCGTTCCGGACGATCTCCGTGCCGGGAAATAGCGACCGGATCAACATCAGACCGAGCGAGCCTTCGTAAAGGCCTGCGGCCGGTGTCGCAGCGTTCTCGGTGATCGCTTTCTGGAGGGCAGTGTCGATTCCCCCGCCGGCATCGACGACCTCGAATGTGATCCGTCCGTCGTCCAGGCGCGCAACCAGTTCGATCGGTTCGCTGTTCCCACGGTCCCGATGCGCCTTGACGGAGTTCGTACACGCTTCCGACACGGCAACCTTGACGTCCTCGACGACGTCTTCGTCGCACCCGAAATGTCTCGCGACCGAACCTGCAAACATCCGAGCCATGGCGATATAGCCCGGCTCGGGAGGGATGCTCAAGCGAAGGTCTTCTACGTTCGTCTCCTGCTCAGCGGGTGATACCAACCGGCGTCCTTCCGAGGTGGGTTAGCTCGAAGCCACCGCTTGCTCGACCGTCTCGTGGATCGGAAAAACGTTGTTCAAGCCTGTGATCGAAAGCACGCGCAGAACAGGCCTGCTCGAGCAAACGAGCGCAAGCGTGCCTTCGTGTTCCTTGACGCGCTTCAGACCGCCGACGAGCGTCCCGAGCCCGGTGCTGTCCATGAACGACACGCCTTGCAGGTTCACGATGATCTGGTAGCGGCCTTGGTCGACGGTCTCCACAAGCCGCTCGCGCAGCTTGGGCGCCGTGAACATGTCCACTTCTCCTTGAACGTCAACGACGGTCCAAGGTCCTTCTTGACGTGACTCAACGACGAAGTCGATCGCCGCCACCCCCTTCTCGACGCGGCCTGGCTAGATTACCCAGGGGATGCTCCAACTAAACCGTCATGGTACCCATGTCCTGCGGGTTTTCCCTTCCAGCCTCTGGGGGTAAGACTTGGGAGCACCTGACCAAGGAGCTCACGTGAGCGAGATACGGCTATCGGTTCCGGCTCGCGCGGACTACGTCCACGTGCTGCGTTCGGTCATCGCGAGCGTGGCGGCCAAGCTCGACTTCTCGTACGACGACATCGAAGACCTGCGGCTGGCCGTCGACGAAGCGTGTGCGTACCTCCTCGGCCTCCGCGAGGGTCCGACATCCCTCAGCCTGACGATCACGCCGAGCGGGCGGACGGTCGACGTTCTTGCGTCGGTCGACGGAGCCAAAGCGGCCGACCGCGCGCAAGGGCTCCAAGCCAGCATGGTGTGGCATCTGCTCGGCGCGCTGACCGATGAAGCCCGGTTCGAGGAATCGGGCGGTCACCCCGGGATCCGATTCAGGAAGCGCGCGCCCACCGGCGCCGCGAACTGAGACGCCGATGTCCGAGCACAACAAAGAGCTCCAAGAGGAGCGGGCGGCCGAGCTGTTCGCCGCGTTGCCCGACGAAGGCGCGCGCGAAGAGCTGGTCCGCATGTTCTTCCCGCTCGTGGAGTACCTGTCGCGACGGTTCCGCAGCCGAGGCGAGCCGCTCGACGATCTGGTCCAGGTGGCGAGCAT
>Ga0207646_10008298_pt1 | contig 10424 bp, 16 predicted proteins | sample KBSK5502metaG_FD_184343 | JGI IMG/M metagenome (GOLD analysis project Ga0207646, IMG submission 184343) | Corn, switchgrass and miscanthus rhizosphere microbial communities from Kellogg Biological Station, Michigan, USA - KBS K5-50-2 metaG... | ecosystem: Host-associated > Plants > Roots >...
GGTGATGACCGATCCGCTCAGCGGCGACGAGGTCGCCATTCGCATCACAGGCGGCGGCGTGCGTGTGCTCGCGCCTTCGCGGCGCGGCGCCACGTCGCCGCCAAAAGACACGCACCGCCTGGACGACCTGCGGCTTGCGATCCGAGCCGCCCGCGCGCGCTCGTCACAGCAGAGCGCGCCGCCGATGCAGACGGCGCCCGCGGTCGCCGCCGACGTCGTGCAGCAGCAGGATGCCTTCGTGTTCCTCGGCACGCCCTCGCGCTGGTTCGAGCCGGATAGCGGCGCGGCCATCACGGTGGCGATCAACTCGTCGGGGCAGCCGCAAGCGCCGACGCTCGGCTTCGACCAGATTCGCCAGGGGTTCGCCGCCTGGAGCAACGATCCTCAGGCGAACTTCCGGTACGCCGACGGCGGCTTCACGTCGGCGGGCGGCCTGCGCTTCGACGGCGTCAACGCGGTCAGCTTCAACGACCCGGATGGCGCGATGGACGCGCCCGTCAACTGCAGCGGCACGCTCGCGACGGGTGGCTTCTCCAGGAGCACAACCGAGTCACGCGTCGTCAACGGCACGACGTTCATGCGCATCCTCGACGGCGACGTCGTGTTCAACGACGGCTGGCAGGGCTGCGGCTTCTACGAGACGTTCGGCAACTTCGCCGAGGTGGCCACGCACGAGCTGGGTCATGTGCTGGGTCTCGGCCATTCCACGGATCCCACGGCCACGATGTTCGCCAGCGCGCACTTCGACGGCCGCGGCGCCTCGCTCAAGGCCGACGACCTGGCCGGGCTGCGCTTCGTCTACCCGGCGACGACATCCCAGGTGGCGGGGCCGACGCTGGCCTTCAGCGCCCCCGCCAACGGCGCGACGGTGTCGGGCACGACGACGGTCAGCCTCGCGGTCACCGGCGGCACTGCGCCCTACACCTATCAGGTCTCGCTCGACGGGACCTCGATCTCGACGAGCGCGTCGTTTGCCTGGAACACGCCGGCGGTGAGCGACGGCGCGCATACGCTGTCGGCGACGGTGAGGGATGCCTCCGGCCAGGCCGCCTCGGCGAGCATCACGGTGACGGTGGCCAACGGCGGGGGTGGCGGCGCCGGAGCGCTGCGGGTGGCGATCACGCAGCCCACGAGCGGCGCCACCGTGACCGGCGTGCCGTGGGCGGTGATGTGGCTCGAAGGCTCGAACGCGGCCTCCACCACGTTCACGCTGACCCTCGGCGGCCAGCCGATGGGCACGACGACGACGTCGAGCCGCGGGCCCGTCTCGATGCCGTACGACACGCGTGTCGTCGCCAACGGCCCGCAGCCGCTGACCGCCACGGTGCGCGACGCCGCCGGCAACAGCGGCACCACGACGGTCAGCGTGATCGTGAGCAATGCCGGGGGCGGCGCGCCGTCGCCTCCCTCGCCGCCGTCGCCCCCCGCGCCGCCCTCACCGCCCCCGCCCACAGGCACGCTCAGCGTGTTCATCACCAGCCCTTCGAGCGGGACCACCGTGAGCGGCACGAGCTGGGTCACGCTCTGGTTGAACGGCGCGTCGGGCACCTCGAACACGTATACGCTGACGGTCGGTTCGCAGACCGTGGCGACGACGACGTCGTCGAGCACCGGGCCGGTGTCGATCCCGTGGAGTACGGGAGCCGTCGCCGATGGTACGCAGACGCTCACGGCGAGCGCGCGCGACGCCAGCGCCAACACCGGTGCCACGTCGATCGCGATCACCGTCGCCAATGGCGGGGCGCCGCCGCCACCGCCCCCGCCCGCTCCGGGCGGGGCGCTGAAGGTCTTCGTGACGAGCCCTGCGAACGGCGCCACCGTGAGCAGCACGGTGTGGGTCAACATCTGGGTGGAGGGCGCGTCGGCGGGCGCCAAAATCTTCACCCTGCGGGCCGGCGGCGCCGCCGTCGGCACCGCCACCGATTCCGGCGTGCACGTGACCTTGCCCTGGAACACGCCGGGCACGCCGAACGGCAGCACGACGCTGAGCGCGACGGTTCAGGACGCGAGCGGCGCTTCGGGCTCGATCTTGCTGCCCGTGACCGTGGGGAACTGATTAAATGGGGGGCCCCGAGAGGCCGCGACCTCCCGCACACCGCATTTGCAGGCCAGCTTCGAGGGCATCATCAGCCGGCGATCGCGGTACCACACGGCCAAGGGTAGCAGAGCAAGCGGCCCGTCGATGTCCTGACGGGGCGCTCGTACGTGCAGGGGCCAGCGCCCCAAACCTTGCGTCTACTTGGCACTCCGCGAGATCATGAGTGGGCGCGGCTCGACGTCATGGGGCGGCCCTGGAGGGCAGGCCATGAACTGGAAGGGCGGCGTCGCGATCACCCTGATCGGCGCCTACGCGGGCGCCCACGCAGCCCACGTGAAGCAGCAACTCCACACGACTGGACGACCGGCGCGAGCGTGATCATCGCGCCCGATGTTGGCTCGGGCGTGTCGTGGGGATTGTTCCGGGCGCAGCAGCCGATGCCGGTCGAGATCCTCCACGACAACGTGAGCCAGTACTGGCCCACGGCGTTGGTCGCGCTGACGATGGACGAGAGCGAGCTGCGGCGGCTACTCGTCGCCCGGCGGTACGACCCACAGGACGAGCGGCCGCACCGGCGCGCCCTCTGATCGCCGTAGTCGACCGATGGTCCGTCACCAGCAGGCGCACGTAGCCGGCCTCGACGAGCTGGGCGACGTTCGTGTCGATCCAGTCGTCCAGGCTCGCGGCGTCGAGGATCACGCGCAGCCCTGGCACGCCGCGCCGGTCGTACGGGACCAGGTCAACGAGCGGCATCGGCGGCGTCCTCCATCAGGTGACGCGGTAGCCCGATCATCCCGGCGAACCGGCGGCGCGCCTCAGCCCGGAGCGCCTCGACCGAGTGACAACTGCATGCCGAAGCGATGAGCGCGCCGCGACAGATCTTCTACAAGTACACGAGCGCGCGGGTCGCGAAGACCGTCCTCGCCACCCGACGGCTCCGATACAGTTCTCCTCTTCGGTTCAACGACCCGTTCGACGTCACGCAGGAACTCCGGCTCAACTTCGACGAGCGTGGGCTTTACGCGGCGCTGTGCGAGCGGGTGGCGTGGCTGACGGAGCACGGTGACGCCACTCCCGTCAGGCATCCCGTGTTCGGCCCTCTCCTTCGCCTCGCGATGGACGCCGGCGCCGACGCTCGACGTGCGATGGCCAGCGAGCTCAGGCGTCAGGCCGGTTCACCGACTCCGGGCCAGGCCGAGGCGCTGAAGGAGCTCAAGGACAGGTGGAGGGTGCTGGTGCCGACCTTCCGGATCCTGTGTCTCTCCGAAGTCAACGACTCAGCCCCGATGTGGTACCACTACGCGGACGGGTACAAGGGCATCGTGCTGCAGTTCTCTGCGGTCGAAGACGTGGACAGCGTGTTCCGCGTAGCTCGACCTGTCGTGTACCAGGACACCCCCTCCATCGCGGACGCCAACGCCTGGGTGAGCTGCGTACTACACGAGGGTGATGCGCGCTGGCAAGACCTGTTCATGGAGTACCTGTACGTGAAGAAGCGCGAGTGGTCCTACGAGAAAGAGTGGCGGGTCCCCGTGCCCGGGCGCCGCCGCTCGGACGACAACGAGCTGTTCGGCGACTACGGGTTCCATGCCCGCGAGCTCACTGCGATCTACTTCGGCCCCAGATGCTCCGAGCAGGATCGCGAGGATCTCCTCAAACTGCTCGCACATGGGCTCGATCACGTCGAAGCCTACCAGATGGACTTCGACACCCAGCAGGCACGGCTCGTCGCTCGGACCATCGAGCGCTGATCGCCGTCGAGTACGAGCGTGCGGGCCGACAGCTTCGCGATGGCCGCCGCGATGCCGCCGAACCGCCCGCGTGTGGTCGACGCGGGTGCGGCTCACCAGGCGGACGCGGGCGCGGTCTTTGTAGGCAACGAGGCGCCAGCCGTCAACCTTCTCCTCGTAGATCCAGCCGTCGCGGTGGAATGGCGCGCGAACCAGGGTTGGCGCCATCGGTGTGTACTGAGGGAGCACGAACTCAGATCGGCGACCCGACTCGGATGATGACGTTGGGTGTGGTCTCACGGAAGATCTTCTGGATCACGGTTCGCTTCCAGAAGAGATCCAGGGGGTCGAGCCCCGGCTTTACGAGATCTACAGCGACGGAACCGTGCTTGGGGCCCAGCACACCAGGCGGAACCTCGACAACCCCCGCGAAGAGCGCCGTGTCGCAGACCGCACCAGTAGTGCGCCCTCCATGCCCCATGTATTGGCACAAGTTCTCTGCGCCCCGAAACACTCCAGTAAGCGGCTGGCGCTTCTGCGCCGGCAAGACCTTCCGGCCGCGGCTCTTCGAATGCAGGGTACCGTCGAGGTGGTAGCTCGTGTGGGCGTCCCAATCGCTATCGCCACGCGGGAGCATGACGAAGAACTCCCCCTTCCGCGAGCGGCGAACCCACAACGTCAGCCACAGATTGGCGCCGTCACGGAGTGCTACACCGTAGCGGTACTCGCCTGGGACGTGCTGGAACTTCATCAGCCCGACCTTCGGCGCGGTCGCGCTGAGGTGCCGCGCCTCTTCGAAGAGACGGCGCCACGTTTCAAGTTCGGTCGGGGACGACGGGGACACGCCCTGATACCGAAGCCACCCCTCGAAGGTCTGAAGATCGTCCTCGCTGATGAAGTCGTCCATCTCGATCACCGAGCCTACGACGTCGCACTGATCCGCGCCACCGCCTGGTCGCCCCTGCTACGCTCGTGGCCCTCTACCCGCGTTCGTCGCGCCTCTGGCGTTCCCGATCGTGCCGCGCGTCGATTGCCCACTGCCAGCACTCGACGAGCACGCCGCCGGCCAAGATGCCGGCAGCCGCGCCGGTCATGCCCCAGATCAGGTAGCCGATGGCCGCGAAGCTGAGCATCCCCTCGATGTTCCTGAACCCGGCTCCAATCGCGTTCTCGACGCGCCACAGGCTCTCGGTGTCCGTCTCTTTCATCGCCCCTCCTCCTTGACCGGTCGAGGCGGACACAGCTGCGACCTCCGCCGTGACTGACTGTTCCCACTCGGTGAAGAGCTGCGTGAGAGCCGGCCCGTCCACCACGTCCGGCCGGATCACGTCCCGGATCCACTCCTCGTAAACAAACGCAGCTTCGAGCGCTCGGTCGAACCTCGGAACCGGTTGATTGAAGCCGGGTTCGCGGTGAGCCGCGTAGCGGTCCCGGAACGAGCGCATCTCAGCCCAGTACGACCTCCATTCGGCCTCGTCGATCCCAAGAGCAGCGAGGACTCGCGCTCTGAATGACGCTTGAAGTTCGTCCGCCCGATCGACAGCGAGGTGCCGGAGATGAGTCCGGTTTGGGCCGTGCGAGCCGAACACCATGCACCAGTAGATGCTCGCCTGAAGAAGATGCGCGTCGCACGTCTCGCTCCAGAACAACGATCGGGGATGATCAGCGAGTTGCGACTTGATGATGCGGTGGTGCAGGAGATGCCTCGCGAAGCGGTCCACGAGCGGCAACTGCTCAGCGAAGATCTCCTTTCGGTAGTTGTCCATCAAGACCACGTCTTCGTCAGCGCCGCCCACGCCGCCCGCTGCGCCGCCCGCCACGGGGTCTGCTCCCACCCCGAACCGCCGACGATCATCGCCCCTTTGGCCCGCGTGGGTCGACGGTGTCGGGCAGGCAGATAAATCCGAGGCCACGGTTGGGCGCCGGAGGCGATGTCGCCCTGGCCCACGCGGTTTCACACTCAGACTTCGACAGATACGCGCCCAAGATACTCTTCTCGTGGGCAAGTTCTCGATGCTTCTCGTCTAGCACTGGACCCCACAGCACCCACGCGCACTCGGCGGACGCGGTCGCCGCCGAGAGGAGCAGGCACAGCAAAACGAGCGCCGCTCGTATCATCGCGTTCCCCTCGTAAGACGTCGGTATCCTCAGCCGACCAGTTCCATGTTTGCCCATGTCAACTCAGTGGCCTTCAATGTCACACCGATTATGAGAACGGTCCGCGACTGCCCGACAGTATCGACATCTGGCGTCAGGAGCCTGTCGGTTTCGACATTGACCCGCGTAACCAAGGCGTCGTCTTCGAGCAAACAGAAGAAGTGAGGCGTCTCGGCCTCAGCTGGGCCGTCGTCTGTAACTTGATTCAGGTCAGGAAGCTGAAGCGCGTCGAATAATGTCTTGACCCGATTATCAACATCTCCACCTTGGGTGATAACAGAACCCGGTGTGCCTGGACGAAGGAACAAGATATCGAGATGGCACATGAGCTTGAGCCGCGCCGTGACCAACGGTACAAAACGGAACTTCCCCCTCGGTACGAGCAGCGACGGCATGGTGACAGAGCCCTCCGTCAGCGCGCCCAACTGAGCCAGTTCGCGAAGCGGTGGTTGCGTCCACAGTTCCCGCAGCTGTGGATGAAGGAATCGTCGGATTGACTGCTTGTCCCTCGGCGTCGCGCTGCGTGAAGACGGGAGCGGCCCCTGATATACGAGTCGGAAGGTCATGCCGACATCAAGGCGTTCCACGCCGCGCGCTGCACCGCTCGCCACCGCGTCGTCTCCCACGCCGACCCGCCGACGATGGAGTGCGCCTGACTGGCCGCGAAGAAGGTCGCGCGCCAATGCTCGGCGTCGTACTCGGTGAGCTGCAGATCCCAGCCCTGCCGCGTCATGCCCACGACGACGTCACCGATCGCACGCCACGAGTCGAGCCATTGGTGAAGGAGCTGCAGCTCGGGCGCGGTCGGCGGTACGAGCGCGAACCCGACGGCGGCGCGGAGGAGGCGGGCGCGCTGGTCGGTCACGCTCGCCGCTTCGACCGGCGCCGCGGGCTCACTCCGGGAACCCGTCCGCGACGCCCCACCAGATGGCCGTTGTAGTGGGCGAGACGCAGCGACTCGACATGGCAAAGACAAGGGCAGCGCGCGCCGATGCAGCGGCCGGCGACACAGCGCTCGACGTCGTTGAACCGATACCGCTTCACGCGCCCGGCTGCGTCTGGTCGTGGCCAGGCTGAGGGTCGTCGCTCACGGGGCTCGATTTTACGGCATCGGCGCGCTGCACGACGGTCGCGAAGCGCGCGTCGGCGACGTCCGCGCTCGCTCCTTCTTGCTCACTTTCCCTTCGGCCCACGCGGCGTCGGCTTGGCCCTCTGAGCGGCCAACCTATCGTTCAGCCCTTTCAGCACCGCCTGCAGCCACTCCTCCCGCTCGCGTTCTGTTGTCTCCTCCGCCATGCAGTCCTCGATGAACTGCCTCACAGTCGCCAGCGCGGCGGCGTCGGTGTCCGCGTCGACGATTCTCGCTGCGATCGCCGATTCAACATTGGTCACCATCCTCGCTCGCGTCACTTCACGCCGACCTGATCGTCCGGAAACATGGCGTCGGTGAGCCACAAAGCATGGGCATCGATCTACCTTTAGTGGTCACTGGCATAGCGTATGCGTCTCGTTGGCGCATGGCCGAGGGCGAGCCGGAGCAGCTGGCGGAGAACCTTTACAAGCGATTGCACGCGGTCGCTGAACAGCTGGACCAAATCCGCAATGAAGCAGCCGATTTATCGGCCGAGCTCCGGAACCGCCTCCACGCGCTCACGCTGCAACGGCGAGCCGTGGAGCGCCTCGACAGCAACCGTCAAGAGCGGATTGAACATCAATCTGGCAATGACTAGCGGCAGGGCCGCGCCGCCTGAGTCGTTGAACGGCGCGCCGAGAAACGCGGCGTAGTTCCCGGCGCCGAGCATTCGTATAGAAACTACTCGCTCATTCGTTCGGCGCGTGCCGCGTGCCATGCCTCTAAGCAGTTGACGTGGAAGCGCAGCGTACGACCACCCTCCGCAATGTCGAGCTCGTACTCGATCTCTTCGGGCGTAATCACTTCGTCGCATCCGTCGCACGGTCGGCTGGTGCCCTTGCCGACAAAGCACTTCTCGGGCGGTTCAGGGGGAAGAGGAAGGACGCCAAACCGAATCTTTTCCCGAATATTCGCCGCCATATTCGCCGCCATCGCGCGCTCCCAAACACACAGGCCAATAAAGACAATGCCAAACCCACCCGGCGCGGGGGCGCGATCATGGCACAAACCGACGCCGTGCGCTAGGCGTCACTTTTCGTCGGGGCAGCCGCGCGCAGTATGGCGATCGCGAAGGCACGACCGCAGAGAACCGCAGACGCGGCGCTGGGCGAGCGGCATCAGCCGGTAGGACGCTCGAGCGCGGCGCGGCACGCCTCCGAGCAGAACTCGTAGATCTCGCCGTCGCGCTCCGCCGCGCAGTTCCCGCTCTGGTCCTGCGGGATGTCGTCGTCGCTCACGCGCTGGATTGTGCGTGATTCTTCGCTGCGGGTTGTCGTGGCCCGACGACTCGCCTACGATCACACCCGCGATGCGGGCGAGGGTCCTGGAAGTCTTCGGGCAGGAGTACCAGCGGTGAGGCGCTACGACACGGTGTCGACGTCCGACCTGGTGCGCGTCTACGACGAGGTGCTCCGCGAGCTGTACGGGCCCGACTACGCGGACCAGGCCGCGACGTTGCACGAGCTGGAGTTCGTCATCCACGCTCGCACTGGTCACGACGTCAGGTGGTGCAGCATGCTGCGCGGCGGCCTCAACTGCGACCGCTGCTAATGAAGAAGAAGAGGCCGAGCCGGGCCAAGGTCATCAAGCTGACGCCGCGCCGCAGGGAGGCGATGAAGCTGGAGAAGTTCATCGACGCCCAGGGCGGCCGGCTGGGCGCGTTGCGCGGCTACCAGGCCAAGCCGACTACCTCGACCTGATCCTCGCCGCGGTCTTCTGCGCGCGCTGCTGTTCAGCGCTGCGCCTGCGGTGCGGCGGCGTGACGCGCTGCGAGCGGAGCGCGCGGCGGTACGCGGCGATTAAGTTGCCCTTGACCGAACGCGGGCGGGTCACGCGGCCCACCGTTCAGCGTGCGCTTCGCGACGTGCCGCCTTCCGAGCCGCGCGCCACACGCGGCGACGCGCCAGGGCTGCCTTTTGCCTGCGGCGCTGCGGCCGCGTTTGCGCGAACTCCAGGCGCGACATCGCCGTCTTCGTGCCGCTGCCGTCGCGGTTGGTTTGGGACACAGGACTACCCCGATGCTGCGGGCGGCGGTGCAGCAGGCGGCGAGCGACGCCCTCGATAGGTTTGAGACTGGCGAGGCTGCGCTCCGGGACTGGACAGAGACGAACGAGTCGCCTTCCTCTCTTATCCGGCCTGAGCGGAGCGCCGATAGCGACGGCTCGCCCGAGCCGCTCGGGTAAGCTGCCCACCTGCGCGCGACACGGAGCGCCGGCGCGGGCAAAAACGCCAGCATTTCGAGGCGCGACCGCGGTGCTGGTTTGGCACGCGTCGTGTAGATGTCGTGTAGATAGCGACACGCATAATGCACTCACTAGGAAGTAGGCAATGAGAACGAAGGCGACCGTGACGCTCGGGACGACGATGTGGCTGTGCGCCACACTCGTGACGGTGGCGCTAACCGCGCTGCCGGCCGTCGCCGACGATACCATCGATTGCAGTCCGGCTACCTGCACGTCGCCCGTAGTCGGCCCCGGCAATCACCTCGACGTAGAGACCCGGTAACGCGTTAACCCGATTTTGTAGTGGGGCGTAATACCGGATCGCGCAACTGTCCCTGCATCAGTTCGTATTGAACCTCGCCAACGGCGGACGGCTCAGGGCAGTGTGAAACGACTTGCAAACGAGCGATGGGAAAGTATCGCGTGGGCAATTCCAAGAGACCGCGCTCCGTAGATTTACTTAGCGGAGAACGTCGGCATACCGCCTCTTGAACGCGGGTTGCTCATTGTGCAATGATCACTCCCCCTCGCGCCGGGTGGGGTTTTCGGCCAGTTGGGCCGGCATTGGTTTTGTGGAGTCGGCAATGGCTTTGGATTTGGCGGCGGGCATCCGCGACAAGATTCGCTCTGGCGCGCTACCACTCCCGCCCGAACCGCCGGCGAAGTACTTCGCTGGCAAGGGCACCGGGCAGCTCTGCGGTGTATGCGAACAAGCGATCACGGCGGAATATCTTGAATTCGAGGTAGACGTTGGCGGTCGTACGCTTCGCTTTCACGAGAAATGCCTCGATATGTGGCGGCAGGCGCGCGGCTGAGCGAGTAATTCGATTGCCGTACTGGGTTGCCGGACGGTCCGCCGTCGGGCGCTACCATCCCGCCAGCCGGGAGGCTCGAGCGATGGACCGTCGCGCCTTCATTACTGGCCTGGGAGCACTGCTCGCCGCGCCGCTCGGCGCCGAGACTTTCTCTGGCTCATGTCAAGCGACTTGTTTCTGACGCTGCCGCAGCTGCTGGCGCGTCATCATCGCCAGGTGGTACTGCTCGTCGTACGGGGCCTGGCGGTGCCACATGACGAAGATGATCGTCAACCATTTCGCGCCCAGCGCCCGGAGCGCTTGACGATGAGAGTGTCCCCGCGCGCGCTG
>Ga0207646_10008299_pt1 | contig 10424 bp, 9 predicted proteins | sample KBSK5502metaG_FD_184343 | JGI IMG/M metagenome (GOLD analysis project Ga0207646, IMG submission 184343) | Corn, switchgrass and miscanthus rhizosphere microbial communities from Kellogg Biological Station, Michigan, USA - KBS K5-50-2 metaG... | ecosystem: Host-associated > Plants > Roots >...
CACGGCGCCGGCGTCGACCGGGTCGGTGAGCACCCGCATGGCCGCGGGCAGCGCGGTGAGCAGCTGCTCGGGCCGGGTGATGCGGTCGAAGAAGCGGCAGACCGGCCGGAACGCGTCGTTGACGGTTACGTCCGCCTCCAGCGGGTGCTGCAGCTGCTGCAGCACCGGACCCTGGTGCCTGGTCGCGTACGTGTCACCGGGCAGCAGCAGCACCGGCAGCCGGTTGACGGTGGCCAGCGCCGCCCCGGTGACCATGTTCAGCGCGCCCGGGCCGATCGAGGAGGTCACGGCCAGGGTGGCGTGCCGCCGGCTGTGCTTGGCGAACGCGGTGGCCGCGTGCACCAGGGCCTGCTCGTTGCGGCCCTGGATGAACGGCATCGCGTCGCTGAGCTGGTCCAGGGCCTGGCCGAGGCCGGCCACGTTGCCGTGGCCGAAGATGCCCAGCGTGGCGGGGACCAGCCGGCGGCGCTGGCCGTCGGCGACCGAGTACTGCCGGGACAGGTAGGTCACGACGGCTTGGGCTACGGTGAGCCGAACGGTCTGGGAGGTCATCGTCGGTCCTTCCTTTTCCAGGGCCTTTACCAGGGCCGGCCGTGCAGGATGACGGTCTTGACGTCGGTCATCTCGGCCACCGCCGAGCGGGGGCCCTCCTTGCCGATGCCGCTCGCCTTCAGCCCGCCGTACGGCATGAGGTCGGCCCGCCACAGCGGGGTCCAGTTGATGTGCACGTTGCCGGCGTCGATCTCCCTGATGGCCCGGACGGCGCCGGACACGTCGGAGGTGAAGATGCCGGCGCCGAGCCCGTAGGGCGTGCCGTTGGCCTGCGCGATCGCGTCTTGGAAGTCCTCGGCCGAGCTGACCGCGACGGCCGGGCCGAACAGCTCCTCCTGGCTGAGCGGCGACCGCGGGTCGACTCCGGCGACCACCGCCGGGGACACGATCGCGCCGTCGCGCTCGCCACCGGTCAGCAGCTTGGCTCCCTGGTCTACGGCGCGGCGGATGGTTTCCTCGACCCGTTCGGCCTCATTTGCGGTGATCAGCGTGCCCATGGTCGTATCCGGGGATCCGGGGTCACCGGTCCTGATGCCCTCCACCTTGGGCACCAGCGCGTCGAGGAAGTCCGCGGCGACGGCCGGGTGGGTGATGACCCGCTGCACCGAGATGCAGACCTGGCCCGCGTTGACGTACCCGCCGGCCGCGACCGCGCTGGCGGCCAGTTCGATGTCCGCGTCAGGCAGCACGACGACGGGGCAGGAGGAACCCAGTTCCAGGGACAGCTTCTTGATCCCGGCGATCCGCGTGATGTGCTCACCCGTCGCGGTCGACCCGGTGAAGGAGACCTTGCGCACCCGCGGGTCGGTGACCAGGGCGTCGCCGAGGCTGTACCCATTCCCGGCGCCGGGTCCGGTGACCACGGACAGCACTCCGTCCGGTAGCCCGGCGTCGGTGAGGCAGCGGGCCAGCGCCAGCGCGGTCAGCGGGGTGGTCCTGGCCGGCTTGAGCACGACCGCGTTGCCCGCCGCCAGGGCCGGCGCCAGCTTGTGCATGACCAGCAGGGCCGGATAGTTGAACGGGGTGATCGCCACCACGATGCCGACCGGCTGGCGGATGGTGAAGCCGATCTTGTCCAGGCCGGTGCCGCGGTTGGCGTCCAGCGGCAGTGCGTCGCCGTAGAGCTGGGTGCCCTCGAACGCGGCCAGCCGGATCAGGTCGCCCGAGCGCGCCGCCTCGCCCCTGGCTTCCGTGATCGTCTTCCCGGCCTCGGCGCTGATGATCTGCGCGGTCTGCTCGGCTCGCTCATCGGCCAGTTCGGCGGCACGGAGCAGGATCCGCATCCGCTCGTGGGCCGGCGTGCGCCGCCAGGTGACCGCGCCGGCCTCGGCCCGGTCCACCGCGGCGCGGACGTCGTCCGGGCCGGCGACCGGCACCGTCCCCGTGACCGTCCCGTCGAACGGCGAGGTCACGTCCTCGGTGCGGCCGCTCGCGGCCGCCTGCCACGTGCCGCCGATCAGCATCTCCATCGCTACGCACCAGCCTGTTCGCAGGGTCGGGGTCGATGAACTCGACACTGCATGATGCGATTCATCAAGTCAACATCCTGATAGCCATCAAAAACCCATCATTTCGACGGCCGGGTTATCTCGCCCCGGCCGCCTGAGAGGCTGGTGTCCGTACGTACTAATGAGGTACATTGAACCGAACGGAGCTGGCTCGTGCCTCGGCGAAGACCAGGAGCCGACCGATGTTATTCACCATCAGAAACCCATCAGGATGACCGTATGCCCCACCCCTACCCGATCCGCGAGATCGCCCGCCAGGCGGGCGTGAGCGAGGCCACCGTGGACCGGGTCCTCAACGACCGCGGCGGGGTACGCCCGAGCACCGTCAACGACATCAGGCAGGCCATTGCCGACCTGGACCGGCAGCGCAGCCAGCTGCGCCTGGCCGGCCGGGTGTTCATGATCGACATCGTGATGCAGACGCCGGACCGGTTCTCCTCCGCGGTCAAGGCCGCGCTCGAGGAGGAGCTTCCGTCGCTGCGGCCCGCGGTCGTGCGGTCGCGGTTCGACTTCCGCGAGACGGGCCAGGCGGGCGAGATCGTCCAGGTGCTGGACGCGATCGCCCGGCGGGGATCGCGCGGGGTGATCCTCAAGGCGCCGGAGGCGCCGGAGGTCAACGCCGCGGTCCTGCGCCTGAGCGAGGCGGGCATCCCGGTGGTGACGCTGGTGAGCGACCTGCCGTTCAGCAAGCGGGTGGCCTACGTAGGGATGGACAACCGCTCGGCCGGCGCGACAGCGGCGTACCTGGTCAACCAGTGGCTGGGCGAGCGCCCGGGATCTCCGGGCTCTCCGGGCTCTCCGGGCTCTCCGGGCTCTCCGGGGCGGGACAGCCGCATCCTGGTCGCGCTGAGCCGCAGCGTGTTCCGCGGCGAGGAGGAACGCGAGATCGGTTTCCGGTCCGCGATCCGCGAGCGGTGGCCGCACCGCGCCCTGGTGGAGATCACCGACAGCGACGGGCTCGACACGTCGGTCTACCGGCTCGCGCTCGATGCCCTGGACCGGCACGCCGACATCGAGGCCGTGTACTCAATCGGCGGCGGCAACCGGGCCATCCTCGACGCCTTCGACGCACGGCGCCGCCCCTGCCGGGCGTTCATCGCACACGACCTGGACCGGGACAACCGCGAGCTGCTCGAGGCGGGCCGCCTGTCCGCCGTGCTCTACCACGATCTGCGCCGGGACATGCACCGCGCCTGCCAGATCATCATGCAGGCGCACGGCGCCCTGGACGGCCCGATCGTGACCGCGCCCGCGCCCATCCAGGTCATTACGCCCTTCAACGTCCCGCCGGAGACTCCGGCCTAGCCGCGCTCCCGGTCATGGACCGTGGCCGACGGCTAGACCAGCGCGTCCGCTGGTAGCACTCGCCCCGGTGATACCAGCGCATCACGTACATAACGCCGTAGGAGACGCGCGAACGACATGACCCCCTGTTTTGGTCAAAGTCGTGTAGCTTGCTCGCCGTGCAGGGCGCCGGAAACGCATCAGCGACTCTGGTACCGCCGACACCAGGCCGTACTGAATGGATGCCGCGTTCATATCGCTGTGGCGCGTAGGGAAGGCCGGGAGGCATCATCGTGGATCGCTGCACCCCTGATCAGGGGTGCAGCGATCCACGATCCCTGCCGCCGCGCGGCGGGTCGCCTCAGCCGTCACGCCAGCCCCGCGGGAACAGGCGGCGGCCGGGCCGATCATCGTGTGCCAAAACTCCGCGGTGGCGGCACATCCGCCGACGCAGGCGCGACCGCGAGGCCAACGCAGCCCGGGCGACACAGGGCCCGGGCGACACAGGGCCCGGGCGACACAGGGCCCGGGCGACACAGGGCCCGGGCGACACAGGGCCCGGGCGACTCAGCCGCCGGTCGCCACGGGGCGGGTGGGGTCGGCGACCCAGTTGGACCAGGAGCCGACGTAGAGCGCGGCGGGGATTCCGGCCAGCGCGAGGGCGAGGACCTCGTGGGCCGCGGTGACGCCGGAACCACAGTAGGCGCCAACCCGGGGTGGTACGGGGGGGCGGGTAGCCCCCCCGTGCGGGGGGTCCCCGGGGGGTCGTCCCCCGGGAGACAACGCTGCGGCGAACCTGGCCGCGAGTTCGGCCGGGTCCTTGAAGGTGCCGTCCGGGTTGACGTTGCCCGCGGTGGGCGCGCTCACCGCGCCGGGGATGTGCCCGGCGACCGGATCGACCGGCTCGGTCTCGCCGCGGTAGCGCTCCCCCGCCCTCGCGTCGAGCAGCAGCCCGGTCCGCGCCATCGCCTGCGCGCCCGCCGCGTCAAGCACCGGCATCTGGCCGGGCTCCGCGGTGAAGTCGCCGGGCGCTGGGCCGGGCTCGTCCGTGCTGACCGGGAGGCCGGCCCCGGTCCAGGCCCGGTAGCCGCCGTCGAGCACCCGGACGTCCGGGTGGCCGAAGTAGCGCAGCGTCCACCAGCCGCGGGCGGCGCTCATGGCGTCCCCGTCGTCGTACACCACGACCGGCCGGTCCCGGCTCACCCCAGCGGCGCGCATCGCCGTCTGGAAGGCGCCCGGGTCAGGCAGCGGGTGCCGGCCCGCGGGGCCGGGCGGGCCGGCCAGGTCCCGGTCCAGGTCGGCGAAGACCGCGCCGGGAAGGTGGCCCTGCCGGTAACTGTCGATGCCGGGCGGCCCGGCGAGCCGCCAGCGCACGTCGAGCAGCACCGGCGGCGGGTCCTGGGCTAGTTCGGCCGCGAGTTCCCCCGTGCTGATCAGCAGAGCGCTGGCCAGTGGGGTGTCCCGGCCGGCTGGCTGGTTCATGCGGCGCGGTACATGAGCGCCGGCACCAGCTGCTCCGACGGGGTGAGGGAGCCGTGCATGCCGGTCAGCGCGGACTCACGCGGCTCGGCCTTGGTGGCCACGATGGCGAGGGATCCCGCGGGGGCGGCCACCACGTCGCCGATCCGGCTGGCCATCGCCTCGTCCACCGGGCCGAACCAGCCTTCCTTGATCGCCTCGTCCCTGGACATCACCCAGGCGCGGTCACCGAGCGCCTCACGCCAGGCGGCGAGCAGGTCCGCCGCGGCGCCGCGGCGCGCGTACAGATGCCGGGCCCGCGGCTCGCCGCCGAGCAGGGCCAGCCCGGACCGCAGATCGGGGTGCTCGTCCACGTCGAACTTGTCCTCCGACCCGATGTCCACCATGCCGTGGTCCGCGGTCACGCACATGGAGGTACCCGAGGGCAGCGCGCTGGCCAGCTGCTCGGCCAGCTTGTCCACGTGAGCCAGCTGGTTGTACCAGGCGTCCGAGCCGACCCCGAACACGTGGCCGGTGCCGTCGAGGTCGCCGTGGTACACGGTGACGAACGCGCGGCCGTTCTCCCGCAGGGCGGTAGCGGCCTGCGCGGCCAGCGCGCCCATGCTGTCGGCGGGCCGGAAGTCCGCGCCGCGCATGGTCGCCACGGTCAGGCCGGTGCCGCGGAACGCGCCCTGCGTCACGTGCACGGCGGCGATGCCCGCAGCGGCGGCCCGCTCGTAGACGGTGGGCAGCGGCTGCCACTGCCTGGGATCGATCCGCGAATCCCAGCGGAGCCCGTTGAGCAGCCGGTTCTCGCCGGGGATGATGACCTGGTAGCCGAGGATCCCGTGCTGGCCTGGCGGCTGCCCGGTACAGATCGAGCCGAGGCTGGTGACCGTGGTGGACGGGAACCCGGCCGTGATGGGCTTGGAGTTGCGGGCGAGCTCGGACAGGAAGGGCGCAACGGCGGGATGGTCGCGGAGCAGTTCCCAGCCCAGGCCGTCCACGATCAGCAGGCACGCGCGCTGGGTGGGCGGGAGGCCGAGGACGTTCTGCGACTCCGGCGCGTCCGGGTCCAGCGACGCGAGCATGGAAGACGACAGGTCGGCCAGGGAAGCGGCCCCGTAGGACGGCACGGTCGGCGGATGTCTCGGCTCGGGCGTCATGCGGGATCCTCACCTGCTACTCGTGGGTGCCACTCAGCATCTTGCCGGAACATGGTGCCACTGGGCGGGCGGCAGCGGCAAAACGAAACGGACTATCAGCTACCGCCCAGCGGGTCTTCAGCTTCCGCGAACCGCGGTGGCGTCGGACAGTTCCCGTGCGAAGCTCAGCAGGTTCCGTACGGCGTCTTCGCCGTCGGCGGCCTGGCTGACCCGCAGCGAGAAATCGTCGGCCGTGATCGTGCCCAGGTAGCCGTGATCAGCCTCGCAGTTCTCGTCGCCGCAGTGGGCCGGCTCGAGTTCCAGGTGGGAAAGTACGTTCCAGCCGATGGTCAGCATGACCTCCGACGGCATGGTGACGCCCGGCACGTAGGCTGCCGGGTCGGGCACCACGCGGCTGAGGGCCACCGAGGAGATCTTGGCGAACCGGATCGCCTCCGTGCTGGTCTCCGCGCGCGGCCTGCTGTCGGGCTCCTCGGCTGGGTGCTCGTCGGTGTGCGAGTACACCAGCCGGGTCGGGGTCAGCGCCAGCACGGTCATGTGCCGGCGGACCTCCATGCCGGGGTCGAAGATCGCGTCGTGATGGACGACGTAGGCCGTGACTGGTTCCGACCCGAGAGCCGAGGCGACCGCGTCGGATACCAGGCCCGGGTAGTAACCGCTGCGCTCGATCGCGGCCCGCAGGCCGTCGGTCAGGACTCGCGTTTCCCTCATGCCCCCATCCTGCACCGTCCGGCCGGATGCTTTACCCACGGGAGGGAATCTAACCTGCCCAGGGCCTCCTGGGGCTGTCCTGGCGGCGCCACGCCGGCCAGGTGCAGGACGAGGTCGTCGGCCGGCTCGGACAGGGCCATGGCGCTCGCCCCGGGGGCGGGCTTGGGCTTGCGGGGCTTCCTGGGTCCCGATCCCCCGCCCCGGCCGCGGTAGACGATCAGGCCGTTCACCGGGTCGGGCGCGCCATCGAGTGCCGAACGGACCGCGGGCAGCGCACGGAACGCCTCCCACTGCTCCTCGGAGTCGAAGGCCACCTCGAACACCACGCCGTAGCGATGCTCGTGCCAGGCCCACTCGATCGCGCCGTTGGTCAGCGCTGCCTCGGTGAGATCGTCCTGGTAGGAGTCCTTCCATCGGCGGGCGGGCAATTCGCTCGCGTCGAAGACCTCGATCGACCACCAGTCGGACACGCCTATGCCACCGCCATCCGGTTGCGCGCTGACCCCCGTCCTCAAGATAGTACGTCTTTCGGCCCGGGCCCGATAGGCTCCTTCGCTGTGAGAGGAATGGGGCTGCGGCTATCCGTGACGCTGCTCACGGTGATCCCGTGGCGGGGAGTCGGGGACGACGCCGCGCCCGGGAACGGCACTGCGCCGCTGCGAGCCGCCGCGGGCGCCGCGATGGCGTGGGCGCCGGCCGTGGGCCTGCTGCTCGGCGTCATGGCCTCGGTCGTCCTGCTCCTGGCCGATCATCCCCTCGGGGCCGGGCCGCTGACAGCGTCCGGGCTCGCGATCGGGTCGCTGGCCCTGCTCACCCGGGGCCTGCACCTCGACGGCCTGGCCGACCTGGCGGACGGGCTGGCCAGCGGCAAGCCCGCCCCGGCCGCGCTGGACATCATGCGCCGCTCCGACATCGGGCCGCTGGGCACCGTCACGCTGATCCTGTCGCTGCTCATCCAGGTCGCCGCGCTCAGCCAGTCGGAATCGGCCGGTCCTGGCCGCGGGCCTGCCGCACTGATCGCCGCGGTCGTCACCAGCAGGCTGGCGCTTACCTGGGCCTGCCGCCGGGGCGTCCCGGCGGCCAGGCCGGATGGGCTGGGCGCGCTCGTGGCGGGCACGGTGCGCCCCGCGATCCCGATTGTGACCACGCTGGCCACACTGGGGGCCGCGGTCGCAGCGGTGGTGGTCTCCGCGACCGTGATGGGCGAACCGCTCGGCTGGACCTTGCCGCTAGCCGTGGTCGCCGGCCTTGGCGCCGCGTTCGTCGTGCAGCGACACGCGGTGCGCCGCTTGGGCGGTATCACCGGCGATGTTCTGGGCGCGCTGGCCGAGGTCACGGCCACCGTCACCGTTGTGGTGGCCGCCATGGGCCCAGGGGCCTGATGGCACTTGCCGGGACAAACGAATCCGTCAGCTCCGGAATCGCTCACTGATCTGCCGGGCGACGCTCTTCTGTGCACGGTCGACGGCGCCCTCCCAGTGCAAACGCTCCAAGAACGTCGAGTCCGAGCGGTAGAAGGGCTTCGTCCAGGTAGGCGTCAAACCGCTGCGTGGGCACCTCCGCGAGCATGCGCTGCATTGTCGTCGGCTGGGAACCGGACGATCCCCTGCAAGTGGGGATGAAACAGCGAGCTTCCCGAGGGCAGCATGTGGTTGGCGTTAATCGACGCCCACTGTGACCGTGGCTCTGCCGCCATCACCGCCTTCGCGAAGGCGACCTGCGTGGCCAGGTTGTCAGCGAGCAACCGCTGTGTGATCTCGCCGAGTGGCAGGTAGTGCAGCCTGGGTGAGTAGACCGACACCGAACTATGCGATGAGTACGCGTGCAGGTTCGCGAACAAGACTGCCTCGCCGCGGGTGAGCCGCCCGCCGGGATGATCCTGGCCGCCAGCTTGGGCGTCAGCCGATCGACCCGACCGGGGCAAACGGGCACGTCGGCTGGCTCTCCCGCGCGAATGCTTCCAGGTCGAAGTCGGTAGCTGGCATCAGGCTCGCATCGCGGGTTTCGTCAAGGCGGCGAGATCACTAATCAGCCTGGAATCAGCGCCGCTGACGCAGTGCCGGGACGGAACTCGACCACGCCGTTGAGGTAGGGCCGAAGCGCGCTAGGGACATGCACAGAACCGTCCGGCCGCTGGTGGTGTTCGAGCAGCGGTATGAGAATGCGGGGAACCGCGACGGCGGTGTTGTTGAGGGTGTAAGCGAACGCCAATCCCCCCTCTTCCGTGCGGTACCTGATGTTGGACCGGCGAGCTTGGAAATCGCCGAAGCTCGAACATGAATGGGTCTCCGAGTAGGCGGCCCGGCTGGGCATCCAGGTCTCGACTTCGTACTTGAGACGCTGTCCCTGCCCCGTCTCCCCCGTGCACGCGATAGCCACCCGATAGGGAAGCTCCAGTGCCGTCAGAACAGCCTCGGAATTAGCCAGGAGGCGCAACTGCTCCCCCGCCGACATCGCGTCGTCGGCCGGGATGATGGAAACTTGTTCCACCTTGTCAAATTGGTGCACGCGGTACAGGCCATGGGTATCACGCCCGTACGCACCGGCCTCACGACGGAAGCACGAGGAGATCCCCGCGTACCGGATCGGCAGCTCCTCCGGGAGCAAGGCGCACGCAGGGCCAGGTTCGTCAGCCGTACGTCCACGTCCTGGAGCCGGGCGCGCAACGCCTTGACCTCCGAGGCGCAGGCGTTCATCTCTTCACCGAGCGCTGCCCTGGTGTCGGCGTCGGCGTCCCGGAACCGCGCGGACAACGCCTTCTGCCGCGCACGCATACTGTCCAGCTGGCCTGTAACGCGCCGCCGCTCGTCGAACGTCGCCGCCAGCATATAAGCATCGAAGTCCATGCGCTTGGACTTGGCGGCGTTCTGCAACTGTTCCACGAAGTCCGGGTTCCGGAGGAGCTGAAGATCAATCATAGTCGATTATTCCAACAGATCAGTTTTAGTAAATTTGACTTAGGCCGAGTTACGCATCGTGCGGATTGCGGTAGATACAGGCAATGATCGACCAACATGCCAGTTTGCGACCGGAAGACCATTGCTGCCGAATGGAATTCTAAGACTATCCAAAATCAGCCGGTATCGTTCGCTGGTCATTGCAGGCGGCATCCTCATCGCCGAGCGCGGCACGGAACAACTCCACCGCACGACGCTCATCATAGGCCCATACACGGATCGCTGCTGTGATCTTGCTCCGCATCCGGTAGTCCAAGGTGGCCGGTTCAGGTGGCCTGCCAGGATCGGGCCACAGTCGTAGGTGGGGCACGCTCCGATCCTCATAGCCCTTCCACTCATAGGGGTCTCGGCCCAGCACCATGAGCACGTCGCGGTAGTCATCCCTGCCACTGGACCACGGCAGCGGGGAGTACGCGTTCATGTAGTGGAAGGTTAGTGCGCGCCGGAACCCTCCGCTGTGGTTCCGCTCGGATCCGTGGATCAGGTAGCCATGAAAGAATACCGCCGATCCGGCCGGAAGCTCGACCGTCTCGGCTTGCTCGCGGTCGAAGCCGAACGACTCCACGGTGAAGTCGCAATCACCCGGGCGATGGTGCTCACGGGTGGGATACAGCAGGCCATCTCGGTGGCTGCCCGGCACGACCCGCAGGCAGCCGTTGTCCGCTGTCGCGTCGTCGAGGGCAATCCAGACCGCGACAAGGCTACGGTCTCGCGTCGGTACCGGCCCCTCGTCCTGGGGCCATGGGTTCCCGGGGAAGCCCGGCGGTGTCACGAAGAGCTGCGACTGC
>Ga0207646_10008301_pt1 | contig 10422 bp, 2 predicted proteins | sample KBSK5502metaG_FD_184343 | JGI IMG/M metagenome (GOLD analysis project Ga0207646, IMG submission 184343) | Corn, switchgrass and miscanthus rhizosphere microbial communities from Kellogg Biological Station, Michigan, USA - KBS K5-50-2 metaG... | ecosystem: Host-associated > Plants > Roots >...
GGCGGCGTCAGGGGTTGGCAGCGCGACACCGTTTGTAGTTCCGCCCGATTCCTGAACCAGAAAATACTTGCCCGGCGCAATTGTCCCAGCCGTCAGATTTGTCTTGCTGGTGCCGAAGTTTGACCCGACGCTGGCGTACTGAACCGAGTATGACGTGATCGAAAGATCAACCGTAGTCGTTCCACGATTAAAGATTTCCACGAAATCATTGCGGAAGGTCGCCCCCGAATTATTACCGCCACCGTAAACCTGACTGATAACCAGATTGGCCGTATCGTCGTTCTGGATAATTCCCACGCCCTGGCCGTCGCCAGGCCTCGCGTTCGAAACATTCGTGACATTAACCAGGAATGTTTCGTCAGGCTCAACCACCGTGTCGCCGTTGACCGTAACCTCAAACGTATAAGTTGATTGTCCGGCCGGAATCGTCTGGTTCGTCAGAGTTCGCACTGCGTAATCATTGTTGGCCGTTGTAGCTGAGCCGTCCTGCGTGGTTATGTCGAAACCGACACCGCCCGCTGGAGCCGGTTGCGACAACGTTACCGGGAAACTGAAGGTCTTCGTTCCGCTGTTACCTTCGGTCTTTGAGACATCGCCTATCGAGATGACTGCACTGTCATCGTTTTGAATCGTCCCCTTTCCCTGACCACCGACCACTGTCGCACCGGACACGCTGGTAACATTTACAAAGAAAGTTTCATTCGGCTCGACGTTAACATCTGCGTTAACCGTGACATCGAAAGTGTAGGTCTGCTGGCCAGTGGCGATCGTCTGTCCGGACAAACTTCGAGGCACGTAGTCGTCGTCGGCTACAGTTGCGGTCCCATCCTGCGTCGCAATGTTGAAAGTCACAGACGTGGGCGCCGGGACGGACAAACTTACCGTGAAGGTGAATGTGGTCGTTCCACCGTCGCCTTCAGCTTTGGCTACGTCATCAATAGTTAGATCGGGCGGAGCATTACAATCGTGCAGAGGTGAACTTGTGTTGCGTGGAGACGGCGAGGAGACTAAGAAGTCAGCGGCATTGTCATTAGCATCGATGCAGCCCCCGGCTTTTCTGAAATCGGCGGTGGTGTTGCTGCCGGAAGTGAACGACGCCGGTCCGGCTCCTTCATAGCAATGATTCGCGGTGGACGCTGTACCGCCGTAGCCAGCGAAATCCGCAACTATACCGCTAATCGGATTGAACGGTGTCGTCCCATCATCGCCCGGGCAATTGCCGATAAGAAGTGTCGCACCCGACACCAGCGCAACCTTGCCTTGCGTAGTAATTGTTAGATTGATGTTCCCGGTGACATCCGCCGTCGGTAGGGCGGCGCCGACAGCACCGCCAGAGGCCTCCTTAATGAGGAAGTACCTTCCCGGTACGAGCGCGCCTGACGTTAGATCAGTCTTCGCCCAGGTACTGCCTCCGGTGCTTAAGAACTGAACGGAATATGGCGTCAGCGAAAAGTCCACAGTCGTAGTGCCCCGATTGAAGACTTCTATGAAGTCATTGGTGAAGGACGCGCCGGCGAGACCGCCGCCCGGATAGATCTGGCTGACGACCAGCAGAGCAGTGTCGTCATTTTGGATTGTGCCGGTGCTGAAGGGCGTGCCGATTGTGGCTCCGCCCGTAGCGTTCGACAGATTGACCCGGAAAGTTTCATCCGGCTCGACTAGTGTGTCGCCGTTGATGGTTACGTTAATGGGCTTGCTGGTATCGCCGGGAGCGAAGGTGAGCGTGCCGCTGGTTGCCACGTAATCATTGCCGGCAGTGGCTGTGCCGTTCGCGGTGGCGTAATCCACCATAACGGTCGAGCCGCTTGACGCCGACAGCGTGACATTGAACGTAACTATCGAGGTTCCGCTGTTGCCCTCGATGATGCTGGCATCGCTAATGAACAGAGTCGGCGTAGGCGGCGCAGCATCGTCGTTGATGATCGTGCCCTGGCCCTGACTGTCGGTGATACTCGCGTTCGTCGGACTGGTGAGATTGACGAAGAAGGTCTCGTTCGGTTCGAACGCGGTGTCGCCGTTCACCAGCACCGTGACAGGCTTTGAAGTGTCGCCCGGATCGAACGTCAGCGTGCCGCTGGTCGATTGATAATCACTGCCGGCGGCGGCCGTGTTATCTGCCGTCGCGTAGTTCACCGTAACGTTCTGGCCACTGGCCGCGGAAAGACTTACGGTGAAGGTGAACGGTTTAGTGCCGTTGTCGCCTTCGGCAATAGACAGGTTATTGATTGAGAGCGAAGGGGACGGATCGTTATCGTTGATTGTGCCCTGAGCCTGATTGTCTAGCATTACCGCGTTCGTGGCATTGGAAAGATTGACGAAGAAGGTTTCGCTCGGCTCGTCCAACGTGTCGCCGTTAATCAGCACCGTGACGGTCCTGGTCAAGTCGCCAGGATTAAAGGTGAGCAGGCCACTCGTCGTTTGATAATCCGCCGGTGCCACGGCAGTTCCGTCGGCGGTGGCGTAATTCACGGTCACGGTTTGGGCGCTGGCGGCGGAGAGCGAAACCGTGAAGGTGGCATTAGCCGTTCCGCTGTTGCCTTCCGTCACCGTTACATCATTGATTGTGATCTCAGGTTTGCAGTCCCCAATCGGCGAACTGCTATTGCGCGGACTGGGCGAAGCGCCGAAAAAGTCCGCACCGTTCTCGTTCGTATCCACACAACCGCCCGCCTTTCTAAAGTCCGCATTGGTATTTGACGGCGCATTGGCCGGCCCGGCTCCTTCATAACAATGACCGGCATTCGCGGCAATACTTCCGTAACCAACAAAGTCGGCAATCGAGGAGCTGTTCGGATTGAAGGGCGACGAAGCGTCATCGCCTGGACAACTCGCTGCCGCCAGCGCCGTGGTGCCGGCAACCAGGGCAACCTTGCCCGAAGTGGCGGCCAGGGCGATAGATCCTGTGGCGTCGGGTGTCGGCAACGCGAGGCCGTTGGTCGTCCCGCCCGTTTCCTGAACCAGGAAGTAACGGCCGGGAGCGATCATGCCGCCGGTCAGATTCGTTTTGGCACTTCCGAAATTGGAACCGACGCTCGCGTACTGGACAGAGTAAGGCGTGACTGAGAAGTCTACGGTCGTCGTGCCGCGATTGTAGATTTCGACAAAGTCGTTACGGAAGGGCGCGCCTGAATTGTCACCGCCGCCGTAGACCTGGCTAATCACCAAAACGGCCGTGTCGTCATTTTGAATCGTTCCTGCGCCCTGACCATCGCCGACACTCGCGTTAGTGACGTTGGTGATGTTGAGGAAGAAACTCTCGTTTGGCTCGACCAAAATGTCGCCGTTAACAGTGACATCAAAGGTATAGCTCTGTTGGCCGGCTGGGATGGTTTGGCCGGTGAGAGTTCGGGCCACGTAATCGTTGCTGGCTACGGTAGCAGTGTGGTCCTGAGTGGCAATGTCGAAAGTGATCCCGCCTGTGGGCGCCGGGATGTTAGAACTGACCGTGAACGTGAAGGTAGTCGTCCCACTGTTGCCTTCATTCGCCGAAACGTCGCTTACGCTGAGCACTGGACTATCGTCGTTTAGGATCGTTCCCAGTCCCTGCCCATCCCCGACACTTGCTCCGGATACGTTGGTGACATTAACAAAGAAGTTCTCGTTCGCCTCGATGTTTACGTCGCCCTGTACCGTCACGCCAAAGTTGTAGGTCTGTTGGCCCGCGGGGATCGTCTGCGCTGAAAGGCGGCGGGGCGCGTAATCGTTGTCGGCGACGGTGGCGCTACCATCCTGAGTCGCGATATCAAACGTTACTCCCGCAGTTGGTGCGGGTTGTGACAGACTGACAGTGAAACTCAAAGTTGTTGGGCCAGAGTTGCCTTCGTTTACGCTGACATCGTTAATCGACAGCGCCGGACCCGTGACCGTCACGGTGGATTGAGTACTGTCGACGGTGGCACTCCCGTCAGTCGCCGACGCGGTGATGTGCGCCGTCCCCGGGTTGTGTCCGCTGACCGTTGCGGTTGCGATACTCGTAATCGAGTTCGTCGAGACGGAATCAGCCGTGGCCACCGTCCCATCGTCCGAAGCAAAGTTGATCGTGACACCGTTCATGGACCGGCCAAACTGATCGAACGCCTGTGCGGTGAACTGCGTCGTTTGCCCGACGGTTATGCTCGCGCTCGGCGGCGCGATCGTGACGCTGGTAAGACGTCGGGGACAACTGTCAAAGGGCGTGCCGTCAACCTTCAATCCCGGCGAGAACCTTCGTCCATTGGCGCCCACAGCCGACGTATGCTGCACGAAATTCCCGTCGATGTCCGGAGATCTCGTTAACGATTGATTGTTGTCGCCGCTCAGGCCCGTCGACCCACCGTAGATTAACTGCGTGATTAGATTGTCTGCTCCGTCGCGAATCAAAATTGTGAGGCCTGAATTGGTTAGTGAAAGTCCCGCCGACGAAGTAGCCTTGAACACCTGGGCACAACCAAATACGCCATCGTTGGGATTAAAGCCCGCTCCACCGCCGCCAAACACCACGATCGCTTCACCGGCGGGAAGCGTGGTCCCTGCGGCAAAAGTGAAACGCGTAGTTTCCGTCGTTCCAGCGGTGGTGCGCGTGCGAATGGTCCAGCCGCCTACGCTGATAGCATCGCTTGCCGTTCCGTTAGCTAATTCGATGAACTCGTCCTGCGTTCCATCGCGAACTCCGTCGTGATTAGCGTCGCCGGCCATGCCGTCGGGTGGATCAGCCAGCAATTCGTTGATGAAAACAGCGCGGCTCGAATCGCCGGTGAAGGTGACGGTTACCGGATTACTCTCCCGCCCGTCCGACTGTACTGACAGATTAACCGCGCCCGCGCCGCGCAGGTCTGCAGGCACGCGAACATGAACTTCATCGAGCCCCGGCATGTCCGGCAAAGGCATGACTGATTCAGCGTTGACGACATGGCCGCCGATGTTCACCAAAGTCTGCACACCATTGCGCGCGCCGGTCGCGAAAATACTGAGACGCAGACTGCCGTTACTCGGATCAGACGGGCCTTCCTGTAGAGTGTCGCTGTTCAGAATCATGCCCTCGCCGATGCCGTCACCGCTCTTGGTGAACACCCCGGGCGCGGCCCGCAATGTCGGAGCGCTGGCGCGTGAAGGGAAGTTGTCGGCGTTCGTTACGACGACGTCGGCGCTTCCTATCTCAGTCTGTGGAGGAACGAGAAAATTGACCTGGCCCGGCGAGACGAAAAAGATTTGGGCCGCTCGGCCGTTGACGGTAACAGTGGTGCCGCCGACGTTCGTGGGAAAGCTACCGTTCGGTAAACGCTGCGATTGCATGATGTTGTTAGCCAGCGCATTGCCCCGCGCTACTGCGATGCTGTCGGGGGCGACGGCCTTGATTGAAGAGGGTTCATTGCCAAGCGACGCTCCATTCAGGATTGCGGTCAAGGCGCCGAAAGGAGGCCGGGCAGCCGTGCCGGTCACATAAATCTCTGATCTGTTTTCGAGACCGGCAGTGACCGAGCCGGACAAAGCGCGCGGAAAATTAAAAGCTACAATTGTGCCGTCGTCATTAAGCGAAGAGACTACCTCAGTCGCCAGAGTACTTCCGTCAAATCCATCGGCTTCCGCCGGCGCGCTGGTGACTCGCGCAAACTGCCCGACCGCCAGGTCGTAAGTGTAAAGTTCTATGCTGTTGTCTGAATTGCTGAAGCCTGAGATCGAGCGGCGCGCGGCAAAGGCGATCCGGGTGCCGTCACCGCTGATCGTCGGGTGCAACGGAACTTCAGTCGCTCGAACGCCGAGCGAAGTGATTTGCCGTGCTGTTGAATTGTTGCGGCCGTCATACAGAAATACCTGGCTCGAGTTCGTCGCGGTCTCGCCCGAATAGACGACGCGCGTGCCGTCATCGCTGATTGCTCTCCCGTAAGTCATCGAAAGCGACGGCACGTTAGCCGCTAATACAGTAACCGGGCCCGGACCGGCGCGCGGCTGGAGCAACAGATCTCGATCAGCGCTCGGGGTGGCCCCGTTGTCGCGAATATAGGCCACGCTGACGCCGTTGCCGCTAATCTTGGCATCGCTAAAACCAACTATTCCCGAAGAGTTGGTCAACTGAGAGAAGGCGCCGGCGACCGTGTCGTAAGCAAAGACTTCCAAATTACCGTCAGAGTTTTGAGAGACGAGATCGCGATTGGACGAGAAGGCGATAAACCGCCCGTCGTCGGAAACCGAAGGCTGAAAGTTTCCGTTGCGGACGCGATTTGCAATATCGCCCGGCGACGTGTTGGTTATCTGAATCAGCTTGGCGCCATCGAACAAAAAGATTTCGGAATTACCGTCAGGGTTCGCGCCCAGCGGATCGTCCTTTGAAGAAAACGCGATGCGCGATCCATCCTGGGAAATCCCCGCCGCTGGAATACGAGTGCCACCCATTTGAAAGAAGGCCGCCGGATCGACGGAAACGTTCGCACGAATCGCGCGGAAATGATCGGTGCCACCTGCGCCGGCTATATCTTCGGTCGATTCAAAGGCGACTGTCTTGCCGTCACCGCTAATCGACGGATTGATGTTGATGCCTTCTTCAGTGGTGTTGGTGACCCGACGAAGGTTGTTTGATTGCGTGCTCGCGGTTCGCAGGCCTAAGAGGCAGAGCACGGTCACGCCGGTAAGACAGAAGGCGAGTATCCTAACGCGATTGGGGCGAGTTCTGTATGAAATAGCGCGCGCATTCTACAGATTTTGCAGAAGAAGACAATCCAATCAAATTTGCTAAAAACCGCGCCGCGTCGGCCGCTATCCAGCGCGCTACGCACTCTAACCGCTGCCCTATTAACGTCGCTTGGGGTTACGCGCCCACCTAATCTGGAGTTAGCTACTACCTCCCTGAATGGCTTGGTTCTTCGCAACCAAGCGATTAAGAGTGTCGGGGACCAAGCGCTCGGCAAAACCTGCGAGAAAGGACCACAGGATGAGCAAGGCATAGGATACGCCGTCTACTGGACCTGTCTCTTCTAGAAAGGTTTTTATTCTCAAGATCTGGCTATGCGACTCAGGCGTCGGGGATACGCTTGGTGAAGGCGCTGGCAGCGTCTGCGGTTTCACGGGTTCACTTACAGAACTCCCTGCACGCGCGGATGATGTTGCGGCTGGGGAAGGAACTGAGGTATTAGCCGGTGCTCCGGGTGACGGAGAGGCTGGCGCGGTTGCTGAGGGCGTCACCGACGTGGTCGGTGTCGCGTTTGGCGGCGCGCTTGGGGTGGCCGAGGGCGCCGATCGCTCAGCGGACGAAACCAATTCGGACGGCGTGTGGATTTCCGGAAAAGCAGAACCCTTTAATAGCCCGGCAGCAAACAACACGAAAAGCAACGAGGCAAAGATTCCTCCGTACAACGGTGAGAGCGAGAGTCCGGTCCAGCCGTTGTTCAGCGACGCCAGGTTGAAGAGCGCGTCGCCTTCGGTCGGTGCGCTTTGAATACGTTGTAACATACTCACGCAACCGCCCATGATGCCGGCCAGAGCCACGGTTATCAGTGTCAAGCCCGCTGTGCTGTTACTCACATTAAAAACTCTTACGATGCCCAGGTTGATGAACATCAAGACCACCAGGACTCCAACACCTCCCAGAGTTAGTAGCACTGCCCGCCTCGTAAGCTCATCGCGCAGACGTTCGCGCGCCGGCAACGTCGCGTAATACAGAAAGAACTTACTTAACAAATATTCCAGGTCTGCGCGCAGAGCAGTCTCGATGATGACATCCGGCTCGGGTGGATCAGCATTGGGTGCGACCTTGATTTCTATTAGGTTCGGCGGATTTGAGGCCACGTACTCGTCATATTCCTTTTGACCCGCGATACTGCGGTATCTCTGGCGCGCGTCGTATGCCTTACGTATCAGGCTCGCCGGGGCTCTGACGTGCACCAGTTTCAGATCGAAAGTATAAATATCTCCCCAAGTCAACTTGCAATCGAGCCGTTTGGCATTAATGGCATCCAGAAAGCGCGTAATTTCCGGGTCCGTGATTGTCGGTTTAAGGGCGAGGTACTCACTGTAAAGGTGATCGAAGAACACCAGCGCATAGTCAGCCACCAGGCCTTCGAAGCACTTTGCCGACGGTGGCTGCCCGGTGGCGTTGTTCCCAGGCTTCTCCGCCGGCTGGCCCTCCGCATAATGTCTCTCAACCGGTTTTTCCGTTTGGTTCTGTACATTGCCGGCGTCTTGTGGGTCTTGCATTTGTTTGACCTCCTGAGGAGTCGGTGTTTCTAGGATTCCGGCTTTCTTTAGCCGTAGTAAGAAAGTAAGAACTACCTCGATGGTTCAACTGAACTCGTCAACGAATTGAGAAGCGTTGGGCTAGCGTATCGCGTTGAGCTGAGGGTAGAACAGGGATCTAGCGCTTATTTTGCTAAAGCGGGTGGATTATACGACTTTCAAAAGCAAAAGCAAGCTGCACGTTTGCGCATAGCGCCAAGGGTCTAAGCAGGCTTCGCGGTAGAAAACCTGATGTTTTCTCAAGCCCATGTGCTAACTTCTCAAGACACCCGTTCGGCTAAGTTGATACTCGGAGGGAAATTGACTAATGAAGATTTTAGTCAGCGGATCGCATGGCCTTGTCGGTAAGGCACTGATCAGCTCGCTTGGAGGTGGTGAACATGAAGTGTTTCGTCTGGTTCGATCGACCCCGAAGCCGGGCGAAATAGAATGGCACCCAAATCAGGACGCGATGGATCCGGCGCGTTTGGAAGGTTTCGATGCGGCCATAAATCTGGCCGGCGAAAACGTGGCGGCGGCACGTTGGACGGAAGATCAAAAGCGCAAGATTCACGATAGCCGCGTTAATGGAACTCATCTGTTGAGCGAGGCTATGGCCAAACTCCTAAACCGGCCGCGCGTGTTCGTCTGCGCTTCTGCTACGGGGTTCTACGGCGATCGCGATGATGAAGTGCTCGACGAACACAGCGATTCGGGTGGCGGTTTTCTTGCCGGCGTCTGTCGTGAATGGGAGAAAGCGACTGAACCAGCCGTCGCGGCGGGCGTGCGGGTGGTCAACCTGCGGTTCGGAGTAATCCTCTCGCGTGAAGGCGGAATGCTGGCAAAGCTCCTGACACCGTTCAAAATGGGAATGGGCGGAAAAGTTGGTTCAGGAAAACAATTCATAAGTTGGGTAGCGATCGACGACGTAGTAAATGCGGTTAAGTTAGCGCTGAACGATGAAACATTTCGCGGACCGGTGAATGTCGTCTCTCCGAATCCGGTCACCAATGAAGTGTTCACCAAAACGCTGGGCCATGTCCTATCCCGGCCGACGGCCCTGGCCATGCCCGCTTTCGCCGCGCGTCTGGCGTTTGGCGAGATGGCTGACGAAATGCTTCTGACCAGTCAGTATGTCGTACCGAAACGTCTGATGGATGCCGCCTACGAGTTCAAGTATCCGGAATTGGAAGGTGCCTTGCGGAAATATGTCGGCTGATGATTTTGCTGAGAAGCCCGCGCGTAAGCAAGGGCTAGCTTGATGACGATCAATTATCGCCGTACCGGATTGTTGAGTGGTCGCGTATTTTGCCCTCCCTAACCGCCCCACCCCAACCGAGATGCTCGGTTGGGATCCTGGTGGTCGGGCTTCTGACACGCGCCTGAGACCGAGCCGGCTGCTGAGAAGAGCGCTGACGATTAACAAAAAACGCTCACCACAGCACCAACGCCATCGCGAATCGAAACAAACCCGCGCCGATCAGAATCCAAAATGGGTTGGGCTGGAAACGCATGAGGATCACCAGAATAATCAACGCCATCGAGGCGCCGATGATCGTGTGAATGCCGGCCCGGGCGATGCTCCACGCGGCGGCCACCAGCAAGCCAGTGACGGCCGGCGCAACGCCGCGCAGAAACGCCTGAGTCTGACGATTCGTGCGAAAGCGTCGGAGCGATGAGCCCGCTGCGATCGTCATCAAAAACGACGGCAGGAAAACACAAATGGTTGAGAGCAGGGCGCCGATCGTTCCAGCGACGCGAAAGCCGACAAAAGTCGCCATGATTAAAACCGGTCCCGGTGTTATCTGTCCCAGAGCCGTGGCGTCGGCAAACTCCTGATGGGTTAGCCAATGATGTGAATTGACGACCTCGTTTTCAATTTCCGGAATCATCACAAAGCCGCCGCCGAAAGTCACCGCGCCAATGCGTAGAAAGATGAATGACAGCGACAGCGCCAGCCCGAGCTTGGTCAGAAACGGAATCGCGGGCAGGAGAAAAGCGCCCATCGAAGGCTTGTCTTCCGCATCGCTTTCTTCATCAGCGTCGTAGCCTTCCTCCGGCTGCGTCACCAGGCCCTCACTCATTCGGCGCAGACGCTCTTCGGCGAGCGCTTCCGTCAAATAACCGCCAAAGAACTGATGTGGCCGGGTGCTGCGAATTCCCAGGCGGCTGCGTATACGCTGTTGGCGCCGGGCCGCGAAGCCGCGAATTCTTTCCAGCCGCGGCAACCGTCTTTCA